>OGFP01000157.1_pt1 | contig 41109 bp, 36 predicted proteins | sample 1570971 | NCBI WGS metagenome assembly OGFP01 (sample SAMEA2582033, study PRJEB24529) | metagenome | biome: Human gut stool | place: China | collected 2011 | reverse complement strand
ACATGCATCCTCCGTGTCAATCAGCGAAGTGATTGACACGGGAGTGAACAGTAACGATAAAACATCACTTACAAAAATAAAAGGAGAATTAATTTATGAGTAAATATCAGACACCATGCAGATACGATTTTGTGGGAAGTTTTTTGAGACCGGAAGAGGTTAAAAAAGCGAATGCAGATTATCAGGAAGGAAAGATCAGCGAAGCAGAAAAGAATCAGATCATTGATAAAGCGGTTACAGAAGTTGTAGCAAAGCAGAAAGAGCTTGGATTTCATGTGATCACAGACGGAGAGTTCAGAAGAACTTACTGGCATCTGGATTTTATGTGGGGATTTGAAGGTGTCGGTCATGAACAGACCGGCAGCGGGGTACAGTTTGATGGAGAGCTGGCCTCACTGGAAGATACTTATTTGACAGGAAAGATAAAGGCAAAGGCGCATCCGTTTGTAGAACATTTCAAATTCCTGAAACAGTTTGAGGATGAGAACACAGTTGCAAAATATACAATTCCGGCGCCGGCGCAGATGTTCCAGCAGATGATTATTCCGGTCAACTATAAAAATACGAGAAAATATTATGAGACAAACAAAGAACTGATCCACGACATTGGAACAGCTTATCAGGAAGTGATCCGTCAGTTCTATGAAGCAGGATGCAGAAATCTTCAGCTTGACGACTGTACCTGGGGAGCAATTGTCGGAGATGCGGCAAAGCAGAGATACAAACTTCTTGGAACGGATATTGAAGATGTGAAAAAAGAGCTTCTTGAAGTGAATAACCTTGCACTGGAAGGAAAACCGGAGGATATGGTAATCACTTCCCACATCTGCAGAGGAAATTATCATTCTACATTCTTTACAAGCGGGCCGTATGATTCTGTAGCAGATTATGTCTTTGCAAAAGAAAATGTGGATGCATTATTCCTTGAATATGATGATGCAAGATCCGGTGGATTCGCTCCGCTTGCAAAGGTGTCTCCGGATAAAAAAGTGGTATTAGGGTTAATTACAACGAAGACACCTCAGCTCGAGGAGAAAGAAGTTGTGATCAAGAGAATTCATGAAGCTGCAAAATATATCCCATTAGACAGACTTTATCTCAGTCCACAGTGTGGGTTCGCTTCCTGTGAAATCGGAAACAAACTGACAGAAGAGGAACAATGGGCAAAGTTAAAGCTTGTGAAAGAAATTGCAGAAGAAGTCTGGGGAGAGCAATAAGAGTTGAGTTGCTGCTTATACAGAGTGTAAACGGCAACTCAATTTTTATGCACAATACTTCTTCAACATTCTTCTGGCTATTTTTTCATCTTCTCCATGAATAACGAGGAGAAACGGAAGACCAAGCTGGATCGTGGCAAGTTCAGAAAGCTCTTTTCCATTGATATCTACGCGATTGTGGTTCTCAAGATCCTGGATGCGCACATCCGAAGAAAGATTTTTACAAGTGTGTGAAAAAGTGAGAAATTGTCCGGTTGTGAGAAATTTAATGTTTTGCTTGATCATGATATCGCCCCTCGTAAATGAATGTGTTTGATTTTTTCGTCATTCAGTATATAATAAATAACAAAGAAATAAAAATACATATTTGCTATGACAGATATACATTTTTTGTATGATTTATCAGATGTGGTTTGACTCCCACCTCTGCAGGTGGAGAGTAACAGATTAGTGTCAGTTTAGGGGGGACTTATGGAAATTACTTATGATTATTACCGGATTTTTTATTATGTAGCAATGTATAAGAGCTTTTCTAAAGCGGCGAAAGTATTGATGAGCAACCAGCCGAATATTACTCATTTTATGAATAATCTGGAGAATCAGCTTGGGTGTAAATTGTTTGTCAGATCTAATCGAGGAGTTACGCTTACAGCGGAAGGAGAGAAGCTGTATCAGCATGTTTCTGTTGCATATCAGCATCTTCATGCGGCTGAAGCGGAGCTTGCAATGGAGCGAAGCATGGAGAGCGGAAGTATCACGATCAGTGCGAGTGAGATTGCACTTCATCTTTTACTTCTTCCTATACTGGGGCGCTTTCATAAGCAATATCCGGGTGTTCGGCTGAGACTTCTGAATCATTCCACGCCGGAGGCAGTTGAGTCCGTCAAGAATGGACTGGCGGACTTTGCAGTTGTGACTACGCCGCTTCAGGCAAAGAAGCCGTTGAAAAGTACTTCTTTGATGTCTTTTAAGGAAATTGCAGTGGGAGATCATTCTTTTCAGGGGAAAGAAAAACCAATAAGGCTGAAAGACTTAATTGAGAATCCGTTGATTTCTCTTGGGCAGGGAAGCACAACCTATGAGTTCTATTCCAAATTTTTCCTGGAGAACGATCTGGTTCTATCTCCGGATACGGAAGTTGAGACGATCGATCAGGTGTTGCCGCTTATTATGAATGGACTGGGCATTGGATTCCTTCCGGAGCTGTTCGTAAGACCAGTGATCGAGGAAAGAAAGGTCTGTCAGATTCCACTAAAGGAGAATATTCCGGAGAGAAAAATCTGTCTGGTTGAGAATCATACATTTCCGCCAAGTATTGCGGCGGAGATGTTCAAAAAAATGTTAGTTCTGAAATAAGGTATTGTTTAAGAAGATATTATGGATTCAATCTATTCCTATGTAGAAAATATATATCAGATATGTGAATAAAACAGTATGCGCCGGTTTGACTTTAGAACCGGCGCTTTCTATATTAATAAGTAGGATTTTATTCTGTTTTAACAGGTGAAAAACAAGAAATAACAAAGGAAGTGTGAGTATGCAGACAGTATTACCACGTGAAGAAGCTGTAGAAGGAGTTATATCTAAGGTTCTTGAGTCACAAGAGGCCTGTGATCGGCTAAATGAAGTATTTTATGAGCATTTGGAGAATTATCAGGAAATAAATGACGATGGTGACAGACATTTTGCAGAGGTCTTGCTCCAGGCGTATAAAAATGGAGATGTCAGCGCGTTGCTACTTGAATTGTGCGGAGGAAGTATGTTTGATCTGCTTCGGGACGCATATCTGATTCCAAAGAAATTTCATGGAAAATCAGGAGAGAATCCGGTTCTCCTGACTGATGTAGAGGGAAAGCTTCTGGAGAGTAAGAAAAGGGAAGTAACAGCTCGTGAATATGAAAAGTTCCATGAGACATACAGGCAACATCAATGTGCACCGAGATCAAAACTGTATCTTGCTGACGGATATGACATAGTTCGTTCCTATACAGAGGGCATGCAGATTCAGGAGAAAAAAGAGAACAAGAAGCGTGGCGTGATGGCGTTATATGCATTACCGGATACCAGAAAGCTTGGACTGACAGAAGCACAGGCCTATGCAGTTGTCTGGGATACTTTCCAGAAGATTCAGAAACAGGCTCCGAGAGTAGAAGTTTATTATGGGCAGGATACCGGTGAGAAGCGTCAGAAAGGATTTGACGAGATAGGGGTTTTACTTCCAATTCATGGATTTGAGAAACGAATGCTTCATCATTTGGATGAGATTGATGGGATTGTTCTTTCATGCAGAGAGAAGATGATGAAAAAGGCCGGAGCGGAAAGCCTTGACCTGGAATAAAGAGGAAGTGAATGAGATGCAGACACAGAAAATAAGAAAAAATCATATGGATATTCTCTGGCATGAATATACAGATAAAGGTGGAGAAGAAACACCGGTAACACAAGCAAGTTTGACGGAGAAAGCATCAATTGTCGGAAGAGTGGGGATTATGCTTCTCTCCTGTGGAACCGGAGCTTGGAGAGTGAGAAGTTCTATGAATGCTCTGGCAGAAGAGATGGGGATAACGTGTACAGCGGATATTGGTCTGATGTCGATTGAGTATACCTGTTTTGACGGTGACGACGGATTCACGCAGTCCTTGTGTCTGACGAATACGGGCGTGAATACATCAAAATTAAACAGGTTGGAGCACTTTATCCGTGAATTTGAGCAGGGAGAACAGGAAATGTCCGGAGAAGAACTGCATAAGCTGCTAGATCAGATTGAAGAGATTCATGGACTCTATTCTCCAACTGCATTGGGAATGGCAGCAGCATTGGCATGCGGTGGATTTACATTTCTGCTTGGCGGTGGATTGATTGAAATGTTCTGTGCCTTTGTCGGTGCAGGGATTGGAAATTTTATCAGGTGTAAATTGAGTAAACATCATTTTACATTGTTTTTGTGCATAGCCTCATCTGTTTCAGCAGCCTGTCTGGTTTATGCGGGACTTTTGAAAGCAGCAGAACTTTTGTGGGCAATTTCAATTCAGCATGAGGCGGGCTATATTTGCGCAATGCTATTTATTATTCCTGGTTTTCCTTTCATCACAAGTGGAATTGACCTTGCAAAATTGGACATGCGTTCTGGCATGGAACGACTCATGTATGCACTGATTATTGTTTTGGTAGCTACAATGTCTGCATGGATCATGGCGTTGATCTTAGGATTACAGCCGGTGGATTTTCTGAAGCTTGACCTGACGCAGGCAGAATGGATTGTTTTCCGTCTGCTTGCAAGCTTTTGTGGTGTGTTTGGATTCTCGATTATGTTCAACAGCCCTACGCGCCTTGCGGCAGTGGCGGCAGGAATCGGTGCGATTGCCAATACACTGCGATTGGAACTGGTTGATCTGACGGCATTGCCTCCGGCGGCAGCAGCATTTGTCGGAGCATTAACAGCCGGACTTCTGGCAACTATGATTAAAAATCAGGTTGGATATCCGAGAATTTCTGTCACGGTTCCGTCGATTGTAATCATGGTTCCTGGATTGTATCTGTACCGTGGATTTTATAATCTGGGAACAATGAATCTTTCTACATCAGCTTCCTGGTTTGCGGCGGCAATATTGATTGTTGCAGCTCTTCCGTTAGGGTTGATCTTTGCAAGAATTCTTACGGATAAGACATTTCGGTATTGCACGTAAGGAGAATACATACAAAAAAGGAACAGCTCTTTGTGAACTGTTCCTTTTTCAAATAAAATAGAAAGGAATTTATTTCTTTTTATCTTTTTTCTTGTCTTTGTCTTTCTTCTTTCCGGAAGATTTCTCGTTGTCTTTATCCTTTGCTTTCACAGAAATTTTCTTATCTGCTTCAGCTTCCGGCTGATATCCGTTGATATCATATTTCTTCTCATATTCCTCAAAGGCTGTAAGATAAGTTTCATCCTTCAGCTTGCGGACACTCTTTGTATATTCATGAATATCAAAGTTAGAAGAATCAAGCTCGAGAATCGCTACAGCAATGTTAGAACAGTGCGCTGCGATACGCTCGTAGTTTGTAAGCAGGTCATTAAAAGCAAATCCGGTATTCAGATCACACTGACCATTTCTAAGTCTCTTAATGTGACGAAGTTTCAGATCATTACAGAGAATACCAATCAGTTCGCGCAGAGGTTCAACCTTTGCAGCAGTCTCAAGATCTTCATCTACAAAAGAATTTACTGTAAGATCAACAATCTCAACCAATGCCTTCTCAAGCACATTCAGCTCATAAGTAGCAGATTCAGAGAATGTACGGGACTTTTCGTGAAGTTCCTGGGCAACTCTGGAAATGTTGACTGCGTGGTCACCAAGTCGCTCGAAGTCACTGATCGTATGAAGGAACTTGGAGGTCTGCTTCGCCTGATCAGGTGTCATATCATGCATACTTAACTGCATCAGATAAGTACCAAGTTTATCCTCGTACTTGTCGATCATGTTTTCCTTTTCCTGGATCTTATTGAACTTGCTGTCGCTAAAGTCTGTCAGAAGTTCGAAAGCGCGCATGAGATTCTTGCGGGCATTCTTCGCCATACCGTTAACAGCCATCTGACTCTGACTGATCGCCAGCGGCGGGTAATCCAGAAAACGTTCCTCGAGCAGATCAAAATCAGCCTGCTCTTCGTTGTCTTCGTCTGTATCCTTGATCAGGAAGAAGACAAGCTTCTCAATCTTGCTGATAAATGGAGCAAGGATCAGGATCGTAGCGATACGGAATACTGAGTTCAATAAAGCAATGCTGACAGGACTCATGACCATGTCCATAAATGTAAAGTGGACAACAGCATTTACTGCGTAAAATACGATAGACCAAAAGATCATTCCGAACAAGTCATTCAGCAGGTAAATAAGTGCTGTACGCTTTCCGTTCTTGTTTGTACCGATAGAAGAAAGCAGTACAGGACAGGCAGCTCCGACACCGATACCCATTGTAATAGGAAGTGCGGCAGCAAATGTAATAGAGCCTGTGATTGATAATGCCTGAAGAATACCGACAGATGCAGATGCACTCTGAAGCACTGCAGTAAATGCGATACCAACAAGGATACCCATGAATGGATTCTTAAACATTGTCAGAAGGCTGACAAAATGTGGGTTCTCTTTCAGAGGTGAAACCGCACCACTCATTGTCTGCATTCCGAACATCAGGATCGCAAAACCAAGCATAATGTCACCGATATCGGAATAAGGTTTCTTCTTTACAAATGTACGGAAGATGATACCGATGATCGCAACGATCGCAGAGATTGTCGCGGTGGACAGAAGCTGCGCGATGCCACTGGAGCCATCAATGTAAGAAAGACATAAAATCCAGCCTGTGATACTTGTTCCAATGTTGGCACCCATAATGATTCCGATTGCCTGAGCAACTTTCATCATACCGGAGTTTACGAATCCTACGACCATAACAGTAGTAGCTGATGACGACTGAATGATCGCTGTTACGACTGTACCCAGCAGCAATCCTTTGATTGGGGAGTTTGTGAGCTTGTATAAGATAAGTTCCAGTTTGTTACCGGCAACCTTCTTAAGACTGTCTCCCATGAGTGCCATTCCGTACAGGAAGAGGGCAACTCCGCTGAGCAAGGACAAAACCATTGTAATTCCCATTTTCTTTTTTCCTTTTTCTTAAGTTATTAAGTTGACATGTTACGTCTTGCAAAAATTACGTACATGGCTATTATAAAACACTTTACCCGGAGTTTACAATTATTTTCTTTAAACTTTACAGAAAAATATTGATTGCAAATTGCAGAAAAATTGTAGGGATAAACAAAATGTTGATCTTAAGCAAAAAAATCCTTGACTTGTCCGTGGATAATTTCCATCAGATGAGTTCTCGCTTCCACGCTTGCCCAGGCAATATGTGGCGTGATCAGCAGGCGCTTGCTGTCTTTGAATTGAACCAATGGATTATCTGCGGACATTGGTTCCTCACAAAGGACATCTAATCCTGCTGCGGCAATCTGATTCCTGACCAGTGCATCATATAATGCCTGCTCATCGACGATCGGTCCTCTTCCGAGATTCAGGAAAATACAGGAAGATTTCATTTTTTTAAACGCCTTGCTGTTGATCAGTCCTTCTGTATGTTCGTTGAGTGGAGCGTGGACGGAAATAATATCAGACTGCGTAAGCAATGTCTCAAAGTCAACCTGTTCATAACCTTCCTGCGCCGGAGCACCGGAGGCGGAGTAGTAAATGACTTTCGCTCCAAATGCACGTGCAATCTCAGCGACACGTCTGCCGATTGCCCCAAGTCCGATGATCCCCCAGGTTTTTCCATGGATTTCTGTGAAATGTTCTGCAAAATGAGTGAAAGAGACATCATTTACATAGCGCTCTTCTTTCACATAATCATCATAATAACGAAGCTTTTCTAATAGGAAGAGAAGCATTGCAAATGTGTGCTGTGCGACAGTCTCAGTAGAATAACCGGCAACATTTCTCCAGGCAATTCCTTTTGAATCAAGATACTCTTTATCCAGGATGTTCGTGCCTGTGGCTGTGACACAGACGAGCTTCAGATTCTTTGCAGTTCCAATCGTCTGCTCATTGACCGGAACTTTATTTAATATGATCACATCAGCATCCGTGACACGCGCCGGGACTTCTTCAGGTGAAGAAAAGCTGTACTTTACAACTTCACCGAGTTCATCATATGCAGAAAGATCAATATCCTCTCCAATTGTTTTAAAATCTAAAAATACAATTTTCATTTAAAATCTCCTTGTTTCATAATCAGTATTAAGTATTTTATGATGTGAGTGTCAAAAGTAAATTTTGCCACTCACTGATGTAACCGGATTTCTCCATTGCTATGCATTCCCGCACTTACATCATTTTATCACAAAAAGAACATAATTTCCTATATTTTACCACATACTAATCAAAAATTGATTATGGAGGTTGTTAATAGTTAAATATAAATTGTAAAATCATATAAGCCGGTGTTGAGTTTTATAAGATATTAGAGTAGAATATTATTGAAAGGAGTTGATACTTTGAGTAAATATTATTCTATACATGAATTTTCAAAAATTATAGGCGTATCTGCTCAGACATTACGAAATTGGGATGCCAATGGAAAACTTCATCCGCATCATACTACAGTAAGTGGCTATAGATATTATTCCGATGAGCAACTCAACCAAGTAATAAATGTAAAGCCTAAAAATCGCATTACAATTGGATATTGTCGCGTTTCCAGCCATAAACAAAAAGATGATTTGGAACGACAGATTGATAATGTCAAGACGTATCTTCTAGCAAAAGGGCAGCCGTTTGAGATAATAAGTGATATCGGTTCTGGGATTGATTATAAGAAAAAAGGGCTTCAGGAATTGATCAGACGAATCTCTCAAAATCAGGTTGAGAAGGTTGTTGTTTTATATAAAGACAGGCTATTGAGCTTTGGTTTTGAGTTGATAGAATATATCGCTTCACTTTATAATTGTGAGATTGAGATTATTGATAATACTGAAAAATCTGAACAGCAGGAACTTGTTGAAGATCTGGTTCAAATAATCACAGTATTCAGTTGCAAATTACAAGGAAAACGAGCGAACAAAGCTAAGAAACTTATCCGGGAATTGATACAGGAGGAAACAGATGGTAAGAGCCATAAAAGTAATGTTGATACCAAACAACGTACAGAAAACTAAGATGTTTCAGTACGCAGGAGCTTCAAGATTTGCTTATAACTGGGCTTTGGCCAGGAAAAAAGAAAACTACGAAAAGGGTGGCAAGTTCATTTCAGATTCAGAACTCAGAAAAGAATTTACAAAGCTTAGACATTCTGATGAATACGCATGGTTATTAAATATTTCAAATAATGTAACCAAACAGGCAATCAAAGATGCCTGTACTGCGTATAAGAACTTTTTCAAGGGTTTGCAAAAATTCCCAAGATTCAAGTCCAGAAAGAGATCAATGCCGAAGTTCTATCAGGACAACGTTAAGATACAATTCAGTAATACCCACGTTAAGCTTGAAGGTTTTTCTTCCAGCAGGAAAGCAAATAAGCAAAAAAAGAATTGGGTAAGACTTGCAGAACATGGACGTATTCCAACAGATGTTAAATATATGAATCCGAGAATATCCTTTGATGGATTGAACTGGTGGATCAGTGTATGTGTAGAATTTCCTGACTGCAAGGAAACACTTAACGATGATGGAGTTGGCATAGACTTAGGAATTAAAGACTTAGCTGTCTGCTCTGATGCCGTTAAGTATAAGAACATCAATAAGAGTCAGAAAGTAAAGAAACTAGAAAAACAGAAACGTAGATTACAGCGTAGTATCTCTCGTTCTTACGAGAAAAATAAGAAAGGGGAAAGTTACTGTAAAACAAATAATGTAATCAAAAAGGAAAAACTTTTATTAAAACGAAATCACAGATTAACAAACATCCGTAAAAACTATTTGAATCAGACCATATCTGAGATCGTAAATCGAAAGCCAAGATTTATTTGTATTGAAGATCTGAATGTCAGCGGAATGATGAAAAATAGACATTTATCCAAAGCAGTACAGGAACAAGGATTTTTTAGGTTTAGACAACAGCTTGAATACAAATGCAATGATAAAGGGATCCAGCTTATTGTGGCTGATCGGTTTTATCCATCATCAAAGCTTTGCAGCTGCTGTGGAAACATCAAAAAAGATTTGAAGTTATCTGACAGGGTTTATAGATGTGAATGTGGGAATATGATTGACAGAGATTTTCAGGCATCTATAAATCTCAAGGCTTATGGAGAACGATTTGCAAGCTAACACTGAAATGTTAATGCAAATATGTACGGATACGTTAGTCCGGAATTTACGCCTATGGAGAGTACAAGAACTTGTGAGTAGATAGATATTTATATCATCAAAAGCATACTCGTTGAAGTAGGAATGAAACATGGAAGTTTATAACTTTTTATAAGTTTTCAGTAACGGAAATGTGCCATGAAAGCCACAGGGATAGTCCGGAGGATAGATGATCTTGGAAGAATCGTAATTCCGAAAGAAATAAGAAGGACATTGCGGATCCGCGAAGGTGATCCACTGGAAATTTTTACAGACAGAGAAGGAAAGGTGATTTTAAAGAAATATTCTCCGATCGGTGAACTAGGATCACTGGCAGGGATTTATGCAGATAGTCTTTCAAAGACACTTGGCTGTACAGTCTGTATCACTGATACAGATCAGGTGATCGCGGCAGCAGGAAACGGGAAGAAAGAACTTCAGGAAATGCTGTTGAGTGCAGAGCTGGCAGAAGTGTTTCAACAAAGAAAGACCGTGTTGACAAAGAGCAGTGACGCTGAGTTTGTAGCAATTACAAAAGACAGAAGTGAATACAGAGAGGAAATAATCAGTGTTATTCTCAGTGAAGGTGATATTGCAGGCGGAGTGATCTTTCTGCAGAAAAATGAGAAAAAGCATTTTGGAGAAATGGAAAAGAAGTTTGCGTCGGGTGTGGCAGATCTTCTTGGGAGGCAGTTGAGCTAAAAGCGTCATATTTTTCCAGAGGGATGCATAGAATAGTATCAGTGGAAAACCGGACATGCATCGAAAGGAAAAGAAAATGAGAGAAAATCATGGAAAAAAAGGGATAATATACGCAGAAAATCTGGTGAAGGCATTACTTTGCGCCTATCTGGTCACAGGAATGTTTCTGTTAATTCTTGCACTTCTCCTTTACAAAGCAGGATTGAGTGAAGAAAATGTAAATCTGGGAATTATTCTCATCTATGTAATAGGAACTTTTTCCGGAGGTTTTGTGATGGGAAAACTGGAAGGCCAAAAGAAGTTCCTTTGGGGGCTTGGAACCGGTGTGGTTTATTTTGTTTTATTACTGATCATCTCATTTGGAATGTACCGTGAGGTTTCATCGGGGGCAGGAGATTTGTTTCTGACATTTGTACTTTGTACCGGAGGTGGAATGCTTGGCGGGATGGTCGCATGAAGAAAAACCCGACGGATGTGTGAAAAAATACTTTAAAAACCTGGCTGTGTGTGCTATAATAGCGAAAGCAATATGTGCGAAGTTAGGAGGAGTAAAAATGAAACACATTAAAACACTGAATACACAGACACTGAACAACACAGTTAAAAAAGGTGGATGCGGTGAGTGCCAGACATCTTGCCAGTCTGCATGTAAGACATCCTGTACAGTAGGAAACCAGACTTGCGAAAACGCAAAATAAGAAAACCTGAAAATGAAGATTATGTTGCTGCAGAGTTGCTTTGAGCGGTGATACTGCCTGCAATTATGCGAAAAACAGCAACAGGATTACAGGTGAGGCAGCGGTGCAAATCGCTGCCTTAAGCATGTTTTAGACGTATCTGCTTAGAGCTGCCTTGGGGAAAGAATCCGGCTTTGAACAGTTACAAATAGATTTACAAATACATATAGAAAGCGAGGTATCCACGTGATACATCAGTACCAAAATAATGGATATAATATCGTCCTTGACGTGAACAGTGGGGCTGTACATGTTGTGGATCAGGAAGCGTATGACGTTATCAAAGTGCTTAATCGCATGAATGAAGATCATACAGTGGAGACATTAAAGGCTCCGGAAACAGCAGAAGCATTGAAAAAGGAACTCGGAGAGAAATACTCTGAGACAGATCTGATCGATATTTTAGAGGCAGTAACAGAACTGACGGAACAGGGACGCCTGTTTACAAGAGATATTTATGAGAGCTTTATCGATGTTGTAAAGCAGCGTAAGACAGTTGTTAAGGCATTATGCCTTCATATTGCACATGACTGTAACCTTGCCTGTAAGTACTGCTTTGCGGAAGAGGGAGAATATCACGGCCGCAGAGCTTTGATGTCTTACGAGGTTGGTAAGAAAGCACTTGATTTCCTGATCGCGAATTCAGGAACAAGAAGAAACCTTGAAGTTGACTTCTTCGGTGGTGAGCCGCTGATGAACTGGCAGGTTGTCAAAGACCTGGTTGCTTACGGAAGAGAGCAGGAGAAACTTCATGACAAGCATTTCCGTTTCACACTTACAACAAACGGAGTTCTTTTGAACGATGAAGTTCAGGAGTTCGTGAACAAAGAGATGGACAACGTTGTCATCAGTCTTGACGGAAGAAAAGAAGTGAATGACCAGATGCGCCCGTTCCGTAACGGAAAAGGAAGCTATGATCTGATCGTTCCGAAGTTCCAGAAGCTGGCTGAGAGCCGTAACCAGGAGAAGTACTATATCAGAGGTACATTTACAAGAAATAACCTGGATTTCTCCAAAGATGTAGAACACTTCGCAGATCTTGGATTCAAGCAGATGTCTATTGAGCCTGTAGTAGGTGACGATACAGAACCATATGCGATCCAGAAAGAAGATCTTCCACAGATCTTTGAAGAATATGATAAACTTGCAAAATTCCTGATCGAGCGTGAGAAGAGCGGAAGAGGATTCAATTTCTTCCACTTCATGATTGATCTTGAAGGAGGACCGTGTGTGTCCAAGCGTCTGTCCGGCTGTGGTTCAGGTACCGAGTATCTAGCAGTGACACCTTGGGGAGATTTCTACCCATGTCATCAGTTTGTAGGACAGGAAGAATTCCTCATGGGAAATGTCGATGAGGGAATTACAAAACCGGAGATTGCGGAAGAATTCCGTGGATGCAGCGTATATTCCAAGGAAAGCTGTAAAACCTGCTTTGCCAGATTTTACTGCAGCGGTGGCTGTATGGCGAATTCTTACAAGTTCCACAATACGATCCATGACACTTACGAAGTGAGCTGTGAGATGGAGAGAAAACGTGTGGAATGTGCGATCATGATAAAGGCTGCCCTGGCGGATGAAGAACAATAAAATTACAGAGCAGTAGTCAAGAAAGGAAAGAAAGAGATGAAGAAAGGCAAGAGTATTCTAAGCCTCATTCTCGTAATCGCAGTTACAGCACTCTTCGGTATGACCTGTGTGCTTGGACTTGATTTAAAGGGAATGGGAGCTGCAAAGAACATCAATCTTGGTCTTGACCTGGAAGGTGGAGTCAGCATTACATATCAGGTAAAAGGTGACAAGCCATCTCAGGCAGACATGGATGACACCGTGTACAAGCTTCAGAAACGTGTGGAGCAGTACAGCACAGAGGCACAGGCTTATCAGGTTGGAGACAACCGTATCAGTATCGAGATTCCGGGTGTGAGCGACGCAAACAAGATCCTGGAAGAACTTGGACAGCCGGGATCACTGTACTTTATCAAGCATAAAGACAGTGAGGGGAATGAAAACTATTCCCTGACAGCTTCCGGATATACACTGAATAAGTCGATCGACGAACTGAAAGATACAGACTCCATCGTACTGACAGGTACAGAAGTAAAGACTGCTTCAGCCGGAGTGCTCAATGACTCAACAACAGGAAATAAAAAATATGGGGTTGATCTTGAACTGACAGATGAAGGTGCTGAGAAGTTCAAGACAGCAACAGAGGAAGCTTATAACAACAATCATGATACAATTGCTATTTACTATGATGGTGCTCTGATCAGTGTGCCAAGTGTAAATGCAGTGATCGAGAATGGAAAAGCTCAGATCTCAGGAAACATGGATTACGAAGAGGCTGATAACATCGCTTCTACGATCCGTATCGGTGGACTGAATCTGGAACTTGAAGAGCTGAGTTCAGAAGTCGTTGGTGCACAGCTTGGACAGGATGCACTGAAAGGCAGTTTGATCGCCGGAGCAATTGGTCTGGCAATCGTATGTGTATTCATGTGCTGGGTATACCTCCTTCCGGGACTTGCATCCAGCCTTGCACTGATCCTTTATACAGAACTGATCCTGATCCTTCTGAATGCATTTGATATCACACTGACACTTCCGGGTATCGCAGGTATCATCCTCGGTATCGGTATGGCAGTAGATGCGAACGTTATCATCTTCGCCCGTGTGAAAGAAGAGCTGACAGCAGGAAAGAGTGTACACGCTTCTCTGAAATCAGGATTCCAGAAAGCAATGTCCGCAATCGTTGACGGAAATATCACAACGCTGATCGCAGCCGGTGTGCTGTGGCTTCGCGGAAGTGGTACTGTAAAGGGATTCGCCCAGACACTTGCACTGGGTATCGTCGTATCCATGTTTACAGCACTCGTGATCACAAGACTGATCATCTTTGCATTCTATGGAGCAGGCATCCGCAATGAGAAAGTATACGGAAGACATCTGAAAGAACGTAAACCGGTTGATTTCCTCGGAAAGAAAAAAATCTTCTTCATTGTTTCCATCATCCTTTGCCTGGCCGGACCGGTCATGATGGGGGTGAACCATGCAAGAGGAATCGGTGCGATGAACTATAGCCTTGATTTCGTAGGTGGTACTTCAACAAATGTAACATTTGATAAAGAATATACACTGGAAGAGATCGACAGCCAGATGATCCCAAGTCTGGAAGAGATCACAGGAGATAAGAATATTCAGGTTCAGACAGTAAAAGAGAGCAACCAGGTAGTCTTCAAGACACAGACACTTGATCTTGAGAAACGTGAAGCACTTGCTTCATATTTAAATGAAAACTACGGTGTAGAGGCATTTGATATCGCAACAGAAAATATCAGTTCAACAGTAAGTTCCGAGATGAGAAGAGATGCGGTTATAGCTGTGATCATTGCTACAATCTGTATGCTGCTTTACATCTGGTTCCGTTTCAAAGATATTCGTTTCGCAACAAGTGCTGTTATTGCACTGATGCATGACGTACTTGTAGTTCTTGGATTCTATGTAATTGCAAGAGTATCTGTCGGAAATACATTTATCGCATGTATGCTGACGATTGTCGGATATTCTATCAACGGTACGATCGTTATCTTTGACCGTATCCGTGAGGCACTTGCAACAAAGAGCCGCACAGAAGATCTGAAGGATCTTGTAAACCGTTGCATCACTCAGACACTGACAAGAACAATCTACACAAACTTTACAACATTTGTCATGGTTGTTGCATTGTATATCCTTGGTGTAAGCTCCATTAAGGAATTCGCAGCACCACTGATGGTAGGTATCATCTGCGGTGGATATACATCCGTATGTATCACAGGCGCACTGTGGTATGTGATGAAGACAAGACTTGGCGAGGAAGCGAAGGCTGCAAGAATAGCTTCTGCCACAAAGACAGCGTCTGTAAAAGCAGCAGACAAGAAAGAAGGAGCTACTTCCACAGAGAGTAACGCAGCAGATACATCTGCAGACGACAGCTCCAAGAAGAAAAAAGGAAAGAAGACCTCTTTCAAGAACAAAAAGAGTAAAAAGCGCTAAGAAATAAAATCTGTCGTATCGGAAATGAAAAATGATTTTCGATACGGCAGATTTTTGTTATAATAAGAAGATACGATACTGACAGACAGGGAGGTTGTTTGGATGGAAAAATGGTTCGTCACGATGAAAAAGGCGGATTTTAATGGAATAGCAGAGAAATATCAGATTTCCCCGATCATTGCACGACTGATGAGAAACCGTGATGTGATCGGAGATGAAGCAATTGATTTTTATCTGAATGGAACAGTGGAGGATCTGTATGACGGCTTACTGATGAAAGATATGGATCGTGCGGTAGATATTCTTAAGGAGAAAATAGAAGAGGGAAAGAAAATCCGTGTGATCGGTGATTATGATATTGATGGAGTCAATGCAACGTATATTTTGCAACAGGGGCTTGCAGGACTTGGGGCAGATGTGGATACGGATATTCCGGACAGGATCAAAGATGGATATGGATTGAATCAGATGCTGATCGACCGTGCACTGGAGGATGATGTAGACACGATCGTTACCTGTGATAATGGAATTGCGGCAATGAGCGAGATCGCTTATGGAAAAGAAAATGGGATGACGATCGTTGTGACAGATCACCATGAAGTTCCGTATCTGGAAGAAAATGGGAAGAAAAAGTATCTCCTGCCACCGGCGGATGCAGTGGTCGATCCGCACAGAGCAGACTGTGAGTATCCATTTAAAGGGCTGTGCGGCGCAGCTGTAGCGTATAAGCTGGTTGAGGTTTTGTACAGAGTGTCTGGAAAGTCAGAGCAGGAGGTAGAACATCTGCAGGATAACCTGATGGAAAATGTTGCGATCGCCACGATCGGGGATGTGATGGATCTGGTTGGAGAGAATCGAGTCTTTGTGAAAAAAGGACTTGAGCTTCTGAAGACAACGAAGAATGAAGGGCTTCACGCCTTGATGCAATGTACCGGGGTAGATACAGCGAACCTGAATACTTATCATATCGGCTTTGTGCTCGGACCGTGCATCAATGCCGGTGGAAGACTGGATACAGCCAAGCGTGCACTGGAACTCCTTAATGCATCAAACCGGAGAGAGGCAGTGACACTGGCAGCAGATCTGAAAGAATTAAATGACAGTCGGAAAGAAATGACCGAAGAAGGTGTAGAAGAAGCTGTCCGGCAGATTGAATCAAGTTCCTGGAAGGACGACCAGGTGCTGGTCGTGTATCTTCCAAAGTGTCATGAAAGTATCGCCGGAATTATTGCGGGAAGGATCAAGGAACGTTATTATCGTCCGACCTTTGTACTGACAAGGGGAGAGACAGGAGTAAAAGGCTCCGGACGGTCGATCGAAGCATATGATATGTTTGCAGAAATGAGCCGCTGCAGGGAATTATTTACGAAGTTTGGAGGACATAAGCTGGCAGCAGGACTTTCCTTAGAAGAGGAAAATGTCGAAGTTTTTCGGAAACGGATCAATGAACTTGCAGATCTGACAGAAGACGATCTTCAGATGAAGGTGTCGATCGACATGCGGCTTCCATTTCCATATATTAATGAAGAGCTGATCCATGAACTTAAGATATTGGAGCCTTTTGGAAAAGGCAACGGGAAACCGTTATTTGCAGAAAGTAAACTGCGTGTAATCCAGCCAAGGATCTTCGGAAAGAACCGGAATGTGCTGAAATGCAGACTGGAGGACCAGCAGGGAAATCAGATGGAAGCAGTTTATTTCGGAGAAGTGGAAGACTGTCTGCAGCAGATGGAAAAGAAGCAGATTATGTCTTTTACATACTATCCATCCATCAATGAGTACATGGGACGAAGAACAATTCAGCTTACAATTGTCAATTATCAGTAGATAATATCGAAAAAACCGTACAAATTGCTTAAAATGCAGAAGAATGGGAAGTTCTTATTTGAAAAAGGAAAAAATAGTGATATACTAAATCATATTAATTGTTCAGAACTAAGGATGAATGAAGGGGGAAGACGATATGGCAGGCACTCGGGAATATGAAGATCTGAATAAAAATCTGGAGATGGTGGACGGACATGCAGTAAAAGCACCAGAGGATTATCAGGATCCGGAGGAGTTATATCAGGCCTTAATAGCTCGTGTGCGTAAGTATCATCCGTCTGCGGATATTACGATGATTGAGAAGGCCTATCAGATAGGCAAAGAAGCGCATAAGGACCAGTTTCGTAAATCCGGAGAACCTTATATCATCCATCCACTCTGGGTGGCAATCATACTTGCCGATCTCGAGATGGATAAAGAGACGATCGTGGCAGGAATGCTTCATGACGTGGTAGAAGATACGACAATGACACTCGACGAGATCTCAACAGAGTTCGGCGAAGAGGTGGCACTTCTTGTAGACGGCGTTACCAAGCTGGGACAGTTGAACTATTCCAAGGACAAGCTGGAGGCCCAGGCAGAGAACTTGAGAAAGATGTTCCTTGCAATGGCGAAGGATATCCGTGTCATCATTGTAAAACTTGCAGACCGTCTGCATAATATGCGTACGATGGAGTTTATGACACCGGCGAAGCAGAAAGAGAAATCAAGAGAGACGATGGATATCTACGCTCCAATCGCCCAGCGTCTCGGTATTTCCAAGATCAAGACAGAACTTGATGATCTTTCTCTGAAATATTACCAGCCGGAAGTTTATAATCAGCTGGTGCATGATCTGAATGCACGCAAGACAGAGCGTGAAGAATTTGTGCAGCAGATCGTTGCAGAAGTATCAAAGCATATGAAGAATGCTGATATTGAAGCGAAAGTATACGGACGTGTAAAACATTTCTTCAGTATTTATAAGAAGATGGTGAATCAGAACAAGACACTGGATCAGGTGTATGACCTGTTCGCTGTCCGCATTATCGTAGATTCAGTGAAGGACTGTTACGCAGCACTCGGTGTGATCCATGAGATGTATACGCCGATTCCGGGGCGCTTTAAAGATTATATTGCTATGCCAAAGGCAAATATGTACCAGTCCCTGCACACAACGCTGATCGGACCGTCCGGACAGCCGTTCGAGATCCAGATCCGTACAGAAGAGATGCATAAGACAGCTGAATATGGTATCGCAGCACACTGGAAATATAAAGAGACAGGCGGAAGCAACACGAAAGGATTGAACACGCAGGAAGAGAAGCTGAACTGGCTGCGTCAGATCCTGGAATGGCAGAGAGACATGTCTGATAACCGTGAGTTTTTAAGCCTGCTGAAAGGTGACCTGGATCTGTTCCAGGAAGATGTATACTGCTTTACACCGAACGGGGATGTGAAGAACCTTCCGAATGGCTCCACACCGGTTGACTTTGCCTATGCGATCCACAGTGCAGTCGGCAATAAGATGGTCGGCGCCAGAGTGAACGGTAAGCTTGTAAACATCGATTATAAGATCCAGAACGGAGACCGGATTGAGATCCTTACATCTCAGAACTCCAAGGGACCGAGCCGTGACTGGCTGAATATCGTCAAGAGTACACAGGCAAAGAGTAAGATCAATTCCTGGTTTAAAAAAGAATTTAAAGAAGATAATATTATCCGCGGAAAAGATCTGATCAGCGCTTACTGTAAGAGCAAGGGGATTAACCTGCCGGATGTGCTTAAACCGAAATATCAGCAGATCGTTCAGAAAAAGTACGGATTCCGTGATTGGGATGCAGTACTTGCAGCAATTGGACACGGCGGACTGAAAGAAGGGCAGGTTGTAAACCGTCTGCTCGAAGAGTATGAGAAAGAGCATAAGAAAGAGATCACAGACGAAAATATTTTAGAGAAGATTTCAGAAGCAAATAAACAGAGAGTACACATTGCCAAATCAAAGAGTGGAATCGTAGTGAAAGGAATCAATGATATGGCAGTACGTTTCTCAAAGTGCTGTAACCCGGTACCGGGAGATGAAATCGTCGGTTTTGTGACAAGAGGACGCGGAATGTCGATCCACAGAACAGATTGTATCAACATTATCAATCTGTCTGATGTGGAAAGATCCCGTCTGATCACAGCAGAGTGGGAAGAAAATGATCAGGATGAAGGCGGTCAGTATCTTGCAGAACTGAAGATATTTGCAGATGACAGAAGAGGTCTTCTGCTGGATGTATCAAAGGTATTTACCGAAGAGAAGATTGATGTGAAGTCCATGAATACCCGAACGAGCAAGAAGGGTACAGCGACAATGGAGATGGGATTTGTCGTACACGGAAGAGAAGAATTGAATCGTGTGATCGGAAAGCTCAGACAGATTGAAAATGTAATTGATATTGAGAGAACAACAGGCTGATCAAGGAAAAGTCGATGGAGGGAAAAGAATGAAGGTTGAAAGTATTGTACTTGGGTCTATTGGAACGAATTGCTACATTGTAACTAATGAAGAGACAAAGGAATGTTTTGCCGTAGATATGGCAGAATGTCCGCAGGAATATGTCAATTATATCAAGAACAATGGACTAGAAATGAAAGCATTGTTTCTGACGCATGGACATTTCGATCACATCATGGGAATTGATGATTTCCTCAAAGCCTTTCCTGTGCCGGTTTACGCAGGCGAAGACGAACTTCCTGTAATCGAAGATGACCGCCTGAATGTATCTTCTATGTACGGACCGAAATACGCATTCCACGGAGCAAAGCCGGTGAAAGACGGCCAGGTGATCGAATGCGCAGGGATTGAAGTTGATGTACTTCATACACCGGGACATACAGTAGGAGGATGCTGCTATTACCTTCCGGAAGAACACAGACTGTTCAGCGGAGATACATTGTTCTGTGCTTCCATCGGAAGAACAGACCTCCCAACAGGAAGCAGTAGCCAGCTGGTTCGCTCTGTGAAGGAGAAGATCATGATACTTCCGGAAGATACAAAGATCTATCCGGGACATATGGAAGAGACATCAGTTCAGTTTGAGAAGGAGCATAATCCATTCATATGATAAAGATAGAAAGTAAGAAGAACAAATTTACTTATAATGTATATCATGTCACGAAAGCATTTTATCCGAAAGAGGATATCGTGCAGACATTAGATGAGAAGCAAGAACCACTGGTGAAGATACATTTGCCGGAAGGGACTTGCTTTTCCCTTGCACCGGAAGAATGCGTGCAGACAGAAGATGTGCAGGAAGAGAAACGCAATGTAACGAAGAAAGTCTATCAGTTTCTCTCAAAGCAGACAGGACAGGAACTTGCCTGGGGCATGCTGACCGGAGTCCGTCCGACAAAACTTGTAATGCAGAAAATCGAGCAGGGAATGACAAAAGAAGAAATCTTTGAATTTCTAAAAGAACAATATTGTGTTGGTGATAAAAAAGCACAGATCGCTTATGAAATTGCCTGCCGTGAAAAGGCACTTCTTGATCAGTTGGACTGCAAGAATGGCTATAGCCTGTATGCAGGAATTCCATTCTGTCCAAGCATCTGTTCCTACTGTTCCTTCAGCTCTTCACCAATTGCTGAGTGGAAAGATCAGGTCGATCGTTACCTCGATGCGATGATCAAAGAATTGAAAGCTACCGCAAAGCTGATGCAGGGAAAGACACTGGATACCGTATATATCGGCGGCGGAACACCGACGACACTCGAGGCAGATCAGCTTGACCGACTGCTCGGTACAATCCGGGAGAATTTTGACTTAGAACATGTGCTTGAGTTTACAGTTGAAGCCGGAAGACCAGACAGTATCACACGAGAAAAACTTGAGGTAATCCGCAAATATCCGGTAACCCGCATCTCTGTCAACCCACAGACAATGCAGCAGAAGACACTGGATCTTGTCGGAAGAAAGCATACGGTAGAAGATGTAGAACAAATCTTCCACCTCGCACGTGAGCTTGGATTGGATAATATCAATATGGATCTGATCGCCGGACTTCCGGGAGAAGATGCGGCAGATATGCAGGATACACTTGAGAAGATCGAGAAGCTTCATCCGGATAGCCTGACAGTACACGCACTCGCGATTAAACGTGCTGCGAAGTTTGGCCAGGAAGGAAGAACAATGGATCCGGGAACAGAGATCACACAGATGGTCGAGGCGGCAGCAGCGTCAGCAGAACGCATGGGGCTTGTGCCATATTACCTGTATCGCCAGAAGAACATTGCCGGAAACTTCGAGAATGTCGGTTATGCAGAGCAGGACAAGGCTGGGGTGTATAACATCTTGATCATGGAAGAACGCCAGACAATTATTGCCTGCGGTGCCGGCTCTACGACAAAGCTTGTTTTGCCGGAGAAGATCAAGACAAGCAGTGGCAAAGAAACAAATCTGATCCGTGTAGAAAATGTGAAGAATATTATAGAATACATTGACCGTATTGATGAGATGATAGAACGAAAAAAAGTACTTTTTGAGAAGAATTAAAAGTGAAAATATAGCTGAAAAAAGTAACGAAAGGACGGTTCCACCGGGAGGTGGGCCGTCCTTTCGTTGTATTCTACTTGCTGAACAGGAAATGTTTTTTAGATATATTTTCTTTCAGAACGTATTTCGTAGAGTAGATTACTCTACGAAATTTTCGAAAAAGCCTTATAAATCAAGGAATTCTAGACGTCTGACCAAAAATTTGACGGTAAATAAATGCTATAAAATTTGTAAGTATGATTGATTTTTAAATACATGTGCTTATAAATACATGAAGTGAATTAGATAAAATGAAATAAATATTTTTGATTTTCAGATCTGATAGCTTGTAAATCGGCTGACAATTGACCATAAATTTGACGGCAAATAGATAAAAATCTATTCAAAAAAGGAGATTAAAATGACGAAAGTGTCTATTTTTCGACTTTTTTTGCTAAGAGATTGTATAAATTTATAAAATGAACGTATATTCATTGACAGAAATATTTGAAAAGAGTAGACTATACATGAAATTATACTAAGATTTGAAACAATTTAGAGAAAAAGCGTATTTCGTAGAGTAATCTACTCTACGAAATTTCTTGCAAAAAGGGTGAAGGCTTATGGGAAGAAGACCAACAGATCTGTCAGGAAGAAAGTTTGGGATGTTGACAGCCAAGTATGCGACAGAGAAAAGGGATAAACGGGGCTCCGTTTATTGGCATTGTGTCTGCGATTGCGGAAATGAAGTTGACGTGACGGCAGCAGGTCTTGTGCATGGTAATTATCATAGCTGCGGCTGTTTACAGAAGAAGAACCGTCAGGAAATTGCGCAGAGACGACATCTCGTAGACGGAACCTGTGTTGAAGTACTAGAAAAGAGAAAAAGCAGAAAAGATAACATGAGTGGTTTCAGAGGCGTTTTCCAGTTGAAGAATTGTAATCGGTATCGTGTGGATATCGGGTTCAAGGGAAAGCGCTATTATGTTGGTCTTTTTGACAATTATGATGAAGCGGTGCAGGCAAGACTTGCGGCGGAGAACCTGATCCACAATGGTTTCATTCAGAAATGGAAGGAATGGAAGGAGAAAGAAAAGGAAGATCCGGAGTGGGGAAAGAAGCATCCGCTTGTTTTTGATGTAAAGAAAGAGGATGGGGAGATCAGGGTAAGTGTGTGAAGTGATAAAAAATATATTGAAATAAAGACCAGTTTGAATTTGAAGTAAATATAGAGATTTAGATAATAGGGAGTATGTATATGAAAGTATGTTTAGTGGGATCATCAGGAGGTCATTTGACACATTTGTACATGTTAAAACCGTTTTGGAAAGATAGAAATCGTTTTTGGGTTACATTTGATAAAGAGGATGCAAGAAGCCTCTTGAAAGACGAAAAAATGTATCCATGTTATTATCCGACTAATAGGAGCATAAAGGCACTTTTAAAGAATACTAAAATTGCTTGGAACATATTAAGAAAAGAAAAACCAGATTTAATTATTTCTTCTGGGGCTGCGGTTGCAGTTCCATTCTTTTATCTTGGAAAGATAATGGGTGCAAAACTAATTTATATCGAGGTGTTTGATCGAATTGATAAACCAACATTGACGGGAAAAATGGTTTATCCGATTGTAGATAAGTTTATTGTACAGTGGAATGAACAGAAAAAAGTATATCCTAAGGCAATAAATCTAGGAAGTATATTTTAGACAGGAGAGATAAAACGATGATTTTTGTGACAGTAGGAACGCATGAGCAGCCATTCGATAGGTTGATTGAAGAAATAGATAACTTAAAAAAGAATGGTACGATTCAAGAAGAAGTGATTATTCAAACAGGCTTTAGTTCATATGAACCGAAGTATTGTCAATGGAGCAAATTAATTCCATATCAACAGATGATAAAAAATGTAGAGGATGCACGTATAGTAATAACTCATGGAGGACCAGCAAGTTTTGTTATGCCATTACAGATAGGAAAGACACCTATTGTAGTGCCGCGTCAACGTAAGTATGGTGAGCATATTAATGATCATCAAGTTGAATTTGCGAGAAATGTAGCTGATAGAATGGGAACAATTATTCCGGTAGAAAATGTTGAAACATTAGGAGAGATTATATCTAATTATAATCAGATTGTTGCTAGCATGGGACAAGGCATGGTTAGTAATAATGAAAAATTTAACGAAAAATTAGACCAAATGGTTAATGAAATGTTTGGGGATAAATAAATGAAAAGAGTTGGAATTATGTCAATGCAACGTATTGCAAATTATGGTTCGTTTTTGCAGGCGTATGCGTTAAAAAAAATGATAGAAGAAATAGGGTGTGAGGTAGAATTTGTAGATTATCATGTTGGCTCTCCGGTTATTAAAGAAAATGTCGATAGTGAAAATAAAATTTTACGAAAAATAAAAAAAGGGATAGAAACCTTTCAATATCATGCGCCACTTACACATAAACTTTCGTTTATTAAATTTAAACAATCTTTTGCAAAAAAGTATATGTCTTTTTTAGGTATTACAAATGAAATGAATTATAATCCGAAACTAGATTGTCTTGTGATTGGTAGTGATGAAGTTTTTAATTGTATTCAAAAAAATTCTAATGTAGGTTATTCACTAGAATTATTTGGCAAGGATAATAGAGCAAAAAAACTTCTTACTTATGCAGCTTCTTTCGGTAATACAACAATAGATAAACTAAAAAAATATAATAAAGCCGATGAAGTTGGAGCGTTATTAAAAAAATTTGAATCACTTTCTGTGCGAGATGCAAATTCGGGGCAGATTGTAAAGGAATTAACAGGCAAGGAACCAAACTATAATTTAGATCCAGTTTTGATATATGATTATATGCATTGCTGTAACAAAATTCCTCAGCTAAAAATCCAAGAAAAGTATTTATTATTGTATGCATATGCTGGACGTATTTCAGATAGAGAGGCTGAATGGATTTCAGCTTATGCAAAGAAAAAGAATTTAAAGGTTTACGCTGTCGGAGGTATACAGAAGTGCGCAGATCGTTTTGTGGCATGCTCTCCATTTGAAGTACTGGCATATTTTAAAAATGCCGAGGAAGTAATTACAGATACATTTCATGGAAGCATTTTTTCAATTATAACAAAACGAAAATTTACTACACTTATTAGAAAAAGTTTAGGAGAAAGTTATGGTAACGAAGAAAAACTTAGTGATTTATTAGAGCGACTAGGATTAAGTAGTAGGATGACAACAGATATCGTGGATGTTTGTAATATAAATAATACAATTATCGATTTTGATAAAGTAAATGATATTTTAAAAAAGCAAAGAGAATTGGCTAAAGAATATATATTGCAAAATATATGAAAAGAAAGACTGTAAATACTTAATTTGAGTAAAAAATAGGTGAATAAATATTGGTTACGGTAAAGTTAATAGATTTTGGTAATAGAGGGACTGGGATGCCCCCTTTCCTATGTTTATATTCACAAAATGTATCAGACATAATTAATTAGTATTTGAATTGTTAATAAGTAACTGTAATAGATGGAAACGTATCATATAAGATGATTTATAGTAGGTAAAAGTGCAGATTAAAAAAATTAAAGATCATTTGATAAAAGAAATAGCTTTTGATAGTGGGGGAAAGGAAAAAACAATTGCCAATTTAAGATAATTGAAGTTAGAAGAGAAAATGAATAATATATTAAAAATAGGTATAAAATGTGTGGGGTGTAGAAGTTGTGAACAAAGTTGTCCCGTTAGTTGTATTAAGCTGAGAGAAAATCAAGAAGGATTTATCTATCCGACAATAGATACGGATTTATGTATAGAGTGTGGTAAATGCATAAATGCATGTCCAGTAGAAAAAAAAGGATTACATATTAATAAGCCATTAGAAGTGTGGGCATGGAAAAACAAAAATTCAGTTGATCTTATGCGGTCTGCATCTGGTGGAGCAGCAGATAGTGCTACTAGAGTTGTATTGCAAACTGGGGGAATAGTATATGGTGCGGCTTATGATGATCAACTTGTGGTTAGACATATAAGAGTTGAGAATGAAGAAGAACGTTATAGGCTTCAATCGTCTAAATATGTACAATCAAATCTTGATAATACATATAGCTTGGTTAAAAGAGATTTATTGGATGGTAAATGTGTATTGTATACTGGAACACCTTGTCAAATTTCAGGGTTATATGCATATTTAGGTGGCAATAAAAATAATCTATATACAATTGATTTAATATGTCATGGAGTTCCATCCCCTAAATTTTTTAAAAAATATGTAGATTATCAACAAAAGCAGATGGGAGAAAAAGTTATTAGTTATAATTTTAGATCTAAAGATAAACGTGGTTGGGGAACGCAATATTTGTTAAAGACAAAGACAAAGACAAAGACAAAGGCTCTTACTTTAGATCGTTATGGTAAACATTTTATGGATGGAGATTGTTATCGAGAATGTTGTTACCAATGTGAGTATGCAAAGATAAATCGTGTAGGAGATTTAACAGTGGGTGATTTTTGGGGAATAGCAAAGAGTCATCCGGATTTTTATTCTACAAAAGGTGTTTCAAGTGTATTTGTTAATACAATAAAAGGAAAAAAAATTTTTGAGAAAATGAAAGAATATGCGGAAATTGAAGTAGCTACATTAGAAGAAGCTATGGTAAAACAGAGGAATCTCGTAAAGGCGAGCGAAAGAACAATTTCTAGAAATTCTTTCTATAACGAAATAGACAATGAGAACTTTATCGAACATATTTCAGTTGGTATTCAAATAAAAGAACGAATAAAAGTTATTCTACCTAAAGGTTTAATTGAACGAATAAAAAAGTACAAATAAGGAGTTGACGAGAGATGATTAGTAATGTTAAATTAAAGAAATTTTTGAAAGTATCTATATTTAAGCCGTTAACTATAATAAACAAAGCTATTCCAAAAGATGATAAGATTATTTTATTACATATTAGCAACTTAGGAATTCGTCATAATTTAAAACCCATTAAGGATTACTTAATTACAAATGAAATGTATAAGAATTATAAAATTGTTTGTGGTATTGAAAAATTGAATTATGCAGATGATGATAAAGAATATATTAAATATGTTACTTTTGGAAAATCCATTCTAACTTTTTTTAGAGCTAAGCATGTTTTTTATACAGCTGGTCAAATTCCAATAAAACCAGCAAAAAATCAGATTGTTATACAAATGGATCATGGGGCAGCTGCATTTAAAACAGGAGGAGCATTATCTAATATCAATAATGGAGACGAATTCTTTTTTACATATATTACAGCTCCTTCTGAATTATATGTAGACATATTACAACGAGAATATTTGTGTAAAGAAAAGAATGTTATATTATGTGGAGAACCAATGACAGATGCGTTATTTACAGAATCTAAACATTATAATTTAGGTGATTTTGACAAAACAATTCTTTGGATGCCAACATTTAGACAATCAGAGTATCTAAATTATGATGATTCAAATGAAAATATATTACCTATGTTTAAAACAAGTGAATATAAAGATTTAAATGAAGAATTAAAAAAGCGAAATATGCAGATAATTGTAAAACTTCATACAGCACAAAATTTAGATGAATTAAGAAATGCAGACATGTCAAACTTAACAAACTTAAAAATTATGTCAAATGATGAGTTTGTGAAAAATGGATATGAGATATATGAATTACTTAAAGATGTTGATTCATTATTAGGAGATTATTCATCAGTGTCATTACATTATTTGTTATTAGATAAACCACTAGGCTTTGTGATACCAGATATTGATGAATATAAGGAACGAAGGGGATTTGTATTTGAAAATCCAGAGGATTATATGGCAGGTCATTTAATAAGAACTAAAAAAGATTTTTATAAATATTTAGACGATTTAAGCGCAGGAGTAGATGAATATCAAGAAAAAAGAGAATCTGTTAGAAACGTTATTTTTAAATATCAAGACGGCCATGATACGGAAAGAGTATTAAAGATGAGTAATATTGAATTAAAAAGATGATGATTCAATAAAACAAAAAAGAAGATGGAGGGGGAAATGGAAAAAATTTTAGTGGTGATTACAACAGGGTTTGATAGCGTTGGTGGTATAACATCTGCAGCAATGAATTATATTAGAAATATAGAAAAAAATAGTATTAGTTTTGATTTTTGTTCTTTTAATGAGCCTAATGGTGAATTGCTCTCTGAAATTACAGAGTATGGATATAACTATTATAAATTACCAGATAGAAGAAAAAAAATTATTCAATATTGTCAACAACTATATATTTTGCTAAAGAAAAATAGATATAATATTATACATATACATGGAAATAGTTCAACGATGGTATTTGAATTGTTGGTAGCTAAGATAGCGAAAGTTGAAAAAAGAATTGTACATGGACATGCTAAATCAACAAATTATCCATTGGCTAATAAAATTTTGTCTCCTCTATTTAATAGCTTATATACAGATGCTATTGCAGTTTCAAATGAAAGTGGAAAATGGTTGTATAAAAAGAGATTTACGGTGATAAATAACGCTATAGATGTAAATAAGTATAAATTCAATATAGATAAAAGAAATGTAATTAGAAATAAATTAAAAATAGATGAAGATTGTATAGTTGTTGGAAATGTATCAAAATTAAATGAAGGTAAAAATTTATTTTTTTTGATTGATATTTATGCTGAATATTTTAAGATGAATTCTAATTCAAGACTATTGATTGTAGGAGGAGGTATGCTATACGATAAGTTGAAGCAGTATGTGCTTTCAAAGAACCTTCAAGATAATATTATTTTGACAGGAATGAAAATGAATGTGAATGATTACTTGTCAGCTATGGACTGTTTTGTTTTTACTTCGTTATACGAAGGACTGGGGATGGTTCTGATTGAAGCTCAGGCTGCAGGTTTACCTTGTATTTGTTCAAATAGAGTACCAGTGGAAACAAAGGTGACTCAAAATATCGAATATGTTGATATAGACGAACCGGTTTCAAAATGGGCCTTAAAAATTAATAATATAGAAAAAACAGATAGAAAATCAGAAGATATATATAATGATATTAAAAAAAATGGTTATGATATTAATACAGAAACAAATAAGTTATATGATATATATTTGAAATATTAATGAATCCTATAAACTAATTGAAGAGGTTTATTATGAAAAAAGAAGAAAAAGTGATAAAGATATTAAATTTTGCGCAGATTTGACAAGTGTTGTAGATGAACAGTTTAAGGGGAATTAATTAAATGTAGAAGGGATTAATGGATAAATGACATTGTTTTCGGTTTTTTGGCTAACAACTATATTTTATTGTTTTACAAGAAAAAGTATACGTGAAATGACGCTGATTACGCTAATATACATGACATTTCAATGTACTAATGTAATTCAGTTTGGAGAAGTTGGGATAGGACCACAGGTATTAACATCGCTTGTGTATATTGCTAAATATGTAGTAGATAGTAAAGGCCATATCAAGTTGATGAAAAAAAGGGAATTTTATATATTAGATGTTTTATTATTGGTTTTACTGCTTGATATTATTGTATCTTCTGTTGTTAATGGAACGATTTTAAACGTAGCATTTAAAATACTCCAGTTACTTTCATATATAATGTGTTATTGGTGTATGAGGAGAGCATTGTGTCAAATGTCAGACGAAGAAATATATCATCTTGTAAAAAAAGTAATAGTCTTTGTTGTTACAGTTGGATTACTTCAATGGGTAGTGACAATGGTTCTTCCTTTCTTAAGACCTCTGTTAAAAATTATATTTTTTAATGAAAATAGTACTAATATATATTTTAATTATACTGATGTAAATCATAATAAGCGAATTTATGCAATGTTTATGGAACCCTCATACCTTGCTTGCTTTTTAGTAGGGGGATTTTATTATTTGTTGTCATTCAGAGAAAAATGGAAAAAGAATATTGGACTAATGATTTTAATTCTTTTTGAAATAATCTTTACTACAAGTTCAACCGCATATGGAGCGTTTGCAATCGTTGGTTTATTGTTTATTCTACAATCTAAACAAATTCCAAGAGTGTGGAGAGTAATGATATTTTGTCTAGGGATTATTAGTATACTGATTTTATATTTTGGGTTTTATGGATTGTTGGATGCAGTTTTATTTTCAAAAGCATCAACAGGTTCAGGAATTACAAGAGCTAGGTGGAATAGAGAAGCATATTTAGCCTATCAAAGTTCTCCGATTTTCGGTGTGGGATATAAAAATGTTAGAGGAAGTAGTATTTATTATAGCTTACTTGGAGAGTTGGGGATAATAGGAGTAATTACTTACATTTCTTTCCTGTTAGTTTCAGTATATAAAGTTGTTTTTAAAAATAAAATTGTAATTACTAGTAATACGGGATATTTTGGCGCAATTTATGCTGTTATTGCAGCTGCTATATGTCAATTCATAGCATGTCCTGATCTAGATATGTGCTCATTGTGGCTTATGTTATATATATTGGCAATATATGAAGGTAAATACATGCAACATTTAAAAGAGAATCGGAAGGTAAATAAAGATGGCAAATAGTACGGTGTGGAAAGTTATATATAAAGCAGATAAAAAGAGTGAATGGAAAGAGTTGATTGGAAACAAAGGATTTTGGTATGCGGATCCAATTTTATTCAAAAATGGAGATTCAATTTATTTATTTACGGAAGCCTTTTGTAATATTTCTCAAAAGGGATGTCTAGCATTATCAAAATTTAACAATGGAGAATTTAGTAGTCCAAAGATTATTATGAAAAGATCAATTCATTTGTCGTATCCATGTGTGTTTGAATATAATAATAATGTATACATGATTCCAGAAACAGGACAAAAAGGTACTTTAGAACTTTGGAAGGGATCTAGAGATTTAGAAGAATGGACAAAGTGTACAGACTTGCTTACGCATGTAAGGTATGCAGATACTACAGTATATGTAAAAGATGAAAAGGTCTATCTCTTTTCTTATGAAGAAGGAGAACATTATAAAACTCACATATTTTTGCTAAATATGTTGGATTTTAGTATAGAAAAAATAGAAGAGATTGATCATGACAAGAATATATATAGGCCGGCAGGAAAATTCTTTACTTGTGAAGAAAAATTATATAGGCCAGTTCAATACAATGTTAATAATTATGGTGAAAAAATATTAATAAATAAGATAATATCGTTACAACCTTTTAGAGAAGAATACTGTAGAGAAATAAAAGCCGAGGATTTTAGAGAAGAGCTAATAGGATTAAATACACATACGTATTCAGTGCTAGGGGAAATGGAGTCTGCTGATTACCTTTGTCCTGTTGATTTACCATTTTTTGAAAAATTTGTAATCATTAGAAAAGTCAGAAATATGTTTTTTAAAATTCGATTTAAATTAGGATTCTAGAAAGGATATAAATATAATGCAAGGAAAAGACATTGTAAGTGGAGTATGTAGCGGGTGCACAGCATGTAAATCTATTTGCCCTGCAAATGCAATTAATTTTGAGGAAAACAGAAAAGGTTTTTTAGAACCAGTTGTAGATCAAGAATTATGCATAGAATGTGAAATGTGCAGAAAAACATGCAACTCTTTGGTTGAAAAAAATAAGATACAGAAAGTAATGCTAGTAAAACATAAAGATAATTTTCAACATACAACAAGTCAATCGGGAGGAGCTTTTGTTGCATTATCAGATACCATTCTGAAAAAACAAGGTTCAATCTTTGGAGTTATAATGGATGAGAATCTTGAAGCCAAAGTGGCAAAAGCTAAAAATTTTAGTGAAAGAGATTTGATGCGTGGATCGAAATATATGCAAGCAAGGGTAGAAGATGCTTTTATAGAGGTTGAAAAATCCTTAAAACAGGGACTTGTTCTTTACACAGGTACACCGTGCCAAATAGGAGGATTGATAAAATATCTTAATGCAAAAAAAATTGATATGAGAAATTTATATACGATTGATTTGATTTGTCATGGCACACCTTCTGTAAAAGTTTGGCGTGAGACAATAAAATATATATCAAAAGATATAGGAAATATTAAATATGCTGTATGTCGAGATAAAATACAAACGGGATGGGGTGGGAGTGAATCCACTTTTTATGGAAATAAAAAAATTAGCACAAATATATTTTGCAAAATATTTTTTACAGATTTATGCTTAAGAGATTCTTGCTATAAATGTCAATATACAACCAACGATAGAATTAGTGATTTAACAATAGGCGATGCTTGGGGAGTGAAAGAAAAGAATCCTGAGTTTTATGACCCTATGGGGGTTTCAATTGTGTGCATTAATTCTAAAAAAGGACAATGGTTGTATGACAGTATTAGTGAGAAGATAGATATGATGGAAGTAAGTCTTGAAAAGTATGCTCAAAAAAACATGTCTCAATCATCATGTCCGCATCGAAATGTCGAAGAATTTTGGGATGATTTTAATAATAAATCATTTGAATTCATAAAAAAGAAATACGGAGAAAATAATATTTTTCTTAATTATAAATATGTAATAAAGAAAGCGGTGGGATTAGTATGGAAAAAAAGATAGGAATTATCACTTTTCATAATAGTATCAATTATGGTGCAGTAATGCAAACATATGGATTGCAAGAGTATTTAAAAAAAAGTGGTTATGAAGTAGAAGTAATTGATTATATGAATAAGAAAATAGAAAAAGAATTGAATTCTTATACTTCTATCAAAATTAATTCACCTAAATCTTTAGTTCGGAGAGTAGTAAAGAACATCTATAGAAAAAGAAAAGCAAAAGTATTCCAAAAATTCAATTTAAAGAATTTGAATTTATCTAATGAAAGAAATATACATATCAAAAATATAAACCAATTAAGAGATAGGTATGATGTGATGATTACAGGAAGTGATCAAGTATGGAATCTAAATCTTACGGGTAATGATAAGACATATTTTCTGGATTTTGCAAAAGATACTACAATTAAAATTGGGTATGCAGTATCAGTTGGAGATGTTAGCAAGATTAGTTTAGATAATGTTCTTTCAGAAATAAAAAAATTTTCTGCTATTTCTATTAGAGAGAAAACTTTTTTAGAGTATGCAAAAAGTAATTATAATATTTCAGCAACATTATGTGCAGATCCAACAATTCTTGCAGGAAAAGAGTATTTTGACAGAATTTCCAGTAAAAAATTGGTAAATGTTAAATATATTTTCTGTTTTTTGATGGAGAATAAGCCAGAGATAAATCAAGTGGCAAAACAACTGTCGAAAGAATATGGATATAAAATTATTGATAATAAATCCAGCGTTGATTTTTTTATGCATTGTAAACCAGAAGATTTTTTGTCATGGATAAAAAATGCGGAGTATGTATTAACAGATTCTTTTCATGGAACAGTGTTTTCTGTGCTGTTTCAAAAAAAATTTGTTTCAGATAAATATGATAGTCAAGGGAAAATTAAATCTCGAGTATTAGATTTGCTGACTATTATAGGATTAGATAAAAATTTTATTGGAATATCATTAAAGAATAAAGACGCAATTAAAGATGGATTGCTAAATGAAATTGACTATAGGGATGTGAATAATAAATTAAAGATTTTCTCAAATTTATCTGGTGAATGGTTAATTGAAGCAATAGAGGGAAAGAGTGATGCAATCACAAAAAACTAATAAAAAAAGAAAAAATATTAAATTTAATTTTTTTTGGCAAGTAGGGATTGAAATTACTAATATGATGCTTCCACTTGTCACGTCACCGATTTTGGCAAGACGTTTAGGAGCAGAGGCTATCGGAATATATTCTTATATAAATAGTATTACATATTATTTCATTATTGTGGCTCTTCTAGGAATTTTTCAATATGGCACAAGAGAAATAGCAATGGTTCGTGATGATCCCCAAATGTTAAATCGACGTTTTAGTGAACTATTGTTAGGACAAGTAATTGTGGGAATAATTGTTCTTATTTCTTTTCTTATATATGCCATATTTATTTCCAAGTATCCACCGTTATTCTTGATTGAAACAGTAAATTTATTAGGCTCATCAATGCTATTAATTAATTGGTTATTTTCGGGACTTGAAGAATTTCGTGCTATTGCTTTAAAAACGATGGTAATTAGAATATTAGGAGTTGTATTGATTGTATGTTTGGTAAAAACAAGTGTCGATTTACCAATATATTTTTGGATAATGTCAATGGAACCATTTTTGGGCTCTTTGGTATATATATATTTAGCAAAAGATAAAGTAAAGTTGGTTCCAGTAAGACTAGCAGAGACATTAAAGCACATTAAAGGAATGCTACTTCTTTTTGTTCCGGTGTTGACTACATATTTATATAGTAGTATGGACAAAATTATGATCGGTAAAATAAGTACAATGACCCAACTTGGATTTTATGAAAATGCTACCAAAGCATTGATTGCTAGAAATTTAGCTACAGCACTAAGTACAGTATTAGTTCCGAGAATGGCAAACTTATTTGGACAAAAGAATAATAAAAAATTTGATGATTTGATGAAAAAATCATTAGATGCAGTTTTTCTTTTAACAGTAGCATCTGGTTTTGGAACAGCAGCAGTGTCAACGATATTTTCAGTTGTTTTTTGGGGAGAAAATTTCTGGGAATGTGGAAAATTGATATTTATAATGAGTATGACGATACCAGCATACGGATTAACTTATGTGATTAATAATCAGTTTTTAGTACCTTTAAAAAAGGAAAATATTTATATATGGGCAACTGCTATGGGGGTGGGAGTTAATTTTATCCTGAATTTTCACATGATTCCAAGATATGCAGCCTTAGGTGCTGCAGTTGCTACGTTGATTACACAATATATTGTTTTAGTAGTAGAGGCGATTGCAATCAGAAAAGAATTATCAATGTTAGATTGTATAAAAAGAAATCTAATATATGTTTTGTTTGGAATTTTGATGATTATAGCGATTAGATATGTTGACATGAAGCTTAATGTTTCTATCATTTCTTTATTTATTGAAATATTAGTGGGTATGTTTTTGTTTTTAGTAATGTGTTTTATATATTGGTTGATAATAGGTGAGAAAAATTATCTTAATCTTGTAAAAAATTTGATATATTCTTTAAAGAGAAAATAGATTATTGTTTATACTGTGAAGCGGCGAATTGTCAGCGAAGAAAACTGTACAATCGAATATTACGGTGCGGCAGAGCCGCCAGTCCTGAGTGGCGAGAGCACCTGTCCGGACTGGCGGCTCTGCCGCACCGTCTGTAAGTAGGTAATCATCCGTATGTAAGTGCCTCAAAACATGACGTAGTGACCGACCATCCAGATCTTGATATACTGTAAAAAACAGAAATCAAGGGAGGGCTATACTCATGGCAAAAACAAATCAAGAAACTGTCACAGCGTTTGGAGAAGTTGTACGTTCATCAAATACTGCACACACTTATTGTGCAGCGAACAATACTAAAAATCGGACTACATCGAATGATAATCGTCTGATGATTTACTATCAAGGAATGAAACTTTACATCCCAGATGAATTTCAGTCAGATGCACTTTTACAGCTTTTACGCACATTGAAAAAGTTATGATGAAACGCATTGCAGAAGGCGCAAGCCGCATTTTTCTTGCCTGCGGCAGTACAGATTTCCGAAAACAGATTCCCGGATTAGTTGCAATGGTTACTCTTAATTTTAAGTTGGATCCGTATAATGATGATTATGTCTTTATCTTTTGTAACAGAAAGAGGGATGCCATAAAAGTCTTACGTTATGATTGCAATGGTTTTGTGCTGGCAACGAAAAAGCTGTTGGACGATATGAAATTTCAATGGCCGAAAACAGCTGATGAAGTAAAAGAGATTACTTTCCAACAAGTCGAATGGCTTCTGCAGGGATTGGAAATCGAACAGAAAAAGGCTCATCATCAGGTGAATATAAACGTAAAAAATTGTTGCTTTTAATCTTCGTGATAACGCTATAAAAAGAGCGTAAAAAGCTTATAAAATCGGCATTTTTTAGTGCTGTAATTCCTGCAAAACAGTAGAGAAATACCGTGAAAAATGGTATAATATTCTTATTGAAAATGAAAAGGAAAATGGCATGACAGAACACGAAGAATTACTGATGTTGAGAGCTCTTGCAGCAAAACAGGCGCAAGAACTGGAAAACAAGAATAAGATCATAGAAAAGCAGGATGCAAAGATTAGAAAACAGAATATCCAGATTGATAACATGATCCAGGCTCTGCTTCATGCTAGAAAAAAGTTATTTGGCCCATCTACTGAAGTTTCTAAACAGGTAGATGGGCAGTTGTCGTTGTTTGAATCTACTCAAGAACTTGCAGAGCAGCTGAATCTTTCAAAAACAAAAATCGCCGTGAAGCTACATGAGCGGAAACCTCGTCAGCCGGGAATCCGTCAGGAAATGCTGGCCGGGCTTCCAGAAGAAATCGAAGAATATGTGATTCCAACAGATGAAACATGCGGGATCTGTGGTGGTAAGATGAAGGTGATCAGCAAGAAGCTAGTACGCACAGAAGTTGAATACAGACCTGCTAAGATTGTTGTGAAACATGTAGTTCAGCAAATCGCAAAGTGTATGGAGTGTGGTAAACCGGGAAGCCCAAATGAGAAGAGCAATTTTCGGAAATCTTCTGTTCCAGTATCACCACTGGCTCATTCCATTGCAACGCCATCCCTGGTTGCCCAGGTAATGTATCAGAAGTTTGCGATGGGACTTCCACTTTCCAGACAGGAAAGAGACTGGTACCGATTAGGTTTGGTATTGTCCCGGAGCAATATGACAAACTGGGTGATCCGATGCAGTCAGGACTGGCTGGAACCTGTTTACTGGCGGATTCATGAAAAGCTTCTGGAATGTGGGCTGATTCACATGGATGAGACTAGAATCCAGTGCAACAAAGAAGAAGGAAAACGTCCAAGCAGTGATTCCTTCATGTGGGTAATGCGAAGCGCAGCGAGTGAAGCGATTCAAGCTGCATTATTCTATTATTCACGTACCCGTAGTGGTGATAACGCCAAAATGTTGCTGGAGGGATTTAACGGTTATCTGATCACAGATGCTTACGCTGGTTATGACAAAGTGCCGGATATAAAAAGAGCATTATGTTGGTCACATGCTCGAAGATACCTGATAGAAAGCATCCCGTTAGATGCGAAAGGAAAAGAAATCCCGGGATCCAAAGGAGCAGAAGGAAGAGAATATATCGACCTTTTGTTTAAAGTCGAAAAAGAGATCAATGACCTTCCTGCTGAAGAGAAGAAAAGAAAGCGTCAGGATGCTTCCGAGCCGATCCTAGAGGCTTTTTGGTCATGGGTTGAAGAGACCTCTGCCATGTATACCTCAAACGAGAAACTCACCAAGGCACTTGGATACTGTCAAAATCAGAGAAAATATCTTGAAACATTTCTCGAAGACGGACGTATCCCGCTGAGTAATAATTATTGTGAAGCAAATATAAAACCATTCGCAACAGCAAGAAGAGCCTGGCTGTTCGCTGACACACCACGAGGTGCGTTCGCAAACGGAGTTTTATATACTCTGGTTGAAACTGCCAGAGCGAATGAGCTGGATGTATATGAATATTTAAAATATCTACTTTTAGAAATGCCAAACAATCATCATCAGGAAGACCCGACTGTGATCGATCGGTTATTGCCATGGTCTGAAGACCTTCCAGAACAATGCTATTTGAAAAAGAGACGTAAAAAGTGCCTCCATTGATGATGCGGCTAGTATAGCAGAAAAACTGCTGTAATACTAGTGCGTCATGTTTTGAGGCACTTACTTTATTTCAAAATATATTTGACAAAACCTCAAAAAAATGGTAAACGCTCACCGTTTACAAAATGGATATGCGAATCAGCCGATATAAGGTATAATAGATGCGTTGGGTTTTGCAAATCGTTGTTTAGCAGTGATATGCTCCTGTATTAACATTACGAGGAACATAAAAAATTGAATTATATTATAGAAGGAAGCGAAAACTGATAATGAATGAATTAGAATATATAAAGGCAGTACAATACAAATATGTTGTTATTTTTCATGCAAAATCGAATTATATAGGAAACTATAATCCAATAATTAATATTTCGAATATGCGTGATTTTTCATATGGTCAAACAATGCATATATGGGATGATGAACTAAATGGTATAATGCCTGCTATCTGGTATATTATGCATTTGCCTAGAAATGCTTTTGATACAAGTTCTTGCGATATTGAATTGATTCTTCATTCTCATGACGAAGCACATAACATTATTGTACTTCCGTTTTATGATAATGAAGATATTGATAATAAATTATCATTACTGATAGACGATGTGACATTAATTATTTGTGAAGATGATATTTTATCTTCTGTGCAAAATAAGTATAAAAATGTAAAGACTAGTATAGGATTAGTGAATATTTCAAGTCTTACTTCAGATTTATTACAAGAACATTGGAAAAAATTAGCTACACAATATCACAGTATGGAAAAAGATACAGAGATGTGTTTAATAGATTCGCATTTTCGCTTAATGAATGAATCAGAAAGGAAAATAATACCATTAATTCCATTAGCAAATCAATTTGGTTATACGAATCAGTTAGTACAGGATATAAAGGAAATAACCAGTAAGCACAATTGCAATAAATATATGTTGGCTATGACGAGAAGAGTATTAGAGATTTGTAATGCTGATAAGGGGCTTAAAGTAAGAACTGAAAAGATTGTAAGAGAGTCTAAATTATTTAGACAACTTCCCATGGTTATTACTTTCCCTGGAACCATGAAATATCAATATAATCGATTCAATAGGTCTGATAAACTTACAATTGCTGAAAATGAAGTTATTCAGAGTTTAGGAATTCATAGGGCAACTGCAAAAAAAGCAATCTATCTTGAATTGGATTGTGTTCCTCAGAGTATGTATACAGACTTGGCTAGTTTAGAAGAACATTGTAAAAACTCGAGAAATATAAATTGCAACTATGTGTGGAGAATATTGAGAAAACTTGGAAAAGATATGACACAGGTATTGGGAGATAACCCGATAGATATAATAAATCATATTTCTCATATAATTGCATTTTCGGACTTCCCAATTGGATTGGCTATATTACCAGATTGTTCAGCACCATTATGTTGTATTAAGCCAATTTCGTACAGACCACTTACACCATTAACAAGAGCATTTCAGTATGAAATGACAAAAGAAAGGCAGGTGTATTGGGGTAAAAGGATTAAACTGATAATTGCAGAGTGTATTTCAAAAAATGATAGAATCAGAAGTATATGTGATGGATTATCTGTATCGCTGAAAGACATGGCACAAAAGGAAAACTCTTTTGAAGTTAAAGTTTATGAAATATCATCTGTTTCAGAATTTAAGAAAATGCTCAATAGTAACAAGGATGCTGATGTATTATTAATATCGGCACATGGAAGTTATGATATTAATTCTAATATGGCGGGAATTGTTGTTGGAGATGATGTTTGGATGATGAATGATAGTGATTTCTATATTCCACCAGTAGTATTACTAAGTGCTTGCCATGTAATGCCACGAGGTAGAGGGGCTGTAACAGTTGGTGATCTTGCACTTCGTGCTGGTGCAATAACAGTGTTGGGCACATTTATTCCCGTTGATGTTACTAGAAATGCAATTCTTATTGTAAGATTATTTACTGAAATTTTGGAAGTGAGAAAAGGTTGGAGTGAGATGCGTACATTGGACGAGATATGGTGTCATGTTGTTTGTACGAATCCTATTCATGAAGTTATTGCTTCAACAACTGGTGGAATATCTAAGTTAGAAGCATGGGCCAATACCAGAAGAAATGATGGTTCATTGCCACAAGAAGAATTTAAAATGGATAAATCTGTTGGAAGATTGAGATGTACCCATGCCTATGAAGATACAATTAATATATTGAGAGAAATAGCTTATGAAGATGGAATAGGTGATTATTTTGATTCTTACATTAAATCACAAGGCTATTTTCCAGAATCTGTATTTTATCAGCTAATAGGGGTACCTGAGAACGTATTTGTTAGAAATGATGTGTTTGAGGAAGTTTTCAGTTGAAAACTATATGACAATTTGTGATAATTCTACTCGCATCTATGACAAATTGACCGTTTAATGTGACAATGACCGGATTGAATTCATTTTTAAGGCGTGATATATTTATAATAGATGATTTGAACGAGAAACAATAGTCTCCGACGAATTGTCATTTTCCATTTAAAAAAGATATGGCAGTGATATAGGCTTCGATTGATAATGATGAACTCTTGGTTCTGGACTTGTGTTTATCAATTTAAAATAATAGCAAATTCCGATTTCCCAAATTGACGAAATACACAAAACTATATAAGAATAATCAACAGGCAGGTGGTCTCGTAACGAGACCGTCTGCCTTCTTTTATGCCTGCAAGTGCCATTTCTCAAGGTGTGTTCAAATGAACCCCCTTTGAACACACCTAGGGGAAATAAGGTTAAATTGTATCAAGTTCAGTGTTCCAACGAATCCATGTGGATATTATCCAGGTTCGAAATGCAGATGTACCGACTATGAAATTATCAAGTATCGGGGAAAATATCAGGTCCGGTCATGGATCGAATAGATATTCAAAAAGAAGTACATCCGGTAGGATTCTTTGATATTGAGAACCAGAATGCAACATATTCTTCAATGGAATTGCGAGAGAAAGTAGAATCAGCAAGAAGAATCCAACAAGACAGATACAAGGATGAAGAGGGCATAAGCTGTAATGCACAAATGACAACATCAATGATTCAAAATATTGCGAATTAGATGCGGATAGCCTGAAATTATTAAAAGAAACAAGTGAAAAATATGGATATAGTGCAAGAGTAATCCACAAATTATTGCGTCTTGCAAGAACAAGTGCAGATTTAGACGGAGTAGAAAAAAATCGAAAAGAAGATATTGAAAAAGTACTTTCATGTCGTGATCTGGATGAGAGTAATAGTAAAATGATGGTGGTGAAGTAAAATGATATATTGGATTTGGCTGACGCAGATTCCGCAAGTAGGCCCGGTGTTATCAAATCGCTTGTTAGAAAAATTCAAAACTCCTGTTGAGATTTATAGAGCAGACCATGAAGCTTTGCAGTTGGTGAAAGGAATAAGTAACAGACAAATTGAGGGTATTCTATGCTCAAGATCACTTGACAAATCCAAGGAAATTTCACATTGGTGTCAGGCACCAATGTGGTCAACCTAGTGTCAACTTAAGATAACTGCCTGGCCAGAGTAATGAC
>OGFP01000131.1_pt1 | contig 47766 bp, 49 predicted proteins | sample 1570971 | NCBI WGS metagenome assembly OGFP01 (sample SAMEA2582033, study PRJEB24529) | metagenome | biome: Human gut stool | place: China | collected 2011 | reverse complement strand
TCCTCCGTGTCAATCAGCGAAGTGATTGACACGGGAGTGAACAGTAACTATCTGTATCCCACTCTACAAATAGTTATATGCATTTCCATGTTGTTTTCCCTTTTCAATGAGCCTATCACTTTCGTAATTGTTACAAAAAAGTTAAATAACTCATTCGTTAGTGTAACACAGATAGGCGAAATAGGGAAGTAAAAAATGCATTTTCTTAATCGCTTTCCATTGCTACATTGGCCAGTCAGGAAACCTTCCGTTCATGATTGCATGCATAATCCTCTCCTTCGCCCCTGGTGTCTCCCTGTTGATCTGCTCTATTAGCTGTTTTGCATACGCTCTTTTTGTTGAGCCGTCTACCGGGCAGGTATTCTTAACCACACGGATTCCCTGGTCTGCAACAAAATGCGCTACCCCCTGCTCCGGAACATACATCATCGGACGGATCACCGTCACTCCGGCTTCCGGTAATTCTGTCACCGGTGGAAATGCATAGAATCGTCCTTCATAGATCAATGACATCAATGCTGTCTCTATAAAATCATCCTTATTATGTGCATATGCCATCTTATTGATTCTAAGCTCTCCCAGTCGTTGATACATCGCACCCTTCCGAAGTTTTGCACACAACGAACACGGCCTTACATCCTTGTTTTCCTGAAATACGATCCGGGCGATCTCTGTATCGACCTGCTCATAAGGAATCTCCAAGTGCTTACAATACTCTGCTACACCCGTAAAATCCATTCCTTCAAATCCCACGTTACAGGTAATGGCGGATAATTCGAACCGCTTCGGGTAAAATCCTTGCAGCAGTTTCATTGCATACAGCAATGTCAACGAGTCCTTTCCACCGGAAACGCCTACAGCAATCCTATCGCCCTCTTCTATCATGTTATAATCTTGTATTGCCTGACGGATCAGGCTTAATAATTTCTGTTGTTTCATATTTCCTTCATTTTTTCTTTCACTTTATCCGGTACATCGATCAGTCCAAATCGATAAAACATTCCATAAATGTAGGTAACGCCCCTGATATCTCCAAGAGCCTTCGGCCTTTCCACTATTTCTCCTGTCTGCTTTATATTATGAAACGCCAGCTTCACCGAACTCCAGGCCAGACTTTTACTTTTTTCCCTGCGGTCGATCCATAATTCTTTCGTATATTCACCATTTCTTCCTTTTCTCACTTCATAGGTGAACGGCAAACCGGAATATGTTTTAAACATTATATTTTGATAACTGAGGATCATATCCCATAAATGCTCTTCACTCGGTTCTTCCTGCAGTCTTCTCATTAAATCATAATTCATATCAGAAGCTTTCCTCAACTACTACTTTGCATCTTTCTATGCTCATCACATAACCTTCCAAATATTAGTTTCATAATATCACTTTTCCATAATACTTTACAACAATTTTGCGAAATTCGGGTTGCGGATTTTGTAAGCATCTCTTATACTTTATTATTATGATGTAGGTGCGGAAATTGCATAGCAATGGAGCAATCCGGTTGCATCAGTGAGTGGAAAAATTTTACTTTTTGCACTCACACCTTATTATGTATGAATGTGGAGGGATGAAAGCATGAAGATACTTCTGATCAACGGGAGTCCTAAAGGTAAAAGAAGTAATTCATTAAAGCTTGCATACAGTTTCATTGAAGGATTTAAAAATGGATGTACGAATGATGAAGAAAGCCTCTCCATCGATGAACTCCATGTAGCTTCAATGAATATAGCTGCGTGTAAAGGATGCTTTGCGTGCTGGCAGAAAACACCTGGCATATGCTGTATCAAGGATGATATGCAAACGGTTATTGAAAAACTGATTGATGCTGATCTTATTCTTTGGTCTTTTCCACTGTACTATTTTAATGTCCCAGGTATCTTAAAGAATTTGATCGATCGTCAGCTTCCTATGAGTCTTCCTTTTATGAGTTCAAAGCAGGACGGATACGGAAGCGGAAGTCATGACTCCAGATATGATATGGAAGGTAAAAGACATGTGCTGATCTCCACCTGTGGCTTTTATTCTGCTGTTGGAAACTATGACAGTGTATTGCGGATGTTTGATCATTTTCTCGGCAAAGGAAATTATACGACCATCTTTTGTGGTCAGGGAGAATTATTCCGTGTAAAAGAATTGTCTGCAAGAACAGATGAATATCTTTCCACTGTAAAGTGTGCCGGCTCAGAATATGCAATGACTGGAACAATTTCTGAAAAAACAGATACAATACTCCACACGCTTTTATATCCCAGAGATGTGTTTGAAAAAATGGCAGATGCCAGCTGGGGCATTAGTAAAACGACCGGAGAAAAGGAACCGGATGATCTTGTATTTACCCGGCAAATGGCCTCTCTTTATAACAAAGACAGCTATGATGGAAAAGAACGCGTACTTGAGATACACTTTACCGATTTGGGACACACCTACCAGATTCAGCTTAGCAAGACTGGAAGTGAAGTTTTTACTGACGGACGTCTTTCTCCAACTACTCGCATAGATACGCCTTTTACTGTATGGTCAGCTATTTCCCGTGGAGAAATCGGTGGCGCAGAAGCATTGGGGAAACAGATGTATACGGTATCCGGTGACTTTTCCTTGATGATTGATTGGGATAAATTCTTCGGAAACGCATCTGTAGTCAAAAAAACAGAGAAAACGCCTCAAAATACGATTGAACAGAAAAATCCTTCCATGATGACAATGCTTATACCGTGGATTACGTTCTGGATTGCTGTTTCTATTCATCCGGAAGTCGGAGCTGTGATCACACTACTTGTGGTCGCAACAGTACCATTTATTATGCGAAATCGTAAATTTGTAATTTGGGATCAGCTCTCTATGGCAGCTGTTGCTATACTTTCTGCAGCCGCAAATATAACCGGAAACGGAGTTCTTCTGACAAACATCGGATATCTTGTATTTGGACTATTCTGGCTGCTTTCATGCCTGACAAAAGAACCTTTATGCGCTGCGTATGTAAAATATAATTATGGTGGTGAAAGTGCACACCGGAACCCTCTCTTTATGAAAACAAATTATATTCTTGCAGCAGCATGGGGAGTGTTATATGTGCTGACAGCAATCTGGACCTTTCTGCTTAAGAAAGCCGGACTTGGAAGTGTGCTTATCCTTGTGAATAATCTGATTCCTGTATTGATGGGACTTTTCACAGCATGGTTTCAAAAATGGTATCCTGCACGGATGGCAAGAGGCAAGAGAAAATAGTATTTTCTCTTGCGCTTTCACAGATTTCTTCTTCTACCACTTCAGCCGCTTCCTTATTCTCTGCACTGACCGAGATATACATCTTCAACTTCGGTTCTGTTCATGCTCAACAACTGCATAATCGAGCATCCTCCTCAATCAAATGGTCAATACGAACCGTGTTAGAAATAGACGCACGGCGGACAATCCCATGAACTTCATATCCCTTCTCCAGAAGGAACTCCGCAAGATAAGAACCATCCTGACCTGTATTACCTGTAATTAATGTCTTTTACATTATCCCCTTCATAGGAGATCAAAGAACGTATTCCAAGTCCCCTGTCAAAAAATATTTCATCTTCTTCAGAAAATTCCACGCTTCCGAGATATCCCTTATATCCCATAAATTAGATTATAACTCAAACTCTTTCAATAGCTTTTCCTGATACTCCTTATCAACCGCCGCTTTCAATATATCTGCTGTACGCCCGAGTTTTGATAATTCAATATTTAACTGGTTAATTCTGTTTTCTCCTTCTGTTATTCCAATCTTGCGTCCTGCTTCAATTCCTCGTCTTTCTGCGGTTAACATTCCTATATTGTAATCTCTGATTGCTCTTTGCCTTGTCTCGTATTCTAATCTCTTCTTTTCATCTGCGCTTAATTTATCCAATACGTCATATGCTTCTTCCAATTCAGAATTTTTCTTTGCCATTTCTTCAAAATCCTTTCTGGTTTTTCCTCCAAGAAAGCGCATCCACTGCAACAGGCTTGTCTCATTTTTCTCTTCCGGTGGAAGTTTTGACAATTCTAAGATATGCATCTCCATAAGATCTGTATACTCTTTTCCTGTCTTTGCATCACAGAATGCAATTCTCCGATAACACTCTTTATCATCTAGAAAATGATCATATGCAAGAATGCTCACATGGATACACTTCTTCAAGCAATCGTATCCCTCGCCTTCTTTTATTTCACTTGTATACATCTTACTTAGATAATAAACAGAACGATTTGCCCAGCAATCAAATGCTTCTACCTGCATCTCAAAATCAATCTGTTCTCCATTCTTCAGTTTCACCCGGACATCTAAAATCCCATACTTATCATCTTTCGATTCTTTTCTGAGAATCGTAGGCATAAGTTCCGTGTTCTCTACCTCACCGGATGGAACGTTCAATAGTGCTGCGATAATATTCTTGCGGATGTTATCATTCTGCATCAATTCCTTGAAACAGAAATCTACCGTTGGAAGCATGATAAAGTCTTCCTGCTCCTCTTTCGATTCTTTACAATGTGATGATACGCTCTTAGTTGATACACTTTTCTTGTTTTCTTTCATAGAATTCTCCTCTCTTCTGTGCAACGAATGATTGCCTGAAGAAGAGGATTCTAAAGTTATATTTATCTTAACACAAGATAGTTTTCTATGGAAGTAACTATCCCCTTAAAATCAGATATTTGAGAAACTTACTCCATCACATAATCTTCAAACAATATTCATCTTTTTGGGTTGTCATCGGATTATCTGCTCGAAAATCTGAGCTTATTGAATAATTACCGATTTGGTTCATAGATCTTTTTGCAGTTCATCAGAATGATGACTGCGTGGTATTAGATTAGCATGAGAATTCTATTATTGCAAGCTGAATTTTTGTAAGCATCTCAAAACATGACACACTAGTATTACAGCAGTTTTTCTTCTATACTAGCCGCATCATCAATGGAGGCACTTACCATTCTGATTCCGTTTCACCAGATGTGTACCAACTTCTTACATTGGCATATTCCAAAAAATACCGTCCTAGCCAATCGCAGACTATCCCTCAGTTGCCCCTTGGAAACAGTTCAATAAAACCGTCTCTAAAGAATTCACCGTTCGCGTAGCAGCTCACCAACAAAGTGTTAAGTCTTATGGTCATAACCCGCTGTCGCGCTTCTCCGTTTTTCAAAGTGCTGACCTTTATTGTCATAACCCGTACGCAAACTCACTTTGTTAAAACTGTACAACTACATAGCACTTCTTTGTTGCAACATGAACAATCATCCCCCCTCACTACCTCTAATTCTTCGGAAAAATGAAGGTATCATGTCACTACCTTGCTCTGCAATAGAACAGGCTCGCAGTAGGGGTATTTTGCATGAGTTTTATACGCCACCGTAGACCATCAAATCGCCACTGAAAGTTTGAGGTAGACATTCGTCGGAGCCGCAATCGACAAACCAACATAACCGGTACCAGCAACTGCAATTCTATACTCCTTTTTCATGTCCTAATATCCTCCTAAACTTTATTTCAATTCTTTGTTTTTTCTTCATGTAGCCATACGTTCAATATCAATAACACCTGCAGCTTCCCCTCCCGGTTCCACTGCAGATCATCATTCTTATATCATTTTCCTTATCTCTTCTATCTAATCCATCACTTGGATCCACTGCCCTTAAGCACAACTCCGACAGTCTTAAGCAGAATTTTGATATCCATTCCGATATTCCAGTTCTTGACATATTCCATATCAAGCTTTACAACTTCCTCAAAGTCAGTGATATCACTTCTTCCGCTCACCTGCCACATTCCGGTCAGTCCCGGCTTCACGGCAAGTCTTCCGCGGTGATATGGCTCATACTGTTTCCACTCATCTACTGTTGGTGGACGGGTTCCTACGAGACTCATATCTCCTTTGAGTACATTCCAGAACTGCGGGAATTCATCCAAAGATGTCTTACGGATAAACCAGCCAAGTCCATGCTTGCTTCCATCCGCTCCGCTTCCGATGATTCTTGGGTCATTCTCCATCTTGAACATGAGCCCCTTCATCTCGTTCTGTTTCATCAGTTCTTTCTTGCGTTCCTCTGCATCCATATACATGCTTCGGAATTTATAGATCTTAAATAATTTACCGTTTTTTCCTACTCTCATCTGAGAGAAGAAGATTGGCCCCGGTGAAGCAATATAGATTGCCGGAGCAAGGAATATTGTAATGATACCTGTCAGAATCATTCCAACGATTCCGCCACAGATGTCTATCGTTCTCTTCATCATGGCCTGCCGTGAGGAAATCACTCTGACGCTGGAAGTCAGGACTGTATATCCACCCATGCGGTTAATAAACTGATTTCCTGCCCATCCTGCTCTGTCTCCCAGACATTCGTGAACTGTAATTCCCATGTTCACGCATGTTTCAAACAAATCTTCCGGTATCAATGTTTTCTTCTTAATTCCAACAAGAAGAGCATCAACCCATCTTTTCTGTATGTATTCAGTTACTGTATCAATCTTACTTACAACCGGAATTCCTTCGATCATTTCATTTTCTTCCGGTTCGCGGTCTGCAAGTACGATTCCGACAATATCGAATTCATTAAATACATTCTGTTCCACCCGTCTTAACATGGAATCTATTTCATCACTTGTTGAAACAAGGAGTATATTTATTTTTGAATAGAGCATATTGCCATGTTTCAGCAAATATTTCTTCCATACGATTCGCACCGCATAAAGCAGAACCACTGCCATTGGAATGAATGAGCTGATCACAAGACGCGAGGTCATGCTTCCCTGTTTGCTCATAAAAAGATATACGATCACAAGCACACTCACGATAAACACATGCTTCAATACATTCTTAAACTCTACAAAATATCCTCTTCTCATGATCCCATGATATGGCTCTGTAAAGAAAGCTGTACAAATGTCTATCAGTATAATAATAATCCCGATATTCAGATATAATCCGTTATGATACAGATCACTTGTTCCCATGCGCAATACATAACTGCTTATATAAGCCAGCTGTAATGCAACAAGATCTAGTATAATGAAATCCCAGTGCTTCAACCAGCCGTTACTGTTCTTCCTATACATTCGCGTACACCCTTTTCCCCTGATAATCTTCTGTCTGACTGCATAACAAAACATCTGATTTTATTTATCTTAAATGCTTTGTCTGTTTTTTCTCTGTAAACTGAAATATGCAGCGGATATTCTCCACTGCATATCCGGCTATTCCTGTTTGCTTTTACCGTAGTAGTATGAATTATACTTACTATAGTATTTTTCTTTCTTCATATCCACTTTATTCAGTACTGCACCGAGAAGCTTACATCCACTCTTTGTAAGCTGTTCTTTTGCTTTCATTGCATCTCTTCTGCTTACTGCTTCGCTCTCGATTACGAGGATTGCTCCATCACATTGTTTTGCTGCGATTGCTGCATCACTCATACTGATGATCGGTGGTGTATCAATCAAAATATAATCATAAACTTTTCTTGTCTCTTCGATCAATCTGCCAAAACGTCCCTGCTCCAGAAGCTCTGACGGGTTCGGAGCATACGGACCTGAAAAGATAATCTCAAGATTACGGTAATTGGTAGAATAAATTATTTCTTCCAAAGCAACCTGTCCACTTAAATACTGTGACAGTCCATTGGTCTTCTGTTTGATCTGGTAACGTTTGATATAACTGGACTTACGAATATCTGCATCTATGATCAGAACTCTCTTTCCCATCTTTCCAATCTCTACTGCAAGCTGGAAAGCCACATCACTTTTTCCTTCATTTGGATAACAGCTTGTGAGAACAATACTCTTTGTCTCTACACCACTGAACTGCATATTTGTACGGAGGGTTTTAATAGCCTCTTCATAGAAGACATCTTCTTTTCTGGAATCTGTCAATATAACTCTCTGAATTGCCATTTATTTTTTCCTCCTTTTCTTCTTTTTCTTCGATGTTGTCTTGCTTGAATTGCGAGGTCCTTTTCCTGTAATGTAGTCTTTTCTATCCGGAATACTTGCCAGTGTTGTCAGACCGAGGTAGTTCTCGATATCTTCCTCTGACTTGATTGTATCATCCATCAGTGTGAGAAGGATAATAATACCTGCGGAAAGAATCAGACCAGCCAGTGCTCCGATCAGCACATTCTTCTTTGTACTCGGACTTGTCTGGATTGTCGGCACTTCACCTTCTTCAATAACTTTCGGTGGTGTTACTTCCATCTTGTCTCCGATAAAGTCAGCTGATGTCTTCGCCAGCGTGTCAGCAATCTTCTTTGCCATCTTTGGATCTTTGTCTATTGCTGTAATGGAAAGAATACGTGTATCACTTGGATTCTCTATTGTGATACATTCCATCAACTCTTTATATGTCATATCCAGATTCAGTTCATCTACTACGTCCTGCAATACTGTACGGCTTGTGATCAGGATGTTGTAGTCTTTCGTCAGCTGACTACCGATCTGCAGATCAGCCAGTGAAGAAAGTGTTGTTTCCTTTGTGAGAACAAGCATTGTAGATGTTGCGCTGTAAACAGGTGTCATCAAAAGCTTTGTTGCTGCTCCGGCAATCACTGCTCCTGCCAGTACGGCTGCAAGGATTACCAAAACACGCTTTTTCAATGCGTAGTATAGTTCTCTGAGGTCAATCTCGACCTCGTCGTCATCATGCGTCTTTCCCATCTTTGCTCCCCTTTATTTTATTATTTTGTTTTCTGTAATGCGAAGTGCATTCTCTCTTGTTATCTGTCTGAGGTAAGTACTGTCTAAATGCTTCCTCATCCAACCCATTGGCTCTTTTGTATCAGGCATTCTGCTCCCGATATTGTGCATATCAGTTCCCATAAAATGGATATTCCTTTTTTTCAGATTATCCTTACACCAGCGCGCTGTTGCATCATGCCAGCCTCCACTGACGGATCTGTAATTCATTTGGATCAATGCTTCCAGATCGATCAGTTCTTCCACACGCTTACCTTTTCTAAGGCAACGATACCTCTCCGCATGAGCAACTACCGGAGTATATCCTGCTCTTGACAGATTCCTCACCGCTGTACATATCTCTGAATAAGGCACTGACGGCATAAACTCAACCAGTACGTAATTACTGTCTGCCAACGTAAGCAGTTTTCCCTCTTCAAGCAGTCGTATAACACTATTAGAATAAAAAATCTCCTGACCTGTCCAGATTCGAATTGGTCTTTTGCACTTCACCTTTCCCTCTGGTCCTTGCACCGGACGATTTGCACGGCTCATCAGCTCATCCCGAAGCCGTCTCAGCTTCTCCGGATCTCTGTTCGGAAACGCTTTGGAATAATGTGAAGTTGCAAACACATCTGTGATTCCCTGTCTTCTCGCCATAGAAAGCATATGAAGACTTTCTTTCATCGAAGACGCTCCATCATCAACTCCGGGCAAGATATGGCTATGTATATCAATCATCTTTAACTCATCCTTTTACACAATGAAAGAGACACCTGGGATAAAAAATCTGTCCTGCCGTGCCTCCTTGTTCCGTCGTATCTTATTGCCTTTAATACTCAATTAATGATATTTCATTTTTCTTTTACTGTCAAGATATTTTCATGTATATTTTTATGAACCTTGTAACATTTTGTAACATTATAGTGATTTCTCGTTTATTTCTTCATTTTGGGTTCAAAAATCAATGAAGCCAGGTATCCAAAAATAAGTGCAGCACTGATTCCTGCGGCACTTGCCTTGAATCCTCCCAGGAAAATTCCTAGGAATCCATTTTTATCAACAGCTTCCTTCACACCTTTCCACAGGACATTTCCGAATCCCAGAAGTGGAACGCTTGCGCCTGCTCCTGCAAATTTTACAAATGGTTCGTATGCTCCAATAAATCCAAGCACTGCGCCTGTGCAGACGAGTAATACCATAACACGTCCCGGCATCAGCTTTGTTCTGTCCAGAAGAATCTGCACTGCAGCGCAGATGAGACCTCCGATTAAAAATGCTTTTATATAATCCATTTTTCTATTCCTTTTCTTTTTTTAACACACACTTAGCACATTTTTTACTTCTTCCTATTATAATAGGGCTTTTCAACAGTGTTCGATCATAATCGCATGCGCAATCCCCGGCACACTTGCTCCTTCATTGAAGCTGACTGTTGACATCAATGCACCGGTCGGCACGAAGAGTATCTTTCTCCACTCTCCGCTCTCAAGCTTTGGCAGAATATAAGAAGCCAGTGTTGACGCTGCGCATCCACAGCCGCTTCCGCCGGCATGTGTATCCTGCGTCTCCTGGTCAAAGATTGTCATTCCACAATCCATATGTTTTTTTCTGATATCATATCCTCTGCTTTTCATTAGGTCAAAAAGTATGGATTGACCAATATATCCAAGATCACCTGTTATGATCTGATCATAATCTTCCTGTGTACGTCCAAGATCCTGAAAATTGCGATAAATGGTATCGGTTGCAGCCGGAGCCATACATGCCCCCATGTTCTGCGAATCCTTCAGACCAAAATCCACGATCTTCCCTATTGTGACTCCTGCAATCCGAATATGCCGGAACTGGGATTTTCTTTGATGTTGCTTATCGGAATGTATTTTATTCAGATGGCTTCCTACAAGGAAAGCCCCGCTGGCTGTCACGGTCCAGTGTGCGGAAAGTGGTCTCTGGTTCGCATATCCTAACGGAAATCGAAATTCTTTCTCTGCACTTCCGAAATGGCTGGATGTTACTGCCAGCATGTAATCTCCGTATCCTGCTGCCACACTCATTGCTGCTAATGCCAGTGCTTCTCCTGATGTGGAACATGCGCCATACAGGCCGAATATAGGAATCTGCAGATCTTCAACGCCCATAGAAGTTGCAATCCCTTGTCTGAGAAGATCTCCACCAAAGAGATAACGCACAGACTTCGGATCTACATGTGACTTTCCAAGCGCCAGTACACAGGCTTCCTTCTGCATGTTGCTTTCGGCTTCCTCCCAGGTCTCTGCCCCAAACAGATCATCCTCATTTGTCAGATCGAAGTATTTTCCAATCGGTCCCTGCGCTTCTTTGCTTCCGGCAACAGATGCTGCGCTTAGAAGATAAGGTGCTTTTGTGAATACAATGCTCTGTGCTCCACGAAGCTGGGACAGATGAAAAGGACCACACTCTGATTCAACTGCCCGGTTTTTGTTTCCCGTATCATTCATATCATTTCCTCATTTCTGATGTTTCATTATTTATTTTTAAGGATATTATTTTCATTTTTGTGAAAAACTATGTGTAGAATTTAAAAACAAAAAGAAGGGATTTTCATTTATGGACAAAATAGAACAATTGAAGCAACAGAAGCAATACGAAGCCTATGTCAAAAAGAAAACACCACAGCACAATGTGTGGTTCAACATGATGAAGGCGTTCTTCCTTGGTGGAACGATCTGCCTGATTGGACAATGTATTTATCATTTCTGTGAACTGAAAAAACTTTCCCCGGATGACTGCAGCAGCTGGACTTCTATTCTGCTCATTCTCCTGAGTATCCTTCTCACCGGTACCGGAATCTATCCACTGCTTGCCAAATGGGGCGGTGCCGGTGCACTTGTTCCGATTACCGGCTTTGCCAACTCTGTTGCTGCACCTGCAATTGAATATAAGAAGGAGGGGCAGGTTTTTGGTATTGGTTGTAAGATCTTCACGATTGCCGGACCGGTGATCCTGTATGGAATTGTGACAAGCTGGGCGCTTGGAGTTGTATATTGGGTATGGACGTTGATGTGAAACAAGAAATGTGTTAGATAAATGTATTAGGAAGCCGCTATTCACGGCTTCCTAATCTTTCTTTAAAATCTGTGTAATTAAATGAAGTTAGCTGCTGCATGGTTCTGTCAGCATGTCTGATCCAGATATCCGGTAAGGGCATCCCATTAAATGTATTGTTTTTGCAAGTCGTATAAATCGCCATATCTCCAAACAGAAGAAGATCTCCGTATTCCGGTAATTTGCTGAATTTATAGTCTCCGATCACATCCCCTGACAGGCAGGTTGGGCCTCCAAGTCGGACTGTAACCTCGTTTTCTGTTGTCTCATCCGATGCGCCAAGAAGTGGTGGGCGATAAGGCATTTCCAGTACATCCGGCATATGGCAGGCGGCGCTGGCATCTACGATTGCAATCTGTGTGTCTCCATTTTTCAGAACATCCAGCACACTGGTCAGAAGAAATCCTGCATTCAATGCCCAGGCTTCTCCCGGCTCCAGATAAACCTCAACCTTCCATTCTTCCTGTGCCATTCGAATGCATTGCTCCAGTCGTTCAATATCATATCCTGGTCTTGTAATATGATGACCACCGCCAAAATTGATCCATTTCACTTTGGCAATCAAATCACCGAACTGTTTCTTTACGGAAGCAAGGGTTGTCTCCAGATCATCCGAGTCCTGCTCACAGAGGGTATGGAAATGAACCCCATCCAAAAGTTCCATCAACTCCGGATTCTTCACAATTGCTTCATCCCACTGTACTCTTGTTGTACCCATGCGGCTTCCCGGTGCACAAGGGTCATAAATCTCATGTCCCTCCTGGGTAGAGCATTCCGGATTGATCCTGAGTCCCACGCTTTTTCCTGCCTCTTTCGCCATTCTTCCAAAGCGAAGAAGCTGGGACGGAGAATTAAATACAATATGATCGGCATACTGAAGAAGTTCCTCGAATTCATCCGCCCGATACCCTGCACAGAATACATGAACTTCTTTTCCCGCCATTTCCTCTGCCCCTAATCTTGCCTCATACAATCCACTGGCCTCTGTACCCGCCAGATGCGGTTCAAAAAAAGGATAACAATCATAATTACTGAATGCTTTCTGTGCCAGAAGCATCTTACATCCTGTCCGTTCTGCTACTTCACCGAGCAGTTTTGCGTTTTCTGTAAGAGCTTTTTCATCCAGTATATAACAAGGTGTTTTGATGTTCTGAAATTCCGGCGGAATAATTCCGCCGGTGGCTGTAAATGGTGCTCTTTTATCTAATCTTTCCATCAGTCTACCAACTTCGGATCATGATTTTCACTGCGTGGCAGACCATAACGGTCAAGTGCATCCAGGAACGGATCCGGATCAAATTCTTCTACAGTATATACACCCGGTCTGATCCATTTTCCAGTCAGCATCATCAATGCTCCGCACATTGCCGGAACACCTGTTGTATAACTGATTGCCTGGCTTCCAACCTCATGGTAGCATTCCTGATGATCACATACGTTATAGATATAGTAAGTCTTCTCTTTTCCATCTTTTACACCGGTAAAAATACAGCCGATATTTGTTTTTCCTTTTGTGCGTGGACCAAGGCTTGCCGGATCCGGAAGAAGTTCTTTCAGGAACTGGATCGGAACGATTTCCTGTCCATTGTACTGGATCGGTGTTGTAGAAAGCATTCCCACATCCTCAAGACAACGCATATGATCCAGATAGCTTTGTCCAAAAGTCATAAAGAAACGAATACGTTTCACACCTGGAATTGTTTTTGCAAGAGACTCTATTTCCTCATGGTGAAGCAGATACATGTCCTTGTCTCCGACCTGATCAAAGTTGTATTCTCTCTTAATATCCATCGGCGGGATTTCTACCCAATGTCCATTTTCCCAGTAACTTCCCGGTGCACTTACTTCACGAAGATTGATTTCCGGATTAAAGTTTGTCGCAAATGCATATCCATGATCACCGCCATTGCAGTCCAGAATATCAATGGTATTAATCTGATCAAATTCATGTTTTAATGCATATGCACAGTATGCCTGTGTGACACCCGGGTCAAATCCGCATCCAAGCAGTGCTGTAAGACCTGCATCTTCAAATTTTTTGCGGTATGCCCACTGCCAGGAATAATCAAAATATGCTGAAAATCCTTCTTCTTTACAGCGTTTTTCGTAAATCGCACGCCACTTCGGATCATCCGTATCTTCCGGCTCGTAGTTTGCTGTATCCATATAGTTTACGCCACATGCCAGACATGCATCCATAATCGTCAGATCCTGATATGGAAGCGCAATATTCATTACCAGATCCGGTTTGTAATCATTGATCAATTCGATCAGCTGATCCACATCGTCTGCATCAACCTTGGCTGTCGTAAGAACTGTTTTTGTCTTTCCTTTCAGCTTTTCTGCAAGTGCATCACATTTTTCCTTTGTACGGCTTGCGATACAAAGTTCTGTGAAGACCTCATCTGCCTGACAACATTTCTGAATTGCTACACTGGCCACTCCTCCGCAGCCGATTACAAGTACTCTGCTCATAACTCTTCTCCTTTTCTTGACATGTAACTGTTTTCTTCAACAGTTGTATATTTATAATATTCTTTTTTATATGTTCCTTTTTATAATTGCTCTCTTATAAGTTGCCGATTTATTTTGCAATTGCCAGAAGCAGTTCACGAAGAACCTTACATGCTGTTGCGGTTGAGACACCACTTGCATCCAGCATAGGAGCAAGTTCATTCACATCCGCTCCTACTACATTTGCCTGCGCAACTGTACGGATGGCTTCAAGAAGTTCTAAGAAAGTTACTCCCCCCGCCTCCGGAGTCCCTGTTCCCGGAAATACTGCCGGATCCAGACAATCCAGATCAATTGTAAAATAAATTGGTACATTTTTCTCTTTCAGTTCTCTTACAGTCTCTTCCAGTCCGTCAAAAGAAAGTGGATGGAAATCTGTATGCTGCGCGGCAAATCTAAATTCTTCTCTCTCTCCGCTTCTGATGCAGAACTGATGGATACGTCCGTCTCCCAGAAGATCATGGCATCTTCGCAGAACGCATGCATGACTCAATCTGGCTCCCAGATAATCATCCCTTAAATCCGCATGTGCATCAAAATGGATGATGTGTAGATCCGGATATTTCGCAGCTACAGCGCGTACTGCTGCCAGCGTCACCAGATGTTCTCCTCCCAGAAGCAAAGGAAATTTATCTGCTTTCAATATTTCTTCTGCTCTCTTTTGAATATCTGAAAGCGCCATTTCACTGCTTCCAAAGCAAAGTTCCAGATCCCCGCTGTCAAATACACTGATATCCATAAGGTCTCTGTCCTGATATGGACTGTAAGTTTCAAGTCCGAAACTCTCATGACGCATAGCTGCCGGACCGAATCTTGCGCCCGGACGAAAACTTGTCGTCGAATCAAATGGCGCACCATAAAGGACAATCGATGCTTCCTCAAAGCTGCTTTCACATCCGATAAAAGTTTCTATATTCGGTAAAATCATGAATTATTCCTCCACTTCTTTCAGCATATCTTCCAGAAATGCCGGAAGGTAAAATGCTCCTTTATGGAGTCTTGTTGTATAGTAACGTGTACGAAGATTTAATGCATTCCATGCTTCTGCGTCCAGATCATCTACAGGATGATATTTTTTACTGGCAAATCCAAACAACCAGTAACCTGCGGCAAAGGTCGGGATATGTGCCTGATAAACACGACTGATCTGAAAGGTACTTGCAATTCTTTTATGGCTTCGCTGCATTGCATGTGCATCTTCTGCGTAGAATGGACTTCCCTGCTGATTGACCATAATCCCATCCTCTTTCAATGCATTGTAACAATTCCCATAGAATTCGCGGGTAAACAATCCTTCCGATGGGCCAAACGGATCCGAAGAATCTACGATAATAAGATCATATTTTGCCTCGCATCTTCGGATAAAACGGAGTGCATTTTCGTAATGAAGATGTACTCTTCTGTCATCCAGTCTGCATGCATTTCCCGGAAGGTATGCACGACATGCCTCGACAACCATCGGATCCATTTCTACCAGATCAATGTGCCTGACCCTGTCATATCTAGTCAGTTCGCGAACAACACCGCCATCTCCGGCTCCAATTACCATAATATCTTTAGCTTCTTTATGGATTGCCATCGGCACATGCGTGATCATCTCATCATAAATAAATTCGTCACGTTCTGTCAGCATTACATTTCCGTCCAGAGTAAGAACACGACCAAATTCCGGTGTCTCAAAAATATCAATTCTCTGATAATCACTCTGTCTGGAAAAGAGCTGACGGTTTACCCGGATACTGTGTTTCACATCCGGTGTATGGAATTCCGAAAACCACATTTCCATTATTATTACCTCCCTGTCAGAACATTCAGTTTCAAAATATCCGGATCTTCCGGTCCGGTCATATTACAACCCTTTGCTTTTGCATACTCGATATAATCCAGAATTTCTGCCGTGATGCGTTCCCCAGGTGCAAGGATCGGAATTCCAGGCGGATAACACATCACAAATTCACTACAGACCATACCTTCTGTTTCCCTGAGTGGCAGACTGCACTTCTCTGCATAAAAAGCTTCCTGTGGACTGGCCACTACCTGAGGATCAATATATTCCTGACTCAGAAGTCCTGTTCCGTCTGTCTGAAAACGTCTGCGGATCTCCGCAAGTGCACTCACAAGCCGTTCTATCTCCTGTGCACGGTCTCCGATCGAAAGATAAGCAAGAATATTTCCAATATCTCCAAATTCGATCTGAATGTCGTATTCATCACGCAGAATATCATAAACTTCAATTCCTGCGAGTCCGATATCTAACGTATGTACACTTAACTTTGTAATATCAAAATCAAAAACAGAATTTCCATTTACCAGTTCTTTTCCAAATGCATAATAACCACCGATTGCATTGATTTCCTCTCTGGCATATTCTGCCATATCTGCTACCTGATGGAAAATCTGACGGCCACGCTGTGCAAGATTCCTTCTTGAAATGTCAAGACTCGACATCAGAAGATAGCTTCCTGATGTTGTCTGTGTCAGATTGATGATCTGCCGCACATACCCGGCATGTACATCCGGACCTGTAAGAAGCAGACTCGACTGTGTAAGACTGCCTCCGCTTTTGTGCATAGATACAGACGCCATGTCTGCACCTGCCTCCATAGCTGAAACAGGAAGTCCGCCACCGAAATAAAAATGTGTTCCATGCGCTTCGTCTACCAGACACATCATTCCTGCCTCATGTGCCATCTTGACAATTGCTCGCAGATCACTGCATATTCCATAGTAAGTCGGATTATTTACTAACACTGCGACTGCCTTTGGATGCTCTTTTATCGCTTTTGCTACCTGTTCTCTCTGCATTCCCAGGGAAATCCCAAGCCGCTGGTCTACCTCCGGATTTACATAAACAGGGATCGCACCACATAAAACAAGTGCATTCAACACACTCCTGTGAACATTACGTGGCAATATGATCTCATCTCCACGTTTGCAGGCAGTCAGAACCATTGTCTGTACAGAACTTGTCGTGCCCCCTACCATTAAAAATGCATGTGCTGCTCCAAAGGCATCTGCTGCCAGTTCTTCTGCTTCCCGTATTACAGATACCGGATGGCAGAGATTGTCCAGTGGTTTCATACTGTTGACATCGACGCCTACACATTTTTGTCCGAGAAATTCTGTCAACTCCGGATTTCCTCTTCCCCGTTTATGACCAGGGACATCAAATGGCACAACCCGCATTCGCCGGAAAGTCTCCAAAGCCTCATGGATCGGTGCATGATTCTGGTTTAATTTAAAACGACTCCCTTTCATATTTCCTCTCTTTCCAGGTTCCTTTGTCAAAACACTTTCTTAATACAGAAAAAACGCAGATAAGGGCGCTAAGCCACAAACCTGCGTTCGGTATGTATTCGTCTGTTTTATTCTCAGCTGTAACAGAAAAGGCAATATCTTTTCTTAGATTTTTAAATAAAACTTCTGGATCATGCGTGTCAGAGTCTATATAGCAATTATACTTTTACTACTCTTATTGACCGTTTCACAAGTCTGCGCGTCTGGCGCATAAGGCTATCAAAGAAACCTACTTATAAAATTAGAGCTTTTAACTCAATCAATAAGGCAACCAAAGTTACCATAATCGGCAGTGGACCCGGCTGTCCGTATGGCCTTAACCTCACTGGGTGGTCCGAAACAATTGCTTTGAAAAGACTCTGTCTGTTACTCTGCATCTTCGTCTCTCAAAATCGACTATAGCATAACATGTTAAAAAAACACTGTCAAGAATTTCTCCCATCTATTCGTTACTTTCTTGCAGCAATTCTTGTATTAAATTAAGGTTCGAATCAGAATGTTCCAGTTCTCTTGAATAACGATACACCGTATCTATCACATCATTTATATCTAGCACTTTTTCTTGCTTCATCCACTGCGCCATCAGAAGTTCATGGATCAACAGGGTGCTGACAACAGCCATCTGTGCTTTCGCAAACGCTTCTCCATCGTATACTGCACCGCAAAAATAGGTACTGATGAAATATACAAGGAGCTGTTCATACTGTATTTCATATTCCGGCATTTCTTTCGCCATCCAAGCATGAAATTCTTGTATTATCTCAAGATACTGTTTTTTGTCTATTTTTTCATTTACATTTCTATATAATAGTTTCTCTGCTTCTTGAAGATAAGATTCCCAATCTGCTCTTAAATGTTCCATCTGATACTGATTTTGAAACATCTTTCTACTATATGTATAGTAATCCACTTCTGCAAGAGCATTTTTCACTTTCCGCACACCTTCTTCAGCCTGATAGTAATCAAATACATCATCCATAGAGAATATATCTTCTTCGTCAATACATTCCTGCAGATCACGTGCAATCGCCAGAATAAGAGCTGCTCGCAGATTCAGCTTTTTCTCTCTGTCCTGTAAAATCTCAATCATCACATCTCTTGCATCTAACAGTTTCGAATATAAAAACGGATCAAAATCTTCATAATCTTCTTCCTCATCTGTTTCATAAGTAAGAAAATGTACCGGTTCTTTTTTATTCATCAGGGTTCTCGCCACTTCCGGACAGGATACAGAAAGTGTAACCTCCCGCACATCTTCAAATTCTTCAATATGTCTTGGATACAATTTACAGGTTCTGCACAGGCTCTCTTCTCCCAGGGCGGTATACATATCACAGAGGTTTGATTGATTCAGGAAAGCACATCTTCTGTCTTTATCCTGCTTGAATGTTCCTTCTTCCCAGTTGACAGATTCTTTCAAACGCTCTGCAAATGTACCTGTCTCATTTTTATAGTTTTCTAATGAAGCATCATCTACAACGATCTGCCATCCGGCACAACAAGTGTCCTCGCATTTTCCTGCAACACAGGTAAATTCATGATAATAATCCGGGATTGTATATAACATTGATTTACTTTTTCCATTCCTTTCGCTTTTCTGATCGTCTATAGAATTTCCGACCTGTTTTATTATAGCACGCACTTTTAAGAAATGGTTATAAAAAAACGTATCAAACCGACTGGATTTCAATTATCACTATTGAATATCCGGTCGATTTAATACGTTTTATTATTTTCTTAGAAATTTAATTATTTCTTTTTTTCATACAGGAACTCTTCTGGAAGTGTTACATTAAAGTCATGTGCCAGTTCGCGGAAGTTCTCCGGTGTGATTGTCTGAATCTTTCTTGGTGTCATAGAAAGAATCTTCACAAGGATCTCTGCTGACTTCTCTACTGTATGCATAAGACCGAATGTAAGATCGAAGTCTTCTCCTGAACAGAACATTCCATGATGTGCCCAGATGGCAACATCGTATTTCTCCATCAGTTCAGCTGTCTTCTCTGCGATTGCTCTTCCGCCCGGAACCATCCAGCCTACAACTCCAACTCCGTCCGGGAATACGACCGGACACTCTGTTGCTGACTCCCAAAGTTCTCTTGTAAATACCTGATCATCCAAAGGAAGAACGAATGTCAGTGCGATTGTATTTGTTGTATGTGCATGGTAGATTACACGATGTTTTCCGTTTGTGATTCTCTTCTTCACTTCATGGTTCATCAGATGAGTTGGAAGCTCACTTGTCGGTCTTCCTCCTTCTACCAGCCCCCAACGGATTCTGTATTTTGTTCCTGTATAATCAATCTCGATAATTGCAAGACATACTTCAGGATCAACGATAATATTTCTGAAATACTTTCCACTTCCTGTTACAAGGAAGAATTCTCCTGCAAGTCCCGGAACCTCTGTTCCGATCTCTGTCCATTCTCCTGATTCATTCAGACGTGGTCTGATCAGCTCAACCTCTTCTGGTTTCAAACGATAACTTAAATTACCACCATTTCTCTCATGCCATCCCTGAAGGAATCCGTCATTTGCCATTTTAATAAAATCCTGTACAAACTTCGCATCTAAAATCTTCATATTATTCTACTCCTCCTGTTTTTACTCATTTACCGCAATGTTGTTTTATGTGGTTTATTTCTTCTTTACTATTGTTTTCTTGTGGTTTCTATTTGTATTATAGATGGTTTTATGTGGTTTGTAAACACTTTTTTCAAAAAAAATTGTACAATCCGAAAGACATTAACACAAAGCAAGCCTATCATGCTATAATTCTGAACTATATCAGGAGGTACTGATCATGGCTGTGATGATCCAGGCCAGACATCTTTTCTATGGACTTTCCATGTTAGATAAATTCAAAGGACTTGAGTGGAAGAAAAAATCCATGTTTCTTCTATGATTGGAATCCTGGTTTTGCTTGTATGTCTGATTCTCTTCGGAGCGAATTCCTTTATGATTCCGACAATAATACTGATTGTACTTCTACTGACAGTACTTCGAAAGTGGCTGGAACTATCTGTTATATGTTGATATTATATTTTCTATAATAATCTCTATAGCAAAAAGGTCTGAGACCACATGTGCTTACACATTAGCGGTTGCTGTTTTCACTTCGTGCGACCAGCAACCATTTCTAATCTCATAACTCTTACGGCTTGCATCTGCCACAAGGCTCATATCCTTCTTTAATCAAATCCGACCTACTTCCTGTATACTCTTCTTTGTTCTCTGCTTTGATGTCCTTCACACCAGAACAAGTTGATTTATGAAACTTTTTTGTATTCCTATTCAATATATAAGTTTCTTTTTTGGTTGGATTTGATGTTTTTGATGAATTGGATACATTTTTATCAGTCACTTCAGCTTCTGTTCCTGGAGCCCACTCACCTTCCGGCGTTGCGAGTTCTTCCGTCTGATAACTTTCTCCTGTCTCATAATTGATCACAATATATGGCTGCACATTATATACATATACGTTAAATGTCACCCCGGCGCCATCATCTTCCACAGACTTCGCCTCCATCTGGACTCCGGAAGCCACCAGGTCATCACCGCTATAGATTGGAGTGACACGATACATCACATGATTATCCGTTTCTTTGACATAATCTGCCACCTCATCCTCGAATGGAAGCATACCATCTACATTCATATAGCGTGTTCCTGTTATCAGATTGCGCTCATTCGCATTCTCACCTGTCAGCTGGAACCCAATCAGATGACAGCGGTTGTACAGATATCCACCGTCAATTCCATCATATTCCTTATTCACCCAGCCTGTTGGCTTCACACTACTGATGCTTTCTCTCTTCTGTGTCGGCATCAAATCTTCACCTACACAGGCTTCCGCTGTTTGGCATCTTCCCAGTTCATCTAACGGGCTGTATTCTTCGTAAGAATCTGTCGTAAGCTCATCTTCTGTAAATATTGGCTCATTATCATTGATCTCCACGTATGGCTGTCCTGTATACTCCGGTACTTCTTCCAACGTATCTACGGATTCTATCTGCCCTGTTGATGCGAATGTCGTTTCTGTTGTCGTTTGATTTCCGCGGTCAGAATCCTGATTGCCTGAGCCTTGTGATATCTGCAGTGAACCGCAGGATGTCAAAAGAAGACAAAGGACCGTTATACATCCACATAATATGGTTTTAAATTTCTTTTTGCTCATATTGCACTCCTTTTTCGAACATATGTACTTGTTAAGTATACACTATTTTTTCTAATATAGGAAGTGCTTTGTGTGGACACCAGTAACAAAATGTCAATAGTTTTTTAATCACTTTTCAAAAGGGAAAAAAATAGAACGTATAGTTAATTTCCATACGCTCTATCTCACATTTCATATTAAATTTTTGAATTCTACAAGCTAGAATTTATCGTCTTGTTCCATTCTTATCAAAATTCTTTTTTAATGCTATTTCTGTTGGGAGAATAGACCCAATTAAAGGAATAAGTTGAACACCACAGATAATTCCTCCTATACCCCCAACACAATCTTCATTTTTTCCAATCACTAAAAGCATGAATATTACTGTTATCGGCAACATAACCATTCCACAGACATACCAGACTTTACCACAATATTTATGAGCAAATTCCCATGTGTCTTTGTTCTTCATAGACATCGAAGTCCGATATCCAAATACTGAATTTATTTCCTTTGGAGCCTTTTTCATAAAATATCTTCCAAAACCAATCATCGTAAATGGAAGAAGCAAATCCATAATCAACATAAAAATCCAAACCCCCATTGTAAACCTCCTTTACTACAACTCCCGATTTTCTCAATTCTCCAAACTGGAATTTATATAATTATCTCTCTAACTTTCCCCATTTTATAGGCTTTCCCGCCTGTCCATTAGTGAAATGATATGTAGTTTCCCTTATTTTTACCCTTATGAGATAATCACAAGGGAAATAAGGGAATTTTTTTAATCATTGCCTACCACTTTATCAAGAAGCCTAACTGATTTTCGTTTGGCATCTCTTGTGGAGTGAGCATAGACATTCATTGTGGTACTTACATCTGAGTGTCCTAACAGTTCCTGCACATCTTTTGGGGCAGCTCCATTTGCTAAAAGGTTGCTTGTATAGGTGTGACGTAACTGGTGGAAATGAAAGCCTTCAAATCCCTCTAATGTTTTTGCCACCTTTCTGCAAACAGTCCCCAAAGTAGTTGGAAGTTCCAGACAACCATCCGGTCTTAAACAGACGAAAGAAATTTCTTTATAATCTGCCGGGACTTCCTCTGTTCTGTCTAAGCAATAATATTCGTAGTACACTCTGTTTTTCTCTTTGACCGCTTTGTAGTAGTTCGTGTGATAAAGTTCTCCGTACTGCATTCGATTTTTTAACTGCTCTTTCCGAGCATTACGGAAAATCTCTACCAGCGTATCTCCAAAATCAACAATCCTCACTTTTTTCCGCTTGGTTGGTCCGATGATATATTTGCGCTTTGAGCCATCGTATCGGATGCTACGTCTTATGGTAAGGCATTGTTCTTCCAGATTTACGTCCTGCCACGCCAAACCGCAGGCTTCTCCAATACGAAGCCCGGCATAATAGGCTATCTGGATTGGAAGTATTGCGGCTGGGTTCTTTTTTTTCAGATAAGCAAGCAATCTTTCATAATCTTCTCGTGAAATTGGTTGGATATTTCCGTCCATGTCCTCGTCTGAAAACAAATCAACTTCATCCGTCTGATACCGCAGTTTAATATACTGCATGGGATTAAACGTAATATACTGTTTTGGAAATACTGCAAAGCGGAAGGACTGCTGCATGACTGCGGAAAAAGAATGGATGTAATCTTTGCTGTAACCCTTTCTCTCTTTTCCGTCGGGATGAACTCCCCCGAAGGAAAGCAAATCAAAAAAGGATTGCAAATGCTCAGAGGTTACATTTTTTAATTTCCGTTCTGCCAGCGGATGTTTCTTAATATTTCGGATTGTTCCGAGGTAATTCTCCACAGTACCATTGCTGAGCGTACCTGTTTTTAATTCCTCCTCTGCCCACACATCCAAAAGTTGTCCGACTGTGAGATTTTCCGCTTTGGCAACAAATTTCTTTTTCTCATAATCATCCATTGCCTGACGGAGCAGTTTTTCAGTTTCACTTTTGCTTTCTGTTCCAACGCATTCTTTCTGAACAAGATTGCCGCTTGCGTCCTCTACATAGAAGCGGTAGTACCATTTCTTTCCTTTTTTTCTTACAGATCCTTTTGCCATAATCGTATGTCTCCTTTCGATATTAGACAATCGGAACTGATGAAATGCTTCGTGCGTGTAAGTATATCATAACTCCGGCTGTCTTACTATACCGATTCGGAATCTTCGTATAAGACTTCTGATAAAAGATTTGCAAGCCTTTGCTCTGCTGTTTTTGGTTTCTTGGAATAGAGCCTTACGATGTCTGCCATCTCATTAAAAGCATTGATGGTGTGAGTGATTTCCCTTAAGAACATAATCTCATTATATTCATCATTCGATTCAAACCCTATTGTTTTGGCAATATCCGTCTGACCAGCATTTCCCTTGAAGTTTTTGCAGGCGAACTGGAAGGAATCCAAAAACAGACCATATTGTTTTAACATCAGCAGTAATAAATCTTTTGAAAAAGCATCTTCTTCTTTGGTAAGGGCAAGCGGTAACTGTTCCAGAATATCTCCCATCGCATCACGAATCTGTAATTCTCTCTTATCCGTAATGTCGGTTTCATATTCATCTGTTTCCCCTTTGAGCCATTCCACGGATACATGGAGTGCTTCCGAAAGACCTTCCAGCACCATTTTTTTCGTATTGTCAATCGAACCATTCTCATAACGCAGGATTGTAGAAGCGGTAACACCCATCTTTTCTGCGACATAAGGCTGTGTCAGATTCAATTCCAGACGGCGCTGTTTTATTCTGCTGCCTATCAGCTTGCGTAGTTCTTTATCTTTCATGCTGACTGCCTCCTTTTTCGGTATGTATGAATTATAGCATTGTTTTTCTGAAATTGCAATATGCAATATAAAAATTATTTTTAATATTTCGTAACGCTTGGCAAAAAGATTTGGAAAGGATATACTTACATCACAAGAATTGCATAATGCAATTTATAAGGAGGTGATTATATGACGCAAAGAAAAATTGCATTATCCATCGAAGAAGCTGCTGATTATACGGGAATCGGCAGAAATACCTTAAGACAGCTTGTAGAATGGAAGAAACTTCCAGTATTAAAGGTTGGTCGCAAAGTCCTGATTAAAACCGATATTCTGGAAATGTTTATGGAAGCGAATGAAGGTCGTGATTTGAGGGATAGAGGAAATGTAAAAGCCGTAACAAGAACTGCGGCAAATTAAAAAGGCGGCTTCCAAAGAAACCGCCAAAGGTTCTATCAGACCGAAGCCATGATATACCTACACGCAAGAAGATTATACCATGTGCTTCTTCTGATACGCAACCGAGAACTTATGTTTGCAAAAGAAAGGGGAATGTAATCATGGCAAAATCAACAAAAAGTTATGAAGAACGAATGCTTGAAATGGAAAAGAAGGAACAGGAAAGCCTTGAAAAGGCGAAAAGATATGCAACACAGAAGAAAGAACTTCTGAAACGAAAGAAAGCCGAAGAAAGTAAAAAACGAACCCATAGGCTCTGTCAGATTGGCGGTGCAGTGGAATCCGTTCTTGGTGCACCTATTGAGGAGGAAGACATCCCAAAGCTGATTGGTTTTCTGAAAAGGCAGGAAGCCAATGGGAAGTTTTTCTCAAAGGCAATGCAGAAAGAAGCCAATACCGATATGGAGGAAGTGTAACGGCGGAGGGGATGAGTTTTTCATTCCCTTCATTGCTTTTTCATGAAGGGCGCACTTATGGACAACCAGAGGTCGTCCGTATAAGTTTGCCACAGGTGGCAACCGGTCTGCGCTTACGCTTGCCGGGCTCGTTCCGTCGGCGGGGCTTTCAGCCAGACCTGCTCATGCCGCAGGAGGCACTCTTCGCCAGAGGGGCGCATTCCATGCAGACTGCTATGCGCAGGGCACTCTTACGCAGAGGGCGTTCCGGCAATGCTGCTTTTTCTAAAATTGAAAGCAATGTTGCCGGAAATCTATGCCGGATGTGCAGAAAGGAGGAATCCAGACATGGCGATTTTTCATTACACAATCAAAATAGTCGGACGAAGTAAAGGAAAATCTGTTATCTCCGCTTCTGCATATCTCAATGGGGATGTGATGAAAAACGAAGAAACCGGGAGTATCAGTTATTACACTTCTAAAAAAGAAGTGGTCTACACCAGTCTGATGATGTGCGAAAACGCACCTTCTGAATGGCAGATAGTACCAGAGGAAAATATAAAACGCTTTCAAAAGTCTGTCCGATACAAAAGGTCAGAAGATAAAGAAGCTGCTATAAAAAAATTTAAAATCACATTTCAAAAACAGAGGTTATGGAATGAGGTATTGAAGATTGAAAAAAGTGCGGATGCCCAACTTGGCAGGTCATTTGAATTTGCCCTTCCAAAAGAATGGAGCAGACAAGAACAGATTCAATATACAGCCGACTATATCCAAAAAACATTTGTGGATAAAGGAATGTGCGCTGATTGGAGTATCCACGACAAAGGGGATAGCAATCCTCATGTCCATCTGCTTCTGACTATGCGCCCTTTTAACCCGGATCATTCTTGGGGAAAGAAAGAAGTCAAGGATTGGGAATTTGTCAGAGATAAAAACGGAAATATCGTGATTGATGAATCCCATCCGAACTGGTGGCAGGATAAGAAAAACCCTGACCGTCATGGAATCCGTATCCCTGTATTAGACGAAAACGGAATCCAGAAGATTGGTGCAAGAAACCGCTTGCAATGGAAACGGGTGCTGACCGATGCTACTGGATGGAACAATCCAAAAAACTGTGAACTATGGCGGAGTGAATGGGCAAAGGTATGTAATGAACATCTGCCTTTGCAGAATCAGGTCGATCACCGTTCTTATGAAAAACAGGGAAAACTCCAGATTCCTACCATCCATGAAGGCGCTGACGCAAGAAAGATTGAACAAAAGTTTCTTGCCGGGCAGGAAATAAAAGGTTCGTGGAAAGTAGCGGAAAATCAAATCATAAAACAACAAAACACGTTATTGCAAAAGATACTGGACACCTTTGGGAAAGTATCGGGTGCATTATCATTATGGAAGGAGCGATTAAATGACATTAGAAGAAAGCCGGGAAATTATACCCTTAATGGAATCCATGATTGGGCAAATCGAAGAACAGCAGACCTTAATGGCAGAAATGATTCTGGAAATGCAGAACCGGGACACCCAACTCTCTCTTATGCAGGAACAGAATCAGAAATTGCAAAAATTAAACAGCGAGTTATCCGGGCTGCTCAACATTTTGCCAAATACCGAGGAACTGCTTTCCAAGATGGAAGAACAGAAAACGAAGATAGAACTTTTGGAAAACGAAAATCAGCAATGGCAGAAATTGGCACAGAAGCTGAACAGCGAAAACAGTTTATTACTGAAACAGAACACCGAATTGCTGAACTGGAACAGCAGATAGAGAAAGGACGTGATATAGATGAACGAATCCAGAGAATTAAAGAACGCCGAACAGTTGGAAGAGCTTCTGCTCCTGACCGAGGAGATACAAGAAGAACTGGAACAGAAAGACCAGCTTATCGTGGAACTGAAGACGCAGCTCAACGAATCTCTGATCTTGAACGAGAAATTAAACAAAGAGAACAGAGCCGGGAATATTCAAGCATTAAAGAACGACTTGAAGCTGGCAGACAGAGCATTGCGGAACGAGAAAGAGAAGCTGCGAAGCGCAAACGTCATGATCGGGGAATATCAAAATAAAATACGCTGTTTAACACAACAACGGGATTATGCTCGGACACATCAGAAAATCGTAGAGATACCGGTAGAAAAGCCGGTACTCTATGAAAAATGTGAATCCCGTGACCGGACAGCCTATCAGAATGAAAAAGCGAAATACGGAACACAAAAAGAGCGACTTGCCGGACAGTATAAAGCAAAAACGGTAATGTTCCAAACACCCTTGTTCCTTCTTGCATGGTATTCGCTGACAACCACTCTTTTTCAGGCAGTACAGTCCGATGTGTTCCTTTCCGATTGTAAATCATTCTTCCATGATGCAGCGTCATTCCTACAAACTTTTATCGGTTGGACAATTGATGCCGGGCAATCTGTGGCACAGATTAGCACAAAAATTCCAAATCCTTTTATAGCCGGAATGGTATATTGGTTATTTCTGATATTGGTTGTCGGAATATGTGTGGCAGGGACAGGGATACTGGCGATACTGATAGAAATAAAGGTTATAGAATTATATAAGAAAAACTGTTGGGATGTTATTACTCTACTGATGATACTGACAAGTACTGCTGTCATCATTTATTTTGGAGAAGCAATTAAAAAAGCACTTTCCGTAAATCTTCTATTGCTTTTCGTACTTTCTCAGGGAGTATATCTTGGAATCAGATGTTATTTGAAAAATCGGTTAGGTACCAAGCAATATTGGTGAAAACATGCTAAAAAACGTATAATAGCAGGGGATAAAACATCGTCCCCTACTATTATATAAACAGCGAAGTTTTACCCATCTCTCTCTTTTGAAAGATTCGCTACTTGTGGAACCGAGATATAAGGTTTCGCCTGTGTTCTTTGGTGTATCACTACCACATTTCTCTGTACCGATGTAATCTTTCTGCATACGGAAGCAAGAGATACAATATTCCTTATTTTAAAACATAATTACAATTCCTGTTTGACAAGAACGATCATCATAGAAGGATTGTATTTGTCCCCACTCATAATAATATTCGACGCCTGTCATACTCTTTTTACTGGGAGTACCTAAGCATTTCCTTAAAAACCTATTATTTTCTTCTTGCAACTTTTCTAAGACTGTACCATTCATTGTCTCATATTTCGTAGAATACTTTTTGTCTGCTCGAACCAATTCAATCTTTTTTACTTTTCCATGTCTTCCATAGATTGTAACATAAAACTTCTTATAAAGCCATTTTAAAGGTTTCTTAGAAATCAATATTGTATAAGAATACTCTGTTTGAGCAATCTTAAAATCAATTTCTTTAAATAGGGAAATACTTCCTTTGGGAGTAATTTTATATCCCCCTATTTTTAACATATCTTCCTTTAGCTCATCCTTTATTTGGATAATCTCCATACTTACTATAAAAACAACATAGCCTTCACACACTACAACGGTAACTATTTTTGCCCATAGCACATCTGGAACAAACATGTTCCAAGCTATAACAGGAAGCAAAGCTACTCCTACCGCAGTCACCAGTAGAAGCACCCTCCAAATATAATTTTTCTTTCTTTTTCCTTCATTAGTTAAATTTTCATCATAATAAAGATGACCTGGGGCTTCGAATGAGTTTAATAGAAATTCCTTTAAAAATGACACCAGAACCGCTCCCCAAGAAGATTTCTTTTGTTCCTTCATATTACCCACTCTCCTCTGCTATATGATTATTTTTCATTCTATTTTTTACTTAACTTATACATTAGCAAGATTTTTAGTTATTCTTCTAACAATATTTTTATCCCCGCTTTTTCTGCTTTATGCGAAAAGTCAACAGCAAATCCCCATCCCATCTCTGCAAATTGCCATTTCTTCGTTTTTTTGTAATTTTATAGATTTCAACTGTAGACACTTTATTTAATTCAGGATATAACTTCTTAAGTGTAAGTATTTGTTTATTTCTGCTTATTTTTTCATTCCATATAATTGTTAATTTAACCTGTTTTCTTTCAAAAAAACCCACCTTACATAAATCTGCATAGCAGGCTTCTGGTATTGATATATCATTGTTTTTTAACATTTTTCTCCTTTATTTAATTTTATAAAAAACTTCTAAGCCCTATTAAAAGAAATATGAAGCCTATTAGAGGAACAGGTATCATACAAATGAGAAACACATTAAATTTTTTCCTTGCTTCATCAGTATTTTCTTCTTTTGTTACTTTTGCTTTTTTCATAACTATAAAAGGGAATATCAGTAATAATAATCCTCCAACTACTGCTAACAATATTTTCATCTTATATATTCCTTCCTTATCTTTAAATAAATATTAATCATGTATCGTACTATATTCCAATCCTAATGCACTTTTTCTTCTACAAATTCTTTTACTATCGCCTATTGATGTATTTTCATATTCACTGTTTGAAACAGTATATATTTCTCTTTTACCATTACAACTTACATATAACTCTCTATCTCTAGTTTTACCACTGCTAATCTTTTTGTCTGTTACAATTGCAATTTCATGAGTTGCCCCATCAAATGTAAATAAAAAATTTATTGGGAAGCTAATTGTAAATGCGATTATAAAAGCAGCAAATACAACTGAAAGTTTACGTCCAAATTTCTGTGGTACATCTGTTTTTAAAGATTTAATAATAAATGGCAGTGCAAGTAAAGCAGTAATAATTGCCGTAATCTTCATATAGTTTCCAAATTCATAATTAAAGAGTTTACTCGTATTCAGGGATAAAAGCATTGCTATTGCTGCACCCATAAATGGTAATTGATACGCCAGTTCTTGTCCTTTTTTTGTGGTGACTTCTATAAATATATATGGATAATATTTTATATACACTGCATATGTAATCATCAAAACCATTATAAATATAACTAACATTGTTTTGCCACCAATAAAAAATGCTACCGCATCAGCAATTATTAGAATCCAACCTAAAGCTTTTAAAAATTGCTTTGTTTTTTTACGCTTTTCTTTTTCTATTGTTTTTGACATATTTTTGATAGTTGTATTCTCATTACATATAGATTTATAGAAATTCTTTTCTATCCAGTTTAAAGCAGGTACATACTTTGATACATCTTTGTTCTGTTCAACTAACTCACCAAAATCCACAAGATCTATTTCATGTTTTATAAGTGTATCATATAAAATATCATAATTTACATACACTTGCTCCAGAGTAACAAGTCTATTGTACATCTTATCAATTAATATGACATCTGTTCTACCATTTAATGGAATCATTAAAATACAACGAATATCATTATATTTTATATGCTGAGTTTTCTTAACCAGATAGCTAAATACAATTTCATCTTCATTTACTACAATTATTTGTTTCTTGTATGCCAAAATTAAAGCAATACCTAAAAATACAAAAGGCATAAAACATATCGCAACCCCCATATTTCCTGTAACAAATGTTACCAGTACGATTATTAAAAAAAGAACTGTTGTTACTATTCCTAAATTTTTTACAAATTTACTTAATCTAATGACATTATCCATAAACTCAATCTCCCTATATGATTCACATTTTTCATTTTTTACGTTCTAATTTCTTCTTATCCTTTTTTATTTCTGCAATCTTTACTTGCAGCCAGTCCACATTTCTATTTCGGGCAGAAATTTTAGCGATTTTTTCTGATTTTTATATAAAATAAGAGCTTCTCCAAATAAATTCTTTTTTCTTTTCATCTGGGTAATATCCGTTAATCTTATTTTACAGTTCTTCCTTAAAAATCCATTTCTATATAGCCATCCATCCTTGACAATTGTTTTGTCCATTAAAAAATAGAAAAATATACCTCCCGGTACAAGAGAGAATAAAAGGAAAACAAAAGCTGTTTCTTTTGCATTGAATACAAGTATCACACTATTGTAAACCAAATATAAAAAGAAAATGCCTGGCAGAACATAGTGGCTTTCTTTTGGTCTTATGATGCACTTTTTATCTCTACAACTCAACCATGTTTCTTGTGAAATTTTATGCTTAGACAGACTATTTGCAAACAATGATGCGCTTATGTTTTCATCAAATTTGAATATTATTTTGTCCCCTGCATATATTTCCAATGTACCATTTTCTTTATGTACACTTCTTGTTATATCTGAAAATTTATAATATTTTTTTCCCAAAAACGACCGGTATTCAATTACATCATGATTTACCTTGACTCTCCACAGGAACAAATGCAGGGTACAGATTCCAGAAAAAGCAATCAATATTCCATACGCCACTATAACTGAAAAATCCGCCTGTCCGTCTATAAAACCATACAAAAGTAATCCTGAGAAAAATATAGTTCCAACCAAAAATAAAATTCCCAGCCATCCTTCTTCCTGGATGCTATAATTATTTTCATCTATATTCTTTTCATAAAAATATTCATTTTTCAACCTCCCATTTTTTGACAGCAAAATACTTTACCAGGTGAAAAACTCCTAAGATAGAACCCAAAGAACAAAAATAGGAACAAAGGCTTGCAATTCTAATCATGGCTGTATATTCAACGCTGCTACTAAGTACTTTTGCGACACCCATTCCAAGCAATACAAAACTAGTAATACACCATCCTCCAGCCAGCTTTTTGGAAGAAGATGGATTGTAGATATCTTTTTTAATCAAAGTTATTATAAGAAAAATGTATGCAGCGATTACCAGTATGTAAATGATAACGAGTATGGTTAGATACCTCTTATAATATTCTTCTTTCATAGTTGTCAGCATGAGGATAGTTGCTGCCCAACAGAACAAAATAGAAAACGTCAGACTTTGTATTCCAATGATCCAAAAAACCTTTTTCCCTGTCACTTCTGTTCTTGAAAAACTAAGAATCACGAATCCAAGATAAACAATAACTAAAAATACTTTTGAAAAAAACGGTGATGGAGCTGATTCAGATAAAAAGAAAAATAAAAATACTAGAAACAAGATTGCTCCATCTAATTTGTAGATTTCTTTCGGCTTAATCACATCTTCTATACCGTATAGTAAAAAACTTTTTGTTTGTTCATTAATCTTTTTCATTCTCGTTTTCCCCTATCATTTCTTTATTCTTCCTCTACGGATATTTCCACATTTGCATGAAGCACCTTTTCCAGATATAATAAAACAAGCCGTCGCCCTTCTTCACATTTTCCTATCTTAGAAATATTCCTATACAGCAGATATAATGGAAACATAAATAAAATCAGACATTCTGTTAAAATCAATAAATCTCCCTGAGAAAAAAACAATGCAAATAAAATCACTATGAGCAGAAAAAATAGTGCAGCTTTTTTTATGTATGGCAAAAGCACAAACGTACCTTCCAGCATTACATCTCCCCCATAGCTTTTTATATGTGTCTGGAGCATTTCCCAGCCACCGCCTGTCATACTTCCTGCTGCATATCCGATACATAAGGTATTATCCTCTTCTTTGTAGGCTGCAAGTGCCATATCTCTATAAGCCTGGTTTGAAATACATAATGGTTTTGTAGTCTTCTTAATCTGTTCCAATAAATATTCTTTGGAATAAGGAAAATATATTTTATAATATTCTTGCATATGCTTTCCTTTCTCATAAAAAGGTTTTCTAAAGTTCAATACAATACAAATTTTTTACATTAGTTTCCATCATTTATAAGCTGAACCATTTCCATAGAGATATTGTATTCTTTGCAAAATCTGTTTATTGTCCAATTATTAAAGAGAAGAAAACTCTTCGTCACATAAATATTTGCTTTTGAATGATGTATTAAATTGAAAATACTTTTTATATCATAACAGTTAAAACTGTAGGCAGGAGACATTCCTATCTGCCCATTGCTTATATTGATATCATATCTTTTTTGTATAACACTTGGATATGCCAAATAAATTGTAATATTGCATATATATTTTTTCTTCCCATTTTCTTTTATGTATAGGTATGGTTCTCCCAGTCCAATATCATATATTCCTTTAGGTCTGGAGGATAGTGTAAAAACTAATGAATGGATATCCGCATACAAAATTTTTCGTTCCCTAAATCCATATGTTATTTTTTGATCGAATAGTTTATAAGTACGTTGTTTTATAAAGTAATAAAACAATAATAAAAAAATCACAAAAAGTATGGTAAAAATCAGTGCTTTTTGAAAACTCACTTTAAAATCAAAGGAAAACAAAAGTTCGGTTAAACAAAACGATATTGCTGAACAACTAATAATACTAACTATAATGTTGAACCAAGTATTAAATTTTCCATTTCCAAAGATATAATCATAACTTTTATTCTTCATTATAACCTCGTATATTTTTTAATATAGAAAAACTGCATCACAATATCGAACCAAAATATAAAAATCAATTTTATCTCTTTATCATAATTATATACATCAACTAACCACATTGTAAAGCAAAAAGCAAGCCATTTTCAGACTTGCTTTCCACCAGATTACTGCACCTTATTGCCAAATCATCTCCTTATTCAAAATTCCCTTTTCACACTCTTGTATAGTATTTATTTGCTACCCATTCCATCTGTTTATCTGCCTTCAACTCTTCCTTAATCCCCTGTGTCTATTTCATTTGCTCTACAATTGACTATTATTCCAGCGATTATATAAAAACCATAACCAATACAAAATATGGAAACGGTGCTTCTAACTATACCGCTAAAGCCTTTCGCCATTATCCCGAAAATAGTACTCCAGCAGAGAAATAGCGCCAGCAGACATAAAAAACTCGAACCCCTTGTAAAATGGGCATCAGAAGTTTTCTACCCGTTATTCTTGTTCTATAATTCAAGTGAATCTTCTGAATCTATCCACATCTGTAAATTGCCATCGAGATATAATCTTGCATATTCTAAAGGCTCATCCACAGCCAATGAAGTAAGCGCACATTCTGATCCATATGTGGTTTTTAAATCTTTTTCAGCTCCCCAGCAATCAATGCGAAGCATATATCCAACACTTGTGTAAACATCAATACTATCGTGTTTTATGTTGTATTATGCATAAATTGTTCTCATCGTATCTTATCTCTATTTTCTTTTAATAATCAGTTATAGAGTTAAATATCGAAAACATTTCAATCAGTTCACCATGTCGTTATTGTTATACTGTGTTATGAAATTTTCTTTCCCTTATTTTTTCCCATATTAAGATTCATGAAAGCTAATGGGAGAATATAACACAAAGGAAAGAGTAAGGGAAAGCTCACTTGCTACAAACTTAGTATTTTCAAGGGTTTGCGAAGAATTTGATAACAAAATATAACAGTTATTTAAAATAAGTGCAATATCAACTTGAATTTCTGGATGAGTATAATATGCGGAAAATAAACTTAACTCCATCTTAAATATAGTGCTGAGTTTCACTGCCATTCTTTAACACCATTTTCACCACACCAAGCAATGCTGCAAACAAAACACCAGCAACCGGCCATACAATCCATGTAATATCCCAGCTCATCGTCCAGAAGCTCCATGCAAGGTAAATCGCTGTAGTCAAGCACCAATATACACCAGAAAACGTGTCAGTCTTTTTCTTAAACAGTTTTTCTTCTTTTGTATATTCGCCTTCCTGAAGAAGGGTATCGTAACTGCTTTTTACCATCCCAACACGAACCAACAGATTCACTCCTATTGCAAGTATGAATAGCAGTAATCCGACGGAAAGACCACAGTAATAGTCGAACGCTTCCATAGACCCGGCAATAATTGTCGGAATCACTGCCAGTATACAAAGCACTACCCCAGCAGCTGTTCCTCTGATAAAAATTGGTTCATAGGAATCTTTTTTTTCTCGTACCATTCCAGATACACCATACTCTGTTTCAAAGCATTCTTTTTCAAAATGTTCCATATGTGATTCACGCATTCCATATGTAATAAACAAAAAGACGGCTGCCGCAACCATTCCAAGCAAAAAAAAACATCCAAATACTGTTGCCAGAGATTCCGAAACATGAAATACGCTATCTTCTGCCATTGTCACAAGAACAATCAATAATATTGGACTTAAGATACACATACTTGCTGCGTTTGCCACTACTTTGGATCCATTTCTTTTCATGTCAAGAAATTCATTTGCATTCTCCATAGTTACTTTTTTCAACGGTTCTGCATAGCTTTCAGTACTTTCGTGATAGGTGATATTTTCTGCTTGCATTTCATCTTTTAATAGGTAATCTGTACTAACACCAAATAGCTCCGACATCTGTAAAATTCTTTGCAAATCTGGAACAGCTCCTGCACTTTCCCACTTAGATACTGCCTGTCTGGATACGCCCAACTGATTGGCTAGTTCTTCCTGTGACCATCCATTCTTTTTTCTTTCCTCTGTAATCTTATCAGCTAAAATCATTTTTTCCTCCTTTTGCAGATTTTATGAGCTAAATATAACAGTTTTGCTGTTTGCATTCCACCATTTCAGGCTGTAAATCTGTCAACCAGCAGTTGCAAATCACAAAAGGACTCTATGAATCCCGATTTTCCAGCAATACAAGCAGGAAATTATTTATCATCTGTATTTGTTTATTCCTTTTTTCATAAATAAGCATCTCCTGCAAACAATAATTTATTTTAATAAATATTTTTTAAACGCTTTATGATTATCAAAGTGGACTTCTCTAAAAAACAGAACTAACCAAATAATATAGGTTGGTATAGCCATATATGGAGTTAAAAAGCAGGATAATATTGCTCCTGCCAACATTATAACAGTCCATATGAAGCACTGATTTCTTATATCACGAGAGATCTGAGCTTTATCATACATTGCCTGTTCTTCTTTAGAAAATGAATTAAATCCTGAAACAAATTTAGCTGCTTTTTCCTTAAAAATCGCAAATAACACACCTATAATTACAAATGGTATAACCAAAAATATACATGACCAAAATCCTATATTCATAATACATACCTCCTCTTAAAATACCAATTTCTCAATTTCAAAAACTGGAATTATCGGCATCATTTGTCATTCAAATCATATCACACAATCAGTCATATTTCTATTTCAATTTACTTAGTCAAGTCACTTCGCCCAGCTATAGTTTTTTAATCACTTTTTTCAAAAAAGACAAAAAAATAGAACGTATAGATTATTTCCATACGCTCTATCACACATTTCATATTAACTATCTGCCTGTCTAACCGGCACTCTGACCGGCACTGGTTCTGGCATCAGTCCCGGGATCAGACGATTCATAAAATCTTTGATCTTCTTCCCTGCTTTTGTATTGATCCATCTATAATATTGTTCTATTGTCATACTGTTCTACCTCCTATTCAGGTCTCCTATTATAAGTAAATGATCTGCATTTCTGCTATATATACCTATGCCATATTATTCTTTTCTGACATGGCTGTATTTTATCAGATGATTTTCTTTTTGTCAGTGCATTTACCGCTTATTTTAGAATTGTTTATACTTCTTTTATGAAGTTTTGAACACATTTATCTTTGTCATCATTTGACATAGGAGCAATCTGATTTTATAGAATTTTCATTTCCCCACATTTGCCACATTCTCCCAGATATGTTATGATTGTAACTGTTCTATTGTGATTCGTTTTTGCATCGGTCATGATACTGATTAACACAGACAAGATATCTTTCAGAATAAGAACAAGAATATCAGAAATGGGGAGTTTATATGTTATCTACATCGAAAGAACCTGCTGCAAAGGAGAAGGACTCTACTGCGAAAGAACTTTTCCAATGGCTGATCGCCATTTTAGCGGCTGTTGCTATTGCTTTATTTGTTGATAATTTTCTAATCGTCAATGCACAGATCCCTTCCGGTTCAATGGAAAACACTATCATGACCGGAGATCGTGTGGTTGGTAACCGGCTTTCTTATTTAACCAAGGATCCTGAGCGTTATGATGTAATCATTTTTAAGTATCCTGATGATGAAAGCCAGCTTTTTATCAAGCGTATCATCGGACTGCCTGGTGAAACCGTGGAGATCCGTGACGGTCACATTTACATTGATGGCTCTTCTGAACCGCTCGAAGATGTAGAGACGAAAGAATACATGGTCGGAAATTATGGTCCTTATACCGTACCGGAAGGATGCTATTTTGTGATGGGAGATAATAGAAATGATTCGAAAGATTCCCGCTACTGGATTCATCCATATGTATCCAAAGATAAGATTCTTGGGAAAGCAGTCTTTCGTTACTGGCCAATTACAGAGATGAAGACGATTAAATAATTTTCAAGGGCAGATCTGACTCATACGAGTTAAATCTGCCCTTACTATTTACATCTTATAACAACCTTTTTCAGAGATCACAAGATCCATCCGCAGATCATGTTCTTCCACCGGAATTTCGTCTACAAGCAGTTCCTCTCTGCAAAGTACTGCTTTCACGCAACGTGTCTTTTCTAGATATCTGTCGTAATATCCACCTCCGTGACCAAGGCGTCTTCCGCTTCTATCGCAGCTGATACATGGAATTAAAGCAAAATCAATTGCTCCCGGCTGAATCAATCTTTCCGGGGCTTCTTTTGGTTCAAGGATTCCATATGCACCTGGATGTAACTCTTGTAATGAATGGATTTCGTATACGTTCATAATTCCTTTTTCCATACACTTTGGCACTCCAAGACGTTTTCCTGATTGAAGAATCGCCTGCAATACAGAAAATGTATCCATTTCTTTTTCGGTACTTACATAACAGAACACGCAGCCTGCACTCTGATATTCTTCCAGTTTCAAAATGCTTTCTGTAATTTTTCTGTCTGCTTCTTTTCTGTATTTTTCTGTTGTAAAAGAAAGTTTTTCTTTTATTTTTCTTCTTAATTCTTTCTTTCGAATTATCTTCTCTTCTGTTTTTCTTTCCAATTCTTCCACTCTTTTCTCTGTTTGTCTTGTTTAACCGTTTTCTTCACACTGTTCTTCTTCGACAGATTCGATCAATAGGTGATCCAGATTTTGCATGTCTGCTTTTCTGATCCCATATTTTCCCTCTTTATCTTTTTCTACATGAAGAACAATTTTATTTGGTTTTCCGTAATTCAACCCTTTCTTTGCCGTCTGACTTAGAACCTCATAATAGATCTGATAGATTTCTGTCTGCATCTGTGTTTCTTCTGGCATAGCCTGTCCATTCATCACATCGTTTGAAACTTTTGTAGCATATTCCTGTGCCTTCTTCTGAAATTCAGCATAAGTATCCTTCAGCAATGTGATTGGTTTCACTGTAAGAACAACCTGATAAGTTCCATTTTCTTCCCTGGTTGCTTCTCCTACAGTATAAGATGTCTTCTTTGCAAGATCTGCAAACAGTTCTCTATATTCTTCTGCCATCTCATCCGTCATTACATGCTCCGGAAATTTTTCTATTGTATAATCCAGATTATCTTCGAAAATCTGTTTTGCTTCTTTCTCGGAAATGCCGGTCTGTTTTATATAGGATTCTGTTTTCTGCTTATAAGATACATCTAAAAATGCCTGTACATATTCCTGTGGATCAAAACGGTTTATGTAACAATAGATCATTGTTGCTGTTGCTGCGACAATAATTGCAACCATTATAATTCCGACTATAAAATGCTTCTTTTCTTTTTTTCCTGACATCAACTTTACCTCTTTTCTAACTGTAATTTGAATAACTTATTTGTAACTGTTCAGAGCCAAGCAAAATTTTAAAATCAGGTATAAAATGCTTGCATTTTTAAAACTGTTTTTGAAATTTTATTTGGCGGATACGCCACACCGACGAAATGCGTAGCATTTTGGAGGTTGGCTCTGAACAGTTACACTTATTTTATTTCTGTCACAGTATAGCATGATATCAGTTCATATTTTGTAGAATGATGTCGCCTGTATGCAACGCTTTTCAGATGGAAGAACAAAAGTCGCATGCATGAAACACTTTTCAGATAGCAAGAAAGAGATACGCAATCGCATCTCTTTCTCCTTGCAGACTTGTTTCTTTTGTCTGCTTTCTCTTTCATTTACAGATCAAATCTGATCTTAATATATGCTTTGATTTCTTCCACGCATTTCTGGAATCCAAGTTTTCCGCTGTTCAGGCACAAGTCATAGTTTCTTGCATCTGCCCACTCGTGTCCTGTATGGTAACGATAGAAATCACCGCGAAACTTATCCGTCTTCTCGATGTATTTCTTCATTTCTTTTTCTGTCATGCTGTTACGCTCCATTGCACGATCAAGACAGAATTTCTCATCTGCATGAACAAACACACTGACAACATTCGGATTGTCTTTCAGAACATAATCTGCACATCTTCCGATGATTACGCAGGATTCTTTCTCAGCAAGATCTTTGATGATCTTTGCCTGATAGTTGAAGATATTTTCTTCTGAAACAAAGCCTTTTTCTTCCGGTGAAAGAAGTTCTCCATCGTATGGACGACTCAGGATTTTAAACCATCCGGCTCCCTTCATCTTCTCATCACTCATACCGAAGAGTCTCTCGTTGATTCCGCTTTCTTCGGATGCCATACGCAGGATTTCTCTGCTATAACAGTTGATTCCAAGCTCTTTTGCAAGCATAGCTCCGATTGTCTTACCGCCGCTTCCGTACTGTCTTGCCATTGTAATTACAATATTGTTGCTCACCCGAATCGCCTCCTATTCTCCTAAATATGCTTTCTTAACTGCTTCATCTTCCAGCAGGTCTTTTGCATTTCCTGACATTGTGATCTTACCAGTCTCAAGAACATAGGCGCGATCTGCGATAGAAAGAGCTTTCTTTGCATTCTGTTCTACAAGAAGTACTGTTGTTCCACTCTCACTTACTGCCTGGATAATATCAAAAATCTCATTTACAAAGATTGGAGAAAGTCCCATAGAAGGCTCATCCATCAGAATAATCTTCGGTTTAGACATCAATGCACGTCCCATGGCAAGCATCTGCTGCTCTCCACCACTGAGTGTTCCGGCCATCTGATTTCTTCTCTCTTCCAGACGTGGGAATCTCTTATAAACATTTGCAAGACTCTCTTCGATCTCATTTTTATCTTTTCTTGTATAGGCGCCCATTTTCAGGTTTTCATAAACACTCAGTTCAGCGAAAACTCTTCGTCCTTCCGGAACGTGAGCCATTCCCATAGACACGATCTTATGCGCCGGAATCTTTGTGATATCAGTTCCTTCAAACATAACAGAACCTTTCTTTGGAGAAAGAAGTCCTGTGATTGTATGAAGTGTTGTTGTCTTTCCGGCTCCGTTTGCGCCGATCAGTGCAATAACCTCTCCCTGATTTACCTCAAAGGAAATGCCTTTGATTGCCTGGATCATTCCATAATATACTTCTAAGTCTTTGACTTCAAGCATTGCCATTGTTATCTCCCCCCTATTCTCCCAGATATGCCTTGATTACCTGAGGATCATTCAGTACATCTGTTGTCTTGCCCTGTGCAAGTACTTCACCGAAGTTGAGTACTGTCAGCTCCTCGCAGATACCACTTACCAGTTTCATATCATGTTCGATCAGAAGGATTGTCATATGGAACTCATCTCTTACGAAACGGATCATATCCATCAGTTCTCCTGTCTCGTTCGGGTTCATTCCTGCTGCCGGCTCATCCAGAAGAAGAAGCTTTGGATCCGTCGCAAGTGCTCTGGCAATCTCCAGTTTTCTCTGCTGTCCGTAAGGAAGGTTTGCAGCCTTATATGACGCAAACTTCTCAAGATCGAATACCTTCAGAAGCTCCATCGCCTTTTCATCCATCTCTTTTTCTACCTTACGATAATTCGGAAGTCTTAAAATCCCTTCAATCGTTGAGTAATGATGATGATTGTGAAGTCCTACTTTAACATTATCAAGAACAGTCAGTTCTTTGAAAAGACGGATGTTCTGGAATGTTCTTGCAATTCCGGCCTTACTGATCTCAATATTTTTCTTTCCTGTAAGATCCTTTCCGTCCAAAAGAACCTTTCCGGAATCCGGTTTGTATACACCAGTCAGAAGGTTGAATACAGTTGTCTTACCGGCACCGTTCGGTCCGATCAATCCGTAAAGTTCCTCTTTCTGAATCTTAAGGTCAAAGTCATTTACCGCACGGAGACCACCGAAAGAGATTCCAAGATTTTTTACATCTAATAATGTACTCATTCTTACTTAAGCCTCCTTTTTCTTTCCAAAATGAAAATACTTCTCTCTCCACTCGATTGCCTTTGGTGCCCAGTTAAAGAGCATCATGATGATCAGAACGATCGCATAGATCAACATACGGTAATCAGACAGTCCACGGAGAAGCTCCGGAAGGAGTGTCAGGATAACTGCTGCAATAATAGATCCACGGATATTTCCGATTCCACCGAGTACTACAAAGACAAGAATCGTGATGGACATATTGTATCCAAAGTTGTTTGTATTTGCTGTCAGTGTTGACAGGTTGTGTGCATACAGAACTCCTGCTGCACCGGCCATAGCTGCTGAAATTGTAAATGCCATGAGTTTATATTTTGTAACATTGATTCCGATAGACTCAGCTGCAATTACATTATCACGAATTGCCATGATCGCACGTCCGTCTCTGGAATTAACCAGATTCAGTACGATAAATAATGTCACCATGATCAGGATAAATCCGATCAGGAAGGTTGAATCCTTCGGAGTTCCTGTGATTCCCTGAGGACCGTTCAGGATAACTGTTCCGTCCGGATCCATGTCAAGTGCCATAACGTCCTTTGTTGCAAAATGAAATCCTTTGGAATCCTTTCCAATATAAAGAACATTTACAAGGTTCTTAATGATCTCACCGAATGCAAGTGTAACGATTGCAAGGTAATCGCCTTTCAGACGAAGTACCGGGATTCCGATGATAACACCGAAGATTGCTGCCACTACAACACCGATCAAAAGTGCAAGCAGAAATCGTACAATCGAATTCTCGATCACATCTCTCATACATTTTGAGAAAAATGCACTGGAAAATGCTCCCGCACACATAAATCCGGCATGCCCCAAACTAAGTTCTCCAAGAATACCTACTACAAGGTTCAGAGAAACCGCCAGGATAATATATGTACAAAGCGGAACAAGAAGTCCTGTCAGAAGACTGGAAATACTTCCTGTACTACTCAAAGTCTGCATCACTACGAAAGCTACAATCACGATCGCATAAGTGATGAGATTACTTTTCTTTGTTTTATTCATATTCTTCAACATAATTCCATCCACCTACACTTTCTCCTGAATCTTCTTGCCCAGAAGTCCTGTAGGCTTCACAAGCAACACAACAATCAGAACTGCGAACACGATCGCATCTGCAAGCTGGGAAGAAATGTATGCCTTACTGAGTATCTCGATGATTCCCAAAAGAATTCCTCCGATAAATGCACCCGGAATAGAACCGATTCCTCCAAATACTGCTGCAACGAACGCTTTGATACCAGGCATCGCACCGGTATATGGTGTCAGGCTCGGGTAAGTAGAACACAAAAGCACACCGGCTACTGCTGCCAGTCCGGAACCAATTGCAAATGTAAGAGCAATTGTTGCGTTTACATTGATACCCATTAATTGCGCAGCACCTCTATCCTCTGAGACCGCACGCATCGCCTGTCCTGGTTTTGTCTTATGAACAAATGTAATCAATGCGATCATAATGATCACACATACAGCGATCGTAATGATTGTCTCTCCTGAAATATTCAGCTTACCGTCTGCAAGTGAAAGTCCTCTCCACTTAATTACAGATGGGAAAGTCTGTGCATTCGCACCAAAGATCAGAAGTGCTACATTCTGAAGCAGATAGCTGACACCGATCGCTGTGATCAGTACCGCAAGTGAAGATGCCGCATTACGAAGTGGTTTGTAAGCCACACGCTCCATCAGAACACCAAGCACTGTGCAGGCAATGATTGAAATCAGGATTGCCACCCAGGTAGGAAGTCCTGCCTGCTTCATTGTGATCAAAGCTACATATGCACCGATCATGATCACATCGCCATGTGCAAAGTTCAACATCTTGGCGATTCCATATACCATCGTGTATCCAAGCGCGATCAACGCATAGACACTGCCAAGACTTAGTCCATTTACTAAATATGAAATAAAGCTCATATCCGTCCCTCTCATCCTTTTATATTTTTGTAAGGTACTACTTTAACCTTTTAAATTGAATTGATTATAGCATAATTATTTTCTCGTATCAATACAAAAAACAGAATCCACTCTGTTTTTCTTTGTTATTTTTTAACTTTTTGTAAGAAAAAAGACAGCATTTTCCGTTTTTTCTATCTATACCGAAAAATACTGTCCTTTTCTTCTTTCGCTGATTCTTATTTACAAACTTTTATGAAGTAATCCAATTACTGTTGTCAGATCTTCAATTCCCATCTGTCCCGGTGCAGATACTTTTCCAACTGCTCCGAATGTCAGTGCAGAACCAAAGACTTCTCCACAGAGACGGCTGATCACACCTGTTCCTGACATAGACATTGTAATGATCGGACGGTCCGCATACTCGCTTGCCATCTCTTCTGTCGCTGCAAGAAGTGTAAGAACATCTTTCGTATTCTGTGGCATCACGGCGATCTTCGGAATATCTGCGCCGAGCTCCTGCATTTTTCTCAAACGGGATACGATTTCCTCTTTTGCCGGGGTCTTGTGGAAGTCATGGTTAGAGGCGATCACTTTTACACCATTTGCATGTGCTATCTCAACAATAGCCTTCACAGCCTCATCTCCTGTAAATGCCTCTACGTCTACAAGATCAATAAGTCCTGTCTTTGCTGCATTCTGATTCAGTTCAACATAAGTCTCTGTCTCGATTGCTTTCTCTCCACCTTCTTTAGATGTGCGGAATGTAAAAAGGATCGGCATCTCACCAAGCACCTCACGAAGTGCCTGCATTGTCGCCTCTGTCTTTGCAAAATCAAAGATATCTTCATACCAGTCAACACGCCACTCAACAACATCAGCCTTTGTTGACTTGATATTCTCGGCTGCTGCAAGAATCTCTTCTCTTGTTACGCCAACAATAGGTACACAGATTTTCGGGATTCCAACACCTATTTCAACATTTCTTACTTTTACTGTATTCATGATTCTTTACCTTCCTTAAATTTTCTTAAACATATATCCACTGTGTCAATCAGTAATGTGATCAACACAGGTTTGAACAGTAACATTATACTTATTTTTATCCAATGCTTCTAATACATCTTCCTTCCTTTTTTGATAGCTTTATACTATCATTAAAAGTAGATAATAACAAAGGAGCTTACTTATGACTTTAAAAATTGCTCTTGTTGCCGACACAGATGCACTGGATCATTTTCAGCTTCATCGATTACATCTAAGTGATATTTCTTTACATCATACTGTTTATATGGCCTACCTGAAAGGACACTATCAGATACCGTGTGTAAAGAATTTTATTTCTTTTGTAAAGAAAGAAGGGACTCTTGTCTGAAGGTTTCTTGTTGTTGTACTGTTCGCTCTACATGCGACTGGCAACACTGTGTTTTACATATTCCGCAAATTTTTTCACAAGCGGTGGCTGATACTTTGTCCTGTGCCATATAGAAATATCGTTTCTGATTCTGATTGTGAAGTGATATCACATCGACATCTAATTGTCTGAGAATTGGTATCTGTGGCATCAATGCTATTCCAAAATTCTGTGCAACAAGTCCCGCCATCGAGCCGTCTTCCTCGATCTTATACGCAATCTCCGGTTGCAGCTTTGCCTGTTCAAACATCCGATCCACAACCGGGCGAAGTCCGCTGTTCGGAGTATAGAAGATCTGCGGATATTCAGCCACCTGTCTCAAATCCACTGCACTTTCATAGGAGAGCGGATGCCCCTTCGGTGTGACATTTTGAAAAATAATGCAGCTGGTTTAAATTCATCTCTATCTCCTTTCTGAACGCAATTTTCTCTTTTTTATAAAATATCACAATTCATAGCTTTTTTTCTATAGAATCCGCAAAAAATATGTATTTGTTTTATATTTTATTCTTTTATATAATACGCATTGTAAACATAGATTGTTAAGCACCTGTCAATCATGGACTTCTTCCACGTCTGTTCAAGCTGACAGAAACTGTTCATCAGCACGGAGCCTGTATCGGTATCCAGATCAACCATGCAGGAGCATCCGCTCAGTCTAAGAGAACAAATATGCAGCCAGTATCCGCTTCTGACATTCCTTCTAAAGCAGGTGGAGAGATTCCACGTCCGCTTTCTAAAGATGAAATCTACCGTATCGTTGAAAAGTACGGTGAAGCGGCAAAGCGCGCTCAGATCGCCGGATTTGACACTGTAGAGATCCACGGAGGACATTCTTATCTGTTAAGCCAGTTTCTCTCTCCTATCACAAATAAACGTACAGATGAATTCGGAGGATCCCTTGAAAATCGTGCCCGTTTTACACGACTTGTAATTGAAGAGGTCAGAAACCAGGTCGGACCTTTCTTCCCAATCTTCCTTCGTGTCAGCGCAGACGAATTCATGGAAGGTGGAAACACATTAGAAGATTGCCTTGAATAGTTAAAATATCTTGAGAAAGAAGTTGATGTATTCGACGTTTCCTGTGGTCTGAACGGCTCAATCCAGTACCGGATTGACGCAAATCATTTCCCGGACGGATGGCGTTCTTACATGGCAAAAGCTGTTAAAGAACGTTTTGGAAGGTACTGAAGAAGGTAGAAATATCATCTATGTGCTGAAAAAACGTGAATATCTGTAAGATTTGAGTTCTCTAAGATTTCTAAAAAGAAGTCCCCCGGCAGAGACGACGTCTGTCGGGGGACTTCTCCTATTCTTTTAATGTATCTACAAAGAGCGTTGCTACTCTCTGTATTTATTTTTCTAAACAAATCTGATATATCAATTATTCAGCAGCATCTTCTGCCTGAAGTACCTGATACTCTCCACTCTTAACAACAACTACTGTAGGATCTTTTGTAGGCTCTCCATCCTCTGACCATGTGATGCTCTTTCCTGTAAGTCCATCATATGTGATCTCTGTCATACCTTTTTTAAGTGCGTCACAGATATCTGATACGCTCTTATCCGGTGTAACATCTTCTTTCTCAGCTGCTGCTTTGATTACGTATACACAGTCATAAGCATCTGCTGCAAACTGAATCGGTGTGTCTCCGAATGCTTCTTTGTAATCAGCAACGAATTTCTGTGTTGCTTCGTCTGTAGCATTTGCTGTAAATGGTGTAAGGAACATTAAGTCTTCTGCAAGACTTGCGTCAAATCCATCAAGATCAAGGATACCGTCCATACCGTCACATCCGAACCACTTCGGTGTAAATCCTGCTTTGTTTGCCTGAGCAAGAATCAGAGAAGCTTCCTGATAGTAAATTGGAAGGAATACAAGTTCAGCACCTGCATCTTTTGCTTTCTGGATCTGTACAGAGAAGTCTGTCTTGTTATCTGCTGTAAATGCTTCTGCTGCTACGACATCAAGTCCTTTTGCCTTTGCCTCTGTCGCAAATGTCTGATAAATTCCTGATGAATATGTGTCAGAGCTGTTATAAATGATTGCTACTTTTGTTGCAAGCTTGTTCTCTGCAATGTAATCTGCTGATGCGCTACCCTGGTTAGGATCTGAGAAACACATACGGAATGCATTGTCATACTGGATACTGTCTACTGCTGTAGCAGATGGTGTCAGCTGGAACATGTTATCTGAATGAGTCTCCTCAACAACTGCTGTACAAGGTGTAGAAGTTGTTGTTCCGATCAGTGCCTGCATTCCCCAGTCTTTCAGAGTATTGTAAGCGTTCACAGACTTCTCTGAATCAGCCTGATCATCTTCAAACTTGTATTCAATCTGCTTTCCGTTGATTCCGCCTGCTGCGTTGATCTCATCTACTGCAAGCTGAATACCATTCTTTACAGCTGTTCCGTAGATTGCTGCATCTCCTGTTGTAGGTCCGATACCACCAATCTTAAAAGTATCAGAATCGGATGAGCCTCCGCTCTTTCCACTATCTCCCGAACTTCCACATGCTGCTAATGAAAATACCATAGCTGATGCAAGCATTACACTTGCTGCTTTTTTCCACATCTTCATAATAATCTCCTCCTAGAAATTAAAATAATAAACTTTATGTGTCATATATTAGCTCGTAGAAGTATGATTTGTCAAGCAGAAATAGAGTGCAATCTGTTTTTTATCTATATTCGTTAAATATGGTCAAGTGATGTTAAAATAGATCAAGTTGGTTGTTATATCTATTAATCTGATATCTTAATACATTTCGTTCTATGGAAAAATTCCAATTTACACTTTGGTTTGCTGTCAACAAAGATACTCCGTTTTAATTTTGCAAAGAAAAAAACAGTGCTTTCGCACTGCTTCTCATTCCTGTCTATATTCCATGTACCTTCAAAACTACATACAGTTAAAACCAACATCATCATCCAAACCTATCACTGCT
>OGFP01000122.1_pt1 | contig 49699 bp, 67 predicted proteins | sample 1570971 | NCBI WGS metagenome assembly OGFP01 (sample SAMEA2582033, study PRJEB24529) | metagenome | biome: Human gut stool | place: China | collected 2011 | reverse complement strand
TTCTCGGTGAACGCGCTTGCATTCTATTAGACAGTCAGAATGCCTATCCAAAACATTTGCTAGATTGTGGATTTACATTCCAATACTCAGAATTAAGTGATTATTTCCATAATATACTTTAAAAACAAAAGGCTGGTAAAAACCAGCCTTTATTATTTTTCATATCCATTAAGCTAAATATTCTAAAAATTCCCCTACGGTGTGGAAAGATCCAAATACCAGCACGATGTCATTTTTATCTGCATTTTTAACCGCACTTTGCACACCTTCAATGACAGAATCTTCAGAAACACTTCTTGCTGATGGATAAACTGATGTTAATTTTGCATTTAAGTCAGCGCCTGATTGACCACGGTAACCGCCTAATGTGACACAATGCCATTGGTCAATCACGGAAGTCAGTTGGGTAAACACCGACTCGGCATCTTTATCTTTTAACATTCCGCAAACGGCAATGATGCGACCTGAAATTTGTGTTTTAAGTGCGGTCAATTTTTCGGCTAAATATTTTGCCGCATGAGGATTATGCCCAACATCGATGATCACTTTTGGCAACTGTGAATAGGATACATTCAAGCGTTCTGCCAATTTTTCTAATTGATTACCTTTCAATTGTTGGAAACGCCCCACCAATTCCACTTCAATTAATGAACGTTTGATGGTCTCGACAGAAATATCAAAAGGTAATTGCTCAACAGCCGCCAAAGCTGTTGCGGCATTAGCTAATGGAATTTGGCAAAACGGCAGATTTTCTAACCGCACTTTATTACTCTGCCACATCCAAGTTTGCTCATTAGCTTTAAATGACCAAGTGACATCTCGGCATGAAACGTGGCAATGTAATTTCTCCGCTTGTTCTAACATAGGTTGCGGAACATTGGGTTCGCCAATTACAACCGGTTTATTCGCACGGAAAATCCCCGCTTTTTCAAAGCTAATTTCTTCACGCGTTGAACCCAGAAAATCCGTATGATCAATATCAATACTGGTGATAACCGCTAGATCATTATCGACAATATTCGTTGCATCTAAGCGTCCACCAAGCCCCACTTCTAAAATCACAACATCAAGCTTTGCCTGTTTGAATAAATGCAAAGCAGATAAGGTGCTAAACTCAAAATAAGTGAGAGACTGCGTTTTATGCTTTTCGATGAAATCAAAAGAAGCGGTATGCATTTCATCCGGCAAGTCTTGATTTTGAATACGAACACGTTCGTTATAACGCAATAAATGAGGTGAGGAATACACACCCACACGCAAACCGTGATTTAACAAAATGGTTTCAAGCAAACGACAAGTCGTGCCTTTACCATTTGTGCCCCCTACCGTGATCACATAGGGTGCGGGATTCAACAGCTCCAATTCTTCTGCCACTGACTTAATGCGCTCTAGCCCTAAATCAATAGCTTTAAAGTGACTGTTTTCCAAATAAGAAAGCCACTCAGCGAGTGGCGAAGTGGCTTTTAAATTCATTATATTAGGCATTTTCAACAACTTCTACTTCAACAAAAGGTGAAGGTTGATTGGTGAGTTTGCTTAAAAGGTTTCCAAGGGTTGAGCGCATTTCTGAACGTTTCACGATCATATCAATCGCCCCTTTCTCGAGTAAGAATTCACTACGTTGGAAGCCTTCCGGTAATTTTTCACGTACGGTTTGTTCAATAACACGTGGACCTGCAAAACCGATTAATGCTTTTGGCTCAGCAATGTTCACATCACCTAACATGGCAAAACTTGCAGATACCCCACCTAATGTTGGGTCTGTTAATACCGAAATAAATGGCACGCCTTTTTCACGCATTTTTGCTAATACTGCACTGGTTTTCGCCATTTGCATTAAGGAGAAAAGTGCTTCTTGCATACGCGCACCACCACTTGCAGAGAAACAAACAAACGGACAATTTAATTCCATTGCTTTTTCTGCCGCCTTCACAAATTTTGCACCCACAACAGAGCCCATTGAACCGCCCATGAAACTAAAGTTAGATGCAGCAACGACTACAGGCATGTTGTAAAGTGTACCCGTCATTGTGATTAACGCATCTTTTTCACCGGTTTCTTTTTGTGCAGCAGTAATACGATCTTTATATTTTTTTAAATCTTTAAATTTAAGAATATCTTTTGGTTCTAAATCAGCCGACAATTCTTGGCTTGAACCTTCATCTAACAAGGCTAAAAGGCGCTCACGAGCATCAATACGCATATGATGACCGCATTTTGGACAAACATATAAATTACGTTTTACTTCTTCACCGTAAAGAACTTGTTCACAAGAGGTACATTTTGTCCAAACCCCTTCTGGTACGTTAGCTTTACGTGATGCAGAGGAAGAGGTTCCTTTGCTAAAAATTCTATCAATCCAGCTCATTTTTTACCTTTTTTATTAACTAGAAAAGTTTGCGTATTTAATCATAATTTAGCGAAATTTGCTAGTCAGATGAGATTATCTTCTAAAAACAATGGGCCTAAATTTTTCTGTGGAATCGCAAATTTTTCAGGGTAAATGACATTCACTAAATATAAGCCTTCAGGTTTCGCTGTTGGCGCGGCCAATTTACGATCTTTTTGCTCTAACAACCATTTCATCCACTCAACAGGTTGCTTACCTGCGCCGACTTCAATCAAGCTTCCCACAATGTTGCGTACCATATGATGCACAAAAGCATTGGCTTGAATATCCACAATAATGTACTGCCCTTTTCGCACCACATTTAAATGATGCACATTTCGCCAAGGGGTATTTGATTGACACTGTGCCGCACGGAAAGAAGAAAAATCATTTTCGCCCAATAAAAACTGCCCCGCTTGGTGCATTTTCTTTTCGTCTAACTCTAAATGGCAATGGGTAATTCCTTCCGGTAAAATGGCTGAACGCAATTTATTACAATACAAAATATAACGATAGCGACGCGCGGTTGCCGAAAAACGGGCATGAAATTCATCATCCACTACTTTTGCCCAACTCACTGAAATGTCATCAGGCAAATTCGCATTGGTACCAAATGCCCAGGCTTTTTCAGGACGAACCGCTGTGGTTTCAAAATGCACGACTTGCCCCGTGCCATGCACACCAGAGTCTGTTCTGCCCGCACAAAACACTTCAATTTTTTCATTTGCCACAAAAGATAACGCTTTTTCTAATTCTTCTTGTACGCTACGCACTTTCTCTTGTCGCTGCCAGCCACAATACTGTTTTCCGTTATATTCAATGCCTAAGGCTATCTTCATTGGAAAATACTCCTAAAACGATGTCAAATTTGACCGCACTTTACCCGAAAAGAAAAAACACCAATAATTCATCATTATTGGTGTTCTTATCACAAGCTAAAAATTAAGCACGTTTGAAGTCAAAACGTACAAATTTAAAAACGCCAATTTTTAATCAATAAAATCAATTTATTAAATGCCTGTAATATTATTTATTTCCGAAAATATACATATTTTTCCGAAACTATGAAAGTTACAGGGCGGTAACAATACCTGTAATTATAGCATATAGACATTTCAACATTGGAAAATAATGCGACCAAAATTGACCGCACTTTCTTTAATTTAAGGCAATCTATCTGGGAATGGTTCATCAGTTATCCAGCTGATAACAGGCATGCGAATTATATCCATGTCTGCGGCTGGCGGTTTATCTTTAAATCGCAACTCAATATAGTTGTAGTTTGCTGTACCACCAACATAGACCATTCCAACGTGATCTCCATCATCACCGTAAAATGGTAGCATAATCGAATTGGTAGAGCGAAATCCGTATGGTATTTTGCTGTTTCCTAATACGTCCATACGTTTAGGGTGTGGTTTTTTTCTGAAATTCGGACTTGCACTACCATAAAAATAAATAGCTCCCCACGCTCCACCTGTGAAAGCACATTCTACGGTGTTATTTATTCGCCTTAAAGTAACATAACCTTGTTTGATATTCACCGCTCCGTCTGTTATTCTTCTAACACCAGTATCAGCAGAAATAACATTCCATTTACCTTTTTGTTTCTGCCACAAATAAGCACCTACACCTGCTCCGTCTAACGAACTGTAAAAAGTACCGTCAGGCTCATTGCCTTTAATTTTATTTTCATAAACATTATTGCCATTTTGTGATGAAACAATAAAGCGTGTTGTATCAGGCTTATCAGGTCTGCCGTTTCCGCTAATAATATTGGAATTTGTAGGCTGTGAACTTCCACCAGTCGGGATTTGACCCTCAACTCGCTTAATCTCACTGCCCATAAATTCGGCAAATTGTGTAAATATAGTATCAATTATCATGATCTATTGTATCCACGTTGATAGGCTTCTTTGAGGTTAAGTCCGTCTAATACTGTGAATTTATCCACAAGAAGTTGTAAAGATTGATTGCTTTGAGTAACTTTTTGAATCAATTTATTCAAGCCGTCCTCACCCGTTTGAACGTTTTTAAGCAATTCGCCAAGCTCTTTGATAGTGTCAATGCTTTGATCTACTTCGCCACCTAAAAGCTCATTTTTGACTTCAGCTTTTGCTTGTTTTAAAAGCTCAATGATTTTTTTTGCAGATAGCGTTGAACTATCACCAGTGGAAGTATCATCAATACCTGCACTGCTACCCGATAATGTTGTGATAGTTTGCTTCAATTCATTGATTGCACCAACAATCGAACCTTTTTCCGTAGTTGTCAATGATGATAATGAACCTATAAGGATAATAATTTCCTTATCTTTCATGCCGACAAACTCGGCGAATTCGGTGATTGTTTGATTAAATTCTTGTCTTGCCATTAAAGCACTCCTATGTTGTAGTGAATAATTAATTCTTCGAGGGTTGGGATTTTTTCCTTTCTCTCGCCAATCTCTTTGATTAAACGCACCTTAACTTTAATATTCGGTTTTGAGCGCTTAACTAATCTGATGATCATCTCGCCTCCGTTATGTCATGAATAAGCGTAAATTCACCACCAGCGAGCGTTCTCACTAATCCTTGCGGACTGGTGCATTGCAAATCCCAGCTTGCAGTTTCCCATTTTGCACCTTGCGTTTTATCGTGTGACAATGTTACCGTTACTAGATTTTCGCTTACAGTAATCTCACCCGTTTCGGTTGATAACTTGATAATCTCGCCTTTCTTCGGCTCAATCCACATATCAAACTTACTACCAGTCAAATCACTTTTCTGCTCGTCATCTTCTAAGATTTCAAACGTCCAGCCGTCATCATCACCACGCACTATCTCTAGCTCAATGTTTTCCATTTTTGCTCCAATAAAAAACCGCACGCTGATTGCTCAAAGTGCGGTTATGATTGTTTTGGATTTCTACTCTTTTACTTTACCACCAGCGAACATATAAGGGTTGACGTAACCAATATATGTTTCAGGAGTGAAATCTTCTGGTTGAGCCTTAACTAATTCATTTAACGCCCATTCATACGGAATTCTGTCCCAGTCAGGTACAGCTTGGATGGTAAAAGTATTTACAGATAAGGATTCTTTGCCTTCATCCTTTTTAGCTTTTGATACATAAGATGCAATAGTGACAAAAGTACTATTATTGACATAGTCAACTTGTAGCCCTGTAACTACATGATGCTCTGCTACTGAACCAGTGCGAATATCTTCAATTTGTTTAGTGATGTATTTCATTTTTACCCCTTATTGATAAATTGTTTTTGTGTCAGATACTGCGTAAGCTGTTACGCAGATTTTCGGATTAGTGGAGTTAAAACCAAACACCTCTGGCGGATGATCACCTTTAGATGTTTTTGAGTAATAATAGTCTTTACGCTCATTGGCATTAACGACAAAATTAATATCAGAATTAACGATAAAGATAATACGCTTAACTGGTGACGGATTGATGTGAATGGTTGTGGTGTAGAAGTTGGTTTTGTCATTTGCTGAACCTAAGCTACTTATTGAAATATTTGCCACAAACACCTCACACAAATTGCCACCAACTAATTGATTAACTTCAAGCGTTCCGGTGAATTTACCAGTTACCCCTTCTAGCCTTGCAGCTTTGATTACACCACCTTCTATGGTTGAGCCTTTAACAATACTACCATTCACTACTGTACCATTAACTGTCCCACCATTAACTGTTGCACCATTGACGGTGTTACCAGTAATGACTCCACCAGTTATTCGTGGCGCCCTAATTTCTTGGTTAGCCTGAATATGGTCGCCACGGATTGTGTCAGCGATGATGCTACCACCGTGCACTTCGGTTACACCTGCGTTTTGCCATGGGCTAGGCTCTATTGTGTTCTCAGTGCACTCCTCAAGCATTGGCATGGCGATTTTTAGCACGCTAGTGGATTTTATGTCTCGCATAACGCAGGTAACTGACACATAGCCAGATCTTGGAGCGGTAAAAAATACATGGCTCCTAGTGCTTGATTGGATGCTTCCGCTACCCTCTTTCAACACCCCTGATTGAGTGTAACCGGCAATGCTGCGCCCTTTTTTGCCGGAAAAAGCAAAATCTCTAACCCAAGATTTGCCATCGCTAGCAATCTCTTGGATCATCAGCTCACCAGTACACGCCCACGCATCCACGTAAGCGGAAAAGCAATACCTATGACCAGGAACAACGCTAACAGTCTGTATTGCAACATGCCACCAACTAGACACGGCGGAATTAGCTTTTGATTCAGCGATAATAACTGAGCTATTTGTAACCAGTCCGCTAAATTTACTACTCATCCGTCTTACTAGACTTGTAGTTTGTCTAGCTAAGGCTCCATTACCTCTATTTTCGCCCCATCCGTAAGCGTTATTCGCAAATATAGGGTTGTCTAGGAGATTTCCACCGCCACCAGACGACAACTTATCTCTCGTCACAGACCCAGCTACAACCAAATCACCACGAATACCGACTTGACCATCAGCTACGCTAAATACAGGTTTGACATTGCCATCATTAGCATTGGCAACAATTCCGAATTTATCGGCCATAACAATGACCGAACTTTCTTCATGATTTGCACCAAGAGCGATTCCAGCAACAGCAGTCCGTCCACCAGCAATAGCTTGTGTTTTGATTGTGTGCATTGAGCTAACTTTGCCATTAAGTCCAGCGAAAGCACTACTCACCTGTGATACTGTTGATTCTGCATTTCCAACTTTAGCGGTTAAAGCATTAATTTGTTGTGCATTCGCTTTATCATTTTGCGCACTCCTGACGTTTAGCAACATATGCGGCTTGCCCTGAACACCGGGCACCACTGTATTGATGCTCATTTTCCATAGCCATTCCCTTTTGTTCATTCAAGATTTTTAATTGCGGTTCCTGATGATTGAGCTTGTGCAGCTATTTGAGCTAATGCACCTGCGACAGCGGTTTGTCTTGTTTTAGCTTCTTCGCCAACAGCATTATTAATATCAGCTTTAATGGAGTTTATAAGCTCTTGGCCAAGTTGTGACTTTGTGATTTTCCCTTCTAGCGCATTTAACAAGTTATCCGGGTTATGGTCTGCTTCGCCAAATACTGCTTCGGTAAACTCACCTTTATTTCCCTGTTTATCTACTCCTCGCAAATAAAAGTAATAGCCTGTCGATAAAGGCACACCATTGATAACATAGTTACTTTGTGGATATGGCAGTGTTGCCACTTTCACTGCAGTGCTTATGTCATTTGTATTGCTACGCCAAATCTCAGTGCTAAACCCTGGTGTAAATGTCTTAGGTAAATCCCAATCAAGCTCAATAGCAAATAACAAGGATTTCGTGACAAATCTAGGGATATTGAGATTAATCTCAAATGATCGCGTTACGGGATCTGACAGTTGTCCACTTTGGTTCTTAGCCCTGATTTCTGCGGTATAACTTCCATCAGGCAACCCTTCAAATGATATTTCTGGATTTTTTAAGTTTAGATATGTTTTGAAAACCTTTCCGTTGCGATATAACCGCACTTCATAGGTTAATAACGCATCTGTTGTGGGTACTGACCAAGTAAGTCTTATACCGTCAGCACTATAAACTACATCAGCATTAGTTACTTTTGTTAGTCCATTGTGCATGGTTGTAACAACAGGCACAAAGCTTGCACTACCATCAACAATCGCTTCTTTTTGCGGTTCATGCTGCAGTGCAGTTATGGTATAACTTCCGTCATCGTTTTCCGTAATGCCGAGAGCGCGGTAAAGCTGAGTAGATACTTGCGGTGTTTTTAATACCCAATCATCCATTACGTTCAAACCAACAGGGTTGGTTTCTAATGTAACAATAGCTTTATTTGTATTATCTACATTGATGATTTTGATTTTCACCAACTGCATTTCATCATTGAGATAACTTAAATAGCTATTACCAGTAATTTCTACAGGTTGATCAAGCGTTACTTTCTTACCGTTTATCGCAACAACTCGTCCACCAAGTGTTTTACCTGCAAAATCATTATCAGCAATTTCAATGATGTCACCCGGCAAATGCAATAATCCTTGGCGACCTACTACAAAGGTAATAGTACATTGTTCAAGGCGAGAGGTTTCTAATACCCATTTACCGTATCGATGAGCTTGTCCACGACTTGTGCAACCGTAAGCTGTAATTTTCTTAACGTTGTAGCCATAGCGAGCAATCATTAAATCATCTGCAACGTACTCAATCGCTTTTTGATAGAAGTTACGCTCATCAGCATATTCAACTTCTACTGCAGTAAAAATTGTCTTTCCTGCCGCAAATTGACGAGAGAATTTACCATCAACTACATTTGATTGAGTATATAAACATACTGGATCTGATGTTCTATCTTGGATAGCTGAAAACTGTGTCCCATTCCATACTGCAATAGAGCGAAAAACAGAAGCCATGTCTGATAGCACGTTATAGGCATCACGCTGTTCTGTAATCCATAGATTAGATACCATTCGTGGCTCTTTGCCACCATATCCATCATCGACTAATTCATCACAGTATTTTGCAATTTGATACAGTTGAAACTTATCTAATCCGTATTCCCCAATTCGTTTACCTAATCCAGCTAACGAATTAGTGACTAAGTCGTAAAAAATCCAGGCGGGGTTATCCGTCCACTCTTCTTTCCAATCACCGCGCCAAATACCCGGTGCATACGTTCTTGTTTCAGGATTATACGTACTTGGTACTTTAACTAATCGGCCATAAAGCAATAGATTTACATTAGGGAAATTTGGGTTATAGCGCGAATCCGTTTTAATGCCAATTAATGCCATGTTTGGGTATGACAGTTTGGTATCAATGATTTCCGTGTAACTAACCCAATGAGTGCCATTCTGTAGTCGTTGTGAAGTGCTGTCGGCTGTTAATCTTTTGACTGTGATGGTAAATGGTTTAGGCGGTAAATTATCAATGATGTAACTGCGATAAAAGCGAGATGATGATTTACCATTAATATTTTTTACCGTGCGGCTTTGTCCGTTGATTAAGATTTCAAGTGATACAGATGTTCCCTCTGTGTCGCCATTCTCATTTTGAGAAAATAACGCACTTACGCCACATGTGATTCTGATACGTGTCACATCAGGATCAATGACAGTTCTTGTTACAGGGGTAACATTTTTAATTTCAGCGCCAACTGATACTTCACGCTCTGACATTTCAAAGCCTTGTAGCGGCATTTGATCCTGCGTGCCGAGTGTATATGCTATCTCTGTGTTTTTGAAATTGAAACTTGACTCATCATTATCATCAACACCGTTTGCATTTTGGATTGGTGTATTGTCAAAGTAAGTTGATTTCCATTTATTGGCTGGACCTTTAATTGGACCAAGAGAGATTAAACCAATAGCACGTAATCGTTGCGAAGAACGAAGGCTATCAGGTGCTTCATGTGGTGTGCGCGCTGAACCTTGGCTTTTACCGCCCATAAGTACCTCTTTAAAAAGAAAACCGCCTATAAGCAGTGCCTATAAGCGGTTAAATTTATTAATGATATTACCTGATTTACTACCTAAACATCGTCAAAGGTTTCAATTCCTTGAGAAACCAGTATAAGACTGGTCATCATTTTTCCGTACAATAACGGAATAGGCCTTCCTTGCGGAGTTAAATTACGAAGATTGCTGAATGATGTGCTTTGTTTCTTTTCACTTTCATTAGCACTACTACCCATATCTGGCGGTCTCGTTAAAAGAGATATAGCTCCTGACATGGCAAGTGATGCTCCCATTGCTCCAGCTATCATTACTCCACCAGCTGACCAACCTAACGGGTTCCACCACGCAACAGCAATTAATACAACCCCAACAACGGCTTGAATTACACCTGCCGCTTTACCAGCACCAGTAATAACGGGGGTGAAATGTACGGAGGATTTATCGTCAAGATCAATTATTGGGTTATTTTTTAATTGTTCATTGCTTATATACTTTCTACCAATTCTGACTTTGTAATACCCTTTGCTAAGATGAGATCTTAGTCCTTGAATTTGAGTGATTAAACCACTCATTAACTCTCGGAAGTTGCTTACATCAAGCTCGAATGGTTCATCGCTAAATCGTTTAAGATTGCCGTGAAATGTAATTTTTGCCATTCTGAATGTCTCCAAATTGAATGAGTGGAATTAAGCCAAAAACCATCATAAGGCACACGTGCAGAGAGCCGACTTTCACTATGATGTATCATCATCTGATCACCTAGATACACCCCTGCATGATTAGCTACATTTGCACCGACTTTAATTAAGATTACATCGCCAATCTCGACTGGCTCGTCTTGTGATAATTTAAAAAAACCACACCGTTTCATGCCATCTTCGTATAAGTTTGAACTTTCAAACCAATCAAACTCATACTTAGAATCATCTGGTAACTCAATTCCAGATAACATATAGCAATCAAGTACGATATTTCTACAATCTTGCTTATTGTTTTCAAATTCTCTCCCGATTAATGGTGGGATGCAGCGGAATTGTCTTATATCGTTATCCACCACCAGCCAAAAATCTAACTGTGTTCTAACCTGACATTCTCTGTCAGCAATGGATAAATATGGCAATCCTTTTTCAAAAACAGAATCAGGGTGAGAGTGCACCAACGCTACAATGGAGCCACGTTCTTCAGCAAGAATAAAATCATCTGCCGATATTTCAAAAAAATTAACTGGATCGTGTGAGATATTTTCGCAAGGGATGTAAGAAAAACCGTCTTTAAATACAACAAAGCCACAACATTCTTGTGGCTCTGTACTTTTAGCGTGTGACAGTATTTCTTTTTTTAATTTATCCGGAATAATCATGATCAATTCCCATACTGAGTTGTACTTGGGAAACCGCCAAACGGTAACACGGCATTCTCGCCAAATCTCAATTTACAACCACGGATACAATGCGAACATTTGTCTTTATTACGGTCGTTCGTTGGTTTATCAAATTCATCGGCAACAGGGCCACCTGTATAACCGCATTGTGGCGAGCGATATTGCCAAATACAAACGTCAGATGTAATCATTAATAGCGGGATTTTTGCGTTATCCGTTTCGGCAGGTGATGCCAGTTCAAAAGTAGCTTGTTTATCATCAAGGCTTTTTAATTGCTCAATGATGTAATAGCTCACCGCTTCTTGTGTAGGATCTGCCTGAGCGTTTTTGCCACCTTCAAAGTTGCGGGCATCAAGAAACTGCGCATAAACCAATCTACGAGTAACTTTACCACCAACACCTTGTCCTAAATTAACCGCAATGCCTGTAATGATGCCATATAGGTTAGATAGTGTTAATGTTGGACGAGAGCTAGGCCCCTGCCCACTAATTTCAAATCCATCTGCTTTAATTGGATAGGCTTGATACTCATTCCCCTGCCACCAAATATTGGTTCGCCCTTGGTTTAAACCATTGTGAAATCGGTATAATTCACCTGCAGTATTAGATCCGTTAGTCGGAGTAATATGGCGTAAATCAATATCCCACAATTCAATAAGCGCACCTTGTTCTAATTCAGGCAAAAGTGCGGTCATTTTCTTAGGTAAATTTTTAGGCATTTACACTACCTCTTCAAATTCACAGTTGAAGGTTGTATGAGTCAATCCAATTTGGCGAGGGAACTTAACACAAACAACTTTAACTAACTCCCCATTTAGTGCTACGTCTCTAAAATAAAAAGCACGGACTCCACCGTGCTCTTTCATAAATTGACGAAATTCTGCTGATTGGCTATTTTTAACCTTATAGGTAACGGAATATTTTCTCAAAAGAGCATTAATTCCATCTTCCATTCGTTGCTGATAGCCATTCCCAAAATTAAGCACTTTCCGCTTTGGTTCTTCATCAACCGTATAACCAGGCTGCGGACACCAAGGCAATGTTTTTAAAGCCATCTCATCTCCTTATCCAAGCATTCCGCCTGGACGACGTTGTTTTCTTAACACTTCAAGTACATTTGCTTGGATTGCTAGTGCAAGCTCTTTACCTTGTGCCGCTTTTTGCTCAGCAGTTACACTTTCATTTCCGTTTTTATCAATATTTATTGTTATTGATACTTCGTTATTAGTTGCTGCTCCACCACCGCTAAACAATCCATCATAACTATCAGATTTGCCACCAACATGACCGCCATTTGCAAATTTAGGGAATCTGCGTTGATTTAAGGCATTCATAAATCCAACACCATAGTGATCAACTGTACGGGATGTCATAACAAATTCATTGTTAGATAATCTAGCTAAGATAGAATCGCTTGTTCCAGTTCCTTCTCCTACAACATGACCACCTTTGGCAAAGCCTACGCTAGTGATTTGAGAGATAACATTAGCACCAGCCGCTGCAACCGCTGCCATATTTGCAAATTTTTGAGCAGGAGTAAGTGCGGTTGTATCTGCCATCGCTTGTGCGACCGCTTGAGATAATTTCACCGTAGCTTCTGCAATAGCGAACGCTTTTGATACTGCAAACATTGCTTTATAAGCTGCAGATTGCTTACCGGCTGATTGTTCAACTACTGATGTTAAAGTTCCAAACGCACTACCAAGGTCATTTAATCCAGTAGCATAAAGCCCCATTTGTTCTTGGAACTGGCTATTTCTGTATTTTTCAATGATTTGTTGTTTGCGTTGTTGGAATTCTTCTTCTGTGATTAACTTTTGATCGTTAAATGCTTGGAGCTGAGCAAGCTCTTGCGTTTGTTGATTAATTAGCTCTTGTTGCGGATCATAAAGTGCGCGTAATTGGTCTAATGGATTAACCGCACTTTGAGATCTGTTTTGAGCATAATCAAACTTCAATTGCAATTCAGCAGTATTAGCTTCACCACCTGTAAGCTGTCCTGCCTTTTTAAGCTCTTCAATTACAGCTAACTCATCATTTAAGTTCGCACGTAATAATTTCTCAGGCGCATACTTCCCTGCAAGCTCTAACCGTTGACGAGCAAATCGCTCGGTGATAGCTGTTTTTGCTGTTTCATATTCTTGGTGAGATACAACACCTTTTTTATTGTGCTCTTCCAAACGTTGGAACATTCTTGTTTGTTCCAAGTCAATCTCAGCAAGACTAGAACTACTTTTCTTACGAATTTCATCATAGAAACTTAACCAGCTATCTCGAGCATTCTCACCACCTGATTTTTTGTGACTTTCTTTGATTTGTGTCTCAATTGTTGTCACTTTGGTTTCATCGGAAAACATTTTTTCCAATGTTGCTTTTCCGGCTAAAATCTTGTTTAGTGTTTCAAGTGATAGCCCAACAGCTTTATCAGCTGCATTAGCTGCAGTGATTGTGCCTGTAGCAATACCAATCAATACTTCGTTGTATTCAGCCCCTTCCTTTCCAAGCAACTCATAAAGACCAGCCAACACATAAGCGGATTTGGCCTGACCTTGTTGTTTGAGTTTTGCAACTTCAAGCCTTTGAGCAAGAGACGTAGATTTCTCTTTAAGCTTTTCCATTGCATCATTCAAATCTAACGTTTTGTCTGCGGCTTTATTTGCACTATTAGCTGTGTCATTAAAGCTTTTCGGTAAGTTAGCTATAATGTTATCTGCAGTTTCAGCCGACACCCCAAGCAACTTGAACTTCTGCCGCACTTCATCGACATTTTTACCTGCGCGAAGCATCTTCTCGCCAAGTGGAGAAAGCATTTTTTCCAGTGACTGTCTTGCAACATCGGCATTTTCTTTAATTACTTGGATTTTGTTTTTTAAACTTTCAATTTCGGCATCATTTGCGTTTCCACCAACGCTAATGCCATCAAAATCTGCACCAACCTGCTTTGTTGCTATTCCCGCTTTTAATTTTTCAATCTCAGCGTAATATTTTTCTATATCTTCAAGCTTTTTTGTAATTTTAAGAGATAATGCCGCTTCGGTGATTTGATCATAAGATTCGGCTAAAGCTTGGTTAGCAACAGATGTATCTAATGCCCATTGTCGAGCTTCTGCCGCTTGTGAACTAAAAAATAATAATGATGTGGCAGCAATACCAATCACACCGGCTGGGCCACCAAGTAAAGCCATTACACTTTGCAAACCTTTTGCCGCCATCGTTGCAAGATTAGTTGCTGTAGCAAGGTTTCGTTTTGCTGTGGCTTCTGCTTCTGCAAGTGCAATAATTTGAGCAGATTGCACTTTCATTCTTTCACGCAATGCAAATCGAGTTTGTTCAGATTGAGCAAGCTGTAATTGTGCGGTCAAACTAGACATTTCAAGCTGTGCAGCAACTCTCATTGCTGTTGCTCTTTCATAGATGCTTTTTGCCTCTGCAGTATGAGCTAAAGCATTTTTTGCGCTGATTATGCCTGATTTCGCTAACTCTGCGCTGTATTGGCTAATTCTACCAACAGCTAGAGCACCAGTTAAAACAACCGCTGCAGTGATTAATGAATCAAGATTTTTTGATACAAAATCTACACTCTCACCAAGTTTTTGAGTTATGCCATAAGTGCGGTCAGCTTCACCTGCATATTTAATAAATGATGTTTCGAGATTGGTGTATGACATCGAAAGTGTTTTTACACGTTTCTCGAAATCACTATCAACAGATGATTTTGCTTTTTCAAGTGCAGTTATCACTTTATTGATAGATAACTCACCATTCTTACCCATATCTTTAAGTGCGCCAACGCTAACACCTAAACCATCTGCAATAGCTTGTGCTAAAGCCGGTGTTTGTTCCATCACTGAATTAAGCTCAGCTCCACGCAACTCTCCGCTAGCTAAAGCTTGACCGAACTGCATTAATGCCGCTTCTGATGATGCTTGTGCGGCACCTGATAAAGCAACTGCTTTTGATACGGTTTCTGTTAGTTCTACGACTTTTTGCTGACTAATATTTAAAGTATCAGCATTTTTTGCAAAACGTTGATAGATTTGAGCGGTTGCGCCAACAGCTTGATTGGTTCGAGACGATATATCAAACACGCTTTCTGTAGCTTGAGCCATTTCTGTCTGACTATGAGTCACTAATCTAATACGGTTCTGTAACTCAGTGTAGCTATCCATCATTGCAATAGCTTGTTTTGACAAATCTTGCGCTCTACCTAAATTATCAAGGCGAAAACTCCATTTTGTTGTCGAATTGATGTTATTGGCAGCTTTCTCAATATTATTTAAATATTGTGTTGTACGTTCTGAGAATTGACGTGCTTTTTCTTGAGCTCGAGAAAAATTAGCTTCAAATTGTCTAGTAAATTTTCGGGTTTGATATTCCGACTTACTCAATCCATTCTGAAATTGGACTGTATCGAGACTTAACCCAATGTATAAACTACCGAGTGATGACATATTTTCTCCAGAAATGAAAAAAGCCCGCATATTGCGAGCTTTCTATATAAACACTAACTATTTAATGATGACGTACTTAACTTCGTTTTCTTTTTCAATTTGCTGTAGCACTTTATTTTCAGTTTTCTTCATAAAGAAAAACATAGCTACTTTTGCAAAAATAAAAAAGGTAATGTAGGCCAGAGAAACACCAAGTAAAATTTTTGTGGTTATGCCTGTTACAGCCAAGATAAAAATAATAGGTAACACAAAGAATAAAGCGAAAAACGCAATAATCTCTTTGCTTAACCAATGGATAAGTTTAATTTCATCTTTAAACATAACCCCTCCTTATTTACTTATCTATACTGTACAAAATACATTCATTTTAATCAATAGGGAGTAGCTAATTTTTTCAACTTTTTTACTAAACAATCAACGATTTAACAAATAAGACTCTACGCCATCATCTTCTTTATCTTCTGCCACTTTATTTTCATTGAAAAATGGCATTAAATCGCTCAATGTTGTGGCTTTCTGTTTTGGATCTTTATGAATTAACGCTAACAAATGAGCAATCTGTGCTGTGCGATAATCATCTCTCCACAAACCAAATGGCTGTTCTTGATAAAACAGCATATATTCCTGAAAATGTTTTTCAGGCATTTGTTCGATTTCTTCTAACGTTTTACCCAACGCAAGCGATAAAGTTACTTGGAACTTGCGTCGGTCATTAAGTTTTTTGGTTCATCACCCATCAATGCGCGACTTAATTCTTCAGAAACTTCATTATCTAGGCTTGATAATGCTTTCAAGTCATCTTCATTTTCAAAATCAAACAATAGATTGCCATCTTTATCACATAAGCGGAGGGCTAGATTTCTGGCTAAACGATATGGATCGTAAACTTTTCCTAATTGCTTACCTAACTCATCGGGATCATCATAATCAAGCTCAATACCTTGTGCTTTTGCAATATCACACAATAACTTGTGCTGGCCAAATAATCCACGGTTTACATCACCGACACTTAATGCTCTCACATAGTACTTTTCGCCAAGAATTTCAATTTCGGTTACTTTAGGTTTATGCTGCAATAATTTGTTTCTCAAATCCATTGTATTTACCCTCTTTTATGGTTAAAATTTACTCGCAGGTAAACTTCTCCTGCAATAAAGGTTAATCTAATAATTAAAGCCAAGAGCCGATCACTCTTGGCTTTTTTTTATTTTTAAGCTACAGGTAAGTGATATTCCTGTTTTGTATGCTTAATAGTTGCACCGCTTTCAAATTTACCCATAGTTTCACCAGAGTAACCATTGCCTGATTTGAAATAACCAGTACCATACATCGTGCCTTGGTCATTTGGGAAAACTAAACGGAAAGGGAACTTCGATTTAGAAAAGAATTTTTTACGGCATAATTTTTGCATTTCAGACGTTGGCGCGGTAAAGAACTTCATCTGTGTCTCACCGTACTCGAACTCACCTGCTTCGGTGGCTTTACCATCATCACACATGGTAGTCACATCTTCTTCGGTTAATGTATCTTCGCTACGCTCTAAATTTCGGAGTTCACAGAAATTATTTGACCATTTCACTAATGCCGCTTTAGCATCAGTAAATACTGTTGGTTGATCATACGCTGACCAATCAACTTCATCAGCTAATGTAATTACATCTGCCGCTACAGATTTAACTGGATAATATCCATCTAGTGCACCTAAGCCGGTAACTAAGACACAATCACCAGTTTTGAATCCACTTGAAGGAACAGTAATTGTTGCATTTGGTGTTACAGCACAAGCTGTAATTTTCTTGCCGACATCTTCAGATGTGCCAATATAAAACCGTGTTTTTTGGAACGGTGTGGTTTTTGCTGCCATGTTTTATTCTCCATAAGCAATTTGATAAGTTATTACCCGACGATGTAATTTCGTATCGGGTTCGTAGTCGCTGAAATCACTTTCTCTCTCGGCATAATCAAATGCCGTTTCAAGTGCGGTAAAAATAGCCTTTCGCAGAACGAAAATGTCATCAGGATTTTTGCTATAAACATCAATCTGCACCGTGAAATCATCCAAATCCCCATCTTCCAACGCTGAATTTGGTGATATTGCTGGAAATTGATATACGATGACTGGATAGGTACTATTTGTTTCAGGGATCAACCCATAAAAACAACGACTTGACACCAGTGGATTTAGAGCATTAAAGAGCTTTTTTTGGATCATTTACGCCCACCTCGCAAAATTTCATCTCGTAATGTCATGATGATTTCACGGCTTGCTTGTTCTTTCTTTGCAGTGAAAGCTGGACGTAAAAACGGTTTGGCTGGCATTTTAGATGTGCCAAATTCCACAAATCTCCAATAGTAAGGATCGTCCGGATTAGCCGAACTATTTTTGCCATTACTTTTAAAAGCTGTAATCTTGCTAATTTTAAGTTTCCGGACAAAAATTTTTGTGGTTACAGAACCGTTATCACCTATTTTGGTTCTAGCAGAAATAGCCTTTTTCAAGGTTCCTCTCTTACGATGTGACACACTGTGTTCTAAAACAGGAGCGTTTGCTCTTGCTTGATTTCTAATAACAGCACCACCTTTTCTCATTGCCTTCACGCCAATGCTATTTCTAACTTTTCGTTCAAGCGAGTTCATTGCTTGACCAAGCTCTTTTAAACCTTTGATGTTTACAGACAAATTAGACATTACCTGTCTCCTTACACATAAGCTGTAAAGACACGTCACGCTCTTGAGTATTAAGCACGGAAAGAATTTCAAATTCTCTTTTCCCAAACTTAACCTTCATTGTGGGTTTAATGCCTTCGATATGACGTAGCCATATTTGAGTGGTAACTTCAGACTGTACTTGCTGGGCTGAAAAATACTCTCGACCGGATAATGGTCTAACATCAGCCCAAACAGTAGCTACTCTCTTCCAGGTTTGAGCACTTGCACCGTAATCATTCACTTCATTAACTTGCTTTAACAAAGTAATTCTGTGACGTAGCTTTCCTATGTTCATCTTAATCACCTATACATCTATAAAGCGATAACGCTCAATGATGGCTTTAACAGTTGGAGGTAAATCAAAGTTTGTTACACCTTGCCCTTCGTTCCATCCACCACGGTTTTCATATAGGTAAGCGATCAGCATTAATATAGCTATCTTCAAATCGCCAGTGATTTCTTGTGCATTAATCGGTTTTCCTTCGGGCAATGTATTAAAAAGCACTCTATTCGTGTGGTTCTCAACCATCGCCTTTGCTGCAACTAGATAGGTTGACAACAAATCATCTTCATCATCATTATCAATGCGACATTGCAACTTAATTTCGTCTAGTGTGATTTCCATTCATCCCCCAAATAAAAAATGCGGCCATTTCTGACCGCACTTTTACCTATTTACCTGTTAATGCTTTAATTGCTGACACATCTTCGAGTACGCAGTCAAAGCGATGGAACGCTAAGAAACCTACTTGGTCGAACTCTGCGTAACGTTCCACTAAACGACGCAATGTCATACCTGATACGCGACGAATGATAAAGCGTCTGAAATCACCAAAGTAAGCAAATTTTTTACCTGAACCAATATCTTCAATGCCTTGGTCAATCACATATTGATGACCTAAGATGGTTGCAGGAGCTACGCCAGCCACATCAGGCAACCATAACGGACGTTTTTGTCCATCTACCATTTCTTTCAACGTTTTTAACGTATTATCGTTGAAAGCAAGACGAGTGCTACCAACATTGCGATACGCAGGATCTACCGAGTGGATCAATGCGTTAAAATCTTGCCATACAACTGCAGCAGCTGCCGATTGGGTTACACCGGTAACTGCGGTTTGTAAGCCTTTAGGTTGAGCAGGAGAACCAACGCCAGTACCTTGGATAAGATATTTAGCTTCTGCACGACCAATACGTTCTGCAATTCGACCAGATAAATACTCTTCGATATCCACACCTGAATCTTGTAACAATTCGTTTGATACGCGGATGATTTTTGATGAGAGTTTTTTAGCACCAAGTTCAGCTGTACCAAAATCAGTATCTGATTCAGTTGCAGCAGTATTTTCGCCAACTAATTCACCTTCTTCAGCGGTGCCGTTTGCAGTTGCCCAAGCAAGAGTTCGACCGTCTACAGTGTTAATGATTTTAGCAACGTTCGCAATGCCACCAAAAGCTTTCATTTGTTCAACAATACGAGCCTGCATTTCTTTAGGTACTGTGTAACCACCTTTGTTGTCTGTGCCTGCCGCTTGTGCGCGAAGCTCTGCCATAATTTGGCGCTCTTCTTGCGTTAGCTCGCCTAAGCCGCGACGCAAGAACGAATTAAATGCTTGAGAGCGTTTTGTATCTGCATCAATAACTTGTTTTGATTCAGTTTCAATTTGGCGCTGTTCTTCAACAAATAAAGCATCCGTTGAACGTAATGATTCTTCACGCTCAATTTGTGATTCAACACCGCCTAACTCGGATTTCATTGAATCCCACTTAGTACGTTGCTCATCTGTCCATGTTTTCTCGCCAATTTCATCATTCAATTGACGCATTTGAGCCGCGATATTACGACGTTTCTCTTGAAGTTCATGTAATTTAGCCATGATTTTTCCTCTTTTTTAAATGAAAAAGCCGCATTATTGCGGCTCGTATTGATAAAAAATTAATTTATTTACTGCTAAGCAAGCTTAAAAAACGCTCACGCGCGGCTTTTTGTGATACCGCTTTAGCAATTGTTCCTGAGTCTCGAGCTTCTTTCCATGCTTCAAGGGATCTAGCTGTACTGCTTGCTTCTTGATAAGCTGGATAAGTCACTGGACTGACATCATAAAGACGCGAAATTTTATGAATTTCACGGATGATTACACCATCATCATTCTCATACCATTCATCTCCATTTCGTGCGATCTTAAACGCAAAAGATGATTGAGTAATATCACCGCGTTTTAGCGGTGCAATAACTAAATCTCGAATAGTTGGATTATCTGGTGCGATAATGTCATATCTAAGTCCTGTTTCATCAACTGATAGACTCAATGTGCCCGCTTTACTGCGCCCTAGGATGAAATTCGGGTCATGATTAAACAACCCTCGCACATCATCTTCAAGCACATCATCAAATGCACCTGGCATAATGATTTCGCGAAAACCCCACATTACTTCAGACATAGTATTGAACACGGAACCATAACCGATAATGTGCGTAGGCTCATTATCTCGGCTTTCCGCTCGCACTTCGCCTGCGTAGGAGCGTTTTTCTACATCACTCATTTGTGTTCTCCGTTTGTTTATTATTTGCTTGTTTTGCTGCATTCACGCTGACCAACATTTCATCCAATCCATCAACCGGATTCATATCTTCAAGCTGGCGAGCTTCATTTCGAGACATCCAACCATCAGTGATAGCTGCATGGTAAAATGTTGCTCGTTCACCTGCAGTACCGCGCATAATCCCAGCAAGATTAAACTTCACGAAGTAACCAGCTTTACGCTCTGCTTCAGTAAATATTTTTCGGTTTAATTCCTGTTCCCAATTTACCACCCATGGCATAACGCTGAATCGAATAAACTGGATTGTCTGTTCTGAGATATTGGAAAATGTCGCCTTTTCCAAGTCGTTGATCATGTGTGCCGGAACATTAAAGATACCTGCAATCTCTGAACGATTCAGTTTCATCATTGAAAGCAGTTCAGTATCGACTGGTGACACGGTCAAAGCCTTATAATCAAGCTCTGCTGGAAGCAATATTGTTTTGTTTTCTTCACTTCTCAGCTTTTCTTGCGCGGTTTGCCACATTTTTTTAAAGTTTTCCCACGCATTGCTATTTAGTGGAGTCTTAACTGAAAGAATACCTGCAGGACGAGCATTGCCGCCAAAGAAACCGCTGGCGAATTTGCGAGCATCTAACCCCAATCCAATCGTCTCAGCATGAGTTTGAATGACTGATTTACCTGTTTTTATTGATGGTCCGAGTGACTTGATATGTAAAACATCATCAGGAGACAGGCTCATTGTCTTATCGTCACCGTAGTAAGCGTAAACATAGCGACTTCCGTTTTTAAGTAACTGCACCTTCCACGGCTCTAATGATTCAAGCGAGACAACGCCACCATTTTTATCACGAACAATATGTATATAAGCATTTCCGTACAACAAAACAGAACTTTGTGCATATTCACGCAATTTATAAGACGTCTGCCAAGCGTTAGGGCTATCATGCAAAAGGTAATATGCTGGATGATCTTTTACTGTATCTACTTTATCACCACTCTTGCGCTTAACGTGTAGCGGTAATTGTGCGACTGAACTCGACAACACGTAAACACAAGCATAAACAGCAGATAACTTCATCGCCAAATCAGGACTAACCGATTTAGTCGGCTGCATTCCGAATATTTCTTCGTAAGCTGATTCAGCACTTAATGGCACCGCTGGATTCTCCAGTGAACGAGTGCTAAATAATTTATCAAAAATCATTGTTTACCTCTCGATGCCAAAATAGTTAAAAACAGTAATAATGCCCCACTGCCAATTAATGCAATATCTGCCCCATATTTGAGATACACTCCATAAAACATCAAGCCAAAGCCTGTTAGACCTAAAAGATCTAAAATGACAGTTCTCATAGTTCCAATACCTCATTTGGGAAAAAGTTTTCATCATCAGTGCTCAACATAATGCGACCGATTGCCATCATTAAAGCCACTGCTCCATCTATTTTGTTTTCAGGAATTTCTTTAATTGGGCGCACTACATCATCATTCCCTGGAACCGTCTTACCAACCACATTACCGATACACCACGTCATAATTGGGTTTCCGTCATGATGGAAACGACCTGATTCAATTGCCGCTTCCAATTCTTTCATTGGATCGGATAAATTGGTGTAGTTTTGTGTAATGGTTATAGGGTTTAGTCCTTCATCGGCTAAATTATGGCTGATTGCTATCGCTCCATGCGGGTCAATTGCAACACAGGAAACTCTATGTTCTTGATTGGTATCTTTGATGACTTCTTCTATTTCTCGATAATCAACTTCCGCCCCATCTGTTGCGGTTAAATGTCCACTGTTTACCCATTTTTGATATTTATCCACCACTCGTTTTAAAGCGGTATCGGTGTTATAGATAGTATCTTCCGGAACGAAGAATTCTGGCGCAATACAATAATAATGTCGCTTACCATCAATAACCCGAGAAAACACTTTAACAAGCGAGTTCATATCAAGCTTACGCGCCATATCAAGGCCAAGTACAACATCATCACCTTGGAAATCTTCAAGTGATAATGTTTCATCCTTGCAGTTTTCCCAGCTCACCATGTTGAAATAGCTTTCTTTCGCAGATACCCATACATTCAAGTGTTTAGTTTTGAAAGTATTGGTCAGGCGTGCATTATTAATTGCCTTGTTTTGCTGACTAATTAGGTAATCGCCATACACTGACACATCAAAGTTTGGATTCGCTTTACGTAATACGCTTTCATCCGTCCAATCATCATCTTCATCAATTGTATAAATGATCCCAAATAGCTCATCATTCGGAATTGCACCGGATAGTTTTTCAATTACTTCTCTGCGTTTGTCATAACAAGGACCTTCGATGTTATAACCTGCAGTCGTAATGATAAACATAAGCGGTTGTTTACGTGCTCCCATACCAGTCAACATTGTGGTATATAGCTCATCATTCTTATGCTCATGGTATTCGTCCACTATCGCACAACTAGGCGACGCACCATCACCAGGTGAACCAATAAGTGGTTCAAAACGAGAACCATCAGCAGGACGGTTTAAGTTAGAGGCATTTACTTCAATACCGAAAGTTGAGCAAAGAAGATCGGTTTTCTTACACATCAATCGAGCAGGACGGAATACTTCCCACGCTTGTTTTTCGGTGGTTGCACCTGAATAGACTTCCGCACCAAACTCATTATCCATGCAGAACATATACAATCCGACACCTGCGGAAATCGCTGATTTACCGTTTTTACGGGGCACTTCAACATAAACTTCACGGTAGCGACGCAGATTGTCGCTTTTTCTATGCCAGCCAAAAGTATTTGCCACAATGAAGAGTTGCCACGGTTCAAGTGTGATATTTTGTCGCTTTGATGCCCACTCACCTTTTGTGTGTGGTAGGTATTGAATGAATTTACACGCTTTTTCGGCCTTAACTTCATCAAAATAATAAGGAAATTTAACCGCACTTTGCTTTTCTAAATCATCGATGAACTGCTGACAGGTTTTTACAATGAATCGGCAAGCGGGAGTTTTTCCAGCAATAACATCTTTGGCATACTTAATTGCCTTTTTTACATTATCTGTCATTGCATTAACTCCGCGAATGGATTCTCAATTTTATTGTCGGCATTCCCCACTAATCGAGTGCGACTACTTGGATCTAAGCCAAGTAATGAACCAAACTTAGCCATGTCAGCCATTGCTTCCTTTAGCGTGGTGAACGCTGGATTTCTTTTAATACCCGCATCCGATTCAATGACGCTGCCGAACTTCTCAATATCACGATTAGCTTGCTTTCTGTTTTGGTAAGCAATGCAGTAATTTGCAACTGTCTGCAAATCTGTTTTGAGTAATACTTTTTGTGGGATCAACTCTTTTAACACAAAGACCCACATTGTTTTTCCGTTCTCGTCTAGGTCATCTGGCGGCGGTGTATGCTCATCAAATTCGCTAAACTGCGGTTCATCTTTATTTAACTTTCGCTTACCAGGATTGCCTTGACGCTCTTTCACTGCTGTCGGCTTAGGCTTTCGCCCCCTACCTGAAACGAGTGCTTTTCCTGTCATTTTGGCTTACCTTTAAAATCTTAATTTCGCGGTTGTGAAAATAGAGTTAGGGGGGCGGTTTCGATAGGCAAAACCTATAGAGATTTTACCACCCCCTCCCCTTACAAAAACAACCGCACTTTAAACACTATTTCAAGCGTTCTCGCGCTGTTTTGAATTTATGGCATGAATTACATAAACTTTGTAGATTAGTTAAGTCATCACTACCACCGTGAGCCTTAGGAATTATATGGTCAACAGTTGTAGCTGTTACAAACCGACCTTGCTTTAAACATTCTTGGCAAAGATGATTGTCTCGCACTAACACAACAGCTCTTATCTTTCGCCACTGAGCTCCATAACCACGCTGAGACGATGTCTTTCCTTTCTGATGTCTTTGCCAACCACAACCTTGATGTTCATCACAATAACCATTGCTGTTGATTGTCGTATTCTTACAGCCTTGTTTTCTGCATGCTTTAGGTATTCTTGCTGGCATAGTTTCCACCAAAATAAAAAAGACGAGTATTATCACTCACCTTTTATTTACTTAACTTCTCTGTTTGCCATTCCCGTATTTTATCAATACGGTTTAAACACATGTCACGTTCACGCTTTAAAATTACTGCGTACTTTGTTACATCACCATAAGTATCACCAGCAAATGCCGTCTTATCTAAATGAGCGGTCAGCGCTGCAGGTAATTGAGAGCAACTCATTACAACAGGTTTATTGGCGCAAGAACTCAATAACATTGCTAGGAGCACTAGCATTAAAAGCACTGCTAGCTTTAACTTGTTTCGGTATTGATTTGATAACTGCATCTGATTTACTCCTTGAATCTGACTCAACCTGACTTAACTCAAATGTGAGCTGCCTATTTTGCTCAGCATCTTCTTCTAATCGAGTGATCGTTTGACTTTGTGCAGCAATTGTTTCTTGGTGTGTTTTAATCTTTCCATTCAACCCATCAATAGTTGCTGACTGATGATTAATCCATCCACACAATGCAAGAATTACAAACGCAGAAACAACGGAGCACACCAATAAAACCTTAGTGAATCCGTTACTGATATATTGCCCGATACCAATCATGTTAAACCTCATAATAAATAGCGGTGCGGTTTAGGCTCTTTTGTTTACGCTTTCGCCATCTGATTTAATAGCTCCCATAACCGCACCGACTAACCTTTACTTATGTAAATCAGACAAACATAATGCCTTTTCTTTTTCTCTACGTGAAACTAATCCTGGTAAAATTTTTCCACCAGCTTTATTCCATCTTAGATATTCATTACAAGCTAACTCATACTTGCCTGAGTTAAGGTATTTAAATAAGGTTGATTTTCGAACTGCACCACAACCAACGTTAAAAGTAATAGATACAGCAGAATCAAATACAGACTGTGGCAACGCTCGGCCATTGCCATAAGCTAACACACATTTCTCAGCCACTTGAATGTCATTCTTCCAACGTTCTGCAATTTCTAAATCTGTATAACGATGTTTAGGATCTATTGGCAATCCACTGTATTCAGTTGATCCAATACCAACAGTTAATACATCAGCAGGACATTTATAAGGATCACGTCTGCAACCTTCAGCATTACCAATGATCTCTGCTCCAGCTGGACTAAGAATGAGTTCATCTCCATAAGCACTATACATCGTTAGAATGATGGCTGACACGCCACATATACTTCCTGCAACCCCTAACCCAGCTCTAGTCTTTGCCAGCTTCATCTCTAAGCCCTCTTTTTAAAGCCTGAACCTTTAAAGCATGTAATTCTTCTTCACGCTCTTCAGCTCGTCTTGCCGCTCTGCCTTCGTGGCATTTTGAATAAGCATTAACAAGTGCGGTAACAATACCGATCACCAAACTTAATATCATTAAATTGTTTTGGTCACTGAGCCAAGCAAGAACACCGGAAAAGCCTGACCAAAAATATGTTTGATTCCCTGCGTCTTTAAACATTTTCATACTCCACCTCGCAATTGCGGGGCAATAAAAAACCCCCGATGGAGAACCATCAGGGGTTTAAAAATCAATTCTTCGTTTGTAACGTGCAAAAACCGCACTATAGCTAATATAATACACTTTTAGTCTAGACTGTCAAGCATTTTACACAAAAAAATTAAATACCTTAAATTTATTGCTTATTTATCCATTTCGTTGCTAACCATTCAAATTCACAAAATAGTTTATCATTATCACCACTTACTCTTCTAAGCTCCATAATATATGGCTTTAATGTATTCCAGTCTTTAATGACACTACTCTCGCTCATTCTTTTATAGACAGCTTCATCAAAAAGATCTTCTTTTATTCCGACACAAATAAATTCTATTGAATTAAGCACATCTAGCACAATGAAATTATGTTTTCTTTCTTCATCTGTAGATTCTACTTTTTTATCTAATTTACAAGCCAGAGAAGTAAAATTCATTCCACTATCTCTCATTCTCATATAGGCTTTTCGACGCTTACGATAATACGCGTTTGTATTATTACTAATAAGTAGATCAATGGTTGATTTTTGTTTATGTTGTTTCCGCAATTCTTTTAATTGAGAATATGCAAAAAAGGCTAGGTAACCTGTAAACAAACAAGTTCCTAGCCCGGCAACTACATTAAAATCCATTAGACTTCCCAGCCTTCGTTTAAAACTAAATATTTCATTGTTACCTCCTACTGTTTAGACTAAAAAAAACTACTAAAGTTTAGTAGTTAAAATCTATAAATTTAGTTAAAGAACAATGATTACTGTCACTAATCACACTTTGTAAATATGGGATGTATTATAAGTTTACAACCCACCCTATGCAATATAAATTTTACAAAATATTTAAAATTAAACAATCCAAAAACATTCCGTCCCACCACTCACAATCATTAGCATTAAAGATGTTTTTACGGTTTTTATCCGGTTGAAATATTCCGCTTTTGAAATCCGTAGATAGGTCAATATTTCTTGTTTTTCCCAACGCTTAATGTAGGTCAACACAAACACATCATAAAGCTCAGGTGTTAGCTTACGTATAATACCAAGATAACCATCAATTCTTAAACCAAGGTCATCAGAGATAGGATTAATGCGATATTTATGAGCGTAACGTGCATCACATTTCATTTCTGCAAATCCTGCAGCAACCCGTGGAAATTCTGTTTCGTATCTTGGTGTGGCCCAATAGCCAAATTCAACCACAATTATATCAATATCTAACATGCTAGCTCCTTAATCGATACTAAAACTTTCCCACCCTTGACTACGCATTTACGTACGATTCTTAAATCATCAATAACACTATCGTCCACCAACACGCCAGCTTTCACTAAAGCATCTAACAGTGATTTGAAAAGATTATCCAAATCACGCATTCTTCTATCTGGCATAAATGCTTCCACCACCACTGCAGCACGAATACCTGCTGGAAATCTTGCTGAACGTCTTGTCATCCACGCCACCTGACTTGCATAAGCACGTCCTTTTGCGCTAATTAATGTTTTACCATTTACTCTGCGCCAATAAGTATTAACAGAAGGTGGAAATGGTAATTCAAGCGTTATCGTTGTCATAGAAATCTCACTTTAAAAAAGACCGCACTTTTGATTGTTAAACCATTAATCAATCACTAATGCACCAATCTTGATGGCATACAAAAAGAACTTATGCCAAAGCTCTATTTGTGAACCATACTTTTCTTCAAATGCTTTTACGTTTTGATGTAATTCATTGTGATGAATTCGACAAAGCGGCACACAATCCAAATCATCAGCTTTACTTCCCATCACGCCATTACCATGGCCAATTAAATGATGCGGATCATCTGCTTGTTTACCACAGCACACACAAGGCTGAGTTTTTACCCAACGTAACCATTTTTCAGAACGGATATATTGTGGCTTTGGTCTTGCCATATATTGAAGTGGCGGGGCATCATCAGCTTTTTAATTTAAAAAAGCTTTATCTAAACGGTCCATGTGATAAATAAGAGGATCTTCAAAACGAGTAGAACTTTCTTTATTGTCTCGTTCGTAATTTTTTACACTAAAGACCTTTCTTAATAACGCATCACTTAATAAACGTTGGAGTCCATTCTTAAAACAATACAGCACTAGATCTGATTCTGTTAAAGTACGAGCATGTTTTAAATCCACTTGGATTTTTGCAATGATTGCTTGCTCTATATTTTGTTCCACCACCAACTTTGCTTTTTCTGCATCATAGTTTCCCTTGCGCATTTCTGTATCGTGGTGCCAACAAGTTCTAATAAAACCGTCTAAGTGCGGAGTAATTGTTAATTCTTTATGGCAGTATTCGCCATCACTCAACTGACAATGCTTAATACTGCCCACAAAATTCATCAACGCTTTTGTTGTAAGTAATTTTGACCGCACTTCCTTATTTTTTAAGAAATCCACCACCAACGGTGGAAATTCTTCACTAATAGCTCCTTGCCAATTAACTACACCAGATTCCTTATGTTGTAACTCAATAGGTTCTGGCATTAACACCATTCTCTTCGTCATTACTTGTGCAGCATTGCGAGGAATTCTAAACATCATTAAGCCAAGATCTGATTGTTTGTATGGTGTCAACAACAATACTTGCATTAATGCCCCCGCAACGTTCCTTTAATGCTTGCAATAATCTCTGCTTGACGTGCTTTTGATACTGGCATTGATGTAGCTTGCGATGGTAAGTGTTTTGTTGGCTCCGGTAACACTTCACCATTTTTTAAACGGTCTGCCATATTTCGTAAGGCCTGTTTAATTTCTTTGCGTAACTGCTCTACTGACCAAGTGTATCTACGACAACGACAATACAAATCAGTGATCAACCAATATTCCACGGTAGAATTGAATTTAAATTTATCTACATCAGCCATGCCGTAACGTTGGAAACTTGCTAAACGCTGTGCTAATTCTTCTTCTGACGGTAAATCCATCGGGATTTTGCACCATTCGATGAAATCAAACAGGTTTGGGAAATAATCATTTCTTGCCGCTCGAACTCTTGCTAATCCACGCTCTAACATATCCACAGATAAAACATCATGGTTCACTAACTCTTCAATCCAAATAAACTTCGCTTCTTCCAATGCTTCGTCTGTTGGGTAGTTATAGCGCCAACGGTTGCAGTAAGCACACAAGCGATTGAATAACTGATTCACTAATTCAGAGACATGAGTATTTAAATCAACCCCTGAAACGCAATTTTCTTGTCTGATTGCCACGTTCATTTCAACATCCCCATTTTGCGTAGTTTTTCCGCCACTTGCGGATTACGAATTTGAATTTGTCTGCCCTTTGCCCAATCCGTGCTTTTGCTTGCTGGGTTTGGCGTACTGCCTTTCGGTTTTAACATCGTGCCATCAGCCATTACCCAAGCTCCGTCTCGCATTTCTGGTCTGCCCTTGTTATCCCAACGTTCTGAGCCAACAACATACTCACCGAAGTTTGTTGGACGGAAAATCGTACTTGGTCGGAGATACTCAACCATTTTTGGATCACGGCCCCATTTCGACACGAGATAATCCACCACACGTTTACAAACACCCAAATCGAATTCAGCCAATCGAGCACCTATCGCTTGTTTTGTTTTTTCAGTGAGCTTGTAACCTGTTGGTTTTCGTTCGCCTTGCTCTTCAGCAAGATTTGCCAATGCCATGTTCAAATAATCCAACACAACTTGCTCAGCTGGGGGGACTATAGGGGGGGTATTTATATTTGTTTTATTATTTGTTTTTGTAGGGTGGCGTTTTTCGCCAGGGGTGGCGGTGGCGTTTTCCGCCACTGGTGTCGTGGCACTTTTCGCCACTGGTGGCGTTTTTTGTAACTGGTGGCGTTTTTCGCCACTGGTGGCACTTTTCGCCACTGGTTTATTTTCAACGTTAGGAAGGTCTTTCACTAAATAGAATTCAGTCGTTCTTCCAGCTGTTTTAACAGTACGAATCAAACCAACTTCTTCAAGCTCTTTAAGGATTTCATAAATAGTCTTATCTCGGTTAATGCCAGTGGATTGTTTAAATTGCTCAATAGAAATAAAATCACTCTCTTTCTGCCAACCAGTCGTTTTACGAGCCACCAACAAATAGGCTTTTACAGCGTTACCAGAAAGGGCAAACATCACTTCATCTACAAAAGCATTAGGGATCTGAAAAGAATTAGGGATAAATTTGCTCATAGCATTAACTCCGAAGCGTAACGTTGTGCGATCCATTGAATACCTTTCGATGTCACGCGAGTTTGTGTAAAGTTGTGACCGTGCTCTGCTGTACCTGTTTTTACTGTAAATAAGCCACGGCTTTGTTTGTCTGAATATGGAATAAGATTGCCTGATTGACGATATAACGCTTTATCACGCTCTAGTGCAGCAATCATTGCTTTCTCTGGCATATTTAAGATTTTTGCCGTTTCGCGTAATGATTTTGTTGTGCCAATATCAACGTAAAGATCTACAAAGTCCGCTTTAGGTTTCATCGCCTTGTTCTCTAACGCTAAAGCTTGTTTCTCTTTCTCTGATGCCACCAACTGCTCTAAGGCTTGAAGATAATTCTGCGGTAAAAGTGCGGTCGGATTTTGTTGGTTTTCTAACTCTTGCCAGCGGTCAATAACTGCAGCTGTAAACTCCGGTGAAAACTGAGCAACTAAAATATAAGTGTCGCGCTTATTCAAAAAATACTCATAGTAGATTTGACCATTCTGTGGGTGGGTGTACGGTTTCGGCTGATACCCCCCAATCACACCTTTTGAAATAAGTGTTTCAATGCTTTTACACACGTCACTATGTCTAGAATTAACAAGTTTTGTTATTTCTCGGCTGCTCATTGTTAATGCACTTGCATTTTTATCATTAATCGGTAATAATTCATTCATCTTGTGAACTCCTTGTGAGTGTAATTAACCACGGTGGCAGCCGTGGTTTTTTATTGCCGTTTATTAAGTGAAATCACACACTCAATAGAATGTTGTGTTGCGGATAAATGTTTATTTAATAACTTGCGGATCAAATCTTCTTCACAACTGGTAATCTCACCATCAGCAAGTGCGCTTTCTAATGCTTCAAATAACAATCCACGAGCTGATAACTCATGTAATTGAATATTTGCCATTTCTACTGCATCTAAATCATCTGCACAGGTATCTGGTACAAAACGTCCACCAGCGGAACGGCATAATTCTTCAATAAATTGTGTGCAACCATATTCAAGTTGAATAGCGATTAACTCTTCATTTTTGAACCGTTGGCCCTTTGTTTGATAAAGACGATTATTTAATTCACTTTCAGTAAATCCTAAGAATCCAGCTACCGCACTTTTACCACCTGGTATCTGTTCAATCATCTCTATAATGGTTTGTTTCATTGCCATAATTTTTGCCTTATTTTTATGGTTTTCTTTTCTATTGTTATTGTTAAATTAGCTCCATACATCGGGACGTAATTCAGCTTTTCTTACGGTCTTGTTTGTTTCGGTCTCTATCTTTTTAGCTAAGTAAATAGGAGTTTTAGATTCACCCGTTTCAATTTGTCTTAAAAAAGATGTTGAGATCCCGAGCTTTCTCGCAAATTCAGCTTTAAATCCACGGGGGCGATTTTCCAAGTAGTCTTTAAGTTCCATTTCACCTCCATATTAAAAACTAAACATAGTTTAGCATTAACTAAACATAAAAAGCAACAGTATTTAGTGTTTGCTAGTTTAGCTATCACTAAATATTATTTGGGAAATAGGAGAGTTATATGAGTTTAGATAAAAACACGCTCACGCTAATAAGAAGAGATAACTTGAAGAAGTGGTTTTCAGATAAAGTCGTTCCTGAAAAAGACAGAAGCTACGTTTCCCAATTAATCAGTGGCAAAACCCCTTCATTTGGAGAAAAAGCAGCAAGAAGATTGGAAATGGAAAATAATATGCCAGCTTTCTATCTTGATACGCCACAAAGTAAAACAACTGAAAATATATCTTCAAACATAAAAGAGCTTGGGTCCTTTGATTTGTGGGATAGAAACACCCCATTAAATAGTGATGAAGTGGCAGTGCCTTTTTATCAAGATGTTCGCCTTTCTGCGGGTAATGGGTTTGCAGATGACATCGCGGACTATAACAATTTTAAATTACGCTTTTCTAAAGCCACATTAAGAAAACAAGGTGTGCAGTTCGAAAATGCTGTATGTGTAATAGCTGATGGTAACTCCATGGAACCTGTTATTCCGGATGGAACAACGGTGGGGATTGATTTGGGCAATAAAACCATTAGAGATGGGAAAATATACGCAATAAACCACGGTGGATTGTTGAGAATAAAACTACTCTACAATATGCCTAATGAACAAGTGAAAATCCGCAGCTATAACAGTGATGAACACCCTGACGAAATAGCAGAGCTACAAGACATTTCAGTATTGGGGAAAGTGTTTTGGTATTCTGTTTTATTGTAAATTTACTCTTATATTAAAAACAAAACCGCCTGAGTGGCGGTTTTTTTATTAGGTTTCATTGACTAATTCCAGAAAGTCATTTTCTGATAGTATTCTTATATTATGGCCTTTAGAAATTAACTCTTGCGCTTTTATTTCCTTATTACTTAATTCCTTTCCAGCTAATCGGCTCTTGTCTTGAACTCCTTTGATAAGTAATGTTACTTTCTTAGAAACACCATCAACCACATCACAACCAACAGAAGCGGCTTTTTTAGCTGCATCCTGTCTCGGTATAGACAACTCACCTGTAAAAACTACCACTTCGCCATATAAAGGACCATTTGGATCACCTTGCCGTTTTATTTTGGGTAAAATATGCCCATTTTCGTCATACTCTACGTGAATAGGTTTTTCCACTCTATCCAACCAGTAATCTAGCGGTTTTCCACTTTCGAGCAAAGCTTTATTCAATATTTCACCAGCAACAATAGCATCATCTAGTGCATTATGATGGTTTTCTTGTTTGATTTTTAAATGTTTTGAGACTTTTGCCAATCCATAGCCTTTTTCTGCAAATTTATCACTCCAGCATCGTCTCACTACACGCATAATATCTAACCATTGATTCGGCAGATTAGGAAATATCTTTTTCATTGCCGCTTTATCAAAAGCTCCATAGGAACAAATAGTATTAGTACTAAAGAATTCTTTAATAATTGGAACAATATCGCTAAGAATAGGTGCATCTCTCACATCTCTTGCTGTGATACCGTGAATGGAAACATTTATAGGATCAAAATAATCTTGAGGATTAACCAACGTTTCCCATTTTGTGACAACTTCCCCATTCTCAAAAAATACTATCCCAACCTGGCAAATTGAAAGTAAATCAGGATTTGCAGTTTCAATATCTATAACAATGAATTTATTCATAATTCCACCAACAACAAACACATACATTTGCTGACACTAGCTAAATAAAGTGCGGTCATTCTACTTAAAAAGTAGAACCTATTCCGTGATCAGAATCTCAAATCACAATATCCACTGCTTAAAAAATAAGCAATCAAACACATACCAACAAAATATTTTCACTTAAAAATCAAATAAATACTAAATTACACTAAGTTTTTAACTAAATTTTACTAAATAAACCATTTACTAAATATTTAGTTTTTGCTAAATTAACCACAACAAAGCAAAACACTTTGAAACGTTCTTTAAAAACTTGGTCTCGTGCGGGATATAAATTATCGGCTATTTAAGTCGAGTAACCCCAGAGCAGAAAACTGTACTGCGTGTTTAACCGAAGTGATGTGGTTGGCAGGTCAATGGCAGCGCTGTTTATATCTTTAAGCAATCCCTTAGAGGATACGAGTTCGGTCGGGGAAATGGTAACAAGCCCACGGATCGGTAAACTGCCGCGGTAGCTTAATAGGTAAAAGCGACCGGCTCATAACCGGAGGATAGTTGAGTTCGAATCTCTCCCGCGGCACCATTTCAAAGCGAATTTATTAAATGTTCCATCAAAGGTCTGGGTAAACTGCAGATTACCAATTTAAGGATAGCTAGATCAGAATTTGGTAAGTTCGCTTTGAAATGTTAATCAAAAAAAGAGGTTCAAATATGGAAGAAGAAAAAGAAAAAAGCCTATCTGATATAGATAAAAAACTAATCAAACAGGCTGTATTGGAAAATGCTGCGAAAAATGTAGGAATGCCACCAGATAAGATTGCAGAATCATTATGTAAAGCTATTTATCTGATTGACTCTTATAAGCATTTATGATTTGAGAAGAGTCAATTCCATCATCTAACTTATTCTGAAATGTTTCAGATAATGAATTGATAAACTCGGCAATATCCCTTGCTGTTGTTGCATCAATATTTCTTTGATAATGAGAGCTGGTTCTCAAAATATCTCTAGCCATAACTAGCGCAATTTTATCAGCTACAACTTTTTTCATAATAATCTCCTTATTTTGTGTTGTGGTTGTGAAAATTATATTCCTTATGTGTTGTGGTGACAATAAGGGCTTGAGCCTTGCAAGCATAAAGAAAGGCGCCTTAATGGTTCTTTGGAGCCACCAGCTAAAGCCGCTTTCAAGTAGAAACATCACTAATTTTACACTTTGTTCAAGTGGTGTGAGAGCGGCTCTAGCTGGAAACAGCACATAACAATATGTTCTTCTTTAGTCAATTACCCGCAGTTGCCATTTATAGCTTATTTGCACTGCGGGATTTTTTTTACCTAATTCCACCATCACTACAAGGATCTACTCATGAAACAAAATCAATTCGCAAGACTTATTAAAAATACCGCCTACGGTGTTGCAACAGTTTGTTCAATCATTGTTGCCGCAATGGTTATTCTCACCGCATTAGCAGCAGATGCAAAAGAATACACTAACCCTGCACTAGAACGTGAAAGAGCGAGAGTACAGTGGATTTCTGAAAACGGTGAGTATCAAAAGAATTTAACCGAAGAAGGTGAAAAACAAGCACGTGCTTACGTATCTATTAAACAAGCTGAAATTAATAAGGAATAGAAATGAAACTACCTTTTAAAACCAACAGCGAACTTGCCGCCAAGGAAGAACGCAAGAAAAATTATTTATCCGCTTATGTGCTTTGGAAAAAAGCATCAAAGCTAACCGGAAAAGAGATAAATAAGCACTGGTGTATAAGCCGTGCGGAATGGTGCCAAAAGATGCACCAAGAAGAAGTGAAACTTAAAACGAGAAAAATCTATGTACCGCATTAATACCTATTATGGCTATACCATTGACTATATTAAGCCAGATCCTAACGAAATTGATATTCGTGATATCGCTCATAACCTTAGCTTTGAAAACCGCTTTATTGGTCAAACTGCAGAGCCTTATAGCGTAGCTCAGCATTGTGTACTTGGTAGCTATATTTTTGAAGAAATGGGATTGCCTGAGCTTGCATTTCTTTTCCTACTGCACGATGCGGCAGAAGCCTACTTAAAAGATATTCCGACTCCGCTCAAACATTTGCTAAGTGAGCCTTATCGCAATATTGAAGATCGCTTTAATTTAGCAATCCACCAGCGTTTTAATGTTGAGTATAAGAAATTGCCAGCAATTAAATCTATGGATTTATCTATGCTTGCAACTGAAAAAGAACAGTTACTTCCACCAGCATCTGTAGAGTGGCCACAATTGGACGGTATCTCTCCGGCAAATATCACAATTGTTTTTTGGCAACCACATCAAGCTGAATCAGCATATCTTGCCCAATTTAAACACTTAACTGAGATTTTAAACTATGGCGACAAGTAAGAAACCGCGTAAAAAGCACGATAAAAATGCCAATATCAAACGGCAGAGCGACAGAATATGTCGCAACTCTCTTGTGCTTTCAGTTATTGGATTAGGAAACGACGGCACAGAATGGATAAAAAATAATATTCCACAAGACAGAACGACGGCCACTGAACAAGATTTTGAACTGATGTATAACAAATCCCGTCCCTGGTCTTTTGTTTTTGGCGTTATTTGCCGTGATCAACTTGGAAGAGGTTATATAAAATTTGAATATCAATCTCTTGCTAATCAATTTGCATTCACTGCACCTGAAATGACTGATTACGTCAATGACAATATCAATGCCATTTTAAACGATGTAAACGAAGAGCATGTTCTCTCCCCTTTCCTTATTGCATCACCAGAGAAAAAAGAGTTTACAGACGATTACATAAAGAAACTTTTAACCTGGAAGAAAGTGGAAACAACGCTCAAAACACCATTTGAAATTAAAGCGTTGCGTGAAGAAGGAATGGCAGTATTACGAGAAATAGATCCAACAGTTTATACCGATAAAGCGACTTGGACGATCCTTCGTAAAAATGGCTGTAATGATTTTGCCGATATGCGATTAGTTGGATTAGAAAAATATCAACACTGCAAAGGAATCGGTAAAAAACGCATTCAAAGTCTGATTGATGGCTATCATGCATTAATCAATGACGAAAAATTAATTCCAAAATTGACCGCACTTCGTGAATTTGAAACTCAAATTTATATCCACCAACAAACAATGGCCCGATTAAATCGAGCTGCACAAATGTAGGAGAACCTCATGGCTAAATTTATCAAACTGACTAATACGGATGAATCAGATATTTTCATCAATGTAGAACAAATCCAAACCATCACTAAAGATGAAAATGACACAGCTATTCAATTTGAAGATGGCACTATCTTTGTGAAAGAAACACCGGAACGAATTATTCACTCAATCCAATCTGGCGGTTCGGTTAATGAATTACCAGTTGTTGATGTCATGACCGCTAAGTAACGTGAAAAAGACCGCACTTTTTGGGAATAAAAATGATAGATGACACATTATATCGGTTGATTATGACCGTTCTAATATCTTTTTACTTTATTTTAATAGGAAGAAAGCTACGGAAACTCGATGAAGATAGAATGAAAGAATGTGAGTTCTACTTCAGAATTAAAATTTGGCTTATCTCTCGTGGGGTAAAAGATGTTTAGACAGGACTTACAAGTATCAAATGGCAAAAGATACGTTGTTATTGAATGCCAATTCGGACATGAATGGGGAATGGTAAGAGAGACTAGGGAAACAGTCAGCGAGGGAGAGGCATTGGAAATCGTCCAATATTGGATTAAGTACAAAAGAATAAAACCAGAGCAAATAATGGTTATTGAAGTGCCTGATATTTGCAAACCATGGTAAATATCTTTAAAGAGATTAGATAGGGAATGTATGATGAAAGAATTTGACTTAAAAGCGGCCTTGAATGGCAAACCAGTAAAATTACGTAATGGCTGGAAAGCTATAGTTTATTACCGTGTGCCTGATGAATTTGTAAATTCAGAAGGTTCCAATGTAGCCTATCCATTAAAAGGAATTACTTTTCAAGCAGATGGAGCTGTCCTTAATTCTATAAACTCTTGGAAAGATGATGGTTGTTTTTCTGCAGGAAAACGTGATTTCGATATTGTAGGTATGTGGGAAGAACCAAAGATTGGTACTGAGGATTTACCTAAACCGTTTAAGCCTAAAAGTGGCGATGGATATTATTATATTAATGAATATGGAGTCCAATTCACCAGACACTATGATGAGGATGACGATAGCGATGTTGGAATGGCTGAAAATGCTCAATGCTATCGCACAGAAGAAGATGCTCAAAAATGGCTTGATTTTATGAAAAGTATGTTGGAGTAGATATGCAGAAAAAAATTATCCAATGGTTAGCTGATGATGTCGATGTTGGACTGAGTAGTAAATGTATGGCATTTGTGATTGGTTTTGATGTGATACCAAGACGTAAAAGTTATCCGCTTGATCCGAGCGATTTATCTCGTTGCGTGAAGTTATTAGAACGAGTACCGAAAATGCGAGATTATCTTTATAAGATGAAAGAGATTTCCCCAATTTGGGCAAAACTGGTGGAACATTGGGATGAGTTAGAGCGTTTACTCAACGAAGAAAAAGATTCCGGCAGATGTCCTAAAACATATCAATTAATAAAAAAACTTACTGAGGATGAGCATAATGTTGTATTTCGTCACGGTGGGTTTTCCATTCGAATGGAGGAATAAATTATGCCAAATTGGTGTGTAGGAGATTTAAAAATTAGAGGCGAATACGCTGATATAACGCATTTTTTAACGGAGTGCATTGAAGGTTGCGAGTGTGACATTGATGAATTTGGCACATTAGAAATCAAAAACATTAGATGGCAAGCAATCAAAGGGGCTCGACGTGTTTTTTGCGACAACTCAAATGAAATCATTGAGGGATATGAGTTGGAGAATGGGTATATCGTTGTCGTACCAATCTCAGCTGCATGGGTATTAAGCCCTCCTGAAATGATTGAATTAAGCAAAATTTTCAATGTTGATTTTAGGTTTTATGGATTTGAATTGGGGCAAGAATTTAATCAAGAGTTAGAAATCATAAAAGGTGTATTAACTTTAGATAAATGTATAGAATTTAAAAATTACATTTGGGAATGCCCTAAGCCTTATCTTGGGGGATAAAACCCATTTACAGCCCATTAAATCTCCTCTCCCCCCATTTTTTTTATAAAAGTGGGATAAGTTAGATGAAGTGGGCTAACTAAAATAAATTGTTATAACCGCTCTTATGGGCGGTTTTTTATTGGAGACAATATGGGAAGAGAATTTTTTGATGAATACTGCAGTCCAGAATTATTAGCGTTAATAACTGGATATGTTTGCCCTAAATATCAGATGAAAAGCTTAAATGAGTTCGGAATTCCTTTTCTTCATCCAAAAGGAAATAGGAAGTTCCCGCTTGTGTTACGATCTGATGGTGACAAGATTTTGAAAGGTGAGAAAGTGCAGCAGATTACCCAAACAAAGGAAAGAAGGCGGTCTGCAGTATTAAGTTAGTAAGGGGGATATTATGGCACGTCCAAGAAAACGAATTAATCAAGGATTGCCACAAGGCTTAGTATGCCGGAATCGCAAAAGAGCGGATGGATCAACAGTGGTTTATTACTACTACACGATGGCCGATAAAAAAGAAGTTGCTTTAGGAAAAGATAAGCACATTGCTATTCTGGAAGCTGCAAAGCTGAATATGCAGTATCTAACGAAAAAAGATAATATCCTTTTTATTGAAGTGCTTGAGCGATATGAAAAAGAAGTTGTGCCTCTTAAAAAAGCGAAGAATACGCGAAGCTCAAACATTCAGGCAATAAAGAAATTGCGCCAATACTTCCAAGATCCACCATTTACCCTTGATGAAATAGAGCCTATACACATTCGTGAATATTTAGATTGGAGAAAAGACGTTAAACCAACCGCAAATATCGAAGTTGGGTTATTTGGACACATTTGGAGCATGGCAAGAGAATGGGGATACACTGAAAAGATTAGTCCATCTACAGGGGTTAAAAAATTCAAAGTAAATTACCGTGATGTGTACATTGAAGATTATATCCTAGATAAAATCTACGACTGTGCCACCGGGGATATGAAGGATATTATGGATGTGATGTATTTAACCGGACAACGTCCAATAGACGTGGTAAAAATCCATAGTTCGCACATCTACAACGATTTACTGCATATTACACAACAAAAAACAGGTAAACGTGTTGCTATTAAAGTTATAGGTAAACTAAAAGAGATTATCGACAAGCGGATCACCGAAGAAAATCAATTCCTATTTACGAATAAATGGGGACGAAAGCTCGAGCGGAGATCGCTTACAGATTATTTCAAAGATACCCGTAATGCGGCATCAAGAAAATATAAAGAGTTAGCAGAAGAGATCAACCAAGTGCAATTGAGAGATCTTCGTGCTAAAGCGGCAACAGACCTTTCATTAATGATTGATGATGAACGAGCAAGAAAACAACTTGGTCATACTTCTGCACGTACCACTCAACATTACATCAGAAAAGAAAAACCACTCAATCCAACCAAATAAAAAAGGCTCTTCAAATGAAGGGCCTTTTTTTGTCACAAATCACGTTCCGAAACGTTTTTAAAACTCATTGATTTTATTAAACTTTAAAACCTAAAAATAACAAAATGTTTCGGAATTAAAATTGACTTTAGATAGCGTAAATACTGGATTATGCTCTTTTGAAGTCAATGTGAACCAATTTTGGTTTGAATGGGTGACGTTGCATTGCTTGAACTTTCACTGCAACTTCTTTACCTTCAACCACTAAAGTGATTACATCGCTATAGAAAGAATCGTGAGCTTGTGCGTTGTTTAATTCATCGTGATTTAAGATGATTGAAACAGGTGCTTCGCTGCCACCATAAATGATTGCAGGGATTTGACCGTTGTGACGCAGGCGGCGGCTCGCACCCTTACCTTGCGCTTGACGAACTTCAGCGTTAAATTTAAATGCCATTTTAATGTTCTCTTGATTAAAAGTTTAAAATAAAAAATTGCAGGCGACCCAGCAATTTTCCTAAATTTGCTCAAAGACAAACTTTGAGAGCGACGGATTATAAAATATTCAGCCCCACAATGCAAATTTACACAGCAAATTTTTTCTAGGCTTTTCAAAGCAAAGCGATTAAAATAAGCCCCAATTTTTAATTAATTTTAACTAACTGATTGTAAGTGGGTTTCAAATGGAATTTCTTATCAGCTTTTTTACCGATTACGGTTATTGGGCGGTGCTATTTGTTCTGATTATTTGTGGCTTTGGTGTACCTATTCCAGAAGATATCACGCTTGTCTCCGGCGGTGTAATCGCTGGTCTCTATCCTGAAAGCGTCAATTCCCACTTAATGTTAGTCGTGAGTATGATTGGTGTACTTGCCGGTGACTCAACCATGTACTGGCTTGGTCGCATTTACGGCACCCGCATTTTACGTTTCCGCCCAATGCGTAAAATCGTAACATTAGAACGCCTCAAAATGGTTCGTGAAAAATTTGCCCAATACGGTAACCGCGTTTTATTTGTGGCTCGTTTCCTTCCTGGATTACGCGCACCAATTTATATGGTTTCAGGCATCACCCGCCGTGTCAGCTACACTCGCTTTGTATTAATTGATTTCTGTGCTGCGATTATTTCCGTGCCAATTTGGGTTTATCTTGGTGAATTCGGTGCGAAGAACTTAGATTGGTTACACGAACAAATTAAAAAAGGTCAATTCGTGATTTATATCCTAATCGGTGTTTTAGCGCTGTACCTATTTTGGAAATGGAAAAAAGCGAAAAAATCTAAAGCTAACTAATTTCTCACAAAGTGCGGTCAAAATTTTATAATTTTTCTTCAATCAAAAAACGCTTAATCATTTTATTAAGCGTTTTTTTGTTTTTGTTAACCTACTCTCACATCTTTATTTTCTAAATAAGCAGAAAAAAGATGTCCCTTGAAACTTACATTTCAAGGGACAGAGCTTTGCGAGAAATCTTTTCTCTTATTGTAACAACGTTTTTCATTTCGCAGTGCCATTACAACGAGGTGAATTCTATCTATTTATTTTTTTATCGTCAATATATTTTTTATACAAAAATCTGTTAAAATTTAAACAAAAAAACTAATAAAAAGGAACCAACCTTATGGAAAATAAAAACTTACATTATATCCTTGGTCTTGACCTTGGTATCGCCTCTGTTGGCTGGGCTGTAGTTGAAATTGACGAAAAAGAGAATCCTCTACGTTTGATTGATGTTGGTGTACGTACTTTCGAACGAGCAGAAGTACCCAAAACAGGTGAAAGCCTCGCACTTTCTCGCCGTTTAGCCCGCTCCGCTCGTCGATTAACTCAACGTCGTGTTACTCGCCTAAAAAAAGCAAAACGACTTCTAAAATCAGAAAATATCCTATTATCCACTGATGAACGTCTTCCTCATCAAGTTTGGCAGCTACGTGTCGAAGGTCTAGATCGTAAACTAGAACGCCAAGAATGGGCTGCAGTGTTATTACATTTAATTAAGCACCGTGGTTATTTATCTCAGGGTAAAAATGAAAGTAAAAGCGAAAATAAAGAGCTAGGTGCGTTATTAAGCGGTGTAGCCAGTAACCATGAATTACTGCAACAAGCTACATATCGCACGCCTGCAGAACTTGCTGTAAAAAAATTTGAGGTCGAAGAAGGTCATATCCGTAACCAACAAGGCGCCTATACTCACACGTTTAGCCGACTAGACTTACTCGCCGAAATGGAACTCCTCTTCTCTCGTCAACAACACTTTGGTAATCCATTTGCTTCAGAAAAATTATTAGAAAATTTGACCGCACTTTTAATGTGGCAAAAGCCCGCCTTGTCTGGTGAAGCCATTTTAAAAATGCTCGGTAAATGCACTTTTGAAGATGAATATAAGGCGGCTAAAAATACCTATACAGCAGAACGTTTTGTTTGGATAACGAAATTAAATAATTTACGTATTCAAGAAAATGGCTTAGAGCGTGCTTTAAATGATAATGAACGTTTAATGCTAATCGAACAACCTTATGAAAAAGCTAAATTAACTTATGCACAAGTACGTTCAATATTAAATTTATCTGATGATGCAATCTTTAAAGGCGTTCGTTATTCCGGTGAAGATAAAAAAGCCATTGAAACTAAAACAACACTGATGGAAATGAAAGCCTATCATAAAATTTATAATGTATTAAAGAGTAATAACCTAAAAGCTGAATGGGCGGAATTAAAGGCAAATCCAACATTGTTAGATGAAATTGGCACGGCATTTTCATTATATAAAACTGATGAAGATATCAGCGCTTACTTAGCAGGAAAACTTTCTCAGCCTGTATTAAATGCCTTATTATTGAAAAACCTTAGTTTTGATAAATTTATCCAATTATCTCTTAAAGCTTTATATAAACTTCTGCCATTAATGCAACGAGGACTACGCTATGACGAGGCTTGTCGTGAAATTTATGGCGATCATTATGGTAAAAAAACAGAAGAAAACCATTACTTCTTACCACAGATTCCAGCTGATGAAATCCGTAATCCTGTGGTTTTAAGAACACTCACGCAGGCTCGTAAAGTGATTAATGGTGTAGTGAGATTATATGGTTCGCCCGCTCGTATTCATATTGAAACGGGACGAGAAGTGGGAAAATCTTACAAAGATCGTCGTGAACTAGAAAAACGTCAGGAAGAAAATCGTAAACAGCGTGAAAACGCAATTAATGAGTTTAAAGAGTATTTTCCTCATTTTGCTGGTGAACCTAAAGCCAAAGACATTTTAAAAATGCGACTTTATAAACAACAAAATGCAAAATGTTTATATTCTGGCAAACCTATCGAATTACACCGTTTATTAGAAAAAGGCTATGTAGAAGTCGATCACGCCCTACCGTTTTCTCGCACTTGGGATGATAGCTTCAACAATAAAGTACTAGTACTTGCTAATGAAAATCAAAACAAAGGCAATTTAACTCCTTTTGAATGGCTTGATGGTAAACATAACAGCGAACGCTGGAGAGCTTTCAAAGCATTAGTTGAAACAACTGTATTCCCTTATGCGAAAAAACAACGCATCCTAAGCCAAAAGCTTGATGAAAAGGGCTTTATTGAACGTAACTTAAATGATACGCGCTACGTTGCTCGTTTCTTATGTAACTTTATTGCAGATAATATGCTCTTAACAGGCGAAGGAAAACGCAAAGTATTTGCTTCCAACGGACAAATTACTGCATTACTTCGTAGCCGTTGGGGATTAGCAAAATCACGTGAAGACAATGATCGCCATCACGCTTTAGATGCCGTTGTGGTCGCTTGCTCAACCGTCGCTATGCAGCAAAAAATCACACGTTTTGTTCGTTTTGAAGAAGGTGATGTATTCACTGGTGAACGAATAGATCGTGAAACAGGTGAAATTATTCCATTACACTTCCCTACACCATGGCAATTTTTCAAACAAGAAGTTGAAATCCGAATTTTTAGTGATAATCCTAAACTGGATCTAGAAAATAGATTGCCGGATCGTCCACAAGCCAATCATGAATTTGTCCAACCTCTTTTTGTATCTCGAATGCCAATACGCAAAATGACAGGTAAAGCACATGAGGAAACTTTGCGTTCTCCAAAAAAATTAAGTGAAGGAAAAAGTATAAAAAAAGAACGATTAAGTAATTTAAAATTAACAGATTTAGAAAGAATGGTTAATAAAGAAAAAGAACCTGAACTTTATCAATCATTAAAAGAACATTTTTCAAAATACGGAGACTATTCAAAAGAAAAATTCTTTAAAAAAGGTGGGACAGAAGTAAAATCTATCAGGCTGTATAAAACCCAAAATAAATATGTTGAATTAAATAATGGTAAAACAATTGCTGACAATGGAGATATTGTTAGAGTTGATGTATTTAAAAAAGAGAAAAAATATCATGCTGTAAATATCTATGCTTGGCAAGTCGCAAAAGGGATTTTATCTAAAGAAACATCTACTGGTTTATTTTTAGATGATAATTACATATTTCAGTTTAGCCTGTTTAAAAATGACTTAGTTAAAATACCTAATCCAAACAACAAATCGGAGTATTTATTTGCATATTTCATTCGCCCTGACGATGAACCTAGATGGATATTAAAATTGCAAGACAATGCAATAATTCCCGATGGATTTAGTAAAAAAGAAAAGAATTCATTTAGATTCAGCTTTAAAAATCAATCATTTATTGAAAAATATCACATTGATGAACTTGGAAAAAACATTAACTTATGTAAGCGAAGTAAACGCCAAGCTGTTCGTTAATCTCAACTTAATCCTCATACGTATTACGTATGGGGATTTTTTTGTAAGGATACATTATGACATGGAGAAGTCTTCTCATTAGCAAAGGAGGAAAACTCTCTTTGCATCAGCAGCAAATGCTTATTCAGCAAGAAGGAAACGAATTTACTGTTCCTTTAGAAGATATTGCTATTGTAGTTGTGGAAAGCCGAGAAACGGTGATTACCCTTCCTTTACTCTCTGCATTCGGTTTATACGGAATCACTTTATTAAGTTGTGATGAACAATTTTTACCTTGTGGTCAATGGCTCCCTTTTAATCAATATTATCGACAATTAAAAACCCTCAAATTACAACTTGAAACGAGCTTGCCACTGAAAAAACAACTTTGGCAACGTATTGTGCAACAAAAAATTCGTAATCAAGCAAAAGTCTTATCACTCTGTCAGTATCAGGACAAATCAGAGCGGTTACTTCAGCTCGCTAATTTAGTGAAATCAGGTGATAAAGATAATCTTGAGGCACAAAGTGCGGTCATTTATTTCTCTGGATTATTCGGTTCTCATTTCAGACGAAAAGAAGAAGACAATGCGATTAATATACATCTGAACTATGCTTATACTGTTGTGCGTTCAGCTGTGGCAAGAAGCCTTGTACTTTATGGTTGGCTACCACAATTAGGTTTATTTCATCATAGCGAACTTAATGCCTTTAATTTAGCGGATGATTTTATTGAACCTTTTCGCCCTATTGTTGATTTGCTGGTATGGAACTTGCTCGAAAAAGGATTAATCACCACAAATCTTACTCCTATATCAAAACAGCAATTAATCAAAATCTTGCATCATCAACTGCGTTTTAACCAGGAAAAAGTGAGTGTTTTGACTGCTATTGATAAAACCATTGCCTCTTTACAAATTGCACTTATTCAAAAAAATGCAACATTATTGCAGTTACCAGAGATCGATACATTGCAGGAATATCAATATGAGTGAGGAAGTATTTATGCGTATGATCGTTTTATTCGATTTACCGGTTACCACTAAAGCAAAAATGCGGGCTGCAAACCAATTTCGTCAATTTTTACTTAAAGATGGTTATCAAATGTTGCAACTTTCTATTTACACTCGAATTATTAAAGGGCGAGATGCATTAGAAAAACATCATAAAAGACTCGTCGCACACTTACCTGAAGAGGGATCAATTCGATGTTTATCTATTACAGAAAAACAATTTGCGAGTATGGAAATTTTAGTGGGAGAGAAAAAACCGCAAGAAAAAAAGGTCAATTCAAATCAGTTATTGCTTTTTTAGCCATTTTTTAGACAAAACAAAAGCCCCTAAACCTTACGGCACGGGGCTTTTGAGTGTCCCTATTATAGCACTGCGAAATGAAAAAGGGAGCTACAACTGGGCAATAGCAATAAATTACCCGACCTGAATTATAGCACTGCGAAATGAAAAAGGGAGCTACAACTAAATAGTTGGTCTATGGCAATGACCACGTATTATAGCACTGCGAAATGAAAAAGGGAGCTACAACAGGTGTTTACGTCTATTGATTATCACGATTATTATAGCACTGCGAAATGAAAAAGGGAGCTACAACTATTTGAGACGTTGAATCAATCAGCATGTGATTATAGCACTGCGAAATGAAAAAGGGAGCTACAACATCATGGCAAATTCTATCGAAAAACTTTTAATTATAGCACTGCGAAATGAAAAAGGGAGCTACAACTATCTTTACCGTAGATTGTCTGTAATTGAGATTATAGCACTGCGAAATGAAAAAGGGAGCTACAACTCGCTCTGATCGTTAGTGGTGTGGCGAGTGATTATAGCACTGCGAAATGAAAAAGGGAGCTACAACTTGACTTGCGAAATGGCGTTCAGCCATTGAATTATAGCACTGCGAAATGAAAAAGGGAGCTACAACAATAAACACGATTAAACACCTTTTAAATGAATTATAGCACTGCGAAATGAAAAAGGGAGCTACAACACGTGGCATCGGTCATCGGTATTGTGATCGATTATAGCACTGCGAAATGAAAAAGGGAGCTACAACTACGCCAATGGCAAACTTAGGTGCGCTCGGATTATAGCACTGCGAAATGAAAAAGGGAGCTACAACCAATTGGTATTGTATTAGGCATCAAACAAAATTATAGCACTGCGAAATGAAAAAGGGAGCTACAACTTTTGTGAAAGGCAAGGCAACAACGGCAAGATTATAGCACTGCGAAATGAAAAAGGGAGCTACAACTTACATTCCAAATAGTAAAAAATCCTCTGCATTATAGCACTGCGAAATGAAAAAGGGAGCTACAACTCATATTTGCTAAATTACCTATTTTCGCAGATTATAGCACTGCGAAATGAAAAAGGGAGCTACAACCTAACAGAAAATGGTATTTTTGGGGAAGTGATTATAGCACTGCGAAATGAAAAAGGGAGCTACAACGAGCCTTGCAAGCATAAAGAAAGGCGCCTTATTATAGCACTGCGAAATGAAAAAGGGAGCTACAACCAAATGTCGGTTCGGAAAACGGCACACTAAATTATAGCACTGCGAAATGAAAAAGGGAGCTACAACAATAATGTGTTTTAAAACAAGTTTAAAGGAATTATAGCACTGCGAAATGAAAAAGGGAGCTACAACTCATCCATATGTGATGAAATAATGCGACCTATTATAGCACTGCGAAATGAAAAAGGGAGCTACAACAGAACCATCAAGCCAGATGTTGAAGAATTGATTATAGCACTGCGAAATGAAAAAGGGAGCTACAACAATTTTGTCGTTCATTGATACTTTTTCTACATTATAGCACTGCGAAATGAAAAAGGGAGCTACAACCTTGGATGTTTTCAATCACAAAAAAGCCGAATTATAGCACTGCGAAATGAAAAAGGGAGCTACAACATGGTGGATCTTGGAAATATTGGCGTAATTATTATAGCACTGCGAAATGAAAAAGGGAGCTACAACTATGGTTTATTCATTGGACGGAACCAAACGATTATAGCACTGCGAAATGAAAAAGGGAGCTACAACGTCATAGGATATACAACAACAGATATGTTGATTATAGCACTGCGAAATGAAAAAGGGAGGTACAACTTGGCGACTAATCCAGCCATATCGAATTATATTATAGCACTGCGAAATGAAAAAAGATGTTATTACAATACAGTATAAATTTACTATTTAATAATAATGTATTTAACTTTATTCTCTTCTTGCATTTTTTTCTGATGCTCTTTCTCCCATTTTTTATATAAAAAATGGATTAATATCCTAAATAAAATAAGAAATACGAGGCAAGTAAATGCAATACCTAAAAGTATGTTCCATATTACACCATTAATAACTCCAATCAGCACTAAAACAATTAAAAGCGGAAATAGAAAAAACACATTAAACATGGCAATAAACTCTCTGCCCAAAAAGCGAACAAGAGCAATTTCATCTTTAAACATATTTACTCCTTATAGTAATCTTAATTAACTATATCCCTCTTGCTTTTAAATAATTCTCCACTGTATCCACAATCGCTTGTGTTTGTGGATCGATTTCGATATTCACTAAATCACCAATTTGGCGTTTACCTATAAGTGTTCGGTGTAAAGTTTCAGGAATTAAATTCACGCAGAATTCATCGTCTTTCACTTCACCAATAGTAAGACTGATGCCGTCAATGGCAATAAATCCTTTTGTTAGGATATATTTCATCACGTCTTTAGTAGGTAATTTAAACCAAACCTGACGATTATTCTCGCTTTCAATAATTTGTGAAACACTTGCGGTACAATAAACGTGGCCCGATAAAATATGCCCACCAATTTCAGCGCCCATTTGCATTGCACGTTCAATATTGACAAAATCCCCTGCTTTTAAGCTGCCGAGATTGGTGATGCGCAAGGTTTCCTGCATTAAGTCAAAGCTCACAAGATCACCATGAATTTCAGTCACCGTTAAGCACACGCCATTATTTGCCACTGATGCACCAATTTCTAAGCCTTTTCGCATTTCAGCTGGTAATTTTACGATCTGTATTCTAAAATTATCGCTGTCTTTAATTGCATAAATTTGGGCGATGCCCTGTACAATACCTGTAAACATTATTATTCCTTCATTAAAAATTTTTCCAATATTATAGCAAAATTTATGAATTCTCGTCTTTTTTCTCAATACCGTATTGATATTAAAAAACTTATCCGAATTGCGACACCTATCGGACTTGCCCAGTTAGCTCAAACAGGCATGGGCACCGTGGATGTGATTATGGCGGGGCGTGTGAGCTCGGCTGATGTAGGAGGTGTCGGTATTGGTGCCTCCATTTGGCTACCTTTGGTACTTTTCGGGCAAGGATTATTACTCGCCTTACCACCAACAATTTCCTATTTAAATGGATCTGGGCAGCGCCATCGCATTGCTCACCAAGTGAGACAAGGCCTTTGGATTTCATTTTTAGTGATGATTCCCCTTGCACTCATCATCTATCATAATGATTTCATATTACAGTTTATGAATATGGATGCCCACATGGCAGATGTGACGATGAATTATTTGCGTGCGATGGTGTGGGGCTTGCCTGCCTATTTATTGCTGATTAATTTCCGCTGTTTGAATGATGG
>OGFP01000115.1_pt1 | contig 52586 bp, 33 predicted proteins | sample 1570971 | NCBI WGS metagenome assembly OGFP01 (sample SAMEA2582033, study PRJEB24529) | metagenome | biome: Human gut stool | place: China | collected 2011 | reverse complement strand
GTGACTGACCAGATTATCAATGGCAGCGCGTATCGTGCGACCTGTATAGAGGACATCATCGATCAAAATGACTTCTCTATGAGCGATATCAACTGGTAAGACCGTCGTATCCTCAGTCGCCTTCATGTCATCTCGGAAAGGCTTGGTATCTAGTTCTGCTACAGGGACATCTATTTGCTTAAGATAAGACAGGCGTTCTTGGATCCGGCGAGCGATGTAAACACCACGCGTCTTGATCCCCACCAGCACAATCTGGCTTAAATCTTTGTTTCGTTCAATGATTTCGTAGGTGATCCGGGTAATGGCCCGTTTCATCGTTAAATCATCAACGACTTCTTTGGTTTTCATTCAGTCCTCCTTAGTTGTAAAAGAAAAACCTCCTTTTTCAAGGAGGTTCAGCAAATGAATGGTCTAAGAGGATAGAGTCTCGCCCTATGGTCCTAGCCATTGTTTTTCACAGTCTCCTTGCCTGCCTCACGGGACAGGATTAAAGGATTTATTTAATTGAGATAACTATATCACAGTTTCAAACGACATGCAAGAAAAAACTCAATATTTTTCAAAAAAATTTAAAAAATTGCTTGCATTCTCTAAAAAACTGTTATATAATATCACTTGTGTTAAGGAAACACAAAAACAAAATAAAGAAAATGCGCGATTAGCTCAGTTGGTAGAGCACCTGACTCTTAATCAGGGTGTCCAGGGTTCGAACCCCTGATCGCGCACTGACAATCACTGTTTTTACAGACATTGGAGCTGTGGGGACGGTGATTTTTTTGTGCGCTGGAAAGCCTTGATTTACAAGGGTTTCACGGCTTTTTGATATGTTACTGCAAGTAATTGTAAGTGGTTTTCTCATCCGCATGTCCTGCTGCCTGTCTTACAGTGTTGATATTGACTCCGTTTGATAACAAGTTAGACACAAATGTTTTACGAGCTTTGTGAGAGCTCTTCTGAATTATTCCCAACTTTTTGCAATATTTTGTGTATAGTGTTGAGATACAACGTTCTGTCAGTGGTTTATCATTGATGGAAAAGATAATAGATGTTATAAATCAGCTGGTATTCTTGGCGAGAGCTGGTCTGAAAAAACTTTAGAACAATTTATAAGGAAGGAATCATTATAGGTAGATAAAGACCGAAGTAGAGAAAAGTGATGTCTCGAGATTAAAATAAAAAGAAGGGGAGAGGTTCAGAGTCGAAGAAATTAATATCTTATATTTTTAACCATTGGTTTTTGGATTACCAGATACCATACGATGGTTGCATAGGGGAATTTACATGGTGTGAGAAATTAAAGCGTGAAATTCCTGAAAACTGGGAGTTGGTAAGGCTGGAAGATGTTACAAAACATCTGACTGACGGAGAACATGGCTCTGTTTCTGAGGACCCTAAAGGACAATATTGGCTATATGGAGCGAGTAATATTAGAGATGGCCAGGTGGTCCCATCTCCATCGGATAAACGGATTGATTATGAGGCATACCAGAGAATCCACAAACGAACTGGTACCTCAAAGGGGGATGATATACTCCTAACGACTGCTGGAACTATAGGAAATATTGCCTATCTTCAGGAAGATCTTGATTCGATCGAATTTTTACGGAGCGTTACGACGATCCGCCCAGATCCTGACAGAATAACAGCAGAATATTTATATCAATATTTACTTGCAGCTACTCCGCAGATCCATGCATTAAAAAAAGCCAGCGGACAAAATAGCATTGCTTTAAGTGATCTTCGTAAGATGCCAATTTTACTGCCACCACTTGAAGCGCAAAAGTTGTATTCTGATAAGTCAGTTCCGTTTTATCATAGAATTGAAATCGTTAGACGAGAAAATCAAGAGTTACAGAAGATGTATCATTTGTTGATAGACATATTAATTTTTGACTGAAATTGAAAATATTAATATAAATATTAAAGAAATATTATATACGGTTGATTTTTTTTCTGTTAAATTGATTATACTATGTAGATATGAAGCGTAAAGTAGCGGAACATTTATAAAGAGAAGGAATCAGTATGAATCAGTAACAATCACTGTTTTTACAGACATAGGAGCTGTAGGGACGGTGATTTTTGTGCATAAAAAAGAGAGAATCTTTATTATCCGAAGTATAAAGAAAGTAGAAGAAAATTATCACTCTTTTGCATTATACGTAAGAAAAGAAGGGCGTATAATAAAATATTATAAAATGATAGATTTTAAGTAGTTTTAAGAGGACAAGGTACACTTTTGTGATAAAAAAGGAATCCTTGGCAGTAGAGTAGTTGTTGAGGGGAAATCAATTATGCAACAGAAAGTGTTTCATCCTGCACAAACGGAAGCACCGTGCTTAGAACCGCTTTATATTATCTTGAAAGTGGATTTGCAGCATAAGAAGTATGACTGTGTCTATTCACAGGACCATGCAATTTATGAAGAAGTGGAAAAAACAAGATCGTATGATACATTTATCAACCGATATGTAACAAAATATGTTTATGAACCGGATCAAAGAAAGGTGAAGCAGTTTTTATCTAGTGAGAGCCTAAGAGAAAAAATGCCTGGTAGATGCATGGAAAGGCAACTTTTTTATCGCAGAGTAGATGCTCATCCGTTTCATCCGTATGTTTGGGTGAAAGCAATCAAACATATCGATGAGAGGGAACATACCGTAATGATCACCTTACATCAGGAACAGAGTGTTTATCCAAGTGTCTTAAAAATGAAGCAGGAATTAGATAAAAAAGAGGAAACGATCACCAGACAGTTCTGGGATACGATTTCTTTATTAAGTACTGTTTTAGAACATAATCAGTTGAAAGAAGCAGACTATCAGGATCAGATTGGGTATTATACCAAGCAGATCTATTGCCAGTTACAGCAAGAATATCCGGAATATGGAATCACGGATAAAGAGATTAATGTGATCGCCCAACTGGCTCCGATTCATGATATTGGAAAGATCCGTGTTCCAATAGAAATCTTAAATAAAAACGGGAAACTGACAGAGGAAGAGTGGAGCATTATCAGAGAACATCCGCTTGTTGGTGCGGAAATGACAAAATGGTTCCCGAAGGGAAGCGAAACTAAACAGCTGAATCAATATAGTTATGAGATCTGCAGATATCACCATGAACGTTATGACGGTTTTGGTTATCCAGATGGATTAAAGGGGGAGGAAATCCCGCTTTGTGCACAGGTGGTCGGACTTGCAGATGCCTATGATGCCCTGGTTAGTGTACGTCCTTATAAGAGAAAGATCACATCAAAAGAAGCAGTAGATATGATTTTAGACGGAGCATGTGGAGCGTTTTCAAAACAACTACTTCAATGTTTTCAAAAAGCGTCAATGAAACGAGACTGGATAGAAAAAGCAGATTGAAATCAAAAGAATAGATCAGGCGTAGAACAAAAATGATAAAGTAGTGTGAAAAGGTTTATAAGTTTGATGCATTGAAAGAACAAAAGAAGAGGGTATAATTATACTTAAACTAGAACGTTGAAAGTTCGAGTTTAGAGGTGGAAGCGTAACATGAAGAAAAGAAATGACAGACAAAAAAGTGATACAAATACCGTGCAGGAGACAACTTTAGCACAAGATCTCGTACAGTTATTGTTAAAGATCGTGCTTCTTCTTCTGGTTGTATTTCTCATTTTTACTTTTCTTTATGGGATCGTAAGAATTAATGATATCTCTATGAAACCATCCATTAAGGACGGAGATCTGGTGGTATATTACCGGCTGGATCACAGATTTATATCCGGAGATGTTGCTGTTTTCGAAAAGGATGATAAAACAACGACCGGACGTGTTGTAGCTGTTGCCGGTGATACCGTTGACATTACAAAAGACGGACTTAAGATCAACGGCGCAGAGCAGATCTCACAGGATATCTATTTTGATACAACCCGGTTTAAAAACGGAGTCGATTTCCCACTTACGGTGAAAGAAGGTCAGGTCTTTGTACTTGGAGACAACAGACCAAAGGCCAGTGACAGCCGAATTTATGGATGCATTAATCTAAAAGACATCCGGGGAAAAGTCATCGCGATTATTCGGAGCAGGGGAATTTAAGTTCCACATCCGTTAATCAAATATAAAAGTATAAAAATTTCACAAGGGAGGAAGAAATCATGAGCATGAAAAAATTATCTAAAAAGATGCTCGCTGTTGTCGCAGCGGGCGCTATGACAATGGGACTGTCAATGCCAGCATTTGCAGCTGAGGGATCAACAACACAAGACACCACAAATAATGCAAAGAAAGCCTATATCAGTAAGGTCTATAATACTGAGGTGGGAAAGGCAGAGACATTCAGCTTTACTGCTACACAGATTACAGACGGAGATGATGTGGTAAAGACTAATCATACTGTTATAATTCCAGAAATCAGTTTTGAAGCAACTGATCTTGAAACAACCACAAAAAGAGTTGCGGTTGATTGTGGAAGTTTTAATGAGGCTGGTAAATATTCCTATACAGTAAAAGAGAATGCACAGGCTGAACCAGCTGTTACAAATAATGATTATGTAAAGCTGATCATGTCAAAGGCTGAATACAAGATGGATGTTTACGTTGTAGAGAATACATCTGGAACATTTGATATTGCCAAGATCCTTGTAAATAAGGTAAAAGATGACAATGATAAAGTAGCAACAGGTAAAGTGGATATTGGAGATTCAGACCAGAATGGTTTCAAATTTGTCAACACTTATGTTCAGGAAGCAGGTACAGGTGAAAAACCAGATCCTTCAAATCCAGATCCAAACTATAAAAAAAATGGTGCATTAAACGTATCTAAGACAGTTCTTCAGAATGTAACGGATGCTGAAAAACAAATTCCAACAGAAAAATTTGATTTTACTGTAAAATTTGATTTCCCAGCAGGAACAGATAAAAATACTCTTGGTGGAGTAAAAGGAAATAATGAAGATATTACAATAGATGAAAATGGAACAACTAGTTTCCAGATTGCACATAATGAGAACATGAAATTTACAGGTCTTCCGGTTGGAACAAAGATCACTGTAACTGAGGCAGCAAAAGCGAACTACAAGGCAAGCGCTAAAGTTACCCTTAATGGTGTTGTGCAGACACCAGCTGTAGCAGCATCAAAGTACAATGCACCTCTTACAGCAGTAAATGGCGATAAACTACTTGGACAGAAGACAAATACTGTTGATGTAACCAACAGATACAACAATGTACCAACAACTGGTATTATCATGAACACACTTCCATACGTTCTGATGATCGCTCTTTGCGGCGCAGCACTCTTTGGATTTGTTGCTTTCAAACGCAGAAGATAATTAAAAAGAATTAAATGGATTTAAAAGGGGATGCTGTGCGGCAGGGCACTGTCGCATCCCCTTTCTTAACAAGAAGGGAAGATAAGGACAAGTAGATATGAAAAGATTAGCAAAGAGCATAGTAAGCGGAATCGATCATATGGTAAATTTTATCGCACTTATGCTGATCCTTTTGCTGATGTTTTTGTCCTGTTATATGTTATGGGATTCCAATCAGGTGTTTGAGGCAGCGGATGCAAAGAACTACGAAGCCTATATGCCAAGCGAAAACCATACGAAATCATTTGAAGAATTACAGAAGATCAATCCAGATGTTTTTGGCTGGATCCGGATCAACGATACAAATGTCAATTATCCTTTGCTTCAGGCAGAGGATGATGATACGTATATGAATACGGATGCGGAAGGAAATTATTCCTTAAGTGGTTCCATTTTTTTACATTGTGCCAATGCACCGGATTTTTCAGATTTTAACAATCTGATCTATGGACACCACATGGAAAAGCATAAAATGTTTGGAGATGTGGGACTTTTTACAGAGAAGAAGTATTTTGATGGACACCCTTATGGGAATCTGTTTTTTGATGGGAAAGATCATGGAATCGAATTTTATGCATTGCTTCAGGCAGATGCTTATAATGAGCGACTCTTTAGTGTTTGCCCGGAAACATCGGAAGCAAAACAGGAGTATCTGCAGGAAATCTTGGACAATGCTTTATATAAACGAAATCTTAACGTTACAGAAGAAGACCATTTGGTTTTACTGATTACATGTACTTCAGAAATGACAAATGGAAGAAATATATTGGTAGGAAGACTTACGGAGCAGGTTTATCCTGAGAAAGAGAAACCGAAAAATGTAGGAACCGGGATCGATCAGATCCGAAAACTGGTCATATCCGTTCCGGTTCTTTTCTGGCTCATACTACTTCTTCTTATCCTATTAATACTTGACCAAATACTAAGAAAGAAGGGAAAGAAAAACGATGAACATCCTTGATTTAAAGAAAATAAATATCATAGTGCTTAGCCTGCTTCTTTTCCTGAGTATGCAGATACCGGTGTTTGCATCTGAAAATGCAGCCGAAGTAAAAATTCCTGTCGTACAGGTTGTTGAAAATGAAGCAAAAGAACAGGCAGAAGAATTTTCCTACGTTCTTACAACCAATCAAAGTGAAGCTCCGATGCCAAAAGGAAGTAAGGAGAATCAGTATTGTTGGAGCATGAAGAAAAAGGAAACGGTTGAGATTAGTATTCCAGTAACAACAAGGGGGATTTACCACTATCAGATCTATCAGACAACAGAACCAAAGGAAGCTTACGCATGTGATCAAAGTCGTTATGATGTGAGTGTGGAAGCATTTTATAATGAAGCGGATCAGTTTAAAACGGTGACTGTTGTAAAAAATCAAAAGGGTGAAAAAATCGATCAGATCACTTTTTTGAATCGCTTGAACAAAACCAATCCATCAAATCAGACAGCAAAATCTGATTCAAAAAAGAAAGTAAAGACAGGTGATAACGGAACAATCTGGGGATATGTCTTATTACTTGTCAGTTCTATGATGTGTTTTGTTATTTTATTTTACCAAAATCAGAAAAGAAGGAAGGGAGAGATTCAAGATGAAGCAGAATAGATGGAACAAATACTTGAAGATTATATGCAGCTGGCTTTTGATCCTATCTATGTGTTTCTTATCTTTGGATACAGCAATAGTATCTGCCGAGAACCGTTCTCCTGTAAATACGGAAAGTGAAATGACAGGTTCGCAAGATGAAGAAAGTACACCAGTGGAAAATGAATCATCCATGGAATCAGATCCTGAGAGTGCTTCAGAACCAAACGAGAATACCTCTACGGTGGAATCTTCCACAGATAATACAGTGTCTGATGTACCGGAAGAGATATCCGTGCAGAGCTTAGAGGAAGCCGTACAGGAAATCGATGCAAAGGGAGAAGCATCTTCCACCGACAGGGTAGAGTATGTAGATCCAAAGGGGAATCTAATTAGTGATGCACCGACTACGATCGCTTATGGAAATATTTCTGACCACAAAGATCTATCAATAGAAGGAAGACATTTTGATTTCCTTAGTGCGAAAGTAAATGGAAAAGACTGTGTGTACATCGGAGAATATAACGGAGTGCTTTATTACAGTACCGATGGTGTTATTGCAATCAAGATGGAAGACGGACAAAAGGTAACAATGACTTATCAGGAGTATTATCTTGTTACGATTCAAGAAGTACTTCCAAAAAACTGTGATCCTGGTACCATATGCACGAAAAAAGGAAGTGAAGATGTTCCGGTTGAAACGAACAAACAGATTCGTGTCAATGCCGGGGAAGACTGGGTAGTGTCTGTAACACCTGGAAAAGACAATCATACACCAGAAAACTATGCAGATAAAAAAGAAAGATTTAAGATTGAATCGGTTAAAACAAATAATGGTGCCGGAATAACTCAAACATCAGGAGATGAATATGGAGCAACCTATAAAATAGGAATTACACAGGATGATGAGGTTGTTATTACTTATACTGATAAAGGTGTTTACCATGTAACAATCAATACGACGTATCATGATACGACAGATAATACAGAAAAAGAGTACATTAATGTTCAACATAGCATAGCGAAAGGTTGGACTTATCTGGAAGACAAAAAGAAAATTGAATGGACGTTTTCAGAGGGAAACTATGGAATGGAAAAAAATGAAATAGAGATTCCATCCTTTCATACCAAACGAGGCTATCGTCTAGTTAATATGGTCTTAAATGGTGTTTCATTAGTTGTCAGTCCAGTGAGCGATATTCAGGAGGTTCCATTAACTACAGGAAGTGCACTCACAACAAATACAGGTTCTTTACTTGTCACTACTGAAATGGTTGAACAATATACGACAAATAAAGGAGCGGAGAAAGATTGTTCCTATGAATATAATATTCGAATAAATCGGAAAGTTACAACTGTAGCTAAAGAATGGGAAGATTATAATTTTAAATTGGCTCCATATGCATTAGATAAACAGACATTGACAGTGAGATTAATTACTGACGGACTTAGAACTGATGAGGGAATAGACGCAGTAATGTGGGATCCTGATGCAAAGAAATTAGTTTCCGTTAAAGATTGCGATGCATTTGACATGTCTCCAGTGGGAAGTGGATTAACAACATCTAAAACAAGACGAGTACGAATCTTTTTTGCAAAACCAAAACCAGGTTATTATTCAATCTCTGCACAATTTAAGCATCCTCATGGTGGTGATGAGTCAACAGGTTCAAAATCTGAAGCAGCCTGTGGTAATATTAAGGACATGAATGAGAATTCGATGGGATCAGATCAAAGATTTTACATGTACAATGATACGTGGAAAGAGGCAAAGGCAGCAGCACAGGAGGCGGGATATGTTGCATTTGTTTCATATGCAGGAGTAAAAGCGGCTGGTGATGATAGCGGGCACTTATACGGAGCTCTTTTTGCCGATTATAAAGTAACTGATCTATATGTACACTATAATTCTGGTGCAGGTGAGGGAGTATTACCTGAGAATGCCGATGTAAAGAACATCCCATATAACCAGGAAACAAACGACCAAAAAAAACCGATGCAGTCTTATGGTAAAAATCCATCCACGAATAAAGGCGCAAGAGGTATGGGAACGACTTTTGTTATGGGTGAGAGTTGTCCAGAACCGACTTGTGAAGGATATCAATTTGTGGGATGGAAGTTGAAAGACAGATCTGGAAAGCAAAGTGACACACTATACAAGCATGGAGACCTTTTTACAATTGCAGAAGATAATTATGCATATGCAAATAATACGAATCTTCCATTGTGTTCATGGAATAACAAGAGTGGTTATCAGATTGTTGCCCAGTGGAAGAAAATCGATACAAAAAAGGTAGAAGTGAAGCATTGGCTTAAGGTATCAGATACTACAAAAGAATTGAGAAAGACAACTACAGGAACCATTTCCTTTGCAACAGAAAATGAGATTGTTAAAGCGTACGCAAAACCAGAAGCAAACGGAACATTTCCAGGTTATGTTTTTAATACAAAAGATCCTAATAACGAATTAGAAAAAGAAGTAAAAAATGATTCGTCTTCTGATACAATTACACTAAATCTGTATTATAAGCCAACCGTATTAACCGTTAGCAAGACAGTAAAAGGTTATACACTGGATGAAGATAAAGCTTTTACATTTACGATTCAAGCGCGGGCACCATCAGGGACAGATGCAAGTGCATCTATAATCCAAGATGGACAAATCTACATTAGGAAAGAAGGAAAGATAGAGAAACTTACTTTTACAAATAACAAAGCCACCTTTACATTGAAGGATAAAGAATCGGTAGATATTAGCTGTTTACCAATGGAATGGACTTATACTATAGAAGAAAATCCGGGAAGTAATTACGAAACAACTTGCCAAAAAACCGGGGGATCAGTTGTTGATGGAAGAATGTTATCTTTCCAAATGGAACAGGAAAGCGAAAGCGTTTCATTTGTTAATGCATCGAAAGTTGCACCTCCAGTGACAGGAAAAACAGTACAAAATAACAGTTTTATATTATTACTAGTTCTTGTATTTGGAGTTGGAATTGTTAGTTTTGGATTTTTTGAAAGAATAAAAAGAAAACATAGATAAGTGAATAAGAAGGATTATATTTAATCATTTGTGGATAAAATATAATTCTTCTTATTTTATAAAAAATGAAAATCAAGATCATGGAGAGTGTGTTTTTCTTGCTTCCATTTGGTCTGCATGATAAGATGAAATAGCAAAAAACAAATCCTTTAATGAAAGAAAAAGGGGATTTTATGTGATCGAGAGGTAAGAAATGAAATGCAATTAAATATTACGACAGATTATGCAATTAGGATAGTTTATTACCTGGCTTTGCATAAAGAAAATGTTACGGCATCAGAACTGGCATCTGTATTAAAAATACCTGTAAGCTATATTTCAAAAATAACAAAAAAATTAAAAGCAGCGGGGATTGTTCAAGCATGTGAGGGGATAAAAGGCGGATATGCATTGGTGAAAAATCCTGAAATCATTTCTCTATTTGATATCGTATCTTCTATGGAAGTAACTATGAAGATCAACCGTTGTTTAGAGCCGGATGGTTTTTGTTCTAGAAATGCTACAGATTATTGTAATGTGCATAAAGCGTTGTTAAAGGTACAAAGGACTTATGAGGATGCACTAAAGAGTGTAAGTGTTGCAGATCTTATATAGACAACAGATGAGGGAAACGTTAAAATAAATTGTTATGAGAAAGTGAAAGAGTGTAATTATGAGATATACAGTAAAAGACCTGCTTGAGTCAGGACAATTTCCGGAAATGAAATTAATTAGCGGTGAATCGGAACTCAACCGGGAAATAAAGGGTGCAAGACTTCTTGAAGTTGCAAATATGGAATGCTTTTTAAGCGGTGATGAAATTCTTTTCACAAGTTTAAAGGCATACGAAAATGTAGATCTACAGGAGTTTGTGAAACATTTAGAGGGACTTAAGAAAAAGCAAATTAGTGCGTTCATAGTAAAACGAGATCAGCAAACAGAGCTACAAAGAATTCGTTTTAATATTTTGCTACAATATGCAAAATCGCAACAAATCCCTGTTATCGAAATCCCAAAGACGTTGTATTACTGGGGAATTATCAAGCATATTTTAACTCATATTTACGATATGGAAACAGCAAAATTAACATATTTTAAGACAACGCATGACAGCTTGGAGGGGAGAGGGGGGGGTACTACTTATCTTGTAGACGAGAAAGATTCTGTAGAGAAGATTTTTGCTTTGATTTATAGTATGCTTGAAAATCCGGTCGCTCTATATGATGAAGAGTATGAATGTCTCCATTCAAATGATCCAACCCTGTCGGAGTTTACAATGAAGGAAGATGCAGAAGTATTTGTGCCTAATATCATTACTAAATATCAATACTGGCATCAAAAAAGGGAGCAGTCAGAGTACATTCATAAAATTGATGTGTTTGGTTATAGAACCTTTTATCTCGTTGCTACGGAGCAGAACAAAAAAATGGAAACATTGGATTTTATTGCTCTTGAGAATATTGTTGTTGTCTTACGCCATATCATTATGAGAAGCTTGATGGAAAAAAATATTGCCAAGTACTATCACAAAGATATAGCATACCGATTACTGAATGGAACTCTCACAGAGTTAGAAAAAGAGGAAGCAGCAAAGATTTTAAAACTTGAGAAAACGGATGAGGTACGCGTTGTTATTTTTCGTGTTATCCCGAATAATGACGAAGGAAAATTTGCGGACAAACAAAGAAAAGAACTTGAGATTGCTGAAAAAATGTTTTTGCACCTACTGCAAAAAGATTATGTGATACATAATACGAATCAGATCATCTATATCTATAAGAAACATATAGGGGAAACCAAACAGGAATTTCGTAAGAAATTAGAAGTTTTGCAAAGTGAGGTACAAGAACAATTAGATCAGAAAGATGCGAAAATTGATTTTTTGGTTGGTATTGGAAAAAAAGTGATCGGATATCATGATATCAAGGAATCTTTTGTGGACGCAAAACGGGCTCTTGATTATATTAATGTGGTCCGAAAAGTTGTAGGCGATTCAAAGCGTTCCATTGTGGATTGCTCTAAATTAGGTTTTTTTCAAGTATTTACTGAGATTAAAGATAAGAAAAAATTATGGTCCTATATCCCGGAATCTTTGCAAATAGTTTATGAATATGATAAGAAGAAAAAGAAAGAGCTAATCGATACGTTAGAATGTTTTATGAATAATAATCAGAGTTATAAAAGGACGTCCACCGAGATGTTTGTGCATTACCGTACGATTATGTATCGCATGAAGAAAATTGAAGAAATTTCTGGAATGGATTATGAGAATGTAACAGAGATGCTTGCGGTTCGAAACGGATTAATTATTCTTCGAATCATGGAGGCATTGTAAAAAAGGAAGAGTCACTACACGGATTGTATTTTGTGTAGTGGCTTTTTAACATAAAAATAACATTAAAAAAACAGGAACTATTTGAAAAATCTTAGAAAGATATGCTAAAATCTATCAATAATAAAATACTGTGAAACATGGAGGTATAAACCACTAATGAACTACACGATAAAAGAATTTATAGAGTCAAACAAATTCCCAAAGATGCAATTGATTAGTGATAATTCCGGAATAAATAGAGTAATAAGAGGAGTACAAATTCTCTCAGTTCCAAATATGGAAAAATTTCTTGGGGGGGGGGGAGAACTACTCCTTACTTCTTTGGTTGTTTACGAAAACCAGCTTAATGAGCGTATAGTATTAAGTCACTTGGAAGAATTAAATAAAAAGCAGGTAAGTGGATTAATCATTGCAGAGGATAATGAAAAATTCGTTCCAAACATTCTTACACAATATGAATATATCAGGCAAAAAAGAGAAAATATTGAATATATTAAAAAAATCAATATTCTTGATCAGTGTGTATTTTATTTGGTGATTACCGAAGTAAACGAACCGTTAATAGAACTTGATTTTATAACTTTAGAGAACGTGATTATAAAGTTGCTATATATTTTAACTCAAGTTGTGACAGAAAAAATATTGAAAGAAAATATCATAGAGATTTGGAATATCGAATGTTAAATGGTTCGTTGTCTGAAGCAGAGGAAGATGATGTTGCGAATCTCCTTAATCTTGATGCAACGGAGGAGTATCGGGTGATTACTTTCTATTTGAAACCGGAGATGTGCGCAGGTAATTTTAGTGCCGATCAAAGAAAAGAAACTGAGATTGTAGAAAAAACAATTTTAAATGTTGTACCGAAAGAGTATATTTACTGCAACACGAATCGAGTCATATATATTCACAAGGAAAACAAGAAGGAAGAGAAACTGGAATGTTATCTGAATCAGAAACAAAGTATTCGGAAAACGTCTGAGTTAATGAATATACATGCCCGAACAGTTTCCTATCGTTTGCAAAAAATAGTGAAGCTAACAGGAATGAACTTTGATAATATAGCAGAAATGTTAGCTGTTCGAAACGGCATTATAATATTAAAAATATTGGAGCAATTATAAAAAAAGCGAATCACATGCTTTGTGTGATTCGCTTTTTTGGACATATTGAACATAACTGGTACGCTTTGAACAAAAATAATAAAAATTTTTTTCGTTGGTTGCACATTATATTAGTCATTAAAAAAATGTATAATTTTAAAGATAGTGATAAAGATATTTGGAAAAATATTGAAGGTATAAGCAGTAAATATTTTTTTTATACAAACTAGAACCTTGAAAGGTTTAGTTGAAAAGTAGATCAAAAGTAAAAGAGTAGGGGACCAGATATGAAGAGAAACAGAAGGCTGGCGAATAGAATTATTTCGGTAATACTATGTATAGCTATTTTATTTTCACAGGTGAATATCACGGATGCAGAAAATTTGAATCCATCGGCCGGCAATACGAATCAAGTGACAGCTTCTAGCGATGCTAATGCGGGTAGTGGTGAAGAAAAAGTTATAAATGACTCTTTAGATTCAAATGAAACAAGTGGCACCGCGGAATCTGCCCCCTCGGTTTCCGAGAAAACAGGAGAAGATTCAAAAAATGACGAAGCGGAAACTTCCAGCGAGGATGATAAAGCAGAATCAACAGATCATATAGATGCTTATTATAAGGATAGTAAAATATGCATTTATAATTATGAACAGTTAAAACAGATCGGTTCAGATGCTTATGTTTACACGGGGGATAAGGATGGAAAGATTGGTTCTGGAGATGTAGTAAAGAGTGAAGGCACAGAGCTGAAATACGGTGCAGATGCCCAATACATTTTGATGAATGATATCCAAATGAACTTGGAACAGATCTGGACAGTGCCAGATTCCTTTACCGGAACTATTACAGGTACGGAAATAGAAGAAAATGAAACACCGACTCTCTATGACAAAGAAACGGATACCATCTACATTTACAATCCGTATCAGTTGATGGTACTTGCACAGGAAGAATCTGAAACAGAACCTGTTATGTCATTAGATTATGATGCACCACAGTTTGGTATGGGGCAGATGATCTATCCGGATGGTGAAGATCAGGCGTATCTGACTTATAGTAAGTCTCATAATTACGTGTTATCGCAGAAGTTTAATTCAGATAAGCCGGAACCGGTTGCGGAACAGCTGGGTAAAGTAATTACAGAAGGTACAGAAGGTCGAGATTTCAAGGGACAAGTTGTCAAGAAAATCGGAGATAAGAACTATATCTTAATTGGAAATGAAGCGCAGCTGAGAAAAATAGGCACTAATGAGCAAGTAAATGGCGCAGTGTATCAGGCAGTATTAGATGGTAAGTGGAAACTTGATTTGGACAAAAATAATCAGCCTATCATGCTATACAGTGGCGATGCTGATTTAACAAAAGACCAGAATGGAGTAGAAGATTTTACTTTTGGACAAATTAAAGATGCTGATAGCAAATACAGTCAGTATAATAAATTGCTATATCCCATCAGAGGCAGGTGTGGAGTCAATCAGATAACAGGTGAAATTGACCCTAATTTAGATATAGACAAAACAACAGGACAGAAATATACAGCAAACGCAAATTATATTATTTTCCGAGATATAGATTTGAGCAGTGAAGAGTGGAAGCCTCTTACTTTTCAAGGAACAATGATTGGCGCTAAGGCGAATGATAATGAGTCCCTTTGGGATTCAACATCCAGTCAAATCACAGCTAGTATGAAACCAGTACTTTCTAATGTGAAAGTTGTACAATCAAGTAGACTCAATGTTGGAGAACAAATGGGTGTAGGCTTTTTCTCTACAATATCGAGTGAAGTAAGTGATAACGATATCGGTCTTAGTAAAGGATTAGTGCAAGTTTCAAATATTAAGTTTGAAAATATTACTGTTCAAACATCAACTTCTGAAACTTATTATCCGGAAACTCTTGTAAGTGCCTTAACAAGTACTTTGGGGAAGTTACTTGGTGGAGTCTTAAGTGGGTTAACATTTATTTTAACGTTCGGCCAGGTCAAAATTGATCTAAAAAAAACATTGGGAGATGTTCTTGATGCGAGAAAGAAAGATCCGACAGCATTAGCAACTGGCGCGATTGCTGGTCGTGTGGAAGGTCAGGTAGAACTTTCTAATCTTGAAGTGAATAATGCTGTTGTCAAAAACGTAAATAACAATACAGGTGGATTTGTTGGATATATCGTTGGTAAAACACAGTATGATGGTTTATCAAACGCACTTGGTGGCCTTGTTAAATTACTTACAAATATATTGAATGTAATTCCAGGATTAGGCTTAGGTGACTTAATCACGATTCTGCTTGGAAATGCTATCCCTTTAGAAAAACTGATCCCGACAGGTTATATAAATGTCCAAATTATGAATTGTACTGTAAATGGATTAAGTATTTCTACAGCATCCGATAAAGAATATGCCGGTGGATTTATTGGTATGCAAAAGGGTGCTATTGTAGAGAGTTGTTCTGTAACAGATGGTACTAATACAATTAGTGGAAAGAACTTTGTAGGTGGCTTTGTTGGTCTAGCTCGTGATGATGTGATTGAAGGAACACTATCAGGGGCATTGGATATAGAGACAAAACTTCCTAAGATGAATACGGAAAGTTTACTTCTAAATTGTTCATTAAATAATGCAGTTGTGTCTGTTTCTGGTGAAAGTTATATTGGTGGTTTTGCCGGTGGATTGGCCAATGCATCAACTGTCAATTGTAATGTTGAATCGGATAATGCACTCACTGTAACAGCTTCTGAAAATTATGCTGGTGGTTTTGCAGGAATTGCATCTCTTGGATGGGCTGCAGACCTAGGTAAAGATGACACAAAAGATAATTTACTTGGCGGTGTAGTTGATCTTGTTGTAAAACTTTTGAGTAGTAATCCTGGAGCAACTTCATCTTTACTTTCTCTTGCTGGTGTAAATCCATCACATATCTTAGGATGTTCTGTAAATGCTCCACTGCAAGTTAGTGGTAAGGACTATGTTGGTGGTATTACAGGTCGAGGTAATGGTGCATATATAGCACAATCGAATGCGGATAATTTACAGAAAATATCATATTGGAAAAATGGTGTTTATGATGTTGGTTCGGTTCCAGTGGTTGATGTCTCTTTAACCGGATTATCCAGTGTTACAGGAACTGATTATGTTGGTGGAATTGCTGGATCAATGGGTACGGCCAGTGTTGCCGGTTTATTAAATACGACGCTTGGCGTTGCATCTTATCTTGCGTTTACTGTAGATAATGTTCATGTAAATGGTACAGAGAATGGGTTTATTGTTACGGGAAATGAACGTGTTGCCGGTGGATTTGGAGATGCGATTGGTGGTTCTATAACAACTGTTAGTATCAATAATTTAGCTTCTATAGAAGGCAATAACTTAGTAGGCGGATTTATAGGTCTTTCTGGTCCTGGTGATTTGGCGGGAGCAGATGGTGGATTGACTGTTAATCTATTAGGTTTGAATTATATATTGAAATTGAATAATTTACTTTCTTTAGGACAAGCAATTGAAGTAAAAATTAAGGATACAAATGTAAATGGAATTAAGGATGGGTTTACGGTACACGCAAAGGGTAGTCGTGATTCTAATTCGGTTCGTGATTATAGTGCTTCTGGTTTTATCGCAAAAAGCGGAAGTACAAAAATAGAAAATTCGCATGTAACAAATCTAAAATCAGTGAAGGCTGCAGATGATGGCGGATATGCTTCAGGATTTGTGGCTATTTCAAAAACGGGTGGTCTAGCAGATGTTGCTGATGATACTTCAATTAAATCATTGATTGAGGCTAATGGCTTAGTAAATGCTGTAGGATATTTAATTCCTAAATATACAAATTGCACGGTTTCTTTTGTGAATGGTGGAAGTGTTACAGCAGATGTTGCTGGTGGTTTTGCAGCAGATTTTCAAAGTGGTACAGTTGATAACAGTTCACGAGGAACTAATGATTATTACGCAGTATACAATTTAGATTCTGTAAATGGTCAAACCTATGCAGGTGGCTTTGGTGGAAATGTTTATTCTGGAGCATTGGCCGATGCTGGTAAAGGTATTAGTGTTCTAGGAAATATTAATGGTTTAAATATAAATATTGGAGAATTGTTAAATTTAGTAAATGCATATGTTCCAATTATAAAGTATGCAGGTGTTAAATCTGATAATGGATTTACAGTATCGGCTAATAAATTTAAATCGGATGATATGAATTCTGGTAGTGCTGGTGGCTTTATTGGTTATGGCAGTGGAGTTCAAGTTAGTCATTGTGATGTAACAAATTTGAAACATACAACGGTAACACCTCCTAAAGATTTAGAGGGTGAAGATAGTTCAAATTATTTTAGTCAGGAAAGTATATATGCGGTAACGGGAGCTAGATATGCCGGTGGATATATTGGATATATGAATATTGGTTCTGCTGCTTCGGTTGGAAAAGGCTTGAAGGTTTTAGGTACAGCGATTGGCTTGAATGATGTATTGGATGCATTAAATGTTGTGGTTTCTACAATTGAGCATTCCAATGTTACTGGAGGACCTGGTGGTTTTGCGGTTAGAGCCTCTATGAAAAATACAGCTTCTGATGCTTCGGATAATGATGTATTAGGAGATGCCGGTGGATTTGTTGGTAAGATTTCTGGTGGTCATATTCAGAATTCAAATTCTTATAACTTCTCATATATCATTGGTCAGATTACAGCTGGTGGTTATGTTGGAGATTTACAGCCAGGTAGTGTGGCAGATGCTTTGGGAGAAACAAGTATACTAGGTGGTCTTGTCAATACTAAAGAAACACTGGCATCTCTTGCAGAAGATTTTGTTCCTACAATTCGAAACAGTTCTACAACATGTATTCCTTGCGGTGGTGCAGTTCGTGCAGATGCGGCTTCCACAACACAGGTACAACGAGGTATGGCCGGAGGTTATGCAGGACATAACGAAGGCGGACATATTTGGGGAAATAATACAAAGAAATGGAAAGGTGAAGAATATACCGGACCAACAAGTACTTGTAAAGCAGTAAGAATTCGTTCGGTATACGGAGAAGAAATCGCAGGTGGTTTCACAGGACTTATGGAGTCAGCTGATACGGCAAGTACCGGAAATCTGTCCTTATTATGGGGACTGGTAAAAGTAGATAACATCCTGGGAGCACTCAGCGTTGTCTATCCGACGGAAGAAAATACGGCAGTTTACGGTCCGCTTGCCTTGATGGATTCTAAAACTTGGAATGATTGGGTAGAATTTGTCGGTAAAAAAGGTGGTTACGGAAGTGATCTTGCAAAGAATGGTAAAGTAAACAGTCAAGATGAACTTGATACGATCATTGAGAAATATATATATGGATATAATGTTGTCGCAGGAAGAGAAAATTACCGGGATGAAATAAAACTGGCAAATGGCGGAGCCGCTGGCGGTTATGTTGGATCAATGCAGACCGGAACCATTACAAATGGACAGGCTTATCAGGCGAAGACAATTAAAGGGCTTCGATGTGCCGGAGGTTTTGCAGGAGAAATGATAAACGGCGGAGCAGCAAAGCTTGGAGGAGTTGATATCCTTGGTCTTAATCTGCAATTAGGACAAATGATCAATGTCCTTAATGTATTTGTTCCAGTAATCAAGCAGTCTTCTGTGGAAGGTTATCAGAGTGGATTAATTGTTCAGTCAGAAGGAATCAATGCCAAGGATGCTTGCGGTTATGCCGGAGGTTATGTCGGAAAACTGATTGGTGGACAGATCTGGGGCGAAAAAGATGCACGCTGCAAGGTTACAAAGTTGAGACGAGTTGATGGAAGAAGCTACGTTGGAGGATTTGTCGGAAGCTCTAGACCAGGAAGTGTAGCAACACTGAATCCAACTGCAGGAGAAGGATTGCTCAGCCAGCTTCTGAATAAACTGTTAAGTACACCAGCAGATTTGATCAAAGTATTAAATGCTACAGTCGCAACGATTCGTTATGCAGATGTGGAAGCCTGGGATGACTGGGGAATCATCGTAAATGGTGCTTATGCAAGTGGAAATAATAACACTTCTTATGCAAAAGCGGCCGGAGGATTTGCCGGAAATCTGGAAGGAACAGTACTTGGCGAGAAGGCTGAGGAAGAAGCAGGGATTTCTGCTCAGAATATCCGTTCCGTAATCGCAGGTGAATATGCCGGAGGATGCTTTGGAATCGCAGATGTAGCCGGAGTTGCCAATATCAGTGCAGGAAGTGATACATCTCTTCTGGATAAACTTTTGCAGCTTGGTAGAACCGATGTGCTGGATGCGTTTAGAAGCTATGTATATTACGGAACTGTAAGCGGAAGTAATGATGCCGGTTTAAGTGTCAGCGCAAACACGGCGATAAGATCCGGACAGAACAATCAGGTTACCTATAGCGGAACGGCCGGAGGATTTGGTGGATCGCTGTTAAATGGTTCTGTGAAAAACAGTAAAGTAACGAACTTAAGTAATGTAAGAGGGTTAAATAGCGTCGGAGGATTTGTAGGCTATTCTGGAAAGAGCGGAGTGGTTAAGGCAGATAAGATCGATGTTCTTGGAGATAATAAAGGACAGTTGCTCGGTGGAGCACTTGGAGTTCTGGATATTTTTGGTTCTCACATTGATGACTGTACAGTTACAGGAACTGATGATGGTTACACAGTACAAAGCACTGGCGGAGAGGAGCAGATTGCCGGAGGATTTATCGGATATGCAAATCTAGCAAGAATGTCGAATTGTACAGCAGGTGACAAGACGAACCAGAAAATTGGATTAAAACAAGTGGCATCAGGAGGAACAGCCGGAGGATTTGCCGGACGAACAAGCTTTGCTTACCTTGCAGATCTGAAAGTGGATTCTGGAGCAGTGAATGTAATATTCTCACTTGTTAATGAACTTATAAAAGCATTATATCTGGACAAGCTCCAGGATTCCAATCTTTTGAAAATCAATCTTGGAATTATTAAAGTGGATGCACTGTATGATGGCAAACTGCTTCACGTAAATCTGCTTGGATTGGATATCTCTGTAGGACTTTCGAAGAGGTCAACAGATAACAAGCAGGAGACAGATCTTGCAATTATTACGATCGGAGATTCATCCATCAAACTTCCATGTAATGAAAATGGACTTTTGAATGATGATGATGCGAAATCTAATATCAGTGTAAACCTGATCAAAGCGAATCGTACAAAAATCACTGACAGTAATGTTTACGGTGTAAGCTACGGATACGATGTCTATGCAGGTGGAGCTGGAAACGACAAAGATGGTTCTAAAGATGATGGACGAAGCGGTGGCTTTGTTGGATTCAATGATGAAGGGCTTTTAAAGAACAACAACATGTATTACTGCGATGTGGTTCGTGGAACAAAAAATCTTGTTGGTCCATTTAGCGGAAAGAGTGAGTTGGATTCTGTATATGGAGCTGTCACACAGGAGAAGGTGGAAGGCGAGAATAACAACTACCGTATTTACAGAAAGCTGGATGTGGCGCTGAAACAAATCAAAAATGGTTCAGACCAGCTGAATCTAAGCTATGAAAAAGATACTTCCAGTGGATGGGATATTTACACGCTGGGTCATATGAAATCGATAAAAAGCTATAAAACTTTGCAAAATGCAAAGCTGACAGATGATACTTCGCCTACGACAGCAGAGCTTAAAGCATATGAATCACCAGCAAAAGCAGTATTGATGGCAGATACTAAAACAACATTGAACACAGGAGAAAGTGATACTCCGGAGCCATCCGAGTCACAGGATCCATGTGATAAGTTGATCAAGCTGACAATCAATAAAGTCTGGAAGGATCTAAATAATAAAAAACGTCCGAATAACATTACGGTAACGATATCTCGTACCTGGACAGATGCAACAGAAAAAGAACACACAGAACCTGTTCCAGGATATGAGGACTATATTATAAGTGGTTCTAGTGATAAATCTACCTGGCAGAAGGTCATCAAAGGATTTCCAGCATATACGATGGATGCAAATAAAACCATTCACTATTACACATATTCCGTTACGGAAACGGAAATAAAAGGATATACAACTACAATCGAAACTTCTAAAGATGGATTTACGTTTACGATAACCAACAAACATTTCCCAGGACTTCCGGATACCGGAGGACAGGGAAGAAACTTTATTTACCTGATAGCTGTTCTGCTTTTCCTGATATATTTCGTAATGAGATATAAAAAATGCAAGGAAAATAAAAAAGCAGAAAAACTATAAAAAAGAAAAAATTCTCAAAGAAAGGGAGACAAATGTTATGAAACGAATGAAAAAAATCATGGCAGTGCTGCTGGCAGCGATTATGACAATGGCGATGGCAGTGACAGCATTTGCTGACAATGTAGCAACAACGACTACAGGAACAAACAAACTTACGGTTAATGTGAAAACAGGAGATGGTGTTCCAACACAGACACTTAAAGATCAGACAATTAATCTGTACAAATTGTTTGATGTAACAGAGTCAAAAAGCGGAGAAACAACAAACTATGCATATACCGTAAATGATACTTATAAGTCTACACTTGCAAGTGTATTAAATATCGTTGAAACTTCTAAAGATGAAGAGTTTGCAGCAGCAGTTACTAAACTTGGATCTGATAACGCTACTGCAGTACAGAAGTTTGCAAATGATTTTACTGCAGAAGCACTGACGAAAAAATTATCAGCTACAGCAACTTCTAATAAAATCGAAGAGAGCAAAACAGCATATACATTTTCAAATTTAGCAGCAGGTTACTATTTAGTATATGTAACAGGTGGAAAAGAGATTCAGTCTTCTTTAGTTACAGTAGATGCTACAAATTCAGTAAACTTAAAAACAGAAGCACCAAGCATTGAGAAAAAAGCTGACAAAGAGACTGTAAGTATCGGACAGGTAGTGAAATATACCGTAACAGGTTCTATTCCGGATACAACAGGATATGACCAGTATCAGTACATTATTCACGATGAATTATCTAAAGGTCTTGATTTTGTAAAGAATGCCGACGGAGATGCTCTTGATAAGGCAACTGAAGCAAATGTTACAATTGCATTTACAGAGTCAGGTATTACACCTGCAGGAACAACACCTACAAGTGCAACACTTTCCGGTGAAGGCAACAGAACAATGGCTCTTGATTTATCTGCATGGGTAAAAGCTAACCAGACAAACAAAGGAAAAGTATTTACAGTTACATATTATGCAAAAGTAAATGCAAACGCAGTTGTAACAGAAAAGAATAGTGCTCAGTTAGAGTACGGTAATAAACCAGATGAAACAACAACTACAACACCAAGTGAAGCAAAGACACCTACTTACCCACTGAATATCTTAAAGAAGAAAAAGGGTAGTGAAGATAAGCTGGCAGGTGCAAAATTTAAGTTATATTCAAGCGAAGCTGATGCTAATGCAAATGATGCCGCAAAAGCGATTAAAGTTTCTCCTGTAGTTGCAGGCGTTGCAGGTAACTATGTGGTAGATCCAGAATCTTCTACTACAGAATTTGAATCAGTAGCAAGTATTGACGAAAAAGGTTATAACCTTCATGTAAATGGTCTTGCAGCAGGGGATTACTGGCTGGTAGAGACAGAAGCTCCGGCAGGATACAACAAGCTGACAGCTCCGATTAAAGTAACAATCGAAAAAAGCACAGATGCAGTTGATGCAAACCAGTGGACTCTTAAGGATGCTGACGGAAAGAAAATCGATAGTAAAATTGTTACAATTGAAAACAGCACAGGATCCCTTCTTCCATCCACAGGTGGTATGGGAACAATCATCTTTGCTGTAATCGCTGCAATTCTTGTACTTGGTGTAGCAGTAAGCTTTATCCGTGACAAGAGAAAAAATGCTTAATCAGAAGATGAATTAGAAAAACAAGAAGTAAAATAACAGAAATTGCGGTTATCTTTTCGGGAAGATAGCCGCAATTCCAAGTATAACAACAGGGAGAATGGAATGAAGAGTAAGGAAAAGAAGAAATTTACAATAAAAGATATCATTCGTTTAATCGTGCTTTTGGTTGCATTCTCCGTATTGTTATATCCGACATTTAGTAGTTATCTAAATGAGAAGAATAGTTCGAGAGTGGTATCCAACTATGATGCAGAAAGTGTGAAACTAAGCAATGCTGAAAAAGAACAGATGCTGGCAGATGCAAGAGCCTACAATCAGGAAATGCTCGGAAACATTGATCTGATCGATCCATTTTCACAGACAAATACGGAAATCGATGAGCGGTATCAGAGTCTCTTAAATGTAGATGGATCGGGAATGATGGGATACATCCGTATTCCAAAGATTAAAGTAGAGCTTCCGATTTATCATGGAACAAGTGAAACAGTTCTACAGGCAGGAGTCGGACATTTCTGGGGGACTTCATTGCCGGTTGGCGGTGAGAGTACGCATACAGTGTTAACCGGACACAGAGGACTGCCGACAAAAACACTTTTCACAAATATGGATAAATTGAAAGTAGGAGATATTTTTTATATCAAGGTATTAGGAGAAACTCTGGCATATAAGATTGACCAGATCTTAACTGTGTTACCGGAAGAGACAGAGGCATTATCCATCGAGCCAGGGCAGGATTATGCGACACTTGTTACATGTACCCCATATGCGATTAATACGCACCGTCTCTTGGTACGTGGAGAACGTATTCCATATGAAGAGGCAATAAAAGAAGTACCGGATCAGAATATAAAACCGGAATTATCTTTTACCGCAAAAGTATTGATCATAACAATTGTAGTTATTTTAATCGGACTTATTGCGATGATTATCTATAGTAAAAGAAATTCAAAGAAGAAAAAGAGGAGGAAAAGAAAGTGATCAAAAGAATAAGAAACACCAGAATTATTTTCCTCTATATCCTTTTTTTTATGAGCTGTACTTTATCTGTTTCAACACTACAGGTTTCTGCAGCTACTAAAAAGGGAAGTATCGAGATCCATTACAAAGGAAGAACAGATTCCCAGGGAGAGGTGGATCTTTCCGGAGCAACATTTACTTTATTCCAGATTCAATCTGCAGAAAACGGAGAGTTAGTCTGGAACGAGGAATTTGTATCAGCGGGCATCTCATTAAAAGATACAAGCGCCGGTGCAAGAGAAAAGCAGGCGAAAAAGTTATTTGACTATGCAAAGAAAAATAACATTACTGGAACTACACAGGAGACAAATACAGTAGGCTATACAAGCTTTCTAAATTTAGAGGAGGGTATTTATCTTCTTGCACAGATTGGGACCGTAGATAGTGGAACAGAACAGTTTGAGTCAGCTCCATTTCTGATTGAGGTTCCATCTGAAATCAGCGGACGGTTTGAATATAATGTTGAGACAGAACCAAAGGCAGAGTGGGTATCAAAAAAAGAACCTCCGGTTCTACCAAATCAACCGGGAGATACTCCGGAAAAGACACCGGGAAAAAATGAACCAGTTTCATCGAATCCAATTCGCGATATGATTGATAAGGTAAAGACAGGTGATGAAACAACATTTATTACTTGGATCTGTATAGCATGTGCAGGGTTAGGAATCATGATTGTGATTTCTAGGAAAAGAAATAAAGAATAAGAAGAGGAATGTACAAAGCATTTTAGAAACAAGAAAAGAGCGAAAACTCATTAAATGAATGGGAATTCGCTCTTTTTTATATTGATTTATTCTATGTATCTTAGTGGATAGATAAAGTTTCATTATGCATCTGTGTGGGATGGAGAGATAGAAGAAGCTTTTTCTAATGGAATGGAACACTTTTGTTAAGAAAAGAGTTAAAAGATTTCAAATTTTGCACATTATATAAAACCGCAAGTAGATGTATAATGAAATATCATTATAAGAAAAATGGAGTGACTATAATTTAAGACAGAATAAATAGAATATTTTTTTAAGCCAAACTAATCCCTTCATAGTTTGAGTTTGGTAAGTGGTGAAGGAATTTAGAGGAAAAATAATAACGAAAGAAAATCTGTCTTTTAGAACTAAAAACGAACCATATGGGAGGGGAAAAGTATGAAAAAGACAAAAGTGTGGCTGAGGTGGATCGCCTTAACACTTCTCGTGATTCTATGTATAAACAGCGTGGGATCAATAGCTTTGGCATCTGAGATTCAGGAGGAAGGATACGATTCAGAGGCAGAGCTTTTAGAAGAAAAAAGTAGTACAGAAGCAGAGCTTCAGAATGAAGAAGGTGCTTCAGAAGAAAAATCGCAAGAAGAGGGAAGCGTTTCGGAAGAAAGTAATACTCCAGAAGACAAAACATCTCCTGAGCAACAGGAAGCAAGAGAAGCGTCTTCGAATACTCAGGAAGTCGCAGAAGGATATGATATTGATTTTTATGTCATCATTAATGGAGAAAAAGTAAAGCTTCAGCATAATAACATTACTGGTATTAAAACATGGAAGGAAAAAAGAACGACATATTACGGAGTCTCCCTTGATGATCTGATCTTAGTGTATGAAGAGTTCGGGTTTGTAAAAGGAAGTGATGGGCAGAATCCTGTTGCAGATGAGAAGTTTGTGTCTGCATACCGGGGAAAAAGCGGGATAGAATACGGAAAAGTTTATACAGACACAGAATCCGGAAAGACATATGTTTCTTACAATTATGGACAGAATAAACAAGGGGAAGCGATAGATGTTTACTACCTTCCAAATGGAAAAGGCGTTGCATTAAATTTAATAGATTCTGTAAAAAAGGACAACTCGTTTTATTCCGTAGAGGTAAAGGGAGAAGGGCAGGATCGGATTCGTTATGCATTAACAGGAACTGTAGTGGAAGAAGCTGTGGCTGATTTTAATCCACAATTGTCGGACCAGACAGACCAGATCGAATGGACCTGTATGGGAACAGATGATAAGGTGATAGATGGTATACGGGAATCAGGGAACCAGACGAGGTTCACAATCGGAAAGATCACACAGTCTTATGTGATCCAGAGAGCGGATCAGACAGCCTTTGACATTCAGTTTTATATATATGCAGACAATGAGGTTCGAAAGCTGCCGGCTGATTCTCTGAAAAAGGTGTATAAATGGAACCGTCAGGGCAGATGCTATTTATCTGTCAGTGATCTTGCTGAGATTTATAGAGAGTTCGGCTTGAATGCAGAGGAAACACAGTCCGGAAATTATTTTCCATATACAGTCCGTGGTGAGAAGACATTAGCACAGGCGACAGTGGTAACTTATAAAGGACAGCAATATGTATCTTATAACCTGGACAAGCAGGAAGCAACTGTACCAACAGACGTTTATTATATGCCAAAAGGAGCATCTGATGGCGAAAAAATTCCGGATAATAATTCAGACCAGATGAAGCAGAATAAGAACAGTTTCTATTCGGTTACAGTGATCAATCCGGATGGAAATCGAACTGTGAGTTACTATAAGAAAGATTCTGCGGTCACAATTTCCGTTGATCCAGGAGATACGAAGGAAAGCGACTGGCTTTGTGCCAGTGAGGATGAAAATAAAACAATCCATCCGGTAAAACAGGGCGATAAACTAACCTTTTCTATTGGGAAGATAGAGCAACCATATACGGTTGCATGCAACACTTTTGCACCAGCAACCTTGAATATTAAATTCTATACTTTTGTAGATAATGAGAGATATAATGTTCTAAACGAAGAAATTCCTGTTATAAAAGATACTACAACAAAGCCGGGAACAGTTTATTATTATATTTCTAATGATGAGTTAAAAAAGCATTTTGAAAAATTTCATTACGATGGTTCTATTCAAAATGGAGCAAAAGAGCGTTTTTATTATTCCAAGAGAGATTACGATACAATCCATAATGCAGGGATATACACGAAAGAAGGTCATGAATGTATTTATATAGGAGAATCCGGAGAGCCGATGGATGTGTATTACCTGCCAGACGGACAGAATAGTCCCATAATGAGTGCAAAGACCTTACTAGAACACGACGATGATAGATATAATGGTTTTTACAGTGTGACAGTACAGGATGACGATGGACAGGTTTACAGCCAAACAGCTTTGCGTGATCTTCCAGCAATTGATTTTGTTGCAAGAAAGTCAACACTTACAAGAACAGTTAGTACAAGGCCGCGTGTAGAAGAACAAACGCAGAATATAAACTGGGAATGCAGAAAGGAAGATGGTACTCTTTCAGAAGTTACATGGAGTAAAAATGAAGCAGAGCATACCATGAGCTTTACTATTCAGCCAGATGATGCAGTACGTCCATATGTGATTGTTCCTGATAATACAGAAAAACCGGCAGCAATAAAAGAAGCAAATATCAGTTTTTATGTATTTATCGATGGACATTATAAGCTGATAAAGAACCTCAATGCTGAGCAGCATTACATAATCAAAGCAAACAGTGGCCGAGCCAGTCGTTATTATTTGCGAGCTAAACCAGATGATACGATTTCTAAAATTTACAGTGAGTTTGGTTTCACTCCGAGCAAGCTGGAGCCCGGCGCAGATCAGAAAGAGAAGATTCTGTTTGGTTATGCGACAGACAGCCGTGTGTTTGTACAGCACCCTTATAAGGACAACGATGGTACATGGTATATTCCTGTCCTGAAAAACGGGAAAGATGTATCTGTCTATTATTTCTCACAGCCAAACCCACTGAATCCAGACAGAATCGAAAATTATTTTGATCGTTTGACAGGACTTTCTTCTCAGGTTGGGCTGGCAGGAAGACATTTCAGTGTAGAGGGAAGTTTTCATCTGATTGAAGTGTTGGATCCACTGAACCTGACCAAAAGAGAGGCGATTAAGAGACAGTATGTAGGCCATGGGGAAGCATATACTGTGGAAGTACCAAAGAGGGCAAGTTTAGAAGGTGAGTATTATGGCAAGGAGATTGTCTGGAGTTGTACATCTAATGACAGGGACGAAAATGAGGTTCTTCCGGAACCGTCCGGAGATGATAAGGTAAAATTTGAAATTCCGAATGTTAACTCATCTTATGAGGTGATCGCAGACAAACCGCTGGAGTCTGGGGCAGTCAGGGTTATCTATAATACAACTCGTTATATGAAGAAACTTCCTAAGGAAGCTAAGTTGACCCCTCAGGTTGGAAATAAGACAAGACATACAGATGATTATGAGAATGAAATAGAAGCTGGAAAACATAACGTTAAGTCACCATATCCTCTGGTTTATGATCATGAAGATAATGACAGCAAAGAGTTGGAACAGTATGAATTCGATCATTGGGATTACAGAAACAAAGACGGAAAGTGGCAGGAATGCGGTGCAGGGGATTCTATTTCTGATCTTATAAATAATAATGCAAGACAGCCAATCACCCTCTATGCAGCGTGGCGTAAGGTGAGTAACCAAAATCGAAAACAGGTACAGTTTTATATCTGTAAGTCAGCGATGCCGGAAGATGGTTCGGTAGCATTACCAACCACGAATGTAGACGATTATACAAGTGCGGTTGCCGTGGCAAACTGTAATGTGAAGGCAAGTATATTGCATGATGTTCCAGTTCTTGGAAATAAGAATCCATCTACGTGGGAACAGTATGCGGATGGAAATAAGAGAGTGCAAGAACTTTTGCAGGGAACTAAACCAGATGAGGGATATATTGGAAATGGAGACTATATCTACAAGATAGATAGAATTCCTTCCGATGAAGAGGTATTCCAGACAATTCGTGAAAGCGGACGTATGATTCGTATCGGAGACAGGGAGATTCCGCCATCGAAATTAGATACCGAATTCTTCACCATTTATTGGTATTCTTTCAAAAGTGAAATGTCCGATGGGTGGCATATTGACGGACGTATTGTAGCAAAAAATGGTTACCTGACAGTAAAGAAAGATTTTGTCGGAATGCCGGAAGCAATAGAGGAAGTCAAGAAAGATTATTATATCCAGGTAGATATGGATGAAAAGCTTTTAGATGGAAAACCGCAGCCACCTGCATTTCATGAGCATATGAAACTTGTGCTTCCTTCAGAAGATAGCCAGAAACCGGATGCAGAAGCTCCGCAAGCGGAGGATGCTCCAATAGAAGTTGTAGGTACATGGACAGATGAAACACATACAAGCTGTACGTGGATCGTTAAGGCGGACTCATTCTGGAAATACACATTAAAAGAGTACAACTATAAGCCAAAAGATTCGAATGTGAAATTTTCAGGTTGGTACAATGTTCGCAATTCTCATGAAGAAGGAGATAATGTAAATTCATGGGAAGCATATCCAGAAAGTGGAATTAAATTCACAGGACGTGGAATTGGACGCGGTGGTGAAACTCTTACTATTGAATTGGAGAACCGTTATCAGAAAGAGGGAATACTCACACTGAACAAATTTGATGAGTCTACCGGACAAGGAATGGAGAAGATCAATTTTGCTGTTAGTAAGAACGGTGTTGAGGAGGAAGCGGTAACAACTGATAAATACGGAATCGCACAACTTCATATTCCGTTACAAGATGAGAACAAACAGAATCGAACAGCAACTGAGACGTATTTGTTGCGAGAGACAAACTTACCAACGGGATATGTAGACACAGGAGATATACAGATCACAGTTGAGATTGCCAATGGAGCATTCAAAATCACTGATGCAAAACTGGTGGATAGGAAGGCTAACGAAAATCAGGAGGCTGTTAAGGCACCAGTTGATGGTAAGATAGACGGAAAATCTGTTCTGCTTCAGCGGGGAGATACCAGCCTTAATATCCGAAATTTTGCTAAAACAGGCACTCTGCATATAAAAAAGACATGGGAAAATCCAAATGATGCACTGACGGAAAAACAGGTGAAAATCAGATTGTATCAGAATGGAATTTCTACAGGACAGGAATTCCTGCTGAATGAAGAGAACGGATGGGAACATACAGTCGACAATGTTCCACTATTCCAGGACAGAATTCCGGTGGAATATAAGGTGGAAGAAATCGAGATAGGAAAGACACATTATTCTTCGGAATACGGGGATGGTTTCCTATATTATGAAGTTATTTATCCAGAGATTCAGTATTTCGATTCAAATGGACAACAATTATTCCCGAAGGATGAGAATGAGTTCAAGGATGTTTCCAAGATGGAACTGGAAGTGCAGAATCTGCATTTCAATCTTGCTGAACGAAGTTTCTTAAAGACGGATGATCTTCCAAGAAACCGACTTGCTGGTGCAGGTTTTCTGTTCTACAAAGTACCGTATGATGATGTTACGAAAAAATATGCGGATGATACAGGATATACAGTAGATTATGACAATACACAGAGCAAGGACGATATCGTTCTGAAAAAGGATGGAAAAACGTGTACGACGTATCGTTCCTTAGAAACAGATGAAAATGGAATGCTTCAATTACCGGAGGACTTTGAGAACGGACGATACTGGATGGTAGAATCTGTTACTCCAAACAAAAAGGACAAAGCAGATAAAACCAAAACACAGTATCAGGATAACTTTAATTTATATATGGTCGATGTAGAATCCGATATTTTATTCCTATATGAGAAATCACCGATGACAAATACCTGGAGAGCTGTTTCGGACAGACATATCGTCAATCATCCGCAAAAAGGCGGGGTGACGGTTGAGATTACAAAGGAAGTCACTGGTCCACTTGGAAACCGCAAGAAGCCATTTGATATGGAAATTCTCTATTGGGAAGATGGTCAAAAGCTGCGTAGCAAGACAATTAGAACTTCTTTGAAACATGGAGATAAAGTTACATTAAAAAATGTAGATATATCTTCGGATATCATAATAACAGAAACTGTTGATACATCAAAATACGCTGTTTCGATTTCTAAAAAAGAAGAGAATGATAAGTATTCAAATCCAGTGCAGGCAACATCGAATGGAAATACAGCTGTCATGAAACAGCGGATTGAGGCTGCACGAGGAGACGTGATTGAGTTAAAAATCACAAACGAAAACACACAATTAATACCGGAAACAGGGGTTCGTCTGAGAACAAGCAGGCATGTATGGTTACTATTTGCCATAAGTATTATCATGATTCTGTTTTTCAGAAGAAGACGGAAAATAAGATAAACACTGCTATGGAACAAAACTTGCAAAAATACATCAGACATTTTACATGTTTGTTGCATTGGAATAAAAAAATAAACCACTATAATAATGGTATGATCCCCGTCAAGAGGACAATAAAAAATAATAAATTTTTGTATCGTCAGCCATGCTATGGCTGGCGATATTTTAGTTTGCGCGCCATGGGCGCGCTCTAACGGGTGAAAGTCCCGAACACGCCTAGGCGACAAGGAAGTGTATAGCTGAACAGCAAGGGTGTCTATCGTAAGGTAGAATCTGAAGGAAGCTGTAAGCAAACTCTTGGTCCGACGGACAGAAATCACATATGAGGCTAGGTTCCGCTTGGTAAGTCTGCTAAATAAGACAAAGCCGTAAAGTTGCCGTTTGTAGGAACCGAGTAAATGTGGCGGATATATGAGAGGAAAGAGCGTGCACCTTAAGCGTGGAGGTCTCACAGAGGTTTCATTAGCCTAGTAACAACGAACTGTGAGAAGTCAGCCGAGCCCATAGTAGCGAAGAAGTCTCTGTAATGGAGATGGAGCGAAGGGGCGAACAATCAATAAGTTTGAGTATGTCTCGTATTGCAGAAATGACAACATCTGCCGTAATCAATCGGGAAAAAGGTGGTCAAATCAAGCGAGACGGAAAGGAAAGAACGCATGGACACAAGTAGTCTAATGAAGCAGATACTATCCAGCGATAATCTCAACAGAGCATATCTGCAAGTCGTACGAAATAAAGGTGCCGAGGGAGTGGACGGAATGAAGTACACAGAACTTAAAGAACATCTTGTAAAGGACGGCGAAATTATCAAGGAACAGTTGAGGACAAGAAAATATAAACCTCAACCAGTACGAAGAGTGGAGATACCAAAGCCAGACGGTGGTGTCAGAAACCTGGGAGTACCAACAGTAACAGACAGATTCATACAACAAGCCATTGCACAGGTCTTAACACCAATCTATGAGGAACAGTTCCATGACCATAGCTACGGATTCAGACCGAATAGATGTGCACAGCAAGCAATCCTGACAGCACTTGATCATGGAACAAGTGAAGCTGTGTTACAGGCAGATGTCGGACATTTTTGGGGTACATCTCTTCCAGTTGGTGGAGAAAGTACACATGATAAAGAACATGATGGAGAACTGATTGAAACGCTGCAGGTGTATCTGGACTGTGATAAGAGTGCGAATAAAGCAGCTGAAAAACTCTATGTAAATTATCGTACTCTTTCAGGGCGATTGAAAATAATAAGAGATATTTCTGGCATTGATTTCAAGAATTCTGCTGAGATGCTGGCTGTTAGAAATGGAATCGTTTTATTCAAAATGGCAGAAACACTGTAATTTAAAGAGAAACTATATCTCTACGGTATGGTTTCTTTTTTTTGCGAAAAACCGATAACTACAAACTTTTTGTAGCAAAACGTGAAAATATCTTCCTATTCTCTGTATTATTTTTGCAAAAAACAAGTGCTATACTTTAACCAGTCCATAAAAGAATACCTTGATTATCTAAGTTGATATGAAGCAGGAATGAAACATGAAAAAGAAACAGGTTGAGAAAGAACAGAATAATGAGAAACAGCTTCCCAGACAGGAAACGACACTGGGAGAAGATATCTTTCAGCTGTTATTGAAAAAGGAAATGGAACAGCAGAAAAACTGACTTTCACAAATAATCAGGCAGCCTTTACATTGAAAAAAGATGAATCTGTAGATATCAGTTGCTTACCGACAGGATGGACATATACCGTTACGGAGACAGCACCGGGAACAAACTTCGAGGTGTCATACTCGATAAATGGTGGATCGAAAACCGTTGGAGAAGCAGCATCATTTACAATGGCAGGAACGGAAGATATCCAATTTACAAATACATCAACCGTGGCACCGCCCGTAACCGGAAGAAATATTCAGAACAATAGCTGGATTATGATGCTGATTGTGGTTTTACTGATTGGCATTGGAAGCATGGTATTTTTCAGAAAAGTAAAAAGAAAATATCATTAAGGCAAAAAGGAAGAATTGTGCTTGTGAAGTGAAGAACCTGGAAGTATGATTCTTCCTTTTTACAATGAAAGAAACAAGAAAAATGTTCAGGATAAAAATCATTATTGGGGACGGATAGAGAGGGTGACATTATGCAGCTTACAAATACAACGGATTATGCCATTAGAATCGTATGTTATCTAGCATCAGAAAATAAGGTAATAACTACAGCAGAACTATCTCGTGAATTAAATATTCCGGCAAGTTATATTCCTAAAGTAACAAAGCAACTAAAAGAAAAAGAAATTGTTAAAGCGGCAGAGGGATCGAATGGAGGCTATATGCTGGAAAAACGACCGGAAGAAATTTCTCTTATGGACGTTATTAACTGTACAGAGTCAACAATGGCAATTAGCAGATGTCTGGAGAAGGACGGATACTGTTCCAGAAATTATTCAGATTGCTGCAAGGTACATAAGGTGTTACTGGATCTGCAGAACACTTATAATAACAGGCTGGAAAATGTGAAAATATCAGATATTATTCAACCGGGCAAAGATGAATATTTTGGACGTTTTTATGTAGTTATAAAATTGAATTTAAAGGATCAAACATATGAATGTATTTATTCCCACGTACATGAAGTCTATGATAAAGTAAGTGATTCAGCTACCTATGATGAGTTTATAAGGAAGTACACAGAACAATATGTATATGAACAGGATCGCCAGAAGTTAAGACGATTTTTGACAAGCGAAAAGCTTACGGAACACTTAGTAGACGGCTGTATGGAAGATGATATGTCCTACCGTAGAATATGTGATAATGAAGCAGAGTCTTATATTTGGATGGAAGCAAAAAGATATGTAGATGAGACGGAGAATATTGCCATTCTCACATTTCATAATGCGAAGGTCATTCCAGATACGATTGTTAATATGGAACAGGAATTGCGGAAGAAAGAAAAGAATATCACGAAACAGTATTGGGATATGGTTTCTTTGCTTGTTGCGGTATTGAATCATAATAATCTGGTGGAAACGGAACATCAGGATGATATTAGTTTTTATACGGAGCAGGTTTATCGTCAACTACAGAAAAATTATCCGGAATATGGAATTACCGAAGAAGAGATTGAAAATGTATCACACCTGGCACCAATCCATGATATTGGTAAAATCCGGGTACCGATAGAAATATTGAATAAAAATGGGAAATTAACGATAGACGAGATGGAAGTCGTGAAGCAGCATCCAATTACCGGTGCAGAGATGACATTGAGATTTCCGAATGGTATGACAACAGAGAAATTGAATAAGTACAGCTATGAAATCTGCCGACATCACCATGAGAGATTTGATGGCTCTGGATATCCGGACGGTTTAAAGGGAGATCAGATTCCGCTTTGTGCTCAGGTGGTCGGTTTGGTGGATGCCTATGATGCTTTGGTCAGTGAGCGACCATATAAACGAAAACTGAAACATGCCGAGGCGGTAAGGATGATTGTAAATGCTGAATGTGGAGCGTTTTCCATGAAATTGCTTCAATGTTTTTTTGCTGCGGCTATGCAAAAAGAGTGGGTGCAGAAAGTAGAATCAAACAGAGAAGAGTAAGGAAAAAGCTCAGTAGGTATTTGATGAAAATGAAAGAAATTTTAACGGATATTATAATAAAATTAGTTATTTTATGCTAAAAAATCATTCTAGATATTAGAATGCAATATTGAGTAAATGGTAGGAATTTTTATTCCGATTAGAGGTCCAGATATGAAGAAAAAAAGAAGGATAGAGAACAGAATTATCGCAGTAATACTATGTATGGCTATCTTATTTTCTCAAGTGAATATTGCGGATGCGGCAGACGTAAATCCATCGGGTACCAACACTAGTCAAGTGACACTTTCTGATGATGCCAATAAGAGTAATGGTGAAGTATTAACCGAGTCCACAGTTTCAGATGAAATAAATGGCACCACGGAATCCGAATCTAAGATATCGGAGGAAACAAGTGAAAACTCGAAAAATGACGAATCGGAATCGTTCGGTGGAAATGTTAAATCGGAATCAACAGATAACATAGATGCTTATTATAAGGATAGTAAAATATGCATTTATAATTATGAACAATTAAAACAGATTGGTTCAGATGCTTATATTTACACAGGCGATAAGGAAGGACAGATTGGTTCTGGAGAAGTAGTAAAGAGTGAAGGCACAGAGCTGAAATACGGTGCAGATGCTCAGTACATTTTGATGAATGACATCCAGATGAACTCGGAACAGATGTGTTTAGTACCGGATTCCTTTACCGGAACTATCACAGGTACGAAACTAGAAGAAAACGAAACACCAACGCTGTATGATAAGGAAACGGATACAATCTACATATATAATCCATATCAGTTAATGGTACTTGCACAGGAAGAATCTGAAACAGAACCTGTTATGACATTAGATTATGATGCACCACAGTTTGGTATGGGACAGATGATCTATCCGGATGGAGAAGATCAGGAGTATCTGACTTATAGTAAGTCTCATAATTATGTGTTATCGCAGAAGTTTAATTCGGATAAGCCAGAACTGGTTGCAGATCAATTGACAGAAAAATCAGCGAATGGAGTTCAGTGGCTAGATGGTGAACATGCAGATGGAAGAACAAAACCGGGACAATTATATGTAGAAGTTTCCGGGAAGAAATATATTCTGATCGGAAATGAGTCACAGTTGCGGGCGATTGGAAGCAATAAGAGCGTAACTCCGAGACTGTATGTTTATTACCGTCAGGGGTTAGTAAGCGGATTACTTGGCGGAAAGCCTTTCTACACACCATACTATCCAGGCGATGCGGATCTTGGACTTGATGCTGTTGCTGCAGAAGGGGCAACTACCCATCTTTCTGGATTCCAACAAAAGCCAGATACAGTGAAAGGTGATAACTCGTATCTATATTATAAAGATAATGGTAAGTATAAGCTGGCAGATGTCGATTTGACAAGCGATGATATTGTTACGGGTCTGTTGAAGGGAGTAGGCGGACTGTTAGGGACATTATTGGGTGGTCTTACAGTAGGAACTGGTAGTTTATGTGGCGTTAACGACCAAGGGTTACCTGACAATGAAACAGCGAGTCTGATGAAGTTAAAGCAAGAATATGGTGGTTTAAAATATTCATCCAATGCAAATTACATCATTTTTCGAGATATTGACTTATCCAAGGATGGTGTGAACTCAAATAAAGAAGATGATCTGTGGACACCGCTTATGGTGTCGGGGGACATCAAAGGTGCAAAGTTAGCAGATGGACAGGCGACACTTACGGATGGAAATTCTATTTTGGCAACTGGAAAACCTGTAATTTCTAATGTGAATGTGAACCAGACAGAAGAAATGGATGGTTCTAAGTATATAGGAATTGGATTTTTTGGAACAATTACGAATGAGGTGAATGTAAACAACATTGGTGTCAGCGCCGGAACGGTTTCCGTATCAAACCTGGAATTACAAAATGTAAATGTACAAAATAACACGAATAAACATAAAAACACTCAGACCATAATAAGTGGACTCACATCAGGACTTGGATGGCTTGTAGGTGGTGTAGTTGATTTACTAGTAGGAGTTTTAACATTTGGAAACGTAAACCTGAATTTGAAAGATACATTATCAGCACTTTTAAATGCAAGAGCAAAGGATCCGACGATTTATGCAACAGGTGCATTCGCTGGAAGGCTAGTGGGTGATGTTTCCATTGAAAACTGTGATGTGACAGGAAAAGTCAGTGTTTCGAATATTAATGATCGTACTGGTGGGTTTGTCGGTTATACAGAAGGTGTAACAGAGTATGACGGATTGTCAAAAGCTCTTGGAGTAACGGTGAATGCATTATCATCATTGTTAAATGCAATTCCGGGACTTGGGCTTGGAGATTTGATCACAATTCTTCTGGACAATGCATTGCCGGTTGGTAGTTTAATCCCTACTGGATACAAAAATGTAAATATCAAATACTGTCATGTAGAGAATCTGGCAGGAACTATCGGAGCTGCGGATAAAGATTATGCAGGTGGTTTTGTAGGACAGCAGGTAGGAACAAGAATCTTTGACTGCTCCGTGAAAAACAGTAGTTATTCTGTAACGGCAAAAGAATACGACGGAGGATTTGCAGGAATCAGCAGAGATGCAGAAATCCGAGGTTTGTTAAGTGATGTAGGTGTTGAACTTATTCGAGTAATGCAGCCACAGAGTATCTTGTTAAATTGCAATCTGACAGGATGTAATGTCTCAGTATCTGGTGAAAATTATCAAGGTGGTATTGTAGGAGCACAGACAAACAGCTATGCAGTCAATTGCGGAGTGAGCGGAAGCATTGCAGTTAAAGCAAGCGGAAGTTATGCCGGTGGTGTGAGTGGTATTTCAACAGTTGGATGGATTACAAACCTTGGAAATAAAGAAGTCAAGGATGCAAGCCTTTTAACAACAGTGAAAGACTTGTTGACAGGTCTTTTGTCGAGTGATCCGGAAAAAGCAGGTATGCTCTTGTCACTTGTAGGAATTGCACCATCAGCAATCTTGGGATGTAACATGGATTGTTCATCAGTTTCAGTTGAGGCTGGTAAGAGCTATTCCGGTGGTATTCTTGGTGGCGGTGATGGCGTCTATATTGCAGAATCCAGTTCCGAATATTTAAATAAACTTCCGTATTGGAAACATGGCGGAGGAGATGCGAGCAGTGTAGCCCAAAGAGATAATGTGCTTACAGGATTAAAAACAGTTACGGCAGGTGAAAATCGTGTCGGCGGTATTGCAGGAAGTGTAACAACAGCAAATGTCACAGGACTTTTAAATAATACGCTTGGAATCGGAAACTTCCTTGGATTTACTGTGCATCATGTAACAGTGACGGGAGTAAATGATGGATATATAGTTGAAGCAAAAGAAAATTATGCCGGCGGAGCACTTGGTGAGGCTGTTGGTGGAGATGTGGATACTGTAACATTGAATCAGGTAAAATCTGTTTCGGCAAAAAACAGAGTAGGTGGTTTTATCGGTTGTGCAGGTCCGGGAGATCTGGCTGGTGGAAACGGACTGACTTTGAATCTGTTAGGACTAAACAATTTGCTGAAAGTAGGAAATCTGCTTTCTGTGGCAGAAGGTGTCAGAGTTAAAATCAATGAAGCTCATGTAAATGGCATCGCAGGAGGCATGACTGTAGAAGCAACAGGTGCAAATTCCAACGGCGAAGTAGTGGATTATACAGCCGGTGGTTTCATCGGAAAGAGTAACAGCTGTGAGATCATTAAGTCTGATGTGAAAAATTTAAAAGAAGTAACAGCAAATGATACAGATGGTTTTGCAGGAGGATTTGTAGGTTCTTCACAGACCGGAGGTCTTGCAGATGTAGCTGGTGAAGCGGATGTCAAGGCTTTGCTAAATGCAAATAAGTTGTTAGGTGCTGTCACGTACTTGCTTCCTTCTTATACAGAGTGCACGGTTACTTATGTTGATAAAGGCGGAGTTGCTGCAGATACAGCTGGCGGTTTTGTCGGAAACTTCCAGAGTGGAACGGTTAACAACCAAGGCGCAGGAGAAGGTAGCTATTATTCTGTCTATAATCTGGATCATGTAAACGGGCAGTCTTATGCCGGAGGCTTTGGCGGAAATGTTTACTCCGGAGCATTGGCAGATGCTGGAGGTGGAATCAGCATTCTTGGAGGTATCAAGGGGCTGAATATTAATGTAGGAGATTTGCTGAACCTGATTAATGCTTACATCCCATATGTACAGTATGCCGGAGTTAAGTCAGACAACGGATTTACAGTTACTGCGAACAAAACGAATACAGATGATAGCAATTCTGGAAGTGCCGGAGGATTTATCGGTTACGGAAGCGGTGTACAGGTAAGCTACTGTGATGTTACGAATCTGAAGCACACTACTGTAAAGGAACCGAAGGATCTGGAAGCAAATGAAGCGCCAACATATTATGATGAAAATATAAGCACATATGCAGTCACCGGTGCCAGATATGCAGGTGGATATATCGGATATATGGATATTGGTTCTGCAGCTTCCATTGGAAAAGGTTTGAGTGTACTTGGCAACTCGATTGGAATCAATCATGTGCTGGATGCATTGAACGTCGTTGTTTCTACAATAGAACATTCTGATGTTACAGGAAATGTTGGAGGTTTTGCAGTAAAAGCGACCTGGAAAAATACAGCATCTGATGCATCGGTAAATGACATACTTGGTGATGCAGGTGGTTTTGCCGGAAAGATTTCCGGTGGACACATTCAGAATTCCAACGCAAATAACTTCTCATATATCATTGGACAGATTACAGCCGGTGGTTACGTGGGAGATCTGGAACCGGGAAATGTGGCAAATGTACTTGGCGATACGGGTATCTTAGGTGGTCTTGTTGATGTGTCAGATACATTGACATCATTGGCGGAGGACTTTGTGCCGACAATCAGAAATAGCTCTACGACTTGTGTCCCTTGTGGTGGTGCAGTTCGTGCGGATGCGGATTCAACAACACAAGTACAACGAGGTATGGCCGGCGGTTATGCAGGGCATAATGAAGGCGGTCATATCTGGGGAAACAATACAAAGAATTGGAAAGGGAAAGCTTATACCGGACCAACAAGTGTCTGCAAAGCAGTCCGGATCCGATCAGTATATGGAAAAGAAATCGCAGGTGGCTTCACAGGATTTATGGAGTCAGCTGATACGGCAAGTACTGGAAACCTGTCCTTATTATGGGGATTGGTAAAGGCAGATAACATCCTGGGAGCACTTAGCGTTGTTTATCCGACAGAAGAAAATACGGCAGTTTACGGACCACTTGCCCTGATGGATTATGAAACATGGAATAAATGGGTGGAGTTTGTCGGAAAAAAGGGTGGTTACGGAAGTGATCTTGCCGAGCATGGAACAGTAAATAATCAGGCTGAACTGGACGCAATCATTGGAAAGTATGCTTACGGATACAATGTTGTAGCAGGAAGAGTCAATTATCGGGATGAAATAAAACTGGCGAATGGCGGAGCAGCTGGTGGCTATGTCGGATCGATGCAGACCGGAACGATAACAAATGGACAGGCTTATCAGGCGAAGACAATTAAAGGGCTTCGATGCGCCGGCGGTTTTGCAGGAGAAATGATAAACGGTGGAGCAGCAGATCTAGGTGGTGCAAATATTCTGGGACTTGAGCTTCAGCTAGGACAGATGCTGAAAGTACTGGATGTATTTGTTCCGGTAATCAAGGGATCTTCAGTAGAAGGATATCAAAGTGGCCTTAGTGTTGAGTCAAATGGTGTTGATGATAAGGACGCCTGTGGTTATGCCGGAGGTTATGTCGGCAAACTGATTGGCGGACAAATCAGAGAAAATGAAATAAAAGAAGCAAATGAAACAAGTAAAAAAATTCGTTGTCAAGTTACTAAACTAAGACGAGTAGACGGAAGAAGCTATGTCGGCGGTTTTGTCGGAAGTTCAAGACCTGGAAGTGTTGCAACATTAGATCCGCTGGCTGGAGAAGGATTGTTCTTAAGCAAATTATTGCAAAAACTGCTTGATGCACCGGCAAAACTTGTAAAGGTTATGAATGCAACAGTCGCAACGATTCGTTATGCGGATGTGGAATCCTGGGATGACTGGGGAATCATCGTAAATGGTGCTTATCCAAGTGGAAGTAATAATACTTCTTATGCAAAAGCGGCAGGAGGATTTGCCGGAAATCTGGAAGGAACTGTACTCGGTAAGAAGGATACGGAAGAGGCAGGAGTTTCTGTACAGAATATCCGTTCCGTAGTCGCAGGTGAATATGCCGGAGGATGCTTTGGTGTTGCTGACGTGGCCGGAGTTGCCAATATCAGTGCAGGAAATGAGACCTCGCTCCTTGATAAATTATTAGAGCTTGGAAGAACCGATGTGCTGGATGCGTTTAGAAGTTATGTATATTACGGAACTGTAAGTGGAAGTAAGGATGCTGGCTTAAGTGTCAGCGCAAACATAGCGATAAAATCCGGACAGAACAATCAGGTTACCTATAGTGGAACAGCCGGAGGTTTTGGCGGCTCATTGCTAAATGGTTCTGTGAAAAACAGTAAAGTAACAGAATTAAGTAATGTAAGAGGTTTAAATAGTGTCGGAGGATTTGTCGGCTATTCTGGAAAGAGCGGAGTAGTTAAGGCAGACAAGATAGACGTTATTGGAGACAATACAGGACAGTTACTGGGTGGAGCTCTTGGAGTTATGGACATTTTTGGTTCTCACATTGATGACTGTGCAGTTACAGGAACTGATGATGGTTACACTGTGCAGAGTACAAATGGAGATGAGCAGATTGCCGGAGGATTTATCGGATATGCAAATCTTGCAAGAATGTCGAATTGTACAGCAGGTGACAAGACAAACCAGAAAATTGGACTGAAACAGGTAGCGTCAGGTGGAACAGCCGGTGGATTTGCAGGACGAACAAGTTTCGCTTATCTTGCAGATTTGAAGTTGGATTCAGGAGCAGTGAATGTAATATTCTCAGTTGTTAATCAACTTGTAAAAGCACTATATCTGGATAAAATCCAGGATTCCGATCTTCTGAAGATTAATCTTGGAATCATCAAAGTGGATGCGCTGTATGATGGCAAACTGCTTCGTGTAAATCTGCTTGGACTGGATATTTCTGTAGGACTTTCAAAAAAGTCAACGGATAACAATCAACAGACAGACCTTGCAATTATTACGATTGGAGATTCATCCATCAAACTTCCATGCGATGAAAATGGACTTTTGAATGATAATGATGCCAAATCCAATATCAGTGTGAGTCTGATCAAGGCGAATCGAACAAAAATCACAGATAGTAATGTCTACGGTGTCAGTCAAGGATATGATGTCTATGCCGGTGGAGCCGGAAATAACAATGATGGTGATGCTAAAGACGGACGAAGTGGTGGCTTTGTTGGATTCAACGATGAAGGACTTTTGAAGAACAACAACATGTATTACTGTGATGTGGTTCGGGGAACAAAAGATCTTGTTGGACCATTTAGTGGAAAAAGTGAACTGGATACGGTATATGACTTCAATAGCCAGGAAAAGGTGGAAGGCGAAAAGAACAATTATCGTATTTATAGAAAACTGGATCAATCATTAGATCAAATTGAAAAGAATAACAGTATCTTGAACAGCAGTCATGAAAAGGATGATGCAAGCGGATGGGATATTTATACAATAGGACACATGAATCCGGTAAAGACCTTTGAGACTTTAAAGAATGCTGTTCTGGCAAGCAAGAGTGATTCAGTGAAAGCAGATCTTAATGCCTATGAATCACCAGCAAAAGCAGTATTGATGGCAGATACTAAAACAACATTGAACACAGGAGAAAGTGATACTCCGGAGCCATCCGAGTCACAGGATCCATGTGATAAGTTGATCAAGCTGACAATCAATAAAGTCTGGAAGGATCTAAATAATAAAAAACGTCCGAATAACATTACGGTAACGATATCTCGTACCTGGACAGATGCAACAGAAAAAGAACACACAGAACCTGTTCCAGGATATGAGGACTATATTATAAGTGGTTCTAGTGATAAATCTACCTGGCAGAAGGTCATCAAAGGATTTCCAGCATATACGATGGATGCAAATAAAACCATTCACTATTACACATATTCCGTTACGGAAACGGAAATAAAAGGATATACAACTACAATCGAAACTTCTAAAGATGGATTTACGTTTACGATAACCAACAAACATTTCCCAGGACTTCCGGATACCGGAGGACAGGGAAGAAACTTTATTTACCTGATAGCTGTTCTGCTTTTCCTGATATATTTCGTAATGAGATATAAAAAATGCAAGGAAAATAAAAAAGCAGAAAAACTATAAAAGAAAAATTCTCAAGAAAAGGAGACAATAGTTATGAAGAGAATGAAAAAAATCATGGCATTAATGCTGGTAGCGATTATGATGATGGCTATGTCTGTCACAGCATTTGCCGCAGAAGGAGCAGCAGGAACACACACACTTACAGTTAATGTGAAAACAGGAGAGGGTGTTCCAGCACAGACACTTAAAGATCAGACAATTTATCTGTATAAATTGTTTGATGTGACAGAGTCTGGTACAACAGAATCAAAGAACTATGCATATACAGTGAATGCAGCAACTGGGTATAAAGATGTATTGGTAGCTGCATTAAATAATAAAGCAATTACAGCATCTTCTACAGATGAGGACATTGCAAATGCTGTAAGAAATATTGGTAACAGTGATACTAAAGAAGTACAGGATTTTGCGAACGCTTTTACAACGAAGGCATTAACTACGAGTCCCAAATTAGAAGCTACAGCAAAATCTGAAAAACTTGGAGATGTAACATCTTATACATTTAATGATTTAGCAGCTGGTTACTATCTTGTATATGTAACAGGTGGAAAAGAGATTCAGTCTTCTTTAGTTACAGTTGATGAGACAACAACTACAGTAAACTTAAAAACAGAAGCGCCAAGTATTACAAAAACAGCAGATAAAGAAACAGCTGAAATTGGCAAGGTAGTAACATATACAGTAACAGGTGTTATTCCGGATACAACAGGATATGCTGAATATGTATATAAAATCCATGATGAATTATCGGCAGGTCTTGATTTTGTAAACGATGCAAATGGAGCAGCTCTTGAAACAGGTGCTACAAAAGTTAAAGTAGCAGTAGCATTTAAAGATGCAACAGATGCTAGTACAGCACCAATAGAAGCAACACTTGATTCTAAAAACAACAAAAAGATGAGTCTTGATCTGTCTGCATGGGTAAAAGCAAATCAGACAAATAAAGGAAAAGAATTCACAGTTACATATTATGCAAAAGTAAATAAAAACGCAGTTGTAACAGAAAAGAACAAGGCTCAGTTAGAGTACGGAAACAAGCCAGGTGATACAACAACTACAACACCAAGTGAAGCAAAGACACCGACATATCCATTAGATATCAAAAAGATTAACAAGAATACGAGTGGACTGTTAGCAGGCGCAAAATTTAGCTTATATAGAACTGCACAGGATGCTAAAGGTAAAACAAATGCTATCACAGTTTCTGGAAGCAACGGAAGTTATGTCGTAGACGCTGATTCGAAAAATACTGTATTTGAATCAGTAGCAACAGAGGTAGGAAATGGATATAACCTCCACCTTAACGGTCTTGCAGCGGGCGATTACTGGTTAGTAGAGACACAGGCTCCAGAAGGATTCAACAAATTGACAGATCCAATCAAAGTTACAATTACAAAAACTGGCGATGCAGAATGGACTGTTCAGAAAAATGATGCACCAGAAACTGACAAGATTATTGATGTTGAAAACAGCACAGGTTCCCTTCTTCCATCTACTGGTGGACGTGGAGCAATTGCATTTGCTGTAATCGCAGCTCTTCTTGTATTCGGTGTAGCAGTAAGCTTCATCCGTGACAAAAGAAAAGAAGCATAATAATTTTACCAGAGATATAAGATAATATTTAAGGAATTGGCGGTTATCTTCCACGGAAGGTAACCGCAATTCCAAGTATAACAACAGGGAGAATGAAATGAAGAGTAAGAAGAAAAAAAAGAAGGTAACAATAAAAGATATTATTCGTCTGATTGTGCTTTTGGTTGCATTCTCCGTATTGTTATATCCAACGTTTAGTAGTTATTTGAATGAAAAGAATGGTTCCAAAGTTGTATCCTATTATGATGAGGAAAGCGTAAAGTTAAGTAAGGCAGAAAAAGAGCAAATGCTGGAAGATGCGAGAGCATACAATAAGGAAATGCTGGGAAATATTGATTTGATTGATCCATTTTCGCAGGAAGATGTGGAAATAGATGCTCGCTATGAGAGCCTGTTAAACGTAGATGGTTCTGGAATGATGGGATACATTCGCATTCCTAAGATTAATGTAGAACTTCCAATCTATCATGGAACAAGTGAAGCTGTGTTACAGGCAGGTGTCGGACATTTCTGGGGTACATCTCTTCCGGTTGGTGGAGAAAGTACACATACAGTTCTGACTGGACATAGAGGTCTTCCGACAAAAACACTATTTACCAATATGGATAAACTGGAAGTAGGGGATATTTTTTACATTAAAGTCTTAGATGAAACACTGGCATATCAGATTGATCAGATATTAACGGTTTTGCCACAAGAGACAGATAGCTTGTCCATTGAACCAGGTAAGGATTATGCAACACTTGTTACTTGTACACCATTTGCAATCAACACACATAGACTTTTAGTTCGTGGAGAGAGAATACCTTATGAAGAGGCAACAAAGCAAGAGCCTGATACAAATATAAAACCAGAGTTGTCTTTTACTGCTAAAGTGCTGATTGTAACAATTATAGTAATTTTTATAGGGCCGATGATAGCTATAATTTATAGTATACGAGATAGAAAAAGGAGGAAAGTAAGGTGAGAAAGAAGATAAGAAGTATTCACATTATTTTATTCGTTTTGCTTTTTCTTGTCGGTAGTTTTATAGATATTTCAACAATCCATGCTGAAGCAGGAAGCAGAACAGGAAGCATTCAAATTATTTACAAGGGGAGAAATAGCTCAGATAAAGAAGTGACTCTTTCCGGAGCAGAGTTCTCGATATTTCCAATTCAATATATGAAAAATGATGAGCTGGTCTGGGAAGATGGTTTTAAAGATTCAGGTATATCGTTACAAGATACCAGTGCAGAAGCAAGAGAAAAACAAGCAAGACAATTGTTTGCATTTGCGAAAGAAAATAATATTTCCGGATTAATGCAAGAAACAGATACTTCGGGACGCACGAGTTTTGGTGAACTAAATGAGGGAATTTATTTGCTTGCACAGATCGGAAATGTAGAAAGTGGTACAGATAAATTTGAATCTGCTTCATTCCTTGTTAATATACCATCTGAAATTAATGGGAATGTAGAATATAATGTAACGATAGAACCAAAGGCTGAATGGGTTTCACCAGAAACACCACCGAGCAATCCAGATAAGCCTAAGGATCCGACACCTTCAAAACCGGATAAGCCAAATACTATTCAGAAAATAATAAATACGGTAAAAACCGGAGATACAACAAATATAGTTGCATGGTTTTTAATAGCGATTGTTAGTCTTGGTTTGATTATAGGATTCTATAAAAAGAGAAAAATGAACTAGCCATTATTTAAAGAAAACTGATCCATTGCGGTGGAATCAGTTTTCTTGTGTTATATGGTTTAAAACGTTTCTAATATTAATGTTGAAGTGGTGGTGCAACGGTACGATTGATATCGTTGTTTGATATTTGAGGAGCATTGAGCAGTGCTGTGAAATTCTGCTGGATGATATCTAGTGTCTTCTGTTTTTTCTGCAATTCCTGTTTTTCTCGGACAGTAGCAACCTGTTCAGATTCAAGATTTTCTATTCTATTCTGGATTTTATTAGAGCTTGGGATTTTGGTAACACCGAGATCCTGAAGCTCTTTTTTTATATATTAGGAAAGTCCTTTGTTTAAAGCAGAGGTAAAAAAATGCTTCATAAAAAAAGAGGCATAGGAAATAGACGATTGTTAGAAAAGATAAAAGCCTTCTTCACCAAAATCGTCATCATCATCAAATTCATGAAGAAAATAGTCCATATCCAAAAGGTCATTGTCACTCATGAGTTTGATATCATGGGCACTCATACCTTCAGGATGATTTTCATCAATCCCCGTTAATTCACGGAGAAGATGGGCACAGCAGACTGCATGCTGAATATCTGAATAATTCCAGTAGGAAGCTCAGCAGTCATGCATGGCAATCCCTTTGAATTCCGGGAGAACACCGCATTGTTCCATGCCTGCACTTCCACGTTTGGGACTGATATCAAGATAGGTGTATTCACAGTTTGAGGCATCATGAACTCACCAGAGTTTTTTATCCACTCTGGTTTCTGTTTCATCGAAATGTCCAAGTGCGGAACCAATCAAAAGTTATATTCAGAGTATGCAGACACTACTTTATTATTCATATTTAGAGAGAAAAAGTCAGATGTATATGACTATTATGAAGTAAGATACGGAAAAAATAATTTTATGCATTTGGCAGGAATAAAAAGTAAAACATTGAGTGTAGTTGATTTTTATACGGCTTGTGAGAAACAAATAATAAAAAAGGAAGATTGCAATCCACGAAGAAATGCAAATACTATGTATGCAAAATTAGCTGTTATGGAACAAATGTTGGATTTGAGAAATAGCAAGTGCTATAAGATAGGTACAAAAGATTTAATTACGATATAGTATATCACAAGAGTGTGGTATTAATTTCTCTAGCATAAACTGGTAAAGAAAAAATAAGATGAATAAAAAAGAAAAAGAGGTCACAACCGAACTAACTCTGTTGTGACCATCCTGTCATTCCCCGAAAGACATCATGTTATTACGGAGAATGACTATTTTTTAATTCAGATCGGCTGTCATTTCTGCAACCATGACCAGATTATCGTTCGTGCTCTGATCCATATCTACAACCTGCACATGAATCTGATCTGTATCCGTCTGCTCAAACTGCAGCTTGATCTGGTACACTCCATGTTCCGGATCTGTAAAAGTACCTCCGAATTTCTCGAGGGCATTTCCATCTGCATCCGTAATAATCATCTGTACATTTTCATATGTTTCCGGCACCTCAAGATAAAGGTAGGTGGATGCTGGCACTTTTACAACCTTACTTACTTTGAATCCATTATTCTCCGCATTTACTTCATATGTCTGGTTGTTGCTGGCATCCGTATTCACTGTGAATTTGAGATTCCACTCTCCGCTGATCAGATTCTCGCCCTCCACATACTTGGTTGTGCTCAGCTCATTTTCTCCCTTTCCATAGAGCTGGGTAAACTGTATGTTTACCGTTGACTGATCTGAAAATTCCTTTTTCTTCAGAAAATCTGCACTGATATGTCCAAGACCTACAAAGCTTCCGTCCTCCGCTTTTTCCAGACAAAGTTCTGCACCGCATTCCTCTCCGTTAACCTGCACTCTCTGACTTTTCTCCGGCAGCAGATATTTCTTCTGATTGATCTGCTCATTGTCTGTAGTAGCTGTCATCGTAAAATACATTTCATATCCATCACAGTATGCATCGGATACCGTTACTGTCACGCCGTTATCTTCTGCTTCTGATCCCGGAGTCTGCACATTTGCAGAATAATCTTCAATCTTTTCATAGGCGGTCTTATCTTTCCCTGCATACGGATCCTTCGCCCTGTTTTCCTGCATTTTTGCAAAGACATCTCCGATCACCGGGATATTCTTCGCCAGTACCGGATTGGAATAAAGAACCGTTCCTGATACAGCGATCACCGCCACAGCTGCCGCCGCTGTTGTCCACACTTTCTTTCTCTTCTGATTCCTGTTATCTGGCTTCTTCATTCTAAGCTTTCCTTGTCCGATTTCTTTATATGCATCTTGAATCTTTTGCTCTACAATCTCTGGAATTTCTAAATCTTTTTTCAAATCCTGTTTCATTTTCTCTTCAAATGACATTCTCAAGCCCTCCTTTTCTGCTCACATTTTCTATCTTTGTCTGAATTTTTGCTTTACTCAAACTGAAATTCCGGGTGTTCTTTCAGATAGAGTTTTTTATATACTCCTCGACCTCTGGAAAGTCTTGTCTTCACTGTATTTTCATTCATCTGCAGTATTTGACTGATTTCTCGGATGCTCATCTCTTCTACATAATATAAAATCAATACAACCCGATATTGCTGTTCCATCTGGTCTAACAGCTCTAGAAAGTCTTCGTTGATTGTTGCTGCTCCCGGTGGTGCTGCAATCTTTTCTTCTGCTTTCTTTCCTTTTATATCTTCTGCCCCATAATAGTCCTCAATTCCGACTACTTTTTTCTGTTCCCTAAGCATCTGATTACAATTATTAATCAATATTCTGAGTAGCCATGTCTTAAAATACTGTGCTTTTTTTAATTCTTTCAGCTTTTCATAGCAAGTGAGGATACTTTCCTGAATTGCATCTGCTGCATCAGAATCGTTTTTTAAAATACCGATCGCTACTTTATACATGGCCTGCTTATTTTCTTCTATCAATTCCACGAACGCCTGATCATCTCCCCTCTGCGCCCGCTTTACAAGAGATTTCATTTTATACGCCACCTTCTTTCAATTGTTTTCAAGCTCCATCTCAACCGATTGATACTTATTAGATGAATTTATGGTGTAAAAAGTTTCAAAAAGAGAGAAAAAGCACCTGTCAAAGAATCTTTGCGTGTTACTGTTCACACGATGTGCGACCAGCAACGCATCTCGCCATTTTAAATCGCCTTTGGCGATGGGGCGAGATGCATTCAAGTCAAAACACGCATCCTCCGTGTCAATCAGCGGAGTGATTGACACGGGAGTGAACAGTAATCTTTGCGCAACTATATACGCAATGTAATGTGATGATTGCTTTACTTTTAACATTATTTTTTGGATAATAACATTAAAGGAGGATTCAAAAATGGTAGAATCTATAGACAAAGAAAGAGTAATGGGGATAATAAAGCACGAAAAATCTGTTGTAGATTTTTTTACAGGTGCTGAAACCGGAATTATTGTATCTTGCTTATTTTCACCGAATTCATCGGTAAGAACTACGGTTATTATTGTTGGAATTATAATGGTATGTATTGGATGGTATAAAAAATCAAAGAGTGACAAAAAGGTATTTCAATATATTAAAGAACATGATTAAATGAACCATCCATTTTGAAGAAATCCTCGTCATTGACGGGGATTTCTTCATGGAAAGGCAAAGATCGTTACTTATAATTTTGCAGGATTTACATGAACCATGATATGCTTTACTTTAGGAAAAGTCTTTTCGATATCGTTATGCACTTTTTCGGCCACATCATGTGCATCCTGAAGCGTGATGGATCCGTCCAGAGCTATTTCAACATCAACGTAGATTTTATTTCCAAAAATTCGAGTTCGAAGTACATCAATCTTATGAACGTTTGGATTGCGCATTACGCAGTTGCGAAGTTGAGTCTCCATTTCTTCGTCACAGGAGTGGTCAACCATCTTGTCGATTGCATCTTTGAAAATATCAGAAGCAGCCTTTACGATAAATACAAAAATCACTAAGCTGGCAATGGAATCCATGATTGGAAATCCAAGTCTTGAACCGGCGATTCCGACCAATGCACCAATGGAAGAAAATGCATCAGAACGATGATGCCAGGCATCAGCCATCAGTGCACTGGAATCGATTCTTTTGGCGTGATATCTGGTGTACCAGTACATGGCCTCTTTGCTGATGATTGAAATTATAGCGGCAATCAATGCTAAGATACCAGGCGTTTGTATGTTGTCAGAATTTCCCTGCAATATCGTTTTGAATGCTTCAATTCCGATTCCAAGACCTGTAATGAGAAGAACAATCGCAAGGACAATTGCAGCTACACACTCTAGGCGTTCATGTCCATAAGGATGCTCTTTGTCAGGTTTTTTTGATGCGAGTCTGATTCCAATAATAACTACAAATGTACTGAATACATCTGATGCGGAATGAATAGCGTCACTGATCATCGCGTTGGAATGCGCAACAATTCCGGCAAAAAGTTTGAGCAGAGATAGGGCGATGTTTCCGATAATCGTAATGGTAGAGACCTTATTGGCTACTTTTTGGAAATCTTCTTCGTTTGCGACGGGATTTCCGGTTTTCATTGTACTGTTTTCCATATGTGTTACCTCCAATTTAATAGAACAATTAAAAGATAGCTCTATGGCACTAAATATATGTGGGGAAATAAAAGAATTATTTTAAAATAAAAAACACCCACGAATCAGTATTAGCAACTACTGTCCCGCGGATGAAAGATTCCACTGTCGCATCTGCGACCCGACTCCATGATATGATATCACGGTCTGCTCAGTTTGTACTGTAGATTTATATGCAGTGCAAAGAGTTATAGTAGATATAGCATAAAAGAGATGGGTTTGTCAAGAAAAATGAATTGATTTTTGATTACAGATATTAGGAATGATAAAGTCAAGGAATGGGTAATGAAATAAGTTACTTGCGGTCCTCTTTTTTGAGTGATAAGATAAAAATACTTGTAAAGAGAGTGAGGTAGAAAAATATGTATTATGTACCAGATGGCACAAAAGAGTGCGGATATTATGAATGTAAAAAATGTGGAAGTCGATTTTTATCTTTACAGACAATGAATACAATTCCCTGTCCGGATTGCGGGATGGATATTGACTATGAAATTGGACCGGATGAAACGTTGGAAGCAACGGAGGATACAGCAGTGCTGGTAGAGAAGATTATAGGAGAAGAGGAAGTTGAGAAGATGGATTCACTTCTGAGTCTGGCAATTACCGGTGGAGATTATAATTGGATTTAAAATATATCCGAAGATAAAAGAGATTTTTCCTATTATAGTGGAAAAATCTCTTTCCATTCTCCGGGAGAAAGTGTCTCATCGAGAATAATATCTTCTATAGAAATGCGTTTCAATTCAATTACGCAGCAGTGAACCGCTTTCATCATGCGGCGAATCTGACGCTTACGCCCTTCTCTGATTGTGATCTCTCCGTAAGTGACCGGATGAGTTGGGAGGTTGTTACATACGGCATTCTGTACTTCCGGATGTAAAGTATCTATTATATTAGAAAGAATATCCTGACGAAATATTTTTAGTTTCGCAGGAGAAGTAAGAACAGGGGATCCTTTTAAGAGGATTCCTTTTTCTAATTGTTGGCACCGATCCTCGGTTAAATCACCTAGAACTGTAAAATGATAGGTTTTCTCTTTATGATAAGAAGGGTGTGTAAGTTTCTGGTTGAAAACTCCGTCATCTGTAATGAGGAGGAGTCCTGTGGTTTCTCGGTCTAATCGCCCAACCGGATTTAAATTATCATTGTTTAACTCTGAAAAATAGTCCATAACGGTTGGGTAAAGGCTATCACGGCGGGCAGTGACGCAGCCAAAAGGTTTGTTGAACATATAATAATGAAACATATCGTGTCTCCTGTGTCTTTATAAGTGAAATAAATAGATGAGATTGATTATACAGAAAAATAATGGATTTCACAAGGTGTGCTGCTTATACCTGTCTTTGGTTGTGGAAAAGGCGGTTTAATCTCTCTATTCAACATAAATTGTCAGAATTATCTGAATTGCATGAAATATATAAAAAACATTGACAATTAAAAACAGCTGTGATAA
>OGFP01000097.1_pt1 | contig 59276 bp, 66 predicted proteins | sample 1570971 | NCBI WGS metagenome assembly OGFP01 (sample SAMEA2582033, study PRJEB24529) | metagenome | biome: Human gut stool | place: China | collected 2011 | reverse complement strand
GAACTCAAACTATTTTTCATCAAATACCTTGATATACTTGACAAATGGTAGAAAAGTACTTACTTCAGGTAAGTACTTTTTCTTTACATTGGTTTTTACAGCGGGTTTACAATACGTTTACACAAAGAGATGTCAACAAAGGGTTTGGGTGGCTTTTTCTTTACACTTTTTTACATCACTTGTCATATATGTAAAGCACAGAAAACAGAAAAACAAGTCGCTTAATCGACTTGTTTTTCACAAATAATACCATTCTTGACTAAGAAGGTCTTTAAATCGGGTGGTAGGTTACTCAGATGATCAAGTGAAGTTGTCGTCATGAAGGTTTGAACCTCTTCGTCAATACTTTCTAACAGTTTAAGTTGACGGTGATTGTCAAGCTCACTCATGACATCATCGAGGAGAAGAATTGGAAATTCACCTGTTACTTTTTTTATCAGAGCAATCTCAGCCATTTTTAAAGAAAGAATGAGACTACGTTGTTGCCCCTGACTGCCGAAAGATGCGTTCATGTCATTAATGTAAAATGTCAAATCATCCCTATGTGGACCAACACCAGTGTTCTTTTTGAAGATATCCCTTTTGTGATTTTGCTTTAACGTGGTTAAAAATGATTCACGAATAACTTTGTTATTCCCGAATGGGATATTAGATTCGTAGGAGATTTTAAGGCGCTCTATCTGATTTGAGAGATTACTATGATGTCTATCTGCCTCTTCCTCTAATTGCTTGATAAATTCTAGTCTATGTTCGATAACGCGTGCTCCAAAATCGGAAAGCTGTTCATCTAACACTGAGAGAAAATTAATATCTACATTGTCAGTAGATTTGAGATAGGCATTACGTTGCTTGAGTACATGATTATAACTTGATAGGTCTGAAAGGTAAACAGGCTTAATCTGTCCTAAATCAATATCTATAAATTTACGTCTTAAGCTTGGAGATCCCTTTACAAGTTGTAAATCCTCAGGAGCAAAGAGTACCACTGTCATGTGACCGATATAATCGGATAATTTAGCTTGTTTGAGGTGGTTGACCTTTGTTATACGGCCTTTATTAGATAAACTGATTTCCAGAGGTAGCTTTCCACTATGACGATGCACGATGCCGTTCAGTTTGAGAGTATTTTGCTGAAATTGAATCAGTTCCTTATCTGAACGGGTCCGATGACTACGTGTCAATGCTAGAAAATAGATGGCCTCAAGAATATTTGTTTTTCCTTGAGCATTGCGACCAAGAAAAATATTGAGATGAGGTGAGAAGCTCACAGAGGCTTCAGTATAATTTCTAAAGTGTTGAATATCAATTTTTTCGAGCCACATAGTTAGGTTCCTGGGAAACGAACGGGTTTTCGTTTAGTTTTATTGCCTTCTTTTGACGGATGTGCCTTTTGTTTCTTTTTATTATCCTGATTCATTTTTTTTACAATGGCAGCAACACGTGCTTTTTCAGCGACTTCTTTTTGATGCTCTTCAATTTCATTTGTTGTAGGAGCTATAATCGTTATTTCAAGTTCCTCAGACGGAATAGTAATAACATCCCCATAACGAAGTTTTTTTCCACGACGTTTTTCATCCTCACCATTGAATAAAACGGTATTGTTAGCTAAAAAAACTTTAATAGCTCCGCCACTATGAATGATACTTAATTCTTTTAAAAGTGCCTGCAGTGTGATGTATTCATCAAATAATTTATATTCCATAGTACCTCAACTTTCTCTTGAGATAAGATAGCATAAAAATGGTATAATTGGAAGCATAAACTTTTTAGAGGTTATCAATGAAAATTGCTGATGGTGTCTATGTACACTTCATTCCAACACAAAAATATAAAACTAATCGTATTGTTTTTCGAATGACAGGTTCTTTGAATAAACAAACAATTGCTAAACGAGCTCTGGTTTCACAAATGTTGGCTACAGCCAATCAGACGTATCCAACAGTACAGTCTTTTAAAGAGAGATTAGCTTCTCTTTATGGAACACAGTTGTCAACTAGAGTGTTAACTAAAGGGGTGACACATAGTGTTGACATAGAGTTGACATACCTGAAAGATGCCTTTATCCCTACGAATAATGGATTATTTTGGGAAGTTCTAGGATTTTTGAAAGAGTGTCTTTACAAGCCGCTGTCAAGAGTAGCTCAATACCAAAATAAAGTATTTGATATAGAGAAACAAAATTTAAAGACTTACCTTGATGTTGACACAGAGAATAATTACTATTACAGTGAAGTTAAGGGAAGAGAGCTTTATTTTGTAAATGAGGGCTTGAAAGTTCCCAAATATGGTCAAGTAGAACTTGTTGAAGCCGAGACTTCGTTTACAGCTTATCAAGAATTTCAAAGTATGTTGACAAGAGATCGTATTGATATCTTTATGGTTGGAGAATTTGATGATTATCAAGTACTCCAAGGTTTACATCGTTTTCCTTTGGAGGGACGTCAAGTTGATTTACAGTTTAGCTATAGTCAACCTTATGTCAATGTGGTGAAAGAAAAGATAGAACCTAGACAGAGTAGTCAATCTATTCTACAATTAGGGTACCAATTTTCATGTCAATATGGAGATAAAGATTACTTTGCTTTAATTGTATTCAATGCCATGTTTGGTGAATTTGCCCACTCTGCTTTATTTACAACGCTTCGAGAAAAGGAAGGATTGGCTTATTCAATTAGTAGTCAATTTGATGTCTTTACAGGTTTACTAGAAGTTTACGCTGGAATTGAAAAATCTAATAGAAATCAGGCTATGCGAGGAATTAGTAGAGAATTGAATTACATTAAATTAGGACGTTTTTCAAGTTCTCTCCTGAATCAAACCAAAAAAATCATACGAATGAATGCTCTACTCTCTGAAGATCATGCCTTAACATTAGTGGAACAACGTTTTAATAAGGTGATTTTTGGCGATAAAAGTCTTTCATTAGAGAATTGGTTAGATGAGATTGAGAAGGTTACTAAAAAAGATGTTTGCCGTGTAGCGCGTCAAGTTAAGCTACAGAGTTTGTTCTTTTTAGAAGGAGTGTCTTAGAATGGCTGCTTTGAAGAAACGTTATTATCAAAAAATTGATGAAGAAGTTTATTCAGCAATTTTAGATAATGGTATGTCTTTATCAATTATTAAGAAAAAAGGATTTTTAGAAAAAGCCGCCTTTCTGTCAACGAATTTTGGGGCGCTAGATAATCACTTTTATATTGATGGTGAGTTACAATCTTACCCTGCAGGTATTGCTCATTTTCTGGAACACAAGCTATTTGAGGATGAGCAGGGAAGGGATGTGACATTGGATTTTGTCAAGCTTGGAGCTGATGTCAATGCTTTTACAACCTTGGATAAGACAACATATTATTTCTCTACCCTTGACCACTTTGAGGAGTCTTTAGAACTTTTATTAAAGTTTACATCAAAGTTTACAAGTTCCGAAGATGCTGTCAACCATGAAAAAAGAATTATTGAACAAGAAATAAATATGTATCAGGATGATCCTGATTATAGAGTATATCTGGGTTGTTTACAAAGTTTGTATCCCAATACTATATTAGGACAAGACATTGCTGGAAGTGTTGATAGCATTGAAAAAATTACTGTAAAGGATTTGAAAGATAATTTTGACTGCTTTTACAAACCAGCAAACTGTCATCTCGTTTTGGTAGGTGATTTTGATGTTGAAGATATTTACACTTTTGTCAATGAAAAACAAAGCGGGTTTACACTACCTGAGAGAATAGTTGAAAAAGAAAAGAACCCCATTGAGTCAGATATCCAAAAATTAGATAGTCTTCAAATGGAGATTTTCATCTCAAAGCTAGCCATTGGTTTTAAGAGTGTTCCTTTTACTGATAATCGTATGAGAGAAAACATACTGGTACAGTTATTGTTCAATTTACTGTTTGGCTGGACGTCTCCTTATTATCAAAATTGGTATGCTGAAGGAAAAATAGACGAGTGTGTCAATTGAATACGAGGTATCTAATCGATATTCATTTGTCATTATGACTATGGACACTGCAGAACCTATTCGTATGTCAAGTTTAATTCGTCAAGTGATGACGTCGGCAGATAAAAAAAGACTGTTGACGGATGAGGCATTGGATTTGCAAAAGAAAGCTTTGTATGGTGAATTTTTACGTAGTCTAGACAATATCCAGAATTTAGGAAGTCAGTATTTAGCTTATTTTGAGAATGATAAAACATACTTTGATTTTGGTCAGGAACTGATGAGCATTACTTCTAAGGATTTGAAGGATTTTTTGAATCATTATCTCTCAAATATAGAGATTACCGATTTTGTTGTCTTCCCTAAATAAGTGATTATTTGCTATAATAGAGACACGAAAACAAAGAAGAATATTAGAAAGGGGAAAAATGAAGTTACACTCTCTAGGTGAGCAATTACGTGCAGCACGTATAAAGAAAGAATTAAGTTTATATGATGTAGAAAAAATTTCTGGAGTAGAAGCTCAGTTTCTTCTGGCTATGGAAATGGATCAACTTAAAGCTTTGCCAGAGGACATTCAGCAAGAAGCGCTTGAAAAGTATGCCACTTCGGTTGGTTTAGATGGAAAGCGTCTGTTTGAGGAGCAGAGACAGAACGAGCAAAAACTAAAAAAAGAAAAGAAAACAGTTGAACGTAAGGAAGAAAGCTTAGCTACCAAAGCTCCTATGTCACGCTTTTTAAAGCATAAACGTGAAGAAAAAAGAAAGTCTAACTATCTACCTTTACTAATTCTTAGTGCGGTTTCGTTACTTATCATTTGTTCAGTAGGTTATATTATTATTAGACATCTTTCTAATCAACCTCAGGTGATAAAACCGAATACTATCTCTACAGTTAATCATCTATCAACGGCTAGTAAGGCTAAATCGTCACGAAGCATTTCTGAGGTTACCGTTTCAGGGGCAAATGTAACAACGACAACTCAAGGAAATCAGCTAATGGTTGATTTCTCCAATGTGAATTCTTCAGTAGTTTTAGATGTAGAGTTATCAGAAAATAATGATGACACCTGGTTTTCAGTAGATAATTCAGAGACTTCAGAGAGTTACCTCCTTTCAAAAACGAAAAATTCAAAATACTCTTTAGATTTTTCTGATAAAACGAAACCAACTCAAATTATTATTGCTCAATCTTCAAAAGTAACTCTAAAGGTAAATGGGGAGTCACTTGATTTATCTCAATTAGATAAAAATACACCTAGCTACCTCACATTAAGAATCCAATAGAATCGAGAAGAAATGTTTAAAAAAGAAAATTTACCTAACTTATTGACACTTGCTAGAATTATTTTGATTCCTATCTTTTTATTAATGACATCACTTGCGTCAAGTAATATCATGCATATTGCTGCGGCGGTTGTCTTTGCTATTGCCAGTATTACAGATTATTTGGATGGCTATTTGGCACGAAAATGGCATGTTGTTACTAATTTCGGGAAATTTGCAGATCCATTAGCGGATAAAATGTTGGTAATGTCAGCTTTTATTATGCTAGTAGGTATTAATCAAGCGCCGTCCTGGGTAGTTTCGGTTATTATCTGTCGTGAGCTTGCAGTCACAGGTCTTCGTCTTTTATTAGTGGAGAACGGTGGTACAGTTCTCGCTGCAGCTATGCCTGGTAAGATTAAGACAGTGACTCAGATGTTATCTATCATTCTATTATTGTGTCATTTGCATTTTATTGGAACAATTATGCTTTATATCGCTTTGTTCTTTACAATTTACTCAGGCTATGATTATTTCAAAGGTGCAGGTTTCTTATTTAAGGATACTTTCAAGTAGTACGATAAACAAATGATTGAAATAAAAAATTTAAAGTTTAAATATCATCAAGATCAACCATCCTATATTCTTGATGATGTATCGTTTCACGTGAAACGTGGGGAGTGGCTATCCATTGTAGGGCATAATGGTTCTGGAAAATCCACGACAGCACGTCTTATTGACGGACTATTAGTGGCAGAGTTTGGGCAGATTATCGTTGATGGTCAAGAATTAACAGAAGAGAATGTCTGGGATATTCGTGATAAGATTGGCATGGTCTTTCAAAATCCAGATAATCAATTTGTTGGGGCAACTGTTGAAGACGATGTTGCTTTTGGTCTTGAAAATAAAGGTGTTCCCTATGAAGAAATGGCTTCAAGAGTTCAAGAGGCTCTGGAATTTGTAGGAATGTCAGAATTTAAGGATAGAGAGCCAGCTAGATTATCTGGAGGTCAAAAACAACGTGTGGCTATCGCAGGTATTGTAGCTATGAGACCATCAATTTTGATTTTGGATGAGGCAACTAGTATGCTGGACCCAGAAGGTCGCCAGGAATTGATTCAATCTATTAAAGCTATTCGTAAAGAATACGGAATGACTGTTTTATCAATTACTCATGATCTCGATGAGGTCGCTTTGAGTGACCGTGTTTTGGTTTTGAAAAAAGGTAAAGTGGAGTCTGTTTCAAGTCCTCGTGAACTATTTAGTAGGGGCTCAGAGTTGGTTGACTTAGGTTTGGATATCCCTTTTAGTGCATTATTAACTCAAAAGCTAAGAAATAAAGGTCTGATAGATTGTGAAGACTATCTGACAGAAAAGGAATTGGTAGAACAATTATGGGAATCTCTCTCGAAAATGTAAGTTATATCTATCAAGCGGGTACTCCTTTTGAGGGGCGTGCCCTTTTTGAATTGACAACGACGATAAAAGATGGTTCATATACAGCCTTTATTGGACATACCGGAAGTGGTAAATCTACTATTATGCAGCTCTTGAATGGCCTCTATTTACCAACTAGTGGTCAGGTTCAAGTTGATGATACTATCATAACCAGTCAATCAAAGAACAAGGACATAAAACCAATTCGTAAGAAAGTAGGTTTAGTTTTTCAATTTCCAGAAAGTCAGTTATTTGCAGAGACTGTTTTAGAAGATGTTGCCTTTGGACCTCAAAATTTCGGAGTTTCTAAGGAAGAAGCAGAACAACGTGCTATTGAAAGTCTAAAATTAGTTGGACTCCCGGAAGAATTTCATGGACAGAATCCTTTTGATTTATCAGGAGGGCAAATGCGACGTGTTGCCATTGCAGGGATTCTAGCTATGCAACCAGATATTCTGGTGCTGGATGAACCGACTGCAGGTCTAGATCCACAGGGCCGGAAGGAATTGATGTCTCTCTTTAAGGAGTTACATCTTTCTGGAATGACGATTGTTTTAGTTACTCACTTGATGGATGATGTTGCCGATTATGCAACAGCTGTGAATGTTATGGAAAAAGGGCAACTAGTGTTGACGGGAGCTCCTAAAGATGTTTTTCAAAAGGTTACTTTTCTTAAAGAAAAGCAATTAGGTGTTCCTAAAATTACAGAGTTTGCACTACTGCTACAAGAAAAAGGTTATCGATTTGAAACTCTCCCTATTACAATCGAGGAATTCGTAGAGGTGTTGTCGCATGGATAAGTTAATTATTGGACGTTATATTGTTGGGGACTCTTTTATACACCGATTAGATCCTAGAAGTAAATTATTAGCCATGTTGATTTATATTGTTATTATCTTTTGGGCTAATAATCCTTTAACTTATGCTGTAATAACTTTATTTACACTTTTCTTGGTTTTCTTGTCTAAAATAAAACTTGGTTTCTTTTTAGGTGGAATTAAACCAATGATTTGGATTATTTTATTTTCTACCCTATTTCAAGTTTTCTTCAATACAAAAGGGAGTGTGCTTTGGTCTATCGGCTTTTTAAAGATTACGGAAGTCGGTTTAAATCAAGGTTGGATGATATTTCTTAGATTTATCCTCATTATTAGTTTTTCTACCCTACTTACTCTAACGACAACACCTTTAAGTTTATCTGATGCAGTTGAATCACTTTTAAAACCACTTACTGTTTTCAAAGTGCCAGCACATGAAATTGGTTTAATGCTATCTTTGAGTCTACGTTTTGTACCAACTTTGATGGATGATACGACTCGTATTATGAATGCTCAAAAGGCGCGTGGTGTTGACTTTGGTGAAGGAAATATTATTCAGAAGGTACGGTCAATAATACCTATTTTAATTCCTTTGTTTGCATCAAGCTTTAAACGAGCAGATGCTCTGGCGATTGCTATGGAAGCACGAGGCTATCAAGGTGGTGAAGGACGAACAAAATATCGTCGACTTTCATGGAATAGTCGAGATACCTTATCAATTATTGCTATTTTAGCTTTAGGATTAATGCTTTTTTATCTTAAGAGTTAATTCGTTGAGATAAATAAAAACTAGGTCTTAAGACCTAGAAATTTTAGATGGACGCCCACGTAGGCGTTCTTTTTTCGTCTAATCCCAACCTACTTGTAATATTTTTAATATCCCTAACAAGGGGATGTTATATTTCCAAGGTATCATAGATACATGGTTATAGTTCTTCAGCTTAATCTGGATTGAAAAATCCCTATATAGAATAAGCCCGTTGATTTACCTATTAGTCATAAACAATAAAATAACTTAATATCTTTGACTAATATGAATTGGACTATAAATAGATAAAGGAGCATCATCATGCAAAAAAAGAATACATCTAACACTAAAAAATTAGGTCTTTTTGGACTTGTTACAGTAGCAACACTTGGAGCAACAGCCTTAGCTAATGCAGAAACTTACACAGTTCAAAAAGGCGATACCCTTTCAGCTATTGCTAAGAAGAATGGTACGACTGTAGATGAAATCGTTTCAAAAAACGGTATTCAAGATGCCAATAAGATTTCTATTGGTCAAAACTTAACAATTAATGAAACTACTGAAGAAACTACAGAACCTTCAGTTACAACAGAAGCAACTGCTGAATCAACACAATCAACAGAGTCTACACAAAGTGAAGATACTCAAGCAACCAATACAAATCTTTCTTCTTCAGAGGCAGCTGCCAAAGAAGAAATCGCGCAACGTGAGTCAAGCGGTAGCTATACAGCTCAAAATGGGCAATATTATGGACGTTACCAATTAGCATCATCATATTTGAATGGAGACTTGTCTCCTGAAAATCAAGAGAAAGTAGCAGATAATTATGTAGCAAGCCGTTATGGTTCATGGACAGCAGCTCTTGCTTTCTGGAATGCTAATGGTTGGTACTAAATCATTATTACTGACTTATGAGGAAAACTAGTAAAACCTCATACAAATAAGAGAAAAATGCCAGATTTTTGGCGTTTTTTTATTAAATTGATAAACCATTGTAACATTAGACATAATACAAATAATCGGCAGTAATATTACTAAGTTATGATGAATGTAACTAGAATTAACTAGGAGGGATTTATGTTTAAAAAAAGTTATAAGGGACGCCGTATTAAATTTGCAGCGAAGAAATCATTGGCGGTACCAGTAGCAATTGTAACAAGTTTTATTGTCATTTTGGCAGTATCACTGTCTACACTAATTAATAAAGGGTTGGTTAATGCATTTTCAGATTCTGTTACTCCAGCGCCTTCAACAGCATCAACAACGTCAGAATCGACAGCAGATTTAGTAAAATCAACAGAAATTAGCTCAAGTAAAGATAATAAGGCTAATAAAGAAAAGGTTGAAGAAAGTAAGCCTCAGTCAGAAACAACAGGAGAAGCGGTAGAAGCAGCTGAAAAGTCTCAGTCAGATACTGCTACTACAACGAGTACTGATACTACGTCGACTCAAAATACTGGAACAGCTCCTTCGGTTGCTGCAAGTGGTAGTGGGTCAGTTGTTCTCTCAAATGGTAACACTGCAGGAGAAGTTGGTTCTTATGCAGCAGCACAGATGGCAGCTGCTACTGGTGTTCCTCAGTCAACTTGGGAGTCAATTATTGCGCGTGAGTCAAATGGTGATCATACTGCAGCAAATGGTTCAGGTGCATCAGGTCTTTTTCAAACAATGCCTGGATGGGGCTCTACTGCAACAGTTGAGGATCAAATTCAATCAGCCTTGAATGCCTATAACGCACAAGGTTTGTCAGCTTGGAATTACTAATATTAATAGAAGTTGGGAGCGTACTCTCAGCTTTTTAATTTGGATGTGGGTAATATGTTTTATAGAGCTTTTTGTTATTATTAGGTAGGGTATGGCCTTTTTGTTATAATAGGAATGAAAGGTATAGCAATGAAACAAATTTTTAAATCAAGAGAAAAGTTGTGGGTTTCTCTTATTATTTTAGCTTTTGCTGTGTTATTGGTTACACCACAACTATTTACAAGAAAAGTCATTTTAGGTTCAGATTCCATCTTTCACTATAACAGGTTCTATGAAGCTGCTATGCAACTAAAAAATGGTAACCTTTCTTACTTTTTATCTTTATATGGATTCCAACAGTCAGGCCGCATTGTCAATGCTCTTTACGGTCCTTTTTTTGCTTATTTACAAGGAGGGCTTATTTTAATAAGTGGCACTTGGTTTCGTTATCAGATTGTGTCAAGGGTATTACTACATATACTGTCTGAGTCCTCAATGTATGCTTTGCTCAAGCAGTGTAAAGTTAAGACAAACATTGCCTTGTCACTAGGTTTACTCTATGCGACAACATTCTCTATCCAATACTGGACGATGCGTCAGGGGTTCTCTAGTTGGGGAGCAGCTTTACTACCTTTTTGTTTTATTCCAGCGATTCACTATATCTTTTATCAAAAAGTAGAACCAATTAGACTTGCCTTATCAATGGCATTGATTTTTCAGATTCACGTACTTAGTGCTTTGATGCTAGTGATGATGTATCTTCCTTTTTATCTTTACACTTTTGTAAAGTCTCCTATCGCAAAGAAAAAGGAAACCTTCGTGCAAGTCGTTATAGCAGTCATTCTGTTCCTCTTACTGACTGTCAATGTCTGGTTAGTACTCTTATATTTGAGAGGGACTAATCACCTTTTAGATCCATTTATAAATAGAGAAATAGGTAAGAATGGGATAGATGGAACGGCAAGATACTGGCTATATACCCCAATTTCCTTAATGGTGTTACTCATTTTACAGTTTATTTACGCTGTTTTGAATTGGAAGAAATTTGCTAAATGGAAAAAAATACTGCATTTTATTTATTTTATCTTTTTCTTCTTATCGACAGGTCTTTTTCCATGGCAGTATCTAGTAGAAAATGGAAATACATTTGCTGAATTGATTCAATTTCCATTTAGATTTTTTGTTCCTGCGACTATTTTACTTTTAGCAATTACAGGGTTAACGGTCACGCGATTTGTAAACTGGCGAAAAAGTATTGCTGTTTTACTCTTTGCCTTTGCGGGCGTTGGTCTTATTCAGAATATGATGGATACTACCGATCGTGTAAAAACTGCGGCACAAGATGGTGAACTTATTTCCATTGTTAAACATACTTACGTTGAAGGAGATTACCAGACGATAAGTCTTACCATGAATGACAGTGACTTGTCACAGTTTTTAAATTTAGTTGTCAAACCCACACCAGATTACGTACCGATTTATGGGAAAATAGGTGAGCAGAATACTTACGATCTTTATTATAAAAATATCGTTACGAATCAGAAGGCAAAGAAGATAATCGAAGATGGTTATCTTGTATTAACTTGGCCAGCTGCTGAAGGGGAGGAACTGAATCTACCGATAGTTGTTTATAAAGATTCCATCTTGACACTAAATGGTAAAGAACTAGACAAGGATGACTATAGTTTGTCAACGATTGGTACACCGACCGTTTCATCACAAAAAGGACAGAATAAACTTGTGTTAAGTTATCAGGAGCCAGGATGGCTATTTGTAGCGTTAGTGATTCCAATAATAGTTCTGGGAGTAATTGGTTTACAGTGGCTTTACACAAAAATAAGTATAAAAAAGGTTGCCTAGTGGTAACCTTTTTGCATTATTCTTTAATCATGATATAATTAAGCTTGCGTGCTTTTACGCTTCAAAATCGACCTTCAAATCGATATTTGAATAACTAGACCCTTCAAGTCTATGTTAAATTTTATTTGATGGGAGGAGTTATCAATGACTGATAATTCAAAAACACGTGTTGTTGTCGGTATGAGTGGTGGCGTTGATTCATCAGTAACAGCTCTACTTTTAAAAGAGCAAGGCTATGATGTAATTGGTGTCTTCATGAAAAATTGGGATGACACAGATGAATTCGGTGTATGTACAGCTACCGAAGATTATAAAGATGTGGCAGCAGTAGCTGATCAGATTGGTATCCCGTATTACTCTGTAAATTTTGAAAAAGAGTACTGGGACCGTGTATTTGAGTATTTCTTAGCAGAGTACCGTGCAGGCCGTACCCCTAATCCAGACGTTATGTGTAATAAGGAAATCAAGTTTAAGGCTTTCTTAGATTATGCGATGACATTGGGAGCGGACTATGTGGCTACAGGGCACTATGCTCAAGTTGTTCGCGATGAAGATGGTATTGTCCATATGTTGCGTGGTGCAGATAACAATAAAGATCAAACCTACTTCCTTAGTCAACTTTCGCAAGAGCAGTTGCAGAAAACGATGTTTCCTTTAGGGCATCTGCAAAAGCCAGAAGTTCGTGAAATTGCTGAACGTGCTGGTCTTGCAACAGCCAAGAAAAAGGATTCAACAGGAATTTGTTTTATTGGTGAGAAAAACTTTAAAGAGTTTCTTAGTCAATACTTACCAGCTCAAAAAGGCCGTATGATGACCGTCGATGGTCGTGATATGGGTGAACATAACGGACTTATGTATTACACCATTGGTCAACGTGGTGGTATGGGCATTGGTGGCCAAAAAGGCGGAGATAATGCTCCTTGGTTTGTAGTAGGGAAAGATCTTTCTAAAAATATTCTTTACGTGGGTCAAGGTTTCCACCATGAGTCACTGATGTCAACTTCTCTTGACGCTTCAATGATTCACTTTACGCGTGATATGCCAGAAGAATTTGAAATGGAATGTACAGCAAAATTCCGTTATCGTCAACCTGATAGTAAAGTTACTGTAAAGGTTAAAGGTGATAAAGCAGAGGTTATTTTTGCTGAACCTCAGCGTGCTATTACACCAGGTCAAGCCGTAGTTTTCTATGATGGTCAGGAATGTTTGGGCGGCGGTGTTATTGACCAAGCGTATAAAGACGGAAAAGTTTGTCAGTATATCTAGCTGGATGAGGTAAAAAGTATGAGTTCTCAATTTTTTTATGCGTTTATGGCCTTTTTTGCCATAATGAATCCAATTTCAAACCTTCCTGCCTATATGGCTTTAGTAGCAGATGATAGTCAAAAAATTTCACGAAAAATTGCTTTTAGGAGTCTTTTGATTGCCTTTGTTATTATAACTGTTTTTATCTTTTCAGGAGATTTCATTTTTAAAGTATTTGGAATTACAATTGTTTCTTTCAGAATTGCTGGTGGAATATTAGTGGCCGTTATCGGTTATCATATGATTAATGGTAATCATTCACCTAGCTATAAAGGAATGGAGCAGCAAGCAGTAAATTCAGATCCAATGTCTATTGCTATTTCTCCTCTTGCAATGCCGCTTTTTGCAGGACCAGGAACAATTACAACTGCCTTAAGCTTGGCTAATGGAGGTTTGCGGAATCAACTAATAACCGTAGTTGCTTTTGCTATACTATGTGTAATCACTTATCTCCTACTAAGAAGTGCAAAACAAATTGCAGGCTTCTTTGGAAAAAATTTGATGAAAATTATAACGAAAATGATGGGACTTTTACTATTCTCGATAGGAATACAGATGATTATCGTCAGTGTGCAGACCTTGATCAAACAGTGATTTGCATTGACAAAACGATTTGATTTGATAAAATAACTTTAACAATAGTCATGATGGTCAAAGCTCATGAGAATTGTGCGTTTTTGCGTACAGTTTTCTGGAGTTTTGGCTATTTTTGTAGGAAAAAACAAAGAAAGGATGGGCAGCTGATTGTAAATCACTGCATAAATCTAAAAAATGTCTTACGAGTTTGATGAAAATTTTGATGTAATTGTTGTTGGTGCTGGTCACGCTGGTGTAGAAGCCTCCCTAGCTGCAGCCCGCATGGGATGTAAGGTTTTATTAGCGACTATTAACCTAGAGATGCTGGCATTTATGCCATGTAATCCTTCTATTGGAGGATCGGCCAAGGGTATTGTTGTCCGTGAGATTGATGCCCTCGGCGGAGAGATGGGTAAAAATATTGATAAAACTTATATTCAAATGAAAATGTTGAATACTGGTAAGGGACCTGCTGTCAGAGCTTTACGTGCACAAGCAGATAAAGCCTTGTATGCTATGACGATGAAGCATACAGTTGAGCGTCAGGAAAACTTAACTCTCCGTCAGTCAATGGTTGATGAAATTCTTGTTGAAGATGGTAAGGTAGTTGGTGTCAGAACAGCCACAAATCAAAAATACGGAGCAAAAGCGGTTATTGTAACAACAGGAACGGCTTTACGTGGTGAAATTATCCTAGGTGAGCTCAAATATTCTTCTGGACCAAATAATAGTCTTGCATCGGTTACTTTGGCAGATAACCTGAGGGATCTTGGCCTTGAAATAGGAAGATTTAAAACGGGTACCCCTCCTCGTGTTAAGGCATCATCAATTAATTACGAAGAAACTGAAATTCAACCAGGTGATGAAAAGCCAAATCATTTTTCATTCTTGTCGAAAGATGAAGATTATCTTCAGGATCAAATACCTTGTTGGCTAACTTATACGAATCAAGAGAGCCACGATATTATCAATAATAATTTACACCGTGCACCAATGTTTTCAGGTATTGTCAAGGGTGTAGGACCTCGTTATTGTCCATCAATCGAAGATAAAATTGTCCGATTTGCCGATAAGAATCGCCATCAACTTTTCCTTGAACCTGAAGGAAGAGAGACTGAAGAAGTCTATGTGCAAGGCCTGTCAACTAGTCTGCCAGAAGATGTTCAAAAAGAGTTGATTCACTCAATTAAAGGTCTCGAGAAGGCAGAGATGATGCGAACTGGTTATGCGATTGAATATGATATCGTGCTCCCTCATCAATTACGTGCAACACTTGAAACGAAGTTAATTTCAGGTCTCTTTACAGCAGGACAGACCAACGGAACTTCTGGATACGAGGAAGCAGCAGGTCAAGGTCTAGTTGCTGGTATCAATGCAGCTCTGAAAGTCCAAGGTAAACCTGAGCTTATTCTCAAACGTAGTGATGCCTATATTGGTGTAATGATTGACGATCTTGTCACGAAAGGAACCTTGGAGCCATATCGTTTATTGACATCACGCGCAGAGTATCGTCTCATATTACGTCATGATAATGCTGACATGCGCTTGACACCTATTGGTCGAGAAGTTGGTTTGGTTGACGATGAACGTTGGAATATCTTTGAAATTAAGAAAAATCAGTTTGACAGCGAGTTGACACGTTTGTCAAAAGAAAAATTAAAACCAATTAAAGAAACGAATGAGAAAATTCAAGCTCTAGGCTTTAATCCATTGACAGATGCCATGACAGCTAAAGAGTTTATGCGTAGACCAGAGATTGATTACGCCACAGCTACTCAGTTTGTGGGCCCAGCTGCAGAAAATTTGGACGCTAAGATTATAGAGTTGCTTGAGACTGAAATCAAGTACGAAGGTTATATCAATAAAGCTTTGGATCAAGTAGCTAAGATGAGGCGTATGGAAGAAAAGAGGATTCCCAAAAATATTGATTGGGATGCTATTGATTCTATTGCTACTGAAGCTCGTCAAAAATTTAAGAAAATCAATCCTGAGACCATTGGTCAAGCGAGTCGTATTTCAGGGGTTAATCCAGCAGATATCTCAATTCTGATGGTTTATCTTGAAGGCAATAATAAGGCCCGCAGAAAAGTAGATTAACGGTGGTAACACGTTTAAAAGCCTTTTAATTAAGGCTTTTTTATGTTATAATTGTTAGATTAAGAGGTTTTATATGAAAAGATTTCACTTTGCAACGATTCATCTTGTAATGATTGGGTTAATTCTTTTTGGAATTGCTACTATTTTTGTTCGCGTACTACAATCGGAGTCTGCCCTCATTTTTGCGCTTTTTATTATTATGGTAGTAGTTGTTGCCTTATTGCATTACCAAAAGACAACATATGAGTCCTTAGAAATAGAGCAATTAGATGAACTGAATCAGGATGTTGAAGATTCTTTGAAGACCCTTCTCGGAAAGATGCCTGTTGGGGTTATTACTTTTGATGAGAACGATCATATTGAATGGTTCAACCCCTATGCGAAGCTAGTACTTTCGGATGAAAATGGAAATTTCAATAAACAGTTGATTGCGGATTTTATTTCCCAGAAACGAAAAGGTTCACCTTCGAATGTGATAACCGTTGGTGACAATAAATATGCCGCTTTTGTAGATTTTGACAATAAGTTGACATATTTTATTGACAATGTTTATGATCAAGATGAAAATGCTGATCCAAATATGACTCGTCCTGTTATCGGGATTATTTCAGTTGATAACTACGACGATGTGACAGGAAGTTTACCTGATGCCGATGTTTCAAAAATCAATACATTTGTGGCAGGGTTTATTTCTGAGTTTGCTAAGGCTAAGCATATTCATTATCGACGTATTGAAGGCGATCGTTTTTACTTTTTCACCAATTACAGTGTCTTGACAGAATTCATGGATCAAAAGTTTTCTGTCTTGGATGACTTTCGTCAGCAGGCTCAAGAGCGTGGTTTACCACTGACTTTGAGCATGGGAATTTCGTTCGGTACGCTTAAGCATGATCAAATCGGTCAGGTTGCCTTGCAGAATCTGAACATCGCACTAGTTCGCGGTGGAGATCAAGCTGTTGTCAAGGAAAACGATGATCACAAGGAACTTCTTTATTTTGGAGGAGGTTCTGTCTCAACAGTAAAACGTTCTCGTACAAGAACAAGGGCTATGATGACTGCAATCTCAGATAAGTTGAAAACAGTCGAAAAAGTGTTTGTTGTCGGACATAAGAATCTCGATATGGATGCTCTAGGGGCCACTGTCGGTATGGCTCATTTTGCTAGTCAAATTGTTCGAAAAAGCTATGCTGTTTACGATGATACGGCTATGAATGCAGATATTGAGCGTGCGGTCGAACGCTTAAAAGAAGATGGTCAATCCCCTCTTATTACACTTTCAGAGGCTGAAGAGTTAGTCAACCAACATTCATTACTAATTATGGTTGACCATTCTAAAATCAATTTAACTTTGTCTAAGGATTTTTATGATCGATTTAATGAAGTTATTGTGGTAGATCATCACCGTCGAGATGACGATTTTCCTGAAAATGCTGTTTTGACCTTTATTGAAAGTGGGGCAAGCTCAGCCTGTGAATTGGTTACGGAGTTGTTGCAATTCCAAGGTGCCCCAGAACGTTTGAGTAAAATCCAAGCCTCTATCCTTATGGCAGGTATCATGTTGGATACTAAAAATTTCTCAACTCGTGTGACTAGTCGAACCTTTGATGTCGCCTCTTATCTGCGTAGTTTAGGAAGTGATAGTGGAGAAATCCAAACGATTTCTGCTACTGATTTTGACGAATATCGACGTATTAATGAGTTAATTCTTGCAGGCGAACGAATTACTGATGATATAATCGTTGCTACAGGAGATAACCATAAGTGTTATAATAATGTTGAGATTTCTAAGGCGGCAGATACGATGCTTGCCATGGCAGGTATCGAAGCAACTTTTGTTGTCGCTAGGACAAGCGATTCTACTGTAAATATCTCTGCTCGAAGTCATAAAACGATTAATGTACAACGTATTATGGAGAAAATGGGTGGTGGAGGCCATTTCAACTTAGCGGCCTGCCAATTGCGAGACTGTAGTGTTGCTCAAGCAAAAAATAAATTGATTGAAACTATTATGGGAGAGTTGGCTCCCAAGGAGGACTAAAATGAAAGTTATTTTCTTACAAGACGTTAAAGGTAAAGGTAAAAAAGGCGAAATTAAAGAAGTACCATCAGGTTATGCTCAAAACTTCTTGATTAAAAAGAATCTTGCTAAGGAAGCGACAAACCAAGCTATCGGTGAGTTGAAAGGCAAGCAAAAATCTGAAGAAAAACATGCAGCAGAGTTGTTGGCTGAAGCGAAGCAAGTTAAAGAGCAACTTGAAAAAGAAGAAAATCGTCTTCAATTTATTGAGAAGGTCGGACCAGACGGACGTACTTTTGGTTCAATTACAGCCAAAAAGATTGCAGAAGGACTTCAAAAACAATTTGGTATAAAAGTTGATAAACGTCATATTGAACTTGAACATCCTATTCGTGCGATTGGTCTGATTGAGGTTCCTGTAAAGCTTCATAAAGAAGTGAGCGCACAAATTAAACTTAACATCAAAAATAGTGCAGAGTAATTCGTTGACACTATAAGTAAATCTTGTAAAGGAGGGAATAATTGTGGCAGAGGCTCAAGAATTACGAGTACAACCTCATGATTTAGTAGCGGAACAGTCTGTTCTAGGGGCTATTCTCATTAACCCGGAAAAGTTGATTACAGTTCGAGAATTTATCGAAGCAGACGACTTTTACAAGTATTCCCATCGTGTCATTTTTAAAGCAATGGTAACACTGTCGGATCGAAATGATGCCATTGATGCCACGACAGTACGTACCATTTTAGATGACCAAGATGACCTCCAAAATATAGGGGGTATTTCTTATCTTGTAGATTTGGTCAATAGTGTCCCAACATCCGCAAATGCTGAGTACTATGCTAAGATTGTGGCTGAGAAAGCCATGCTTCGCCGTATTATAAATAGATTGACAGAGACTGTCAACCAAGCATATGAGGGCGCAACGGAATCTGATGAAATTATTGCGAATGCTGAGAAAGCCTTGGTTGATGTTTCAGAGCATAGTAATCGTAGTGGTTTCCGCAAAATATCTGAAGTTCTTGACGTCAATTTTAATACCTTGGAGATGCGTTCCCAGCAAACATCAGATGTTACTGGATTACCAACAGGTTTCCGTGACCTTGACAAGATTACAACAGGTTTACACCCTGATCAATTAATTATTTTAGCAGCTCGCCCTGCAGTTGGTAAAACAGCCTTTGTGTTGAACATTGCTCAGAATGTTGGCACCAAGCAAAATAAAGCTGTTGCAGTCTTTTCATTAGAGATGGGTGCAGAAAGCTTGGTTGATCGTATGTTGGCAGCTGAAGGGATGATTGATTCCCATGCTTTACGTACAGGTCAATTGACAGAGCAAGATTGGAATAATGTTATGATTGCTCAAGGAGCACTGGCTGAGGCACCTATTTACATAGATGATACCCCTGGTATAAAGATTACTGAGATTCGTGCACGGTCCCGTAAATTGTCACAAGAAGTAGAGGGGGGTCTTGGTCTTATTGTGATTGACTACTTGCAGTTGATTACAGGTACGCGACCAGAAAATCGCCAACAAGAGGTTTCAGATATTTCAAGACAGTTAAAAATTCTGGCCAAGGAGCTCAAAGTTCCTGTAATTGCCTTGAGTCAGTTATCTCGTGGGGTTGAACAACGTCAGGACAAACGTCCAGTCTTATCTGATATCCGTGAGTCAGGATCTATCGAGCAGGATGCCGATATTGTAGCCTTCTTATATCGTGATGATTACTACCGAAAAGAGGGTGAAGAACCAGAGAATGCGATTGAAGATAATACCATCGAAGTTATCCTAGAAAAAAACCGTGCTGGTGCGCGTGGAACAGTCAAGTTACTATTCCAAAAAGAATACAATAAATTTTCATCGATTGCTCAGTTTGAGGAATCATAATTTTCAGATTTAAGGAGATATATATATGAGTGATGCATTTGCAGATGTTGCTAAGATGAAAAACATCAAGGAAGCTATTAAGTCACATGAAGGTCAGCTAGTAGAATTGACCCTAGAGAATGGGCGTAAACGTGAAAAGAATAAAATTGGTCGATTGACAGAAGTTTATCCATCATTGTTTATTGTTGAATATCAAGACTTCAGTTCCCAAGCAGGAGCTATTAATAATAGTTATGTTGAATCTTACACTTATTCAGATATTTTGACTGAGAAGACTCTCATTCGTTATTTGAGTCCTGAGGAACAAGCAGAAATCGAAAATAAATAAGAAAAAGCCTTTACTTGGGCCTTTTTTCGTGGTAAACTATTAAGGTATGTGAAATAATAGCAGGATAAAATGAAGCTCGTCAACAGGAAGTCGGCTAGAAAAGTAACCTTTGCTGTTTGGGCGAAGTCTTTCTGAACGAATCAGGTTTATCTAAAACGTTATTTCCTAAAAATATTTTTTATAGGAGGACATTATTAATGTCACGTTATACAGGTCCATCATGGAAACAATCACGTCGCCTTGGTTTCTCACTTACAGGCACAGGTAAAGAATTGGCACGTCGTAACTACGTACCAGGTCAACACGGTCCAAACAACCGTTCAAAACTTTCAGAATACGGTTTGCAATTGGCTGAGAAACAAAAACTTCGTTTCTCATACGGTTTGGGTGAAAAACAATTCCGTAACTTGTTCGTACAAGCTACTAAAGTTAAAGGTGGAACACTTGGTTTCAACTTTATGGTTCTTTTGGAACGTCGTCTTGACAACGTTGTTTACCGTCTCGGTCTTGCAACTACTCGTCGTCAAGCACGTCAATTCGTAAACCACGGTCACATCCTTGTTGACGGTAAACGTGTTGATATCCCTTCATACCGTGTTGAAGTTGGTCAAGTAATCTCAGTTCGTGAAAAATCAGCTAAAGTTCCTGCTATCCTTGAAGCAGTAGAAGCTACTATCGGACGTCCAGCATTTGTATCATTCGATGCTGAAAAACTTGAAGGTTCATTGACACGTCTTCCAGAACGTGATGAAATCAACCCAGAAATCAACGAAGCACTTGTCGTTGAATTCTACAACAAAATGCTTTAATTTTAAGATTATTGTATCGAAAAGCCCGTTGTTATGGGCTTTTTATTTGTCTTAAATCATTGATTCCTAGGTTTGTTCAGTTATTTGTTCAGTTACAAGTTCCCAAAAGCCATTTCATAGAATGAGACGGCTTTTTGTTTTCGAATATTAAAAAGACCCCTAGTCTGATACAAGTGACTAAGGGATTCGTAACATGATGATAGATGATTTTGAGGTATAAATTATCTATTATCCAATCCGCCTTCAAAATCTGCTGAAATGTTTGAAACGTAGTTGGTGAAGTAGCTTTCAAAATCTTTTTTTAGTTGTTTATACTCTTCTTCTGAGTATTCTTTATCCTCTATATAAGCTTGAAATCTAGGGATTTTCAAGTCTTTTTGTAGACGTTGTATTACTTCTGTTTTTGTCATAAGGACCTCTCTTTCACTCTTTATTTTACCATATTTTAAATTGTATAAAACATGTGTGTTGTTTTAATGCTTTACTTTTGATATACTGTCAAAGTTGTTTAAGAAGGGAGAAACTATGTCTATTATTACACTAATTTTAGCTGGGATTGTTGCATTGGAGCATCTTTATATCATGTATTTGGAAACTTTTGCAACACATTCAGACACAACTAGTAGAGTCTTTAATATGAGCAAAGAAGAGCTTCAACGCGAGTCTGTTACAAACTTATTTAAAAATCAAGGTATTTACAATGGTTTAATCGCTGTATTTCTCTTGTATGGTATTTTTAGCAATAGTCAACTACTTGTAACTGTTTTTGTTCTTAATGTTTTCTTTGCTGCTGTTTATGGTGCTGTAACTGCTAATAAGAAGATTATTTTTACGCAAGGTGGACCCGCAATATTGACCTTGTTTTCACTTATTATCTCGTTGTTCTAGGGATTTAATTATAAGAGAAGAAAGCTACTTTATCTACCGAGATACTTTGTAGCTTTTTTGTGCTTCTGGAGTTATTTTATTGTGGAATAAATCGTAGAAGGAAGTCTGTCATTTCTTGAGGTGATTCCTTTTTGCCTTTGTTTATCCATGCTTGACAAGCACCAAAAATAGCATGAGCAAAATAAATACTGGCATAGTCTTTCTCAAATCCTTTTAGAGATTTTTCTTCAGCAGTAGGGACAATGAAGTCCTCAGCTATCATACGCTGAAGTTTATGTATCAGAAAATCTTGAATTTCTTTTGATCCATTAGTAGACAATAGAGCTGACAGGAGTTTTTCACGAGTAAGAAATTCAAAGATTTCGAGGAAGGCTCCCTCTTTTTTTCCTTCGTATTTATCGAAGATATACTCTAGCTTATGGAAAAGCTCTTTCTGATAACTATCAATCATTTCATACTTATCTTTGTAGTGGGTATAAAAACTCGAACGGCTAATCCCAGCTGTTTGAACCAGACGAATGGTAGTAATATCATTGAAATCTTGGTCTTTTAAGCATATTACTAAAGCATCTAAAAGAGCTTTTTTAGTTTGAGCTCGCCTTTGATCTTTTGACATACAGATCTCCTTTTATACACTTTTAGACTATGTGTCCAAAAACTAATTGTTTAACATTGATTTTCATGTAAATGAGTTTATAATTGATTATATCATAAAAATAAACACAATGTCTAAAAAGGAGAAATATGTTAGCAGAATTAAAGGCGCTTCTTAAAAGTCCAAAGCTCTGGATAACTATTATTGGTGTCTCATTGATACCCGCTTTATATAATCTAATCTTTTTATCTTCTATGTGGAATCCTTATGGTAATGTCAAACACTTACCAGTGGCAGTAGTGAACAAAGATAAGAGTGCTAGTTTCCAGAATAAGATTCTGAATATTGGTCATGATATGGTAGACAATATGTCTAAAAACAAAAATCTAGACTATCACTTTGTGACTGAAAATGAAGCCAAAAAAGGAATTGATGATGGTGATTACTATATGGTAATCACTTTTCCAGAAAATCTCTCAAGTAATGCAGCAAGTCTTTTGACAAATGATCCTAAGAAACTTGAAATTTCTTATCAGACAACAGCAGGGCATAGCTTCGTTTCTTCAAAAATGAGCGATTCTGCCATGTCTAAGTTAAAGGATACCGTTTCTAAAAATATTACGTCAACTTATGTTGGAGCTGTCTTTAAGAGTATGACTCAATTACAGGGTGGTATGGGAACTGCGGCGAATGGAGCTAGTCAATTATACGCAGGTGCAGGCGCACTTCAGTCTGGGAGTCAGACTTTATCAAGTGGTTTAGGAACTCTTGCTGGTTCTACACAGACATTGGCTACAGGTGTTGATACCTTGAGTTCAGGTGCATCTGCCTATACTTCAGGTGTGTCAACTTTGTCAGGTGCTTTGTCACAGTTAAACGCTAACTCTGAGGCTGTTAATTCTGCTGCAGGTCAATTTGTATCAGGAGCAGATGCTATGAGTACCTTAGTTACTGGTGCAGATTCTTTGTCAACTGCACTCAGTCAAATGGCTACGGCAACAAGTTTATCTGAAGAACAGCAAGCACAGTTGTCAACCTTATCAACTAATTTAACCGATTTAAATACAGCAATTCAAAATCTCAATACAGCGGTAAGTAACACATCATTACCGAGTGGAACATCAACAACATCAGTAGATACAAGTTCAATAGCGACTTATCTTTCAAATATTTCTTCTGCGGCTAGTTCTATAGCTACAGCTAGTGCCACTGACAAAGCGAACGATTTGGCTGCGGTACAAGGAACAGCTGCTTATCAAAGCTTGACGGCAGATCAACAAGCAGAGATTACATCGGCAATTAGTAATGCAGGATCTACAGCTAGTAGTTACGCTTCAACTATTGCATCAGAAGTGTCAAGCATGTCAACGGCCTTATCTAGCTTGACAGGTACGACAACAACTAGTAGCGGAGATTCAAGCAGTTTAGCTTCTCTACAAACATCTATTTCAGGCATTGCAAGTTCGGCTAATGCTCTTCTTCCTGTAGCTTCATCAACGGTATCATCAATGCAAGCTAATATTACTAATGTCAATTCGGTACTTGTCAATCAATTATCACCAGGAGCAATTCAAGTGGCTTCAGGTGTGTCAACCGCGCAAAGTACTCTAGCAACAGGTGCAAGTGCACTTTCAACTGGTTTGTCAACTTATACTGGTGCTGTGTCAACAATTGCCAGTGGCGCTCAAACTCTAGATGCTAACAGTAGTAGTTTAATGACTGGTTTTTCTACTCTTCAAAGTGGTACAAGTGCTCTCAATGCAGGTGCTCAACAATTAGCAACTGGAGGAAACACCTTAACAAATGGTTTGACAAGTCTGTCAACTAACCTTTCTACATTATCTGATTCATTAAACAAAGCTAATCAGCAACTCTCTCTTGTTTCTGTAAACTCAGACAATGCAAAAATGGTGAGTGCTCCGCTCAAAGAGAAGAAAACTGATAAGGATAAGGTTGACACTAATGGTGTGGGAATGGCTCCATATATGATTTCTGTTTCTCTTATGGTTGTCGCTCTTTCAACTAATGTTATCTTTGCTAAGAGCTTGACAGGAAGAAAATTTACGGGCCGTTTTGATTGGGCTAAGAATAAGTTACTTATCAATGGTATTATTACAACTATGGCTGCTATTGCGCTTTATATTGCCATTCGATTTGTGGGAGTTGAACCAAATCATCCATTAGCTACATTTGGTATGATTCTCCTTGCAGCATGTACTTTAATGGCACTGGTTACAGCCCTTGTAGGTTGGAATGATAGATATGGCGCATTTGCTTCCATGATTATGCTGCTTTTGCAACTAGGGTCTAGTGCAGGGACTTATCCAATTGAACTTAGTCCTAAGTTCTTTAAGGTCATCCAACCATTCTTACCAATGTCCTACTCCGTATCAGGTCTTCGTCAAACTATTTCAATGACAGGACAGATTTCAGATCAAGTTCGTATGCTATTCATTTTCTTGCTTATCTTTGTAGTTGTAGGTATTATTATTTATAGACCAAATACTGAGAATGAATAAACTAAAAGCCAGCTCTAATGTGAGCTGGCTTTTTATGTTATTCAACAGTTATATCACCGAGATCTGAGGTAATGGTAAGTGTATTATCCTTTGAAATCTTAAGGTTATTTGTAATGTCAACCTCTCCTGAGTGACTATCGGCTTGAACATTGAGCATATAATCTTTTAGAGCTATTTCAATTTCACCGGATGTAACATCAAGTTTATTGTGACCGTTGAAAATCAGGTTATCTCCAGAGTACTCTCCCATTGCAATAGATAAATCTGCGTTAGTAAAGAGTGTGTTATCGCTATCAACACTACCAACATCAAGGTTAGCTTTTAGGTTTCTGACTATCATTTTAGTAAAAGTCAGGTCCCCCATATTTAGATTAATGTCTGCTTGTCTAACCGTGCTATGGCTTAAATCTAGATTTCCAGTTGCTAAATCAGCCTTTAAAAAATCAATCGTTTGTTTTTTAGGGAGTGTAATGACAATGGTTTTATTTCTGACTTCCTCGTTGAGAGTAGAAAGCCTCACTAAATCTTTTATTCCGAAAAAGTTAATATGTTTGTTAGAAGTCGAATCTAATTCAGAGTTGTTATCATTGATAGTCAATTGACCATCCTTTACAGATGTGTCAATTGGAGTTTTTGCTTTTTGGTAGTAAGAAAGCGTAGTTTTGTTAACGTCAGCACTTTTAATAAGAACATTGTAGCTACTACTTTTAATATCAATCTTATTGAAGTTATCAACTTCCTTCTTGACATAATCTTGCTCACTTTTAGTTTGATTTTGTAAATCTGTCAAGCCACCTTGACTATAACCCCAAGTTGCTAATCCTCCGCCTAAAAATAGAGATATGAGAGATACTCCAAGGACGATTTTTTTCCAAGTTTTCATGATTTTCTTCCTTTCTTGATGAGCCATTTAATTAAGAGTGTTATTAGCTTGACAATAAGTTTACAGATTTCGAATGAAACCAAAAGCAGTAAGATTGCTCCACCAAACATTACAAGTCCAACGCCTACTCCAAAAAGTGTTGAAGCTAGTGAAACACTTAAGAGTGAGAAGCTTGTAAAGAAAGTGTAAACACCACTAATGAGTAAGGCAAAAGTAAGAGCTAAGGCAGTCACTATAACTGCAAAAATAATCAAAAGAAGTGTCAATAGCATAGCTAGAAAGAATAGTAGAATTGGTAAGGCGACTGGGCTAGCTAAAACAGCTAGAATCGCAATCCAGAGGATAGTTGTTTTATTACGTAAGCTACTCTTATCCTCAATAATCTTTTCGTCTAGAAGACGACTAATGACTTCATGTGCTGCTTCCTTAGGTGTACCCAATTCTGCAATAACCTGAGCTTCATTTTCAGGTCCAGCCTCTTCAAAATATTCCATGAAATATTCGAGGGCCTCTTCGTAGTCCTTTTGTGGTAATTTTCGTAGATATTTTGTTAATTTAGCTATATATTCAGTCTTTGTCATGTCTTAATCTCCCTTCCACAATACCATCCAGAGTTTCTTTGTAAGTTAACCATTCCTTATTAAGAAACTGAAGCTGCTCTTTGCCATTTGGGGTAATACTATAATATTTACGTTTGCGCCCTTGATACTCTTGACTGTAGGTGGTCATATAGCCTGCTTTTTCAAGCTTTTTTAGAATAGGATAAAGTGTTGACTCCTTGATATTAGCCACAAGCTTAATGGTTTGACTAATTTCATAGCCATAAGAGTCTTCTCTATCGATAATAGCTAGTATTAGGAACTCTATCAGGATTGACGATGTTGGAAAATACATAGTGTGCTCCTTTGCTTCTAGGATATGTATAAAAACTATATATAATTATTTTACATATAGAGTGTACCTCTTTTAGAAATATATGTCAATATTTTATATATAAAAATTTTATATAATAGGGCTATCTCCTTTTTTATGATAATATGAAGTCAAGGAGTTCTTATGACTATTAAAGATAAACTAGCTCGTTACGAGCCGAAGCCGCTAGGGGAGAAAAGACGCTATGCGGTGCTTTTACCCCTAATATATGATGTAAAAACTGATAAGTATCAAATCCTTTACCAAGTACGAAGTGAGCATATTTCTCAACCAGGTGAGGTCTCTTTTCCTGGTGGGCGTGTCGAAAATGGTGAGACTTTTCAGGAAGCTGCTATACGAGAAACTTGTGAAGAATTAAACCTAGTTCCTGATCAAATTGACATTTGGGGAGAGCTTGATTATCTGATTCATCAGGGGAGAACCATCCATTGCTTTGTTGGAAAGATAAATATAGAAAATTGGGAGCATATTCATCCAAATGAAGAGGTGAAACGGTTGTTTACAGTTTGTGTTGACACGTTGTTGACAGAAGATCCGATTTATTACAAAATCACTTCTACCTTGAGTGATGCGAAAGGTTTCCCATTTTTCTTGGTGAAAAATAGAGAAAAATATAATTTTGGGTACAGTGAACGTCATATTCCTTTTTACAGGAACTTGACAGAAAATGTATGGGGGATGACAGCTATGTTTACACATAGATTTACAGATATTTTAAAAGGTTTAGAGTAAAAATAAAAGATCAACGGTAATATGTTGATCTTTTTACTATTACTTAAATTGTTAATTTGGTACCAAAGGAGTGAAATTCATTTCTGAAATAGGAGACTAGAGTATTCCTGAAATTATTTTCAAAATTAGTATCGAAGCTTTTAGCGAGGAGGTCAACTTCATAGTGAACATGATTTTTTTCGTTTCATTTGTGTCATTCCTATGCTAAAAAGAAGGGGAGGGATACAGGCAGTTATGCTTTGGTATTATTCTGCCTAAGATTGATGATTCTATTGATATTTCTTAGGGAGTAACCTATGTTGAAGAGAAGGTAAAGCATATAACTATAAATAGTAAAGCTCCAAAAATCTGGGACAATACTGAGACTATAGACAAATAAGACTGTTGCACTAACAAAAATTAGACAGCTACATATTATTGAAAGTAGAGGATATCCTTTTGAAAATAATAGGCTTTCTATGATTAAGGCAAAAGCAGGTAGCAACAGAGTTAGAATGATAATAATAAAGATGAAGCGTTGTGTATCATCTAGCATCAAGTTACCCAATGATTTACCTAGGTAAAAACGAGAATCACTCCCACCAGGGTAAATCAATCCTCTTGTCAAGGGACTGACTAGGATTAGGGTGTCAAATAGTGAGAAGGCTCCCCATCTCCAAATAGGAAAAGACCACTCTTCCTCAGATAATTCTCTTTGAGTTCTTTCTTCAGTTACTTCTAATTTGATTGTCATCAATATGTACCTCTTTTGGAAAGTCGTTATTTTGATTTAAGATATACCATCCATCTGGTAGTTTAGAGTTTTTAAGTACCTGTTCTAATTGAGAATGTAAGTCAATTTCTTTAGAAGTGGAACTAGAAGGAAAATTCAATTGCACAACAAGTTTTTTGTTTCGTAGAGCATCTATAAGTGAGAAATCATAATAGCCACCCAGAGCTTTAGAATGTCCCCTTTCATAAGTAGATAGCGACGTGTCTGGTACAGTTTCTATCTGAACAATAATATTTTTAAAATCTTTCTCAGTGTTTAAAGCTCTAGAAATGTCATTGATAAATTTTTGATTTCTAGGGTTGATCTTAATAGACGTTTTAACAAAGTCATCCCAATATTCTCTTTCATCAGGTAAAATCTTATATTCACTATTTTGGCGATTAACATCTGAGTCGCTTTCTGTTGGGCTGGCAATATAAGGATAGAGTAAATCCTGAATATGGAGAGGCAGTTGAGTCTTTACATGTACTTTTTGGTTATTAATGTTCTCTTGATAATCAATATGGAAAATCAGGTAATGTTTAACCTCATCTTCTTTATTCATACGATAAGTAATTTTATCTGCCCATCCGATACCAGTTATTTGTACCTTTCCTTGAAATCCACGAGTTTTATAAAACCCCTTAATATTTTCTTGAGCATTGTAATAGAAAAAGATAGCAATCATGGTCAATAATAAAATCAAGGGCATAGTAATTTTAAGGTATTTGAAGCTATTTTTTACCATATTAGTTATGACTCTCCTTAACTAGTAGGTTGTAATCTTTTTGACTTTTAACTTCTTCAAGGTGCCCAGTAGTTGTATCAGTACTTGTAAAATACCAATAGATATCTTCATTATTTGGCGTTAACTCTTTTTGTAGTTTAATAGCGTCATCCAAATTAAGTGAATCAGTTGTTACGATAATTAGGCTAAATCTTTTTTTGAGTGATTGATCGCTGTATTCGTTATCGTCTCGATCTTTGTAATCAGCAAAATTGCTTTTATTGGTCCAGATAAGGGGCATGGAGTTGATAGTAAGAGAATCACCTTTATTACCTATAGAAAAATTATCCTTTGAAAGGAGATAGCGGTAAGGTTTAGCAAATCCGTGGTATCGACTGACTTTTGATGGTTTGGTTCTGGTTGCCTTCTGGGTGCGTAAATTGACATAGAATACTTTTTGTTGTCATAGGATGAAAATTTCACAAACTCATCCCTACCATCGGAGTACATGGTATTACCCATGGAACCGGGATTATTATATCCTAGTTTTTTAGCAAGGCCCAGTACATTAATAGTGTGTTCTTTTCCAGTATCTTTACCAAGCTGATAATAGTGAATAATATCATAATTTTTAGAGTCTTTCTTGTTTTTAGATAGTTTATACCTAGATTCTTGGAAGGCTAGGTAGGTGCGACCAACGGCTAATTGACTTCTCTCCAGTGATTTTTCATTTCCAAACTTAACACCTAAAACGTTAAAGTTTCCAATTTTGACGTTTTGAAAGGATGTTACAGTAACTTTTTTGTTAGTATAGTCGTAAAGTCTATCGTCTAAGGAATAAGCGGCTTGAATTCTATAACCATGGCGAACGAATGTACCTGTAAGTAGAATGGTTATAAAAATAAGGAGGTAAACATGCCACATACGCCATCTAAATGTTTCTATTTTAGTCATAGGAACTCCTCTTTGAGTAATAGAAAAACCATGAAAATCTTATTTTCATGGTTTTTAATTCAATTATTTTACCTCAGTAAAGATTACGTGTTTACGCAATTTTGGTGAGTATTTTTTCAATTGAAGACGGTCTGGAGTGTTACGTTTGTTTTTTGAAGTAAGGTACAAGCGTTCACCAGATTCTTTGTGTTCAAGTGTAATATTTACGCGCATGGTATCTCCCTTCTATTATTTAGTTGCGTTAGCTTTAGCGATTTTACGTCCTTTGTAGTATCCTTTAAGTGATACACGGTGTGAACGTGAGTAATCTCCAGTTGTTTCGTCAAATTGTACTGATGGAGCAGTCAATTTGTAGTGTGTACGACGTTTGTTTTTCTTCGCTTTTGAAGTGTGACGTGCAGGTACTGCCATTTCTTTATTTCCTCCGAATTAATATTTATGTTCTTGATTTTAAATCAACTATAACAGAATAACATATCTTTTTTGTAAAGTAAAGTTGCTTGACAAAAAAACTTGCCAAGAAAAGATATAGTTAAAAACTATATTTTGCGATAACAAATATATATTTCACAGCTATAACAGCAAGTGCTAGAATAGGCTTATTATTACATTAAGTGAAAGCATAAAAAGGAGTAAATAACTATGAGTAAAGTTCATTATCATTTTGATCATGTTGGTTCTTACCTTCGTCCACAAGCTTTAAAAGAAGCACGTGAAAAATTTGCCAATGGTGAGATTTCGCAAGAAGAATTGTTGAAAGTACAAGATGAATTGGTTAAGGAATTGGTTCATCATGAGGTAGAAAATGGTCTTCAAGTAGTTTCTGATGGTGAATTTGGTCGTTCTTGGTGGCACCTTGATTTCCTATGGAACCTAACTGGTTTTGAAGCTTACCAACAAGAAGATTCATATAAATTCCACGGAGCTAAGACACGTACAACCAACGTTCGTATCAATGGTAAGATTGCCGAAAATCCTAATCATCCTTTCTATCGTGACTTTGAATATCTTAAATCAGTGACTCCTGAAGGAATTACTCCAAAAGTAACTATTCCAAGTCCATCACTCATCATTAACCGTGACCACCGTAGTGATCTTTATGCAGATTACTATGATTCATGGACAGATTTTCTTGATGATTTGGCAAAAGCTTACCATGATACCATCCAACATTTCTACGATTTGGGTGCACGTTATGTGCAGTTGGATGATACGACTTGGGGTTATTTGATTCAACAGTTTGAGAATGAAAAAAATAATCCTGAGAAAACAGCTGAGTTGGTAAAAATTGCTGAGGATGATGTATACACTATCAATAAAGCCTTGGAAGGTCTTCCAGAAGATTTGACTTTGGCTACTCATATTTGTCGTGGAAACTTTAAATCAACTTATCTTTTTGAAGGTGGCTATGATTCAGTAGCTAAATATCTTGGGAAATTGAATTATGATATCTTCTTCTTGGAATACGATGATGCGCGTTCAGGTAGCTTCGCACCACTTCCAACGATTTGGAATAACCGTGATCATGTTGAATTGGTGCTTGGTGTGATTACTTCTAAGGATCCAGCTTTGGAAGATGTAGATGCTGTCATCGCTCGTATTCATGAAGCGGCTGAGCTTGTACCACTTAAGAACCTTGGTATCTCAACTCAATGTGGCTTTGCCTCAACTGAAGAAGGCAATATCTTGACTGAGCAAGACGAGTGGAATAAATTGCAATTGATTAAAACAATTACTGATAAAGTTTGGTCATAATAGAAAAATGTAGAGGACAGGCTCAGCTTGTTCTCTCTTTTTATGAATATAGAAAGGAAGTGTCATGAATTATCAAGAGATAGGGCCGAAAATTTTAAAAGCTGTAGGAGGAAAGGAAAACATTCATAATCTAACTCATTGTGCTACACGTTTACGTTTTACCTTAGCAGATGATTCTAAAGCTGATGATGAGGCTGTTAAAGCTATCGATGGTGTGGTGAGTTTGGCTAAGAGTGGTGGCCAGTATCAAGTTGTTGTTGGGAGTGATGTACCAAATGTATACCGTGCTTTGGAAGGCTTATTAGACCTAGATGAAGTGTCTAAGGAATCATCGGAAAAACAAGACAGAACTCCTCTTCAAAGCTTTTTAGCCCTTATTTCTGGGATTTTCACACCAATCTTACCGGTAATTACAGCAGCAGGGATAATCAAAGCCGTTTTGTCTCTTTTGGTTGTCTTTAAGGTAGCAGCTGTAGATGATGTTAACGATCAAGTTCTTAATTTTATTGGTGATGCTGAATTTTATTTTTTACCTGTATTTTTAGGTGCTTCAGCAGCTCGATAGTTTAAGACAAACACTCAATTGGAGATGTTGATTGGTGCTATTTTATTACACCCAACTTTTACGCCGATTGTGACAACTGCCAAGGAATCAGGTCATGGCGTCTCTTTCTTTAGTATTCCTCTTACATTAACTTCTTATTCATCAACGGTTATTCCTGTTATTTTGGTAGTTTGGTTTATGAGTTATGTGGAGCGCTTTGCAATTAAAATTTCACCAAAGGCTGTTAAATTTTTCTTGGTGCTTATGATTACGACCTTGATCACTGCAATTTTAACACTTTTGATTTTAGGTCCAGTTGGTACTGTCATTGGTAACTGGTTGGGGGATTTCTTTAAGTGGTTGGAAAACTTTGGCCCATGGGTTGTTCCAACAATTGTAGGGGCAACCTTCCCATTAATGGTTACTACAGGAACTCACTATGGCTTAGTATCCATTGGAATTAATAGCCGTATGACTATTGGGTATGATACGATTGCACAGCCAGGTGCTTTGGCTTCGAATGTGGCTCAGGGGGGAGTAGCCCTTGCTATTGCTTTAAAAACTAAGGATACCAATAAAAAAACTTTAGCTTCATCTGCTGGGATTACTGCGATTTGTGGGATTACGGAACCGGCTCTTTATGGGGTAACTTTGCAAAATAAAGCAGCCCTTATAGGATCTATTGTTGCAGGGGGAGTAGGTGGCTTCTTCCTTGGTATTTTAGGTGCGAGAAATTTTGCAGGTGGTTCCTTAGGTCTCTTGACGATTGCAGCCTATATCGGTGAAGATACACTTAAATATTTTTACACAGCTATTGCAGGTCTTGTAATTTCTGTTGTGGTATCTTTCATTGTGACCTTCATTCTTTATAAGGAAGATTAATGATTGTGGCAGGCCGAGAGGTCTGTTTCTTTCTTACGTTGAAAAATCCTCCACCATTTCCCAAAAGCTATGTAAATTATGATAGAATAGAGTGATTATATCTGTAATAACGGAAAAGGAGGGCAGGTCTATCTGAGGCCTGTATCATCATTATGAAACTTCAAAAACCTAAGGGAACGCAGGATATTTTACCTGCTGATAGTGCTAAATGGCAGTACGTAGAAAATGTTGCACGTGAAACATTTAAGAAATACAATTATGGTGAAATTCGTACACCTATGTTTGAACATTACGAGGTCATTTCACGTTCAGTAGGTGATACAACTGACATCGTTACTAAGGAAATGTACGATTTTCATGATAAGGGAGACCGTCATATCACACTTCGTCCAGAAGGAACAGCACCGGTTGTACGCTCTTATGTAGAAAATAAACTCTTTGCGCCAGAGGTTCAAAAACCCGTTAAAGTTTATTATATTGGATCAATGTTCCGTTATGAACGTCCTCAAGCAGGACGCTTGCGTGAGTTCCACCAACTTGGTGTAGAGTGCTTTGGATCAAAAAATCCAGCCACAGATGTTGAAACCATTGCTATGGCCTACCAACTCTTTAATACGCTTGGCATCAAGGAAGTTACCCTTCATTTGAATAGCCTTGGAAATACTGAGAGTCGTCTTGCTTATCGTCAGGCCTTGATTGACTACTTGACACCAATGCGTGATACTTTATCAAAAGATAGTCAACGCCGTTTGGATGAAAATCCTTTGCGAGTACTCGATTCAAAAGAAAAAGAAGATAAGGTTGCAGTTGAAAATGCACCTTCTATTCTTGATTATTTAGATGACGAAAGTCAAGCGCACTTTGACGAAGTGCGTGCCATGCTCGATAGTCTTAACATTCCTTATGTGATTGATACTAATATGGTACGTGGTCTTGATTACTACAACCACACGATTTTTGAATTTATTACCACTATTGATAAGTCTGAATTGACAATCTGTGCGGGCGGTCGTTACGATAGTTTGGTTGAATACTTCGGTGGTCCAGAAACAGCTGGTTTTGGTTTTGGACTTGGTTTAGAACGCTTGCTTTTGGTTCTTGATAAACAAGGTATTGAACTTCCGGTAGAAGAAAGTCTTGATGTCTACATTGCAGTACTTGGTTCAGGCGCTAATGGCAAAGCTCTTGAGTTAGTTCAATCCATCCGCTACCAAGGATTTAAGGCTGAACGTGATTACCTCGGACGTAAGATTAAAGCACAATTTAAGTCAGCAGATACCTTCAAGGCCAAGACTGTTATCACCTTAGGTGAGAGTGAAGTGGAGTCAGGTGAGGTTAATGTCAAAAATAATGCTACTCGTGAGGAAGTTACTGTAAGTTTTGAAGAGCTAACTACAAACTTTGCAACAGTCCTCAAACAGTTAGAAAAGTAGGGGGCATATGGTTAGTATAGTTGATATGCTCAAACGGAGTGAAAAGTTCAGTTTGGCTTTTGATCGTAGTATGCCCATTCGTTTCCAACAACAGTTTTGGCAGTTGATTGCATTTCTTGATAAACATGAGATTACGTGGTTTAATGATGAGCCTGCGAGTGATCATGCTATGTGTCAACAATTGCTTGGTCAAGTTTGGCGCCAAGATTGTCAAGATGTAGTTTTGAATTTTGAAACCCAGGAACGCTATTTGGGCTGGCAAGTAGATGAGGAAACTGATGAACTTAGTGTTATCATTGAAGATGTTTACGGATTCCGTTGGAATAGTTTACTTGACTTAGAAACAGCCGATTATCGTTTTGAAGATTTTGAAGAGTTTGCTGAAGATTACGTGGATACTAGTGATTTGTTGAAACAATTTGGCAAATAGTTTTATAAAAAAGAAAGTCTATTAAAATTCTAGCCTGAAATGGGTGGGGTTTTGATGGGCTTTTTGCTATAATAGTTAAGACTAAAAAATTAACGAAAGAAGTGTATTTATGGAACGTTCTATGTATGCCGGTCGTGTTCGTAGTGAACATATCGGAACTACTATTACTTTGAAAGGTTGGGTATCTCGTCGTCGCAACCTCGGAGGTTTAATTTTTATCGATCTTCGTGACCGTGAAGGTTTGATGCAGTTGGTTGTTAACCCTGAAAATGCTGATGCAGCTGTTGTTGAAACAGCTGAGAGCTTGCGTAGCGAATTTGTTATTGAAGTAACAGGAACAGTTGAAGCGCGTGAACAAGCTAATGATAACTTGCCTACAGGTGCTGTCGAACTTAAAGTTGAAGACCTTAAAGTCCTTAATACTGCCAAAACAACACCATTTGAAATCAAAGATGGTGTTGAGGCTAGTGATGATACACGTATGCGTTACCGCTACTTGGATCTTCGTCGTCCAGAGATGTTGGAAAACTTTAAACTCCGTGCAAAGGTAACTCACGCCATCCGTAATTATCTGGATGACTTGGAATTTATCGATGTTGAAACACCAATGTTGACAAAATCTACACCAGAAGGTGCTCGTGATTACTTGGTTCCAAGCCGTGTTAGCCAAGGCCACTTTTATGCTCTTCCGCAAAGTCCCCAAATCACTAAACAATTATTAATGAATGCTGGTTTTGACCGTTATTATCAAATTGTTAAGTGTTTCCGTGATGAAGATTTGCGTGGAGACCGTCAACCTGAGTTTACACAAGTTGACTTGGAAACCTCATTCCTTAATGAGCAAGAAATCCAAGATATTACTGAAGGATTGATTGCTAAAGTCATGAAAGAAACTAAAGGTATTGAAGTTACACTACCATTTCCACGTATGTCTTATGATGATGCCATGAATAACTATGGTTCTGACAAGCCAGATACACGCTTTGACATGCTTTTACAAGACTTGACAGAGGTTGTCAAGGGTGTAGACTTCAAAGTGTTTGCTGAGGCACCAGCTGTTAAGGCAATTGTTGTCAAAGGAAATGCAGACAAATACTCACGTAAAAGCATTGACAAGTTGACAGAGTTTGCCAAACAATTTGGCGCTAAAGGTCTTGCTTGGGTTAAGATGACTGACGGAGCTCTAGCAGGTCCAGTTGCTAAATTCTTGACAAGTATTGAAGATGAGTTGACAGATACTTTACACCTTGAAGAGAATGATCTAGTTCTTTTTGTAGCAGATACGCTTGAAATCGCTAATAACACACTTGGTGCTTTGCGTAATCAAATTGCTAAAGAACTTGACATGATTGACAACACTAAGTTCAACTTCCTTTGGGTTGTCGATTGGCCAATGTTTGAGTGGTCTGAAGAAGAAGGGCGCTATATGTCTGCTCACCACCCATTTACTTTGCCAACAGAAGATTCTGCAGCAGAGCTTGAAGGTGATCTTTCCAAGGTACGTGCTGTAGCTTATGATATTGTCTTGAATGGTTATGAGCTTGGTGGGGGTAGTCTACGTATCAATCATAAAGACCTACAGGAACGTATGTTGAAAGCCCTTGGTTTCTCTGAAGAATCTGCCTATGAGCAATTTGGATTCCTTCTTGAAGCTATGGACTATGGTTTCCCACCACATGGTGGTTTGGCTATCGGTCTTGACCGTTTTGTTATGCTTCTTGCAGGCAAAGATAATATCCGTGAAGTGATTGCCTTCCCTAAAAATAATAAGGCATCAGATCCTATGACTCAGGCTCCAAGTCTTGTGGCTGATAAACAGTTGGAAGAACTTGCCCTTCATGTAGATTTAGAAAATGAATAAAGCACCTTTTCATAAACATGTTAAATTTGTAGCGAAAAAGTCTGCAAAGAGAATGGGCGTTTTGCAGGCAGTACGTAGTATTTCTCGTGAAAAGTATACTGAAAAAGTCTCGGCGTCCTTACTTTATGGGCTCTTATCGTCAATCGCCGTTAATTTCTTTTTTCAACCGGGACATGTTTACTCCAGTGGAGCGACAGGTTTGGCACAGGTTTTATCGGCATTGAGTGTTAGAACCTTGGGCTTTGAGATTCCAGTATCATTGACTTTTTATGCGATTAATATCCCTCTTCTGATTCTGGCTTGGTATAAGATTGGCCATAAATTTACTATCTTCACCTTCATTACAGTAACGATGAGCTCACTTTTTATTCAGGTGATGCCACATGTAATCTTGACGGAGGATCCTTTGATTAATGCTATCTTTGGTGGTTTGGTCATGGGAACAGGGATTGGCTTTGGTTTGAAATCACGTATCTCTAGTGGGGGTACGGATATCGTTAGCCTTACTATTCGTAAGAAAACAGGTCGTGATGTTGGTAATATCTCCTTGATTGTCAACGGTATTATCATGGTTTTTGCGGGCATTCTTTTTGGTTGGAAATATGCTCTCTATTCAATGGTGACAATTTTCGTCTCCAGTCGAGTAACAGATGCGATTTTCACGAAACAAAAGAAAATGCAGGCTATGATTGTCACAAGTAATCCCGAGCCAGTTGTAAGGATGGTTCAGAAGAAACTCCACCGTGGAGTAACGATGATTAATGATGCGGAAGGAACATATAATCACGAAAAGAAAGCGGTATTGCTAGCGATTATTACTCGCGAGGAGTATTCAGACTTCAAGTATTATATGAGAAAAGCAGATCCTAAAGCTTTTGTCTCTATCGCAGAAAATGTACATATTCTAGGTCGTTTTGTTGATCTAGATGACAAATAAAGAAGGAAGTTGACGAACGTTGACTTCTTTTTTGCTGGAGTGAATTCTTGACGAAATGCTTGCTTGACTTTACAATATCAGTATGATTAGATTTTTAATTCCAACCGCAAAAGAAATGAAGGCCAGTAAGGAAGTTCCGTCTCAAAAACTATCCAAAAAGAGTACAGCTATTCTAACAGAAATGGCAAAGTTATCCACAGATGAATTGTCCACAGCTTATAAAATAAAGCCTGAGCAGGCTGAGAAAGAGAAGCTGCGCTGGAGTGCAATCTTGTCAGGAGAAGCGAAGAACTATCTGGCTGTCGAGCTTTTTAATGGTCTGATGTATCGTCACATCAAACGTAGTGACTTATCCACATGTGAAAAAAATTTCTTAAGTCAACAAGTATTTATCACATCTTCTTTTTATGGGATTATTCCCGCTTTTTACCCGATTCAGGAACATCGTCATGACTTTCATACGAAGATTAAGGTTAATGGTCAGTCTTTAAAAAACTACTGGCGTTCTGAATATGACCAATTTCTAGAGGAGGGTACAGATCCAGTTGTTTCTTTACTTTCGAGTGAATTTGAAGATGTTTTTAGTCCAACTCTTCGTAAGCAACTATTCACGGTTAGTTTTATGGAAGAGCGTAATGGGGTTCTTAAGACTCATTCAACGATTTCCAAAAAAGCGAGAGGAGCTTTTTTAACAGCTGTGATAGAGGAGAATTGTCAAACGATTGATGGCTTACGAGAATTATCCTTTGCTGAGTTTTACTATCGTGAGGATTTATCCGCTAAAAATGAGCTAGTTTTTGTTAAAATTGCATAAAAAAGTCTGAGTTATAAGCTCAGACTTTTTTATAGCATATCTTTACGATCGACTTGTTCATAGTTAGTTTGACCGTCATTTAGTTTGTCCCAAATAACAACTTCTCCTTGATTAAGAGATTTTTTGACATCAATAATACGTTGATTAGATGATCCTCGAAACTGGAGCATAAGGTTCTTTTTAGTGATGTCAAAGCGGCCGTCAACGAGAATGTCAACGAGTTGAAGAAGTTCTAGTTTATCAGGAGTTTCAAGCATCAACTCCTCCCAAGTATAACCAGTCCAAGACCAGATATCTTTTTCCGGGAGTTCCTCACGAATGCGTTTGACTAGGGGAATGAGAATTCCTGTGTTTAGGAAGGGTTCACCACCAAGTAGCGTGAGACCTTGTACGTAAGGTTGAGCTAGATCCCTCATGATTTGTTCTTCAAGTTCTTTAGTATAGGGAATTCCTGCCTTAAAGGACCAGGTGGCAGCGTTATAGCATCCCTCGCAATGAAACATGCAACCAGAGACGTAAAGGGAGTTACGCACGCCTTCACCATCAACGAAATTAAAAGCTTTGTAGTCAATAATACGTCCTTGGCTAAGTTCTTCAGACTTCCATTCCTGTGGTTTTGGTGTATTCCATGTCATGATTCTACTCCAAATCTATCCAATAGCGCTCAGTTTCATGGCGAATGTTCTCCAACTGGCCACCGTTGGCTGATATAACAGCTCGACTAGCAGGATTCTTGATACTACAAGTGACCAGAGCACGATGAATATTCTTGTCTTTAGCTACTTGTAAGCCTTGACGGAGTGATTCTTTCGCATAACCCTTTCCTCGTTCGGATGGACGGATAGAGTAGCCAATATGGCCCCCTTTTTCTAGTAAGTAGTCATTTAATCGGAGACGAAGGTTGAGGAAACCAAGAGCATGATCCGCTTCGTCAAAACTAACCAGCTGGATAGCAGGAACCCAGTTTTCAGGAATATTGAGTCCCGCTTCCGCTTGAATATTTTCTTCTAGCCACTCTTCATAAACAAAATTGTCGGCGTTCCAAAATCCACCATCATGTGCAGATTGCTCCCTTTCGAATTCAGCCATCATCTCTAAAATAGCTTTTTTATCTGCTTGACCTGGTCGACGTAAGATCATATTATTTCTTCTTTCCAGCTTTTTTCAAAAGGGCTTGGACATGTGCTTTTTTGTCATTTTTGACGGTTGCATTTTTTTCGTGGTAACGCTCCACTTGTTGCATACCTTTATAGTCTAATTGATATTTTCCCATTATATTCCTTTCTAAAAATGAAATAAGCAAAGCAGTTGGAAGGTATCATCCAGCTGCTTCTAGTTTATTATAATGTATTCTAGGTCTTATTAAAGGTGTTTACCTTCATATTTTATGGTTGAACCGTTCATGTGCTTGACTCGAGCTGAGATTTCTTTGTGGCGCCCTTTAACCATAGGACGTGCTTGTGGATTTCCTAAATAACCACAAGTACGTTTGACAACATCAACTGTTTTAGGATCTGTATTGCCACAGTTAGGACACATGAATCCACGTTCTGTTGGGGTGAAGTCCCCTTCAAAGTCACACTTGTAGCATTTATCAATTGGAGTATTCGTTCCGAGATAACCGACACGGTCATAAGCAAAGTCCCAGACAGCTTCGAGTGCCTTTGGATTTTGCTGGAGGACTGGATATTCGCAGTAATGGATGAATCCACCAGTTGCACCAGCTTCTGGGTAAGATTTTTCGAATTCCAATTTTTCAAATGGTGTTGGATTTTTACGAACATCGTAGTGGAAAGAGTTAGTGTAATACTCTTTATCTGTGATATCAGTCACGACACCGAACTTTTCAGTATCCAAACGACAGAAACGATCTGTCAAACTCTCTGATGGTGTTGAATAAACAGAGAAATGATAATCATATTCGTCAGACCAACTTTCACAGGCATTTTTCATAGATTTAACGATATCTAACGTGAACGCTTTGGCTTCTGGATTAGTCTCCCAGTCACTACCATAAAAAACGGATGCTACTTCATAAAGCCCAATATAACCAAGTGATACAGTTGCACGACGATGTTTGAAGAGTTGATCTACATTATCGAATTTACCTAGACGTTGACCAAAGGCACCATACTGATAAAGGATGGGGGCATTAGCAGGTGTCGCTTCTTTGACACGTTCAACTCGGTAGACGAGTGCATCTTTGGCAATTCCCATTCTTTCTTCAAAAATTTCCCAAAATTTATCTTGGTCTCCCTTAGATTCTAGGGCAATTCGAGGAAGATTAAGGGTTACAACACCCAGATTCATTCGTCCAGAATTAACTTCAATGCCATTTTCATCCTTCCAACCTTGTAGGAAAGAACGACATCCCATAGGAGCCTTGAAGGAACCTGTTAATTCAATGATTTTATCATATGATAGGACATCTGGATACATACGCTTTGTTGCACACTCAAGAGCTAATTGCTTAATGTCGTAGTTAGGTGAGCTAGGCTCTAAGTTGAGTCCACGTTTTAGGGTGAAAATGAGTTTAGGGAAGATAGCTGTACGGTGTTCGGAGCCAAGTCCTAAAATACGAACTCGTAGAATAGCCTTTTGAATTTCGCGCTCAAACCAATTTGTTCCTAAACCAAAACCGAGAGAGGTAAAAGGAGTTTGACCGTTAGAAGTGAAAAGCGTATTAATTTCGTATTCTAGGGATTGCATAGCGTCGTAAATATCTTTACGTGTTTTGGCGCGTGCATAATCTTCACGTTTTTCCTCAGCCACCCACTCCTCAGCATCTACTAAATGTTTCTTATAGTTAAGTTCTGCGTAAGGAGCCAAAAATTCATCGATACGGTCAGCTGTACAGCCACCATATTGACTAGAGGCAACATTTGCAATGATTTGTGAGATTTGTGCTGTTGCAGTTTGGATAGACTTAGGACTTTCAACTTCAGCATTACCAATCTTAAAACCATTTGCCAACATGCCCTTGAAGTCAATCAAGCAACAGTTGGTCATAGGTGTGTAAGGACTGTAGTCTAAATCGTGGAAGTGGATATCCCCCTTTTGATGAGCATTCGCCACATGTGAAGGAAGCATTTTAAGTCCAATAGATTTTCCGACAATTCCTGCGGTTAAATCACGTTGTGTATTGTAAAGGTCGCTGTCCTTATTAGCATTTTCGTGAACAACAGCCTGGTCTTTATTGACAAGTTTATTAATGGTGAAATTAATGTCAGTGGCCTGAGATCGCTCAAAATCACGCTTGGTACGATAGTTAATATATTCTTGAGCGATAGCATACTCGTTTGCTTCTAGCAACTCATGCTCTACAATGCTTTGAATTTCATATATTTTGATATTTTGAGTGAAGCGGTCATTGATTTCAGCCACAATACGGTTGGCAATACCCTCTAATTTGCTCTCGATTAAGGGGGTGACAGGTGTGATAGCCTCACTTGCTTTGAGAATAGCTTCATATATTTTACTTGAATCAAAGACAACCAGACGACCATCACGTTTGATGACTTTGATATCAGGGTTGACTGTAACCTTTTCTTTTTCTAATGTAATCATCTAAAAATCACCTCGCTACTAATTATAGCACTAGGCAAAAAAAAATCAATATATTGTGGTATATTTTTATTTCAACCACTATATATTGATTTTTGGGCCTATTTTAGGACATAGACGGTATATCGTTCAACGCCTTTTACAGGAGCTTTTTTATAGTTTTTTGAAAGTGTAGATTTAACATCAGAAGGTAGTTGTGTATCTTGTTGAACAACTATATATTGTGCTGAATCTTGGATAATAGTATCTGAGAGAGCTTTCTGATGACTAGATTTAGCTGTGTTAAGTTCTGGAAGAACAAATTGTGAGGCTGCTTTACGACCGCTTTCCAAATAAATTTTTGCTGATGAATCGTAAACATAAATAGTTTCATCTTTCTTGGTGTTTTTAGCGATGTAATTTGCAACACTACTACGTTCAACATTATTTCCTAAATTAAAGAGGAACATGATGACTGGCATGGCAAAGGCAAAGGCAAAGACTACTATTGGTAAGAAATAATTACGACTAAGGAAGATACCAAAAACTTTTAGTCCATGAATCTGGTTGTTATTACGACGTCGGTGAGAAGTTCGCTCCGCTCTTTTTTTAATAGCATCATCTAAAGATAGGGCAGTCAGTACCAGACCGTAAGGAGCTATGTTGATAATACTGTAAAGTCCGAAGCTTTGAGAAAATAAGCTGTAAACTACTGTAAAGACAAAACTAAGAAGTAGTACCCATTTGATACTTTTATCTTTAGCATCGCCAAGAAGGTGGTTGCTTGTAGTCAGTGCACCAATAAGTAATCCAGAGCCTATAACAGCAAAACTTTGGTAAGCTAACGTAAGTAGAAAGTCATTTTTTTCTACAGCAAGTTGTGTAAAGTTGTAAACCAGAACTTGGTTGATGTAGTCCGATGTAATTTGTAAATTTAGGATAAAGTAAAGGCAGAGATAAAGCACCAGAACATTACCAAAGATAATACAGAGGACTTGATAAAAACCACGAGCAAAGTGTTTATTGACAAGGTTGTAAACAAAGATTGTCAATAGTGACAAGACCCAGAAAATCAAGGTTCGAGCTTCAAAGAGTGCTCCGGCAGTACCTGCTAATCCATATAGGATAAAGGCCTCATCACGACTATGGCCAGCAAAGTAGCGAGTTAAGAAGAAGATAGCACCAAGTACAAAAGGCATGGCAAATTGGATAGGGTAGAGACCACCAAAACCAAATGTGCCGTTAATTACAAAGAAAATGAAGCTAATGAGCGTGGCAATTTCTTTTTTACTTGTCATATGCATGACAGTCTTGTAAAGGAAACTACCAGAAAGATAGTAAGTAAGGAACTGTACAGGAATTAGCCAGAGTGTAGATCCCAAACGGTAAGCTAGGGAAATTAAGAAATAATAGAAGAATCCCCCTGTCGCAAAAAAGTCAGAGTAAGGTAAGCTACCGTTGGCAAACATTTTTGCAATGTAAAGGTTTTGAGATTGTATATTATTGGCAAAGTCTGTAAAGTAAGGAACTGATATACTAAAAATACTCAAAATCAAACTGAGAATCAGGATATGGCCTTTATGCTTCCATGGAAGTGAAATCTTAGTTTTTTTCTCTATTTGAGACGAATTTGATTCTTCTGTATGTCCCTGAATTGTCACTTCAATCTTTTCGGATTGATTCTCTTGTGTATGAGAGCGATGGTGGCTTCGATGATAATCTTGATAGCCACCTGACTCTAAAGTATTGTCTTCGTTATATGGACTCACAATTAAACTCCTTTGTTGTCATTGGGAAAGTTATAAATAAAAGGGGAAGATCCCCCAACAGTCTTATTTTAAGTATATCAGATAATAGTATTTAGTCAATTTTCCTCTAATTTCTTACGCTAAAGTAACGACTGTATAAAAAAGAGACTGAGACAATCATCTCAATCCCTATTTCTTAATAACTGAATGAACTAAATCATCAAGTGGTTTTAGTTTTCGTTGATAAAGCTATTGAAAACTTCTTCAATCATATCCCATTCAGCATCTGAATCTTCAGGGATTGGTTGAAGATCGCCTTCAGTACCATCTTCATTTTCAGTGAATGAGTATGCTTGGATTTCGATTTCTCCATTAGCATCTTCTTCAGCACCAGCAGGTACTAAAAGAACATAGTTTTTACCAAATTCTTCGCGTCCATCAATAGTCAACAAGATTTCAAAAAGTGTTTCATTTCCTTGTTCGTCTACTAAAGTGATGACTTCATGATCATGGTTGTGGTCGTGATTGTGTGACATATTGTTCTCCTTTTTGAAGAGATTACTAATAGTGAGGACAATCTAGTACGCCCGAGTGGCAGTTTACTATGTTGTCATCTGACTATTAGGTCTCTAATTACACTTTCTTAAAACATTCGATCGAGATAGTTTTGTAAAATGAGTTGGGCAGCTAATTTATCAATAACTTTTTTACGTTTACCACGGCTGACATCCGCTTGCTCAACTAGCATCCGCTCTGCTTGAACAGTTGTCAATCGCTCGTCTTGGTAATCTACAGGAATTCCAAAGATTTCCTTGATTTTGTCACCATAAGCTTTGCTTGCCTCAACACGTGGTCCTTCAGTATTATTCATATTTTTAGGAAGACCAACGACAAATTTATCTACCTTATATTCTTTAACGAGCTCGCCCAGACGGTCGAAACCGAATTCTTCAGCTTCCTCGTCAATTTTGATAATTTCAACGCCTTGGGCCGTAAAACCGAGAGGGTCACTAATCGCAACTCCTACTGTTTTTGAGCCAACATCAAGTCCCATTACTCGCATTAGAGGTCAATTCCATTTCCTTTAAGATAATAGCGAACGAGTTCTTCAACGATTTCATCACGTTCGTATTTACGAATCTGGTTACGGGCGTCATTATAACGCGGAACATAAGCAGGGTCACCGCTCAGAACATAACCGACGATTTGGTTGATAGGATTATAACCTTTCTCAGCCAACGAACGGTAGACATTTGTCAAAGTATTACTGATTTCATCTTTGCTACCGTCGTCTAGGTTGAAACGAACAGTTTCATCTGTAAATCCCATACCGACACCTTCTTTCTATAAGAATTATCTGTTAGTTCTTTATTATAACATAAGTATAGCCAAAAGGGAAAGACGATGAACAAAAAAAGAGACGACTGGAGTCATCTCTCTTAATATCCAATAAGATTAAACGCGTTCAACTTTACCAGATTTAAGCGCACGAGCTGAAGCCCAAACTTTTTTAGGTTTACCATCAACAAGGATAGTAACTTTTTGAAGGTTAGGTTTAACGGCACGTTTAGTTTTGTTCATAGCGTGTGAACGGTTGTTTCCAGAAACAGTTTTACGTCCTGTAAAGTAACATACTTTAGCCATTTCGTGTTTTCCTCCTAGGTAGAATTTATTACGGATGTGCTAGCACCACATACCAAAACATTCTATCATAAGAATTTAGGTTTGACAAGAACTATTTATAATTTCTTTTTATAACAAAATAGTATATGCTTATTATAATAAGAAAAAATCAGTTAAAAAAGGAGAGAAGATGCCAGATAATCTTGCTCTACGCATGCGTCCACGTACAATTTCAGAGGTGATTGGTCAGAAGCATTTGGTTGGTGAAGGTAAAATTATTCGCCGTATGGTAGAAGCGAATATGCTATCGTCAATGATTCTTTACGGGCCACCAGGAATCGGGAAGACCTCAATAGCTAGTGCTATTGCAGGAACAACAAAATTTGCTTTTAGAACCTTTAATGCTACTGTTGATAGCAAGAAACGCTTGCAGGAAATTGCGGAAGAGGCTAAATTTTCAGGTGGTTTAGTTCTATTACTAGATGAGATTCATCGTTTGGATAAAGCTAAACAAGACTTTTTGTTACCACTTTTGGAGAATGGTAATATTATCATGATTGGGGCTACAACGGAGAATCCGTTTTTTTCTGTCACACCAGCCATCCGTAGTCGTGTACAAATATTTGAGTTGGAACCACTCTCTAACGAGGATATTAAGGAAGCTATCCTAGGTGTTCTAGAGGACAAGGAGCGTGGCTTTGACTTTGATGTTCAATTAGATGATGATGCTCTAGACTTTATTGCTACAGCTACTAATGGTGATTTGCGTTCTGCCTACAATTCTTTGGACTTGGCTGTCATGTCGACGCCAGTTTCAGAAGATGGGCTTCGTCATATTACTTTAGATACTGTGGAAAATAGCTTACAGCGTAGTTATATCACTATGGATAAAGATGGTGATGGACACTATGATGTGCTCTCTGCCTTGCAAAAATCTATTCGAGGCTCTGATGTTAACGCCAGTCTTCATTATGCAGCACGTTTGGTTGAAGCAGGAGATCTTCCTAGTTTAGCGCGGCGATTGACAGTGATTGCTTACGAGGATATTGGTTTAGCCAATCCCGATGCGCAAGTTCACACGGTCACGGCTCTGGAAGCTGCACAGAAGGTAGGTTTCCCAGAGGCACGTATTTTGATTGCAAATGTAGTAGTTGACTTAGCTTTATCTCCTAAGTCGAATTCGGCTTATATGGCGATGGATGCTGCCTTGGCAGACCTTAGAAAATCAGGGAATTTACCGATTCCTCGTCATTTGAGAGATGGACACTATGCTGGAAGCAAGGAACTGGGCAATGCACAAGATTACAAGTATCCCCACGCTTATCCTGAAAAGTGGGTCAAGCAACAATACCTTCCAGATAAATTAAGAGGTGTGAATTATTTCCAACCTAATGGAACCGGGAAATATGAAAGAGCTCTTGGAGCCAATAAAGAACGAATCGATAAGTTATCAAATAAATAGTACAAGAGAAATCAACGAAAACGATTGCAAAAAAATTGATTTTTCCTCTTGCAATAATTTTCAAAAGTGGTATTATAAAAACATAGAAATTGCTGTGGTATACGAATCCACATATAAGTGTTGACCGACTAATTTTTGTATTATCGGGAGACAAAAGTCTATTAACAGTGTGCAAGCTGGCTCACCCAGAAGCAACTGAAGTTAGTAGCGAGTCGCCCACCTGCTTTTTTACGTCGCGGGTTCAATACAAACCGTGGATCATCGGTACCAATACAGCATCCAGCCTCCTTAGCTCAGTTGGTAGAGCAGTGGACTCTTAATCCATGGGTCACAGGTTCGAGCCCTGTAGGGGGCATCTAATTTTAACAGTAAAAGCCTTGATTTACAAGGCTTTTTTGCTTGTCTATAACTGATTTGCCCCATCATTTGCCCCACATTTTTTTATGAGCAATCTTTCCAGACATCTCTAATTTGATTAAATTCTTCAAAAATTTTCTCTTCTAAAGTGTGTCCATATACTTCTACTAACATTGAAATATCTCTATGCCCTAGAATTTTTGCAATAACTCCGAGGTCAAATCCTTTGTGCCAGAGGTAGCTTCCATAGGTATGACGTGCTCCTTTTGTCGTGATAATTGGATAAATATCTAATTCATTTAAAAGAACACTCAAAGCTTTATTGACACTTGCAATATCTGGTACCAAGTGAATATATCCATAATGCTGAAAAATCATTTTATACCTATTCTTAATTCCTAGCTCTTTATTAGCCTTCTCTTGTTCAATTTTTAGGACTTGTAATATCTTAATACATTCTTCGTCTATCGGTACCATCCGAATAGACGTTTTGTTTTTTGGAGGGACAAATTTATGAGAAAGGGTATTAAACCTCCTATATGTTTTTAGCAGTCCTCTGTCAAAATCAACTTCATTCCAAGTTAACGCTATTAACTCTCCAAACCTCATGCCTGTTTTTAATAGAAAATAGACGATATAAGGAACAATTGAACGTTGGTAATCAAATTTTCTCTTTACTGCTAAAAGTAAATCCAGATAGTCCTTTTCGGTATGTAAATATTTCTCTTCCGTCATCTGTTGTTCTTTGGATGAAAATAACTCGACATGTTGTGTAAAATCATCTATTAGAACTTTGTCGGCAATTGCCATTTGGATGCTCTGATGAATCCCAGTATTCAATCTACCAAGAAAATTTCTACCAACTGTTTGCCCATACTTATTCATAATTCTTTGGTATTCACTCGCACGAATTTGAGTGACTTTTTTATTTCCAAATAATCTTTCAATTGTGTTTTTACGGAGAAGATATTTTTTCTTTGTCTCTTCCGACCTACTACTCGGTAGAATTTTTAGTTCAAGCCATTCTTGATATAGATCGGCAAGAGAAATATCTCTAGAAATTCTTTTCCCTAAACGAAGTTCTTGCAGAATCGGTTCAGCTTCTGACTCTGCAAGTTTTTTTGTTTTAAAACCGCTATTATGAGCAACAGTCTTTCCTTCGTTACGAATTTCATACGTCCATAAGTTACTATCTCCTCGCTTTCGGTAACGAACACTTGCCATATTACGCCACCTCTGTTCCTAGAATCTCATTTACAACACTTTTGGGAACAACCATCAAACGTTTGCGATTATAAAATGTATAGCCTCGTGATACAAGTAATTCTCTTGCCTGATGAATGATATCATTCGCTGTATGAGGGCGATAGCCCATTTCAATTAATTCTTTGTTACTGATTAAATTATTGTCCATAGTTATTCTCCTTATTTATTTTCTAAATTCAGAAACTCGCCTACAAGTAGTTGTAATTCTGTATTTAATTTAGGGAGATTCTGTATTAATACTTCTTTTAATTCTTCCGCAAATTGGTTCGTTTCTTCTCTCAATAGTTTGCGGACTCTTGTTTTTTTCTTTTTGATGCTGTCTGATTTTAAATTTGGAAAAGCCAATGATAACAGTTCAGGATTATTGAGAAAGATAATTGTAAATGCTCTTTGCTCCACTCGAATATGTTCTAGCTTATAAAATCCGAAATTATCGAGTCGATTCATAATATCTTGGACCATCTCCTCCCCAATCGCTTTAGTTCTGAGTTGGAACTCTAGTCTCCACCAAAACGGATTTACAGCCAAATCTAGCTTCTCTTCGCGCTTGTGAGCAATGATTTCTTTATTCTTATCATATAGCCTAACTTGTACATTACTACCGCTAGAACCCCAATATTTCGTCTCTAATTCGCCCCCTCGACCATAGAAGACCTTATGGGTAACACCACCTTTAATATGTTGCAAATTAACAATCTCAGGCCTGTTGAAAATGTCAAATGCCAAATCAAAACGAGACAAACGTACCGTCAATGAATTCAATCTGGCAAAGTACATTAATTGCCTCCATACTTTCATTCCATCAAATTCTTTTAAAGTGTTAGGATTGAAATCAATCCGAATCAATTGTTCACCTCCATAAATGGATAATTGAAAAAATATAATATTGATCGAATCATACTCATTAAAAACTTTAGCTAAAGTAAAGACATCATCTCGAACATTATCATATATTTCAAATGAATCAACTCTTGTACTTATTGCCTGTTTCAGATTTTTGAAAATTCGTCTTAGGGAACCAGTGTCTGTATCCCAGATAACCGTTAATCTATCAATACTGACATCTAACCTCTGTACTAATTCTCCTATTTCACATCGTTCTTGAATGCTTCTTAAATCTTGTATAGAAACCAACAAAATTGTCCCCCCTTCTTTTAGATTTTTTAGGCCTCAGAAACACCGTCAAATCAACGTTTGCTCGTTCCGTCGTTCTTTGGACGTTGTCCTAAGTGTCCCTTTTTGCTGGCTGTTAGAATAGCCAGCTTTTGCTTGGCTAGAAATTGTCTGGACGGCAGTCTGCAGGACTTCGCCTGACTTCCCGTCAGGCTCGTCCCTTGTCCTTGTCCACACAATTTCTAGCTCCAAGGCTTCGAATAGTTATAAGTCATAGTCTCGTCTTCAACTTCCTCCTCACTCACTATTCCTAAACATATGAGCCAGTTTGTATCATTTATAACTTATTTATAAGTTATAAATATATTTTATAAAAAATATTTGGGATAGTCAACTGAAAACTTGATTTGTAAGTTTATAGGTGATAGAATAAGTTTAAAATACAATATAGGAGTTTATCATGACCTTTATTATTCAAAATTTTGGACCCAATTTGGCACGACTACGCATAGAAAAAGGAGTAAGTCAAACTCAACTAGCTGAAGACTTAGGAATTGGTAAACAGTCCATCTCTGATTATGAAAAACAAAAAAGCTATCCTACCTTTGCAAATTTAGATAAGATAGCAGAATATTTTAATGCAACTCCAACTCAACTTTTTGGAACTAGTAAAGAGATTGAATTAGAAAAGAGTGTTCTTGAATCGAATGAATACTCTGATAAAGTAAGTGAGATCTTAAAGGCTGTCAAATACATCGAACATTTTCTACAAACTGATGGACAGTACTTAGAGGATTTACTTTACCTAACAAGAGGCAAACAACTATACACAGAAGATGGAGAAGAGTTGTATATTGATCCAACTTCTCAGAAAAGAACATTACATACTCAATATGAACCTGGTTTTATTGTAGCAAGAGATAAATCCCCACTAGAACTCTTAATTGAAAATAAGGACCTATTAGATTAAAAAAAGCGAGGATATGTACTGCACCCCAAAAGTTAGATTTTTTCTGTCTAACTTTTGGGGTGCAGTACATTTTCAACTCTCTTATTTATTTTCTTATCTCACATAATTACTTCACATGTCCAGGCTCATCAAATTCATTTTTTTCAATAACATATGCCACATTTGCATCCTTATTGATCAAAGAACATATATCTATTATGCTACAAAAGCTTTCTGACCGCAAAATTCCGTTTATTTGTAACCTTCTTCCTACTTTCTATTTTACTTTTCTGACAGAAAAGATTACAATAAGGAGTATTTATTTTCGGAGGTTTTTATGTCATTTCTATCAAAAAATTGGGCAGGACTGTTAGTCTGTCTGATCATTTCTATCATCTCTTGGGTTTTAGGAGGATTTCTTCCTGTTGTGGGAGCACCTGTTTTCGCCATTTTTATCGGAATGATTCTCCATCCCTTTCTCACTTCCTATACACAACTGGAAGCCGGCTTGACTTATAGCTCCAAAAATCTGCTTCAGTATGCTGTTATTTTGCTTGGGTTTGGACTCAATATCTCACAAGTTTTCGCAGTTGGAAAATCTTCCCTTCCTGTTATCCTTTCAACTATTTCAATTGCTTTGATTATAGCTTTCTTTTTCCAACGCTTTTTTAACCTTGATACAAAGCTAGCTACCTTGATTGGAGTTGGATCTTCTATCTGTGGCGGTTCTGCCATTGCAGCGACTGCTCCTGTTATTCACGCCAAGGAAAAAGAAGTAGCCCAAGCCATTTCTGTTATCTTTTTCTTCAATGTCTTGGCAGCTCTTATCTTTCCAACTCTAGGTTCTTGGCTCCATCTTTCCAACGAAGGTTTTGCTCTCTTTGCGGGTACTGCGGTCAACGATACTTCCTCTGTAACAGCCACAGCTAGCGCCTGGGATAGTCTGTATCATACCAATACTCTAGAATCTGCAACCATTGTCAAACTGACTCGTACCTTAGCTATTATCCCTATTACTCTCTTCCTCTCCTATTGGCAAAGCCGTCAACAAGACAACAACCAAGGAGTAAAGCTTAAAAAAATCTTCCCCGTTTTCATTCTCTACTTCATCCTAGCTTCTCTGCTAACTACCGTCCTTACTTCTTTTGGTGTTAGCAATAGCTTCTTTTCACCTCTCAAACAGCTCTCCAAATTCCTCATCATCATGGCTATGAGTGCTATTGGTCTCAAAACTAACCTCGTTGCTATGATCAAATCCAGTGGAAAATCCATTCTTCTTGGAGCCCTTTGCTGGATCGCTATCATCCTGACTAGTCTTGGCATGCAATTACTCATCGGTATTTTCTAAGAAAAAAGGGAGCCTAAAGGCTACCTCAGAACGTAGACAAACGTCATTTTTGGCGTTTGTCTTTTTGTATGTTCAAAGATATTTTGTCTTATCATCTACTATTCCATCCAAAAATCTGATTTAAAGCAAAATAAAAAGGGATATTCCCTATCCATTTCGATAATTTTTTCATTAATTTGTTTTTCCATTTTATCCTCCGATTAGTCTTGCACTGATATTTATTGATAACAACACTATATTTCTAGTATAGCATAATCATTAGATATTATAGGTTTTCAAACCAAATGAGAGTCATTCGTTTTTGCCCCACTTTTGCCCCATTTTTAAATCATGACATTGGAAATACCTAAAAGTACTTCCCTAAAATCACTTATATTTCAATATTTTTAATTACTCTCAATATGAAAATCCTTTCCAAATCCATGTAGGGGGCAGTTTAATATCGAAAAGAGACTTGATTGTAGGTCTTTTTTTTTATTTTTCTAAGAAAGAACTCACTTTAAACAGAACTTTACGTGCTTGTTTGTCCAAACGAGAGTTGTTCCAAATGATAATTCCTTCTAATATATATGCTTTGTGTTATGATATTAGTCAGGAAACAGAATTGAAAAAGGAGACCTGTGTTGAAAATTGCAATCATTGGCTATAGTGGTTCTGGAAAGTCGACTTTGGCAAATTTTTTAGGTCAACACTACAATTGTGAGGTTCTTCATTTAGATAAAATTCATTTCACATCAAATTGGCAAGAGCGAACAGTTGATGAAATGACTGACGATATATCAAAATGTATGTTACAAAAGGATTGGATTATCGAAGGTAACTACTCGACTTGTCTTTATGAAGAACGTATGAGAGAAGCAGACTGTATTGTCTATTTCAACTTTAACAGAGTTAATTGTCTCTATCGGGCATTTAGGCGCTATTTAACATATAGGGGAAAGACACGTCCTAGCATGGCAGAAGGCTGTAATGAAAAATTTGATTTTGCATTTGTGAAATGGATTTTATTAGACGGACGTTCTAAAAAATATGTCGAGCAATATAATGTAGTTGTTAAAAATTATTCTGATAAGACAATTATTTTAAAGAATCAAAGGCAGTTAAATCATTATATGAAGCAGGTTAAATAGCTACTAGAATTATTTAGTCATAAAATAGCTGGTAGTTCTATATAAGATGTAGGGATAAAAAGAGATAGTAAATAACGAGTTGCAATCTTAGCTATAACTGTCAGAATATTTTGTAAGAAGCGCTTTCAACATTGAACAAATGGTCTTTTTTCTGCTATAATAAACTGTAACGCAAAACTTGTGGGTGAAATTCCCACCGTGAAGTTTTTCAAGAAAGGTGGGGACAGCCTCGTAAAGGTGGAGCTGTCCGTTATCAAAATAATATGACATCAGTAGTTGTTGTGGGTACCCAGTGGGGTGATGAAGGTAAAGGGAAAATTACGGATTTCCTAAGTCAAGATGCCGAAGTGATCGCACGTTATCAAGGTGGAGACAATGCAGGTCACACGATTGTTATCGATGGTAAGAAATTTAAATTGCACTTGATTCCATCAGGTATTTTCTTCCCAGAGAAAATTTCTGTTATCGGGAATGGTGTAGTGGTCAATCCTAAATCACTTGTCAAAGAGTTGGAATATCTTCATGCGGAAGGTGTGTCAACAGAGAGCCTTCGTATTTCTGACCGTGCGCACGTTATCTTGCCGTACCATATTAAACTTGATCAACTGCAAGAAGCTGCTAAAGGTGATAATAAGATTGGTACAACTAACAAAGGTATTGGTCCTGCCTATATGGATAAGGCTGCGCGTGTAGGTATCCGTATTGCAGACCTTTTGGACAAAGAAATCTTTGCTGATCGTTTGAAAACAAACTTAGCTGAGAAAAACCGTCTTTTCAGTAAGATGTATGAATCTGAAGAATTATCATTCGAAGAGATTTTTGAAGAGTACTATGCTTATGGACAACAAATTAAGCAATATGTCACAGATACATCTGTAATCTTGAACGACGCTCTTGATGCAGGCAAACGTGTCCTCTTTGAAGGAGCTCAAGGGGTTATGCTTGATATTGACCAAGGTACTTACCCATTTGTAACGTCATCAAACCCAGTTGCGGGTGGTGTTACAATCGGTTCAGGTGTTGGTCCATCTAAAATCAACAAGGTCGTTGGTGTATGTAAGGCCTATACGAGTCGTGTTGGTGATGGTCCTTTCCCAACTGAGTTATTTGATGAAGTGGGTGAACGCATCCGTGAAGTTGGTCATGAATATGGAACAACAACTGGACGTCCACGTCGTGTAGGATGGTTTGACTCAGTGGTGATGCGCCATAGCCGTCGTGTATCAGGTATCACAAACCTCAGCTTGAACTGTATCGATGTTCTCTCAGGTCTTGACACTGTAAAAATTTGTGTAGCTTACGACCTTGATGGTGAGCGTATTGATTACTACCCAGCTAGTCTTGAGCAATTGAAACGCTGTAAACCAATCTATGAAGAATTGCCAGGTTGGGAAGAAGACATCACAGGTTGCCGTAGTTTAGATGAGCTTCCTGAAAATGCTCGTAATTATGTTCGTCGTGTTGGTGAATTGGTAGGTGTACGTATCTCTACTTTCTCTGTAGGACCAGGACGTGAACAAACAAACATTCTTGAAAGTGTTTGGTCAAATATCTAAAGCCAACAAAAGGAGAATCTAGGAAACTAGGTTCTCTTTTCTCACGCCTTAAACTTATGGATTAATATGAATGTTGCAACTATTAAAAAAGGTTACTAATTTTTCGATATGATTAGGAGAGAAACCTTTCTATTTGATTAGTTTTTCGGTATAATATGGATTGATTAAATGAAAATAAATGAGAATCTACTTTCATGATTTAGAGTCAGTTTCTCAATTATGATTAAAGTAAAGAAGTAGGCATATCTCTTAATATCTTTGACAAGAGGTGAATGATGAAGAAGATTGTATTTGTTTGTCTGGGTAACATTTGCCGTAGCCCTATGGCAGAGTTTGTGATGAAAGATCTCGATCAAGAGAAGGCTTTGCATATTGAAAGTCGAGCAACATCTTCTTGGGAGCATGGAAATCCAGTTCATCGAGGAACCCAAAAGATTTTAAGGAAATATGCTATTTCTTTTGACTCTTCAAAGGGCTCACAACAGATAAGTCAGTCGGATTTTGAATCTTTTGATTTGATTTTGGGCATGGATGAATCAAATGTTGAGGACCTTCTGGGCTTATCTGCAGGGCGTTATGATGATAAAATCAAACTTTTCAGACCTGGTGGGGTTCCGGACCCATGGTACACGGGTGATTTTGAAGAAACATACAAATTGGTAACGGAAGGTTGCCAAGAGTGGTTACAGTGGATTAAGGATAGACAATGAATTTTAAACAACTAAAGGATTTTGATTTTAAAAATATTGAGATTGATCGTAATCAATTTGAGCGTATCACTGTAGGTATTATTATTTTGTGCGCTCTTTCCTTGTTTTTGGTGACTATAAAAACGCAACATTCCATCAAGATTGACGGGACTAAGATTACTTATAAGGGTCAGATGCAGAACCATCGTTTGAATGGTCAGGGAACTTTGACCTATGATAATGGTGATACCTATACGGGAGAATTTAAAAACGGTTCTTTTAATGGTCAAGGAACTTTCAAATCTCACAAAGGTTGGACTTATGTCGGAGAATTCAAGTCTGGTCAAGCAGACGGTCAAGGAAAATTGACAACCGAAAATAAGGTTACCTACAAAGGAAAATTTAAACAGGGGATTTTTAAAGGATGAGAATTAACTGGTTTTCTTATATTCGTGTGACAGGACTTTTTTTGGTTCTGATCTATCATTTCTTCCCAAGTATTCTTCCTGGGGGCTTCATTGGTGTTGATGTCTTCTTTACCTTCTCAGGGTATTTGATTACAGCACTTTTGATTGATGAGGTATCTAGGACGCATCGCATTGATTACCTTGGATTTATGCGACGACGATTTTACCGGATAGTACCACCACTTGTATTGATGGTTCTTATCTGTACTCCCTTGGCGCTTTTAGTGCGAAATGATTTTATTGCAGGTATTGGACGTCAAATTACCTCTGTTATCGGTTTTGTAACTAACTATTATGAGATTCTGACTGGAGGAAATTACGAGAACCAGTTTAACCAGCATATTTACCTCCATACATGGAGTCTGGCTATTGAGGTTCACTATTATATTCTTTGGGGTGCCTTGCTTTGGTTCCTAGCTAAGCGTGTCAAACACCAAAATCAATTTAGAGGCCTAGTCTTTATGGTATCTCTTGCCTGCTTTATGGTGAGCTTCCTATCAATGTTTATTAGTGCTTTCTTTGTTGATAGTTTTTCTCGTTTGTATTTCTCATCAATTACGCATGCCTATCCATTCTTCCTAGGCTCGCTCTTTGCGACACTTTCAGGTGTGTATGAAACGACCGCTAGGTTCAAGAAAAATATACGTCTTTGGACTCTGAAAAAGACAGTCCTTTATATGAGCGGAAGCTTTGCCTTGCTTGTATTGTTGGGATTGGTTCTGCATTTTGAAGAACGTCTGACCTATTTATTTGGGTTTGTATTGGCTAGTCTATTTACGGCGGTTATGATTTACTCTGCACGTGTTCTTCATGAGAAGTTACCTGGGAAATCAGAGCCTGCCCTCATTAGTTATTTGGCAGAAATTAGCTATAGCGTCTATCTTTTCCACTGGCCACTATATATTATCTTTAGTCAATTAACTAATAATATCATTGCCGTAACACTGACAACAATTTTATCGATTGTTTTTGCGACACTTTCCTACTATATAATAGAACCATTCATTGCAGGAAGAAAAGCCAGTATCTTTGGAATAGATTTGGATTTGACACCTTACCGACATATTGTGCTTTATGTGTTTAGTGGGCTTACTTTGATTACAGTGCTTATCTCACTCTTTGCACCAGCTGTTGGAAATTTTGAAAAAGACTTACAGGTTAACGGTTTGTCACAGGCTCAGACTAAGATGAATCTGACACGTACCAATGCGGAAAACAGTCAGGCAACTTCCTTTGGTGTCAATAAGGGAGTAACAATTTTAGGAGACTCTGTTGCTCTTAGATCAAAGGATCAGCTTGAATCAAGTATTGATAATGTTGCTATAGATGCAGTAGTCAGCCGTAACCTATCAACGATTAACGATTTGCTTAAAGATTATGCAGACAGTAATGCGCTTGCTAAGGATGTTGTTATTGCTGGTGGTGTTAATGAGATTGACGACTATAAAGGTGTCATCAACAAAATCATCAAAAACTTACCTAAGGGTCACCATATTATCTTTGTGACACCATATAATGGTAGTAAATCTGGTAATGAGGCCCAATCTTTGATTCAGTTACGTAAGTATGAGTTAGAGATGGCTAAAAAATATGACTTTGTGACAGTTGCTGACTGGTATCAAGTGGCTAAAGAAAATATTTCTATTTGGAACGGTACAGATGGTGTTCACTTTGGCTCTGATAGTGACTCTATAACCCGTGGTGCTAAACTCTATACTAAGACAATTAAAGAGGCTATTGCAAAAGCTGATAAGGCACCGGTTAAAGGTGGTAAGAAAAAATAACAAAAAAGAAGACAGTCTTGTCTCTTTTTTTGTTATTAATCGAAATTTTGACTGCGATTTTTGTTTTGTGCTAAAATAAGCCTATGGTAAGAATATTAGATAATGATTTACTAGGAGATGAAGAGTATGTTGAGCGTACCCTTCGTCCTCAGTACTTTAAGGAATATATTGGTCAAGATAAGGTTAAAGACCAATTAAAGATTTTTATAGAGGCAGCTAAACTTCGTGATGAAGCCCTAGATCATACTCTTTTGTTTGGTCCTCCAGGTTTAGGTAAGACGACCATGGCTTTTGTAATTGCCAATGAAATGGGAGTAAATTTGAAGCAGACGTCTGGGCCGGCAATTGAAAAGGCTGGTGATTTAGTTGCTATACTCAATGACCTAGAGCCGGGAGATATCTTATTTATCGATGAGATTCATCGTATGCCCATGGCGGTAGAAGAGGTACTTTATAGTGCCATGGAAGATTATTACATCGATATCATGATTGGTGCAGGCGAAACAAGTCGAAGTGTCCATCTTGAGTTACCTCCTTTCACCTTGGTCGGTGCGACCACACGGGCAGGGATGTTGTCAAATCCTCTGAGGGCTCGTTTTGGAATTAATGGTCACATGGAGTATTACGAATTACCGGACTTGAAGGAAATTATAGAACGTACTTCGGAAATTTTTGAAATGACTATAACCCCAGAAGCTGCTTTAGAGTTAGCACGTCGAAGTCGTGGGACACCGCGTATTGCTAATCGTCTACTTAAGCGCGTGAGAGACTATGCACAAATCATGGGTGATGGCATCATTGATGATAAGATTGCAGACAAGGCGTTGACCATGTTGGATGTGGACCATGAAGGGCTAGATTATGTCGACCAAAAAATTCTTCGAACTATGATTGAGGTGTATGGTGGAGGGCCAGTTGGTTTAGGTACTCTATCGGTAAATATTGCTGAAGAGCGAGAAACGGTGGAGGATATGTATGAGCCCTACCTTATTCAAAAAGGATTCATTATGCGTACACGAACGGGTCGAGTGGCAACAGCAAAAGCTTATGAGCACATGGGATACGATAACATACAAGATAATGAATAAGAAAAGTCCATCTAAAGATGGATTTTTGATTTTATTGAAAAAATTTTAAAAATCCCTTGCAATGACTGAATTCTTCTGTTATTATATTATGGTGCTGTAAATACAGCGCTTAGCTATGATACAAGAGGTTGCGACACGCCTGGTTGCACTGCCACGCAATCCGTGTTGGTTTTCTTGAGGAGCTAGCCTATTATCTTAAATAGACGAAAGAGGAGAAAAAATGGCAAACAAAAAAATTCGTATCCGTTTGAAAGCTTACGAACACCGTACGCTTGATACAGCGGCTGAAAAAATCGTAGAAACTGCAACTCGCACAGGTGCGACAGTTGCTGGGCCAGTTCCACTTCCAACTGAACGTAGTCTCTACACAATTATTCGTGCGACTCACAAATATAAAGATTCTCGCGAACAATTTGAAATGCGTACACACAAACGTCTTATCGACATCATCAACCCAACTCAAAAAACAGTTGACGCTTTGATGAAACTTGATCTTCCAAGTGGTGTGAACGTAGAAATCAAACTTTAATTTAAAGATTGATTCATTGAGCATAAAAAACGCTCGTTAAAAACTTTTTTGAGCATAAAAAACGCTCATAAAAAACTTTTTGAAAAAACAATAAAGTAAAGGAAATATTTTCTCATGACAAAAGGAATCTTAGGGAAAAAAGTGGGAATGACTCAAATCT
>OGFP01000065.1_pt1 | contig 74656 bp, 67 predicted proteins | sample 1570971 | NCBI WGS metagenome assembly OGFP01 (sample SAMEA2582033, study PRJEB24529) | metagenome | biome: Human gut stool | place: China | collected 2011 | reverse complement strand
GAAGTAAAAGAAGATGGAAAGACTATTTCGCAAGGCTGGTACGTCGGTATTGAGGGTGGAATGCCTTTCGGTTTCTCTACTTTCTCAAGTTTCGGACACGACAAGACTCACCTTGGTTGGGCTGCTGGCTTATATGGCGGCTATCGTTTCAACTCCATATTCTCGGCTGAGTTGTCTGCCAAGTATGGAGAGGTAAATATGTCTGCACAAGACTGCTGCGTAGAACGTAACTATTGGTTGGGTAGCGACGGTGTGCGTTACAATGCTGGTGTCTTAGGCATGGACAGTTGGGAATATGCCAATCTGAAAAGCCGTGTCAGGATGGGCAGATACGGAGCAAGAGTGAACGTTAATCTCCTTGGACTGTTCCATAAGACAGCTAACAGCCGATGGGATTTGGCTGTTTCACCTCATATATATGCAGTAACTACCAAAGCCGACATTCAGACTATAGCCGGTGATGCCAAGGTAATGAAAGGCTCTACCAACTGGCATTTGGGTTATGGTGCAGACTTGCAGGTTGGTTATCAACTGACTTCATGCCTGAAATTGGGCATCTATTCCGGTTTGACTCGTCTTACTGGCGAACGTATGGACGGAATGCCGGAGCATCTGCATAAGAACAACTTTGTTTGGGAAAGTGGCATAAGGTTGGGGATAAGCTTCGCAAAGGCTAAAAAGAAGAACGTGGCTGTGGAAACAACGCCGATAGTAGAACAGAAAGTGCCGACAACAGAACCGGAAGCACCGATGGCAGAACCGGAAGCACCGATGGCAGAACCGGAAGCACCGCAGCTGGAGACCACTCCTAAGGAGACCACCCTCCAGCAGGAGACTGCAGAAAAGGCTGAGACAAGAGTGGGAGAGCAAGAGGTGGTTGAACAGCCGAAGGCTACATTCCCCATAGTCTACTTCGCTTTCAACAGTATCGGCATCAAGCAGAGCGAGCTGTCGAAGCTGAATGGTATCCTACGTACATTGAAGGAGAATCCGAAGATGAAGGTGACGGTGACAGGTTGGTGCGACACGAAAGGCAGCGTGGCTGTCAACAAACGTATATCTCGCCAGCGTGCAGAAGCCGTAAAGACTTGGCTTGTGAAGAATGGCATAGAGGCTAATCGCATTACTGCAATAGGAAATGGTAGCGATGACACCCAAGATGCGGATAAGGCTCGCCGAGTAGAGACTAAAGACAATCATAAGTAACCCATAAAACAAGATAGAAAATGAAAGCAAAAAGAAGATTTAATATTTGGTTATGGGTGCTGTTATGCGTCCCATGCCTGTTGGCAAGTTGCGACCATGATGTTCATGATGGTGAGGATGAGGGTGGTTTGTCAGTATCGCTCACTTGGGCGGATGAAGCCGACCAAGGTACGGAAGTGAAGGACGTGAAACTCTGGATATTCAATGCCGATGACGGCTCCTTGGTAGAGGAAAAACATTATAGTAGTGCTAAGGAGGTGGCAAGCCAGCGCTTCGTTCTTCCTGAAGGATCGTATCGCATCTTGGCTGCCACCAATCTCACAGAACCGTTTACTATCGGTGACCAGACCAGGGCTTTGACTAATTGGAACAATATTCAGATAGGTTTGACCAATCCTAAGGATGTGAACCATAATGCTTATTTCGGAGTTGCCGACGTGAGGATAGACAACAAGGAAGGCAACTATGTGGTGCAGAATCCTATCAAGAGCGTGCTTGCCGAGCTGACCATCATCATTGAGAATGTGCCGAAAGGCACTGAGATGAGTGGCAAGGCATTAGATGCAGCCTGGTGTCTGTTCCCTACACAGAAGAATAGTGATGGAGAATATGGATTGCCGAGCATAGATCCAACGGAAGTGGAAATGCCTACTATCTTGGCTACTGAGTCAACTTTGCAATCAGAAGTCATCCGGCTGATGCCGACCATACAGGGAAGCCCCGCCTCTCATGTTTATCTCCGCCTCTTGCTGCCTAACGGGACCTTGCAAGAGTATGACATCACCGCTCCTGCGATGAAGGTTGGAGGAAAGTATGAGTTGCGACTCAACTACAACCAAATGCAGCCAAAGATGAATCTGGAAGCTACCATCAACGGTTGGACGAACCTCAACAATGAAGTAGAAATAAAATAATAATAACTTTTAAAATGTTTATAAGATGAAAAAGATGACTAAGTTCTTCGCCCTTGCACTCTTGGCTGGTGCAATGGTTTCATGCAGTACAGAAGACACCGCACCTTCTACCCAGAACGATAAGGTAGCCGTGCAGTTTACTGGTGGTATCAGCGTAAACACCCGTGCTGCTGGTGTAGCTTGGGCTGATGGTGACAGGATCGGTATCTTCATGACAGAAGCAGGCAAGACACTCTCTGCGGATGTAATCAAAGAGGGTGTTGACAATGTTTGCTATCAGTCAAATGGAAGTATAGCCTTTTCACCTGTTTCTGGTGGTAAGACTGTTTTCTTCCCGATAGATGGAGATGTGGACTTCTATTCTTACTATCCACAGACCACTGTCAATGACTACAAGGTAGCACTTGATGTAACAGACCAAACGAAACAAGAAACTATCGACTTCATGTATGCCAAGACAGAAGGCTGCAACAAAGCTACGCCACAGGTTGACTTGAAGTTCTTCCATAAGTTAAGCAATCTTATTTTGGATGTTCAACCAGGTAACGGTCTCACGCAAGAAGACCTTAAGAAAATGACTGTGACAGTGAAAGGCCAGAATACCAAAGCCACTTTCAATCTTGTGGATGGAACTATCTCTGGTGAAGAAACTCCTGCGGACATCACGATGAAAACTACCGAAGCTGGCAAGCTGTATGAGGCAATCCTGCTCCCTACAGAAGAAGCAAGCCGAGTGATAGAGTTTGACCTCAAGAATGGTTACGACGCTCCTTTTGTATGGACAATGCCTGTAAAACTTGAGGGTGGCAAAAGATACCACTATACAGTAGTAAAATTGAGTCGTTCTGCCGTAGATATTTCTGGAACCATTAAGTCTTGGACAGAGGCAGGAGACAATAATGAACATATAGCACAATAACAACTCTTAAATAACAAGATATATGAAGAAATTTAGATTCTTATACATCGCAGCCGCAGCATTGCTGTTTGCAGCTTGCGCTAACGAAGAAGACGGTATCGGCAACAATGGTCCTGTTGCTGCTACAGTAAAGGCGGATATTTCCAACAATATCAAAACCCGTGGAACTGCAGACAACAACAGCTGGACAGCAGGCGATGCCATTGGCGTGTACGTCACTTCCGCAGGAAACACAAAAGGAACAAATGTAAAGTATGAATATGACAATTATGGTGAATTTGTTTCGGCAAATCCTATTTATTTTAGAGATAACGCGGAACAGACATTCAGTGCGTATTATCCATACATTGATGACCCCAATAATGACAAATTCGATGAAGATGGTTGGTTAAAAAATGATTGGACTATTGATTACAGCAATCCAAGTAATACCTTATTAGCAAACGATTTTCTCTTTGCCTCGGGAGCAACAGCCAGCAAAGCATCTCCAATGGTTAATTTCACTGACTTGAATAATGTGGGTGAATCCTTGCCAGAGAAAGACCATCGCTTTAAGCACAAGATGAGTATGATAGAATTTACGGTCTGTGCAGGAGAAGGTATTGAGAGCAGCAAGAGTAATCTTCAAAGTATAACATTGGACAAGATAAAGACACAGGGTAAGATAAATGTAAAAACAGGTGCGACAGAAGTCACAGGGACTTCTTCCCTAAAAACCTTACCAGTAACAGGTCTTTTGACCGATCTCAGGGTCTGCAAGTTCATACTCTTCCCGCAACAGTTCGAAAACAAAGAATTGACCATTAGTTGTAGTGTGTTGTATAACGAAAATACTATTAACAATTATACAACAAAGATACCCCTACCAAATGGATTCGAAGGTGGTAAAAAATATACTTATACTATCACTGTTAGAAATAATAGTATAGTAATAGGAAATGCAAACATAACGGGTTGGGGTATTGGCACAGACAATGAATCTCTCGATGCAGAAATAGAATAATAAGGTACTGAAAATAGGAAATACAGGGTTAGTGAGCTTGGCCGCTCACTAACTCACTAACAATAAAAAACTGAAGATTATGAAGACGATAAAACAAAGAATTTCCTATGTGGTAATGGGCCTTATGGCTATGGGCTTTACAGCATGTACGCAAAATGAAGATATGGCTCCAACGCTGAAAGGGCAGGAAATCAATGCCACTTTCTCTGTTGGAGGTATGCAGACTCGTGTCAATACATTGGGAGACGGTGAAAATTGGGAGGATAAAGATAAACTGAAAGTAAGTATATTTACGGATTCTGATCCTGGTAATGCGGCTTTTCTTTCTTTTAATGGCGAAACCTGGTCTCGTACAGGAAGTTTTCGTTGGTTAAATGGATACGAACAACATACTATTTTGGCTGTATATCCATCTGACACGGATTTTGGGAAAAATAATCTACAGTATGATTTACAAACAGACCAAAGCAGCGAAGATAAATTGAAAAACGCTGATCTCATAACTGGATATTGGTACGATGTTCCTCGGTACGATTTAAGAATTCCTATGCAGCATCGCATGTCGCTGGTTACAATAGTATATCATGTTGGAACTGCAGATTATCCTAATATGGATATTAGTGAACCACAAGTGTATTCTAAACACACCAGCGTTTATTTTAACAGAGACGACCGAGCCCGAGGGCAATTTGTCATGATTACACCTACTGCTAATCCTGCTTGGGTAAAAGCCTATAAGCATGACGATGGTATGTTTTCTGCAATCGTTATCCCTGGTTCATACATTAAAGATGAAGTCTTCTTGAGATTCAAGATAGGCGACAATATTTTTAATGCTAAAATGAAGATGCCTACCGACTTTGAAGAGGGTAAACGCTACACCTACAAACTCGATGTCGGAAAAGATATAGTGAAACTGACCAGAATCAGTGTAGATGATTTGAAAGGTTGGACAAATGAAGATGATCTCAAATAATTGGAGGAAAGAATATGAAAAAGATATTTCAATACATCATGCTGGCTGTCGTTACAATAGTAATGGCGTCATGCACAAGTGATATAGAAGAAACAACCGCAACAACAGCCAAAAACAACGTACAGTTGGTTGTTGGTGAATTTCCTGCATTCGGAGATTCACAGACTCGTGCTATAGGTACACCTGATCCGGGCAAGACTTCATGGGCTGAAGGAGATGAGTTGCTTCTGGAGATGACAAGTAAGACTTTAGGAACTAAGTATGCTGCTTTTACATATAATGGCAGTAGCTGGGAATTGACAAGTGGCGAGTTGTCTTATAAAATAGACGAAGTGCCAATCTTTCCTCATGTATATTATGCCCCTAATTACAAATGGGAAGCTGGCACATTAGTATTGAAAGAAGGTAAGGTTGCCGGAACCGATGAATATATTGAGGGAACAGCACAAATAACCCCTAATGGTCAGGCTATAACCGTAAATTTTTCCGGAGCAACACGCAACTATTCCCGCCTCCGCATTGCAACTATGCCAAATAAGCCAATAACAGTTACCATCAATAAATACACTCCTGCGGGCAGCAGCAATATGAAATGGGATCAAAATTATGCCCTTACTTCTGATGAAAAGGGCAATGCCTATTTATATGGTAATTTTGTAACAAATTCCCAATTCACTGTGAAATATGAAGAAGCTCCTTTGGCATCTCATACATTCTTGCAAGCAACAGTAAATGCTAAGAGTTATGCACTGGATGCTACTGTTGTTTCGCTGGCTGACGAAGGTCTCACTTACGATCAAATTGTGGAAGACGTCAAGAAGGAATTGTATGCGGGCAAGACTTACATCAATCTCATTCTTGCTCCCGATGTGGATGAAGAAACATTGGAAGCAATAAATATCGGACTTAAAGATGCAAGGGATGGGAGTATAAACCTTACTTTGATAGGATGTAAGAAGATTCCTTCAAGAGGATTTATGCATTTTGGCATGCTGAAATCCATAGTCCTCCCAGATGTTACAGAAATCGGGGAAAATGCTTTTTCAGATTGTCCAGGGCTTCAAAAAGTAGTTTTAGGCAATCTTACAAAAGTATATGGTAATGTCAGAAATAATGGTATCTTTGATTATTGTGAAACCCGGTTCATCGATTTGGTTTTGTCAAAAGACCAGAAAGTTATGAATGATGGCGAAGCCGAAGGTAGGTATTGTTGGACTGCTGATATTATTACAGATTATGATCATAGTGTTGAACATGTCAGCAAAAAATTCCTTGGGTATGAATTTAAGTCCATAACGTGTAGATATAAATTTGAATAATAAAGTAGATTGTTTAACTCCTAAGCTGGGCAAGGAGTATAAGTTGCTCAGCAACATATATTCACCCGCACTTCACGGGAAAACGACAAGGGTCTATATGCCACGATGAGAGGTGGGCGTATAGACCCTTGAATGTAAATCAGCATCTGTAGTGTTGCAGCTCATTAAAACTTATATATAGTTAAAACCTTGACCTTAGAAGTTTTATAGGTTTTGCTTGGTAGTTTCAAGAATAAAACGTACTTTTGTTGATGAATAACCATATATACATTAAATAAGGAGTAAGTATGAATACCTCAATCATAAATGAGCCACAGCTTTTGGTAACGGTATCTGACCCTACTATGTTGACAAAGCTGAAAAACGCCATCAAAATGATGAATGGTGTTAGTTCTATTTCTATTATGAGACCTAAGAAGACTGGTCTGGAACTTGCCGAAGAGGACAAGGCGAAAGGTAGGGTTACCCAATGGAATTCTGTTGACGAAATGTTTGACACTGTTTTAGGAGAATAATGTATAAGTTTGGTACAACCAAAAGATTTGACAAGGCTTTAAAGCTTTGCAGAAAGCATGGCTATCCGATAGAAGAACTAAGAAAAGCCATAGACATATTGGTAGAAAATGGTAGCCTACCATCAGAATACAAACCACATATTCTTCATGGTAACCATGAAGGTGAATGGGAGGCGCATATAAAACCAAACTGGCTGTTAGTTTGGGAACAGAATGATGACGAATTGACTCTCTTAATGCTAACAACGGGTACCCATTCCGATGTATTTGGCAAAACAAGAAGATAATATTCACCCGCACTTCACGGGAAACGACAAGGGTCTATATGCCACGATGAACAGGTGGCGTATAGACCCTTCATCGTGTCTTGATACCTGTTGGGTGGATGATATGGGGTTTGCAGCGGTTTTGAAATCCTAACTTTTTATAAAACTTTTCTCCCGTTTTCTTTGTGTTTTCAAAATAAAAGCTTAGCTTTGTAAGTGAGACAGATTTAAAAAGGAGGTTGCAATGCCAAAGATATTTGAATACTTCGGATTTATCTTTCTATTCTATTCGAATGAACATGAACCTATACACGTTCATGTTATGAAGGATGGACATGAAGCTATATTCGAGATAATGTTAGAGAATGGTGAACTTGTTGAAATTCGCAGAAGAACTTCTAACAAGATTCCACCATTAAGTGAAAAGGATGCTGCTACTGCTGAGGCCTTTGTTAAGAAGTACTATAAGAATATAGTTGAAAAATGGGTTAACTTCTTTATTTATAAAAAAAGAATACGTTCAACTAAAATAACGAAGAAATTATGAACTTAAGTATTGTTTCTGCAAAATATGTAGCGCCATTAAAAGTGGAATTGCACTTCAATGATGGCATCATTAAGACGATAGATGTTGGTGCTTTTATCAGAAAACATCCACATCCGCAATACAACTCTTACTTGAATGAAAACAAATTCAAAAAGTTCAAGATAGAGTTTGGCAATATCGTTTGGGGAAAGAATTGGGATTTGATATTCCCAATAGATAAGTTATATGCTGGCGTTTGCTGCTAAACAACATTCAAGGGTCTATATGCCACGATGAACAGGTGGCGTATAGACCCTTGGTTATATGGTGATATTTGTTGTACAAAAAGGTATAACACTAACACCGCAAGTAGGCAATTTTGAGTTGTTAAAGATAGAGAGAGGTAAACTCACGTGGAGTAAGAACCTTAATGTCAGAATAAGTAAAATCCTTGGTATTTCGTGTGATAATGTAATCAGCCTTCACAGATTTTGCAGAGTAATATTGTAGGGCATCCTCGAAATTCATTTGTATTTTTCAAGTAGATAGTTCAACTTTTCATCATCATCGTCAGAAACATCAGAAAGGCATCCTGCCAATTTCTCCAAATGATCGGGAAGTGCCAATGCTGCATTATCTTTGGCACTTGGTGTTTGAAGTTTCATGAGAAACTTCTCTATGAGGTGCGACAAATTGATATTGTTCAACTTGGCATATCTCTCAGCTTTTTGATAGATATCACTGTTTATGGTAATCGTACTCATATAATATTCCTCCTGTTAAATCAAATAATATGCAAAAATAGTGAAAAGATTGCATATAAACAATATATTTCCAACGTTTATTTTTTTAAATGATAAAGTTCGTAAATGTTCGGCTTTTATGGGAAAGTCTTTGTATCTTTGTGCGATATATGTACTTTGTAACCAATAATAATTAGGGGTATGAAAAATCAGAAAATGTACGAGGCAGGTGACAAGATGATATCGCTTATTCGTGATAACTATAACTTGCTGCAGTGTTTGGGTAGTTTCGGCATCAGCCTGGGCTTCGGCGACAAGACGGTGAAGCAGGTGTGTGAGGACCAGGGAGTGGATACGTACACGTTCCTGGCTGTGGTGAACTTCATGATAAACGGCTATCGCGAGATGGACGACGTGTTGCGTCTGTCGGTGGCTACGTTGCTGCAGTATCTGAAGGCGAGCCACAACTATTTCTTGGGCTTCCAGTTGCCGTTTATACGCAAGGAACTTGTAGACGCGCTTGACGAAAACGACAACCTCGCTCGACTCATACTGAAACTTTACGACGAATATTCGCGTGCGGTTACGCAGCACATGAGGTATGAGGAGAAGACGGTTTTCCCGTATGTGGAGTCGCTAATCGGGGGGAAGCCGTTGGCTAATTATGCTATTGACATGTACTCGAAGCATCATGGTCAGGAGAGTTCGAAGCTGAGGGAGTTGAAGAGTATCATCATCAAGTACTTCCCGGGTGACAGTCTGCGTAACAACCAGCTTTCGGCTACGCTTTATGATATATATAATAATGAGGAGTGGCTTGCGCTGCACGCTGAGGTGGAGGATAATATTTTTATTCCGGCCATCAGGTCGCTGGAGGAGAGGTCGCGGCAGAGTGATGTGTCGGCTAAGATTTCGAATATGATTGGCAGGAACCAGGAGGGGGCTGACGCTTTGGGTGAACGTGAGAAGGATGTTATAGTCGCGTTGGTGCAGGGTATGAGCAACAAGGAGATAGCCGAGCACTTGTGCATTTCGGTGAACACTGTAATCACTCATCGACGCAACATCGCGCGCAAATTGCAGATACATAGTGCGGCTGGTTTGACGATATATGCTATTGTGAATAATCTGATTGATATTAGTGCGGTGAAACTCTGAAAGTTATATCGTTTGCGTTAGACTAATGGTGTACGTGGCGTTTAAATTTGTTGGAATTTTTCCATTGTTTTGATGCTCTGTTATCGTTTTTTTTGTATACCTTTGCAAGCGTAACAAAAACATAAATCAGAAAACTTTTCATTGCACGGAACTAACAAAAGTTTTCCAAAACGGAAAACTTTTCGATTTCTAAAATTGAAAAAGTTATCTCAAACGGAAAACTTAAATATGAAAGATTTTGCAATTGTCAAACGCGACGGGTCTAAAGATCGCTTCTCTTTAGACAAGATTATGAACGCCATACTTAAGGCGTTCGAGTCAGTGAACGAGGATATAGATTTGGCTTCTGTATCGAAGATTGTCAGCCACATTGATGTTTTTGACGGCATCTCGGTGGAGGATATCCAGAACCAGGTGGAGAAGGCTCTGATGAGTGAGGGCTACTTCAAGGTGGCTAAGTCGTTCATCATATATAGACAGCTTCACTCGGAGGATCGCGAGACGCTCGAAAAACTCAAGTTCCTTACCGACTATTGTCACGCAGCAAACGCAGCCACAGGCTCTAAGTACGATGCCAATGCCAACGTGGAGCACAAGAACATCGCTACGCTCATCGGCGAACTCCCGAAGTCGAGCTTCATCCGCTTGAACCGTCGCCTGCTCACCGATCGTATCAAGAAGATGTACGGCAAGAGACTTGCTGATGAATACATAGACAAGCTTAACCACCACTTTATATATAAGAACGACGAGACCTCGCTCGCCAACTATTGTGCTTCGATCACGATGTACCCATGGCTCATCGGCGGCACAACGAGCATCGGCGGCAACTCCACAGCTCCTACAAATCTGAAGTCGTTCTGCGGCGGATTTGTCAACATGGTGTTCATGGTGTCGAGTATGCTGAGCGGTGCCTGCGCAACACCGGAGTTCCTCATGTACCTCAACTACTTCATCGGTAAAGAGTACGGACTCGACTATTGGGAGCACGCCGACAAGGTGGTAGACCTCTCTGCAAAGCAGCGCACTATCGACAAGGTGATTACCGACTGCTTCGAGCAGATCGTCTACTCAATCAACCAGCCGACCGGCGCACGCAACTATCAGGCAGTGTTCTGGAACGTGGCTTATTATGACAAACCATACTTTGAGAGCTTGTTCGGCGAGTTCGTCTTCCCCGACGGTTCAAAACCCGATTGGAACGGACTCTCATGGCTGCAGAAACGCTTCATGAAGTGGTTCAACAACGAGCGTACAAAGACGGTGCTGACTTTCCCTGTTGAGACAATGGCACTGCTCGCAAAGGACGGTGACGTGATAGACAAGGAGTGGGGCGACTTCACGGCGGAGATGTACTCGGAGGGTCACTCGTTCTTCACATACATGAGCGACAATGCCGACTCGCTCAGCTCTTGCTGCCGTCTGCGCAACGAGATTCAGGACAACGGCTTCAGCTATACGCTCGGTGCGGGCGGTGTGTCTACCGGCTCGAAGAGCGTGCTCACCATCAACCTCAACCGTTGCATACAATACGCCGTAAAGAACGGACTCGACTATGCCGACTATCTCTCGGAGGTGATTGAACTCTGCCATAAAGTGCAGCTTGCTTACAACGAGAACCTGAAGGAACTGCAGGCGCAAGGTATGCTGCCACTGTTTGACGCAGGATACATCAATATGGGCCGCCAGTATCTCACCATCGGTGTGAACGGACTCGTGGAGGCTGCCGAATTCATGGGCTTGAAGATTAGCGACAACCCCGACTATCTGCACTTCGTACAGAAGGTGCTCGGGCTGGTTGAGAAGTATAACAAGAAGTATCGCACAAAGGATGTGCTGTTCAACTGCGAGATGATTCCGGCTGAGAACGTGGGTGTGAAACACGCCAAGTGGGATCGTGAGGACGGCTACTTCGTGCCGCGCGACTGCTACAACAGCTACTTCTACATCGTAGAGGACGACTCGCTCAACGTGGTTGACAAGTTCAAGATGCACGGCGCACCATACATTGAGCACCTCACCGGTGGCTCGGCACTCCACATGAACCTCGACGAGCACCTCTCGAAGGCGCAGTATCGTCAGCTCCTGCGCATTGCTGCTAAGGAGGGATGCAACTACTTCACATTCAATATCCCGAACACTATCTGCAACGAGTGTGGACATATCGACAAACGTTATCTGAAGAAGTGTCCGCATTGCGGAAGTGAGAATGTCGACTACATGACACGTATCATCGGCTATCTGAAGCGTGTGAGCAACTTCTCTGAGGCTCGTCAGAAAGAGGCAGCACGTCGCTTCTATGCCAACGGAACAAACGAAGTAAAGGATTGAACTTTCGCTTGCGAAACTAAAAAAAACGTATAAAACAATGCTAAATTATCTCAATACTGGCATAGTGTTCCAGGAAATCCCTGATGAGGTGACGCTGTCTATCAACATCACGGGCTGTCCGTGTCGTTGTCCGGGCTGCCACAGTCAGTATCTGTGGGAGAACATCGGTGAACCACTGACACCAATGGTGCTCGACAAACTCGTTGCCGACTATAATGACGAGATAACCTGCATCTGCTTTATGGGTGGCGATGCTGACCCGAAGTACGTTAGCCAACTCTCGCAGTATCTGCATCGTGAACATCCCAAGCTGAAGGTGGCATGGTATAGCGGCAGGCAGCTGTTCCCAAGAACAATACGCAAAAGCGACTTCGACTATATAAAGCTCGGTCCGTATATCGAACATCTTGGCTGTCTGAAGGAGCGCACCACTAATCAACGACTCTACAAGCGTGCTGTGGGAGACGACTTTACAGATATTACATCACGCTTTTGGAAGTAGACAAACTACGCTAATGTTATAATTCCGAATATTCTATTGGTCGACCCTAACACTCTTTGTGGTGTTAGGGTCGAAACTGAATTACTAAAAACCAAACATTCGAATGACTAAATTCACGCTTTCAGCTATCATCATGCTACTCTCTTTGGTGCCAATCGGAGTGGACGCACAAAACGCAACTGCAAAATATATGCACATATCTGACCCTTCGTTTCTGCGCGATGGCGACGAGATAATTATCGTCAGCAAGGATAATGGCGTGGCTATGAGTAGGTATCAGAATAAGAAAAAAGACTATCTGCTGCCATGTTTGATAAAGTTGAGCAAGGAAGACGAACTGGAATTGGCTACATGCGAAACGGATAGCATGGCTGTGTTCAAAGTGAAGAAAATAACTGGTGGTTGGAAGTTGAAGGATAGTAGGTGTGGTTGGCTTAGCGCAGGCACAAAGTCTTCAAATTCGTTGATGTTCCAGGAGAAAGAAACGGAAAAGACTAATGAGATTGATATAAAATTCTCGGACGAGGGCAATGCCCGTATCAGTTTTGTGAAGTTTAAAAATGGAGGATATCTTGATTATAAGCCAGACTCAGAACGCTTCGCACGCTATGTCAGGTATGACGGCTATGGCAAGGTGCAGATATATCGCCGGCTTGTAAATGCGGTTGTTGTAGAGAGCCTTACGTTCGGTGAGTCGGGTGGCAATGCAGACATTGCTTCGTACTATCAAGACGCTTATGTGCACAACGTGACTATCGATCGCACGTTCCGTGCCGATGGCGGATGCTATACACTTTGTCTGCCATTCGGTCTTACAGAAAGCGATATTCGCACAGCTTTCCCGGGTATGCAGTTCAAGCAACTTCAGGATGTGGAAGAGGTAGACGATGAGAATGTGGTGTATCACTTCCTTAGTGTAAAGTCGACAGTTGCTGGCGAGCCCTATCTTGTGCAATTTTTGAATGGGGTGACGAAAGATGTGGTTAAGCCGGTTGTGAAGAATAAGTTCATCCTCGCTGCCAAGCCTGCGACATTGACAGGTAAGCTCTCTTCAGGCAATTTCCTGTTTGTGGGTACTTACGATCCGGTCCTTCTACCAGCTGACGGGCACTATAGGTTTGTTGGTGCTGATGGCAAGCAACTTGTAACGCCGAATGCAGAAGGCAACTTGAAAGGATTGCGTGCATACTTCTTTATGCCCAGCCTTTACGATAATTGTAAATATGATTCTAATGGAAAGCCTCGTTCTGTGAGAATAAGTGTGGACGGGGCAAAAGTTCATCAAAATAAGAGTAGATTATGGATTTATTAAGTAAGATTGGAAGCTACGACTTCCTTGTGGAGCCATTCCACTGCGATTTTTCTAACCATATATTTCTTGGACATCTTGGTAACCATCTGCTGAATGCAGCCGACTTCCATAGCAACGAGCGTGGTTATGGCATGGACTATCTCAACACGGTGCACAAGACCTGGGTGCTCTCGCGCTTCGTCATGGAGCTTGACGAAATGCCCCTTGCTTACGACCGCATCACGGTGGACACATGGGTGGAGAACGTGATGAAGTTCTTCACGAGTCGTAACTATGCCATTCGTGATAAGAGCGGCAAGCACTACGGCTATGGTCGCAGCATTTGGGCAATGATTGACACCGATACGCGTCAGCCGGTGGATATTCTTGCGGAGCGCGACGGACTGATTACGAAGTACATCGAGACCGATGAGCCGTGCCCGATTGAGCCGTTCAAGCGTGTGAAGCTGTCGAAAGCAGCTGAGTGTCGACGCATTGTTGAGACACGTTACAGCGATGTGGATGTCAACGGACACATCAATAGCGTGAAGTACATAGAGCATATTCTCGACCTTTGGACGCTCGACTTCTATCGCACGAATCGTTTGCAGCGTTTCGATATAGCTTATGTTGCAGAGTCGCATTGTGGCGATCGCTTGCATCTGTTTGTTGAAGAGGTGGCAGAGGGTGAGTTCTGTGTGCAAGTGATGAAGCAGACACCAGAGAGTGATGCCGGACAGAAGGCGGATGCCGAGCTGAAGGAAGTGTGTCGTTGTAAGATAAAATTTGTAGCGAAGTAAAACGAATTGATACGAAAAATCCCAGTGCAATGGTTGAGTCATTACACTGGGATTTGTTTTTATATTGCTTGAGCAGCATGGGCACTCAAGCAATTTCGGATTATTTGTTCGGTGAACAATTAGTCCTTTGTGATGTCGTTGAATGTAGCAACGCGGTTGAACTCTACCTGCTCGAAGAGCTTGTCAGTAGCACCCATACCAGTAGCCTTCAGACGATTCTCTGAAATCTTGTACTTCTTAACGAGGATAGCCTTAACAGCGTCAGCACGCTCCTGAGAGATGCGCTCGTTGATTTCCTTAGAACCCTCTGGAGAAGCGTAACCCTTGATTTCTACCTTCGACTCCTTGTGGTTCTTCATGTAGTTGGCGATGAGCTCGATAGAAGCTACCTGAGCTGGGTCTACAGAAGTCTTGCCCTGGCGGAAGATAACTGTCGGCTGGAGGTTAGTTGCTGTCTCTGCCTTAGGAGCAGGACGGTTGTTGCACTCCTCAAGAGCCTGCTTGAGGTTGTTGATCTCTGTGTCCTTAGCGGTGAGGTTCTTCTTGTTCTGCTCGTCCTTGCTTGTGAGAGCAGCGTTCTCCTCGCGGAGGCTGTTAATCTGAGCGTTGAGAGCGTCAACCTCTGCCTGGTCACGACCCGAAGCAATTGTGAAGTTATGTGTGCCGTTAGAGTTCTTGAACTTATAGTTGAAGCCAACATTAACCTGGAACATTGAGCGGTTGATATTGTACTCAACACCCTCGTAACCGAGACCATTGAGCGACCAGTTCATAGAAGGCTCAACATAGAACTGCCATGCCTTTGTCTTGCCAAGGTTGAAGGCGAAGTTGAGGCCTGCCTTAGAAGTGAGCATATTAGTGTTGTCTTTGTAAGAAGCTGCGTTAGAGAAAACATGACCCCAACCGAGACCATATACAGCTGATACTTCGAAGAGACGTGGCTCACCCTTGTAACCACCTACCCAGTTGGTGATGTTTGCAGTACCGAGGAGTGAGGTGTTGATGCCGTTTACGGCAGTGCCTGTCTTGTGCAGGAAGCCCTGCTTAGAGCCAACTTCCTTGAAGTAAATGTTGCTCTCAACTGCGAGACCAAATACAGGTGTGAAGTTGCGACCGAGACGTACGCCAAGGTTTGGACGGAAGTCCTGAAGCCAATGGTGACCCTTAGAAGCTGTTGACACACCGGTATTTACACCGACATACATGTTGTCAAAAGTCTTACTTTCTGTAACATTTTGAGCCGAAGCTGTAGCTGCCATCACAGCAGCTGCAAAAAGAATTGAAATCTTTTTCATAAAATTACTTATTTAATAAAAGTTTATTGTCTTCTCTCTATAATTATTTGCTGCAAAGTAAAGCAAAATAAATGAAAAAGCCAAATAACTTGGGAGTTATTTGGCTTTTTTGATGGTATAAAGGGAAAAATCTACCATTATTATTCATTAGTAGGACAAAAAAGACTTCTTTTTGAACTTCTTTTAGTATTTATCGTGCTTTTTTGTACTACACATCTTATATACTAATGTGCCACCTTGCATGATTGTGTTGTGCGAAATGGATGTTTTGTTGTACTTTTTGCCGTTGAGCAGGATGTAGTCTACGTATTTGTTCTCGGCAGAAATGCCATCGGCTACAACGGTGAATGTCTTGCCTTCGGGCAGATGAAGCACAATCTTTGGCATCTGTGGAGCACCGAATACATACTCGCCACTGACAGGGTTCACAGGATAGAAACCCATTGCCGAGAGCATGTACCATGCCGACATCTGTCCGCAGTCGTCGTTGCCGCAGAGTCCGTCAACGGTGGGGTGGTACTGTGTGTCGAAAATCTCGCGTATGAGTTCTTGCGTGCGCGATGGTCTGCCTGCTAAGGCGTAGAGATAAGCCACATGATGGCTCGGCTCGTTGCCGTGTGCGTACTGTCCGATAAGTCCGGTCACGTCGTTCTGCGAGGTGACGAGTTCGAGTGTGAAGAACTCGTCGAGCTTCTTGAGGAACGGTTTCGGTCCGCCGAAGAGCTTAATGAGTCCGGGAATGTCGTGCTGCACCTGCCATGTGTACTGCCATGCGTTGCCCTCGGTGTAGTCGCCACCTACGGTTTCGGCGTGAGCCACGTCGCTCGGGTTGAACGGACTTCTCCATGAGCCGTCGGCAAGGCGCGGACGCATGAAGTTGGTCTGCTTGTCGAAGAGATTCTTATAGAAGTTGGCGCGGCGTGCGAAGTACTGCTGATCCTGTTTCTTGCCCATGAGACGAGCCATGTCGGCTGCGGCATAGTCGTCGTACATACACTCGAGTGAGTTGGATACCGATTCAGACGCGACAAGGTCGGTTGGCCAATAGCCGTACTTCATGTATGTCTCCCAGTCGTACTTCTCGCCGTGGCTCACGGTCTGTGTACGTTTGATGGCGTTGAAAGCGCGCTCTGCATCGAAGCCGCGGAAACCCTTGTGGTAAACTTCGGCTACGATAGACACGGCGTGGTTGCCAATCATGCAGAAGTTTTCCTTGCCCCAGAGTCCCCAGATTGGCAGGAAGCCCTGCACCTCGGCTTGTTCAACGAGCGAGTTGACCAAGCCGTCGACGCGCTCCGGAATGACCATAGTGTAGAATGGGTGAGCGGCGCGGTAGGTGTCCCAGCAGGAGAAGGTGGAGTAGAACTCGCCATTGCTTGAGCAGACCACCTTGTTGTCGGCGTTGCGGTATTTGCCGTCAACGTCAGCAATCTGGTTAGGCTGGATAAGTGCGTGGTAGAATGCCGTGTAATAGTTCTGCTTATCGGTGTCGGTGCCGGTCACATCGATGCGACTCAAGTAAGAGTTCCACTCGTTGTGAGCGGTGCGTGTCACCTCGGCAAAGTTCCAGTCAGGCACTTCTGTTTCGAGGTTCAGGCGTGCGCCCTCAACGCTTGTCGTAGACATTGCCACCTTAACGAGTAGTTGCTCGCCACGCGGTATGTCGAACGTAGCCACGATGCGTTGTCCGCGTTCTGTGTCAACAGCCTTCGGCAGTTGGATATGGCTGACAACGGGGCGGTTGAACTTCATCACGAAGAAGTAGTCCTGGTCCACCCACACCTTGTTGCGCACGTGTCCGGTCAGAGTCTGCGCATCCTCCCATTTCGTCTCGCACGAGATGCACTGCGAGTGGTACTGCTCATCGCGCCAAGCCGGAGCGTGCTGCAGGTCGATAAATACGGAAGTGGAGTCGGGGTTGTCGAATGTGTAGCGGTGGAAGGCAACGTGTGGCGCAGCTGTCAGTTCGGCTTTCACCTTCGCATCGGTGAGGTAAACCGAGTAGTAGCCGGGTGTGGCAAACTCCTGCTGCTTAGAGTAGCGAGAACGATAACCATCCCAAGCACGTGTACGCTTGCCGCTGACGGGCATCACGAGTATGTCGCCAAGATCCATACAGCCAGTGCCGTTGAGGTGGGTCTGCGTAAATCCCCAGATGAGAGAGTCGCTATAAACGTACTCCGAGCAGTAGCGCCAGCCCACGGCACCCGTCACCGGACTGGTCTGTATCATGCCGAACGGGCGGCACGCCCCCGGGAAGGTGTGTCCGTTGTCGGCGTTGCCGACGAACGGGTTAACGTACTGTGTGTAGTCGGTGGTGTCTGCGAGCGCTGTTGTAGCCATTGTCGGCAGAAGACCGAGCGCAGCAAACGCCAGCTTGCAGAAAAGTCTTTTGGATTTGTTCATATAGATGGTTTTTAATTTCATAGACAAAGGTAGTGTTTTTATGTCGCTTTACAAAGCAAACCTGCTTATTTATTGCAGACTATATAATATAATTAAGGTGTAAGCACTTGTCGTTTCGTAGTCTGAAACGATGTGTGCCTCGGTTCTTATCGCTTCAACGAACCATCCGCATCGACCGGCGCAGACATCCGCATCGACCGGCGCAGACGTCCGCATCGACCGACGCAGACATCCACATCGACCGGCGCAGATGCTTAAAGTGTTGTAACTGTGTTATAATAATAGTTGATTTTGAATTGGTAGAGTGGTGGAGTAGGTTTCTTAAAGCGGGGATAAAAAAAAGAGTCAAACCTCTTTTGAAGTTTGACTCTCTGTTGGGTGGCAGATGGGACTCGAACCCACGACATTCAGAACCACAATCTGACGCTCTAACCAACTGAACTACAGCCACCATGTTATTTGCTTTACTTAGCAGTATTGCTTAGTTCTTTAAAGCGAGTGCAAAGGTACGGGTTTTGTTTTAAACTACCAAATGTTTTGTCAACTTTTTTTAGACAAATCGTATTTTTATTTGTTTATTGGTGCTATTGTAGGAATAATGTGCTCTATATTGCTAATTATTTCCCATATTCATATCTTTTGATACAGTTCGCTGGTATCAGTGTTGAACGTACCGAAAGTCATAAAAAAACGTCTAAGACATTGCCTTAGACGTTTTATTGTAATTGGGGCGTAATTTTCTTTTACTCTTTTGGTGTAGAGAGGTTCTTGCAAATTACTTTGCAGGAGCCTGCTGTGCTGGTGCCTGCTGAGCACCTTCAGCTGCTGGTGCAGCCTGCTGCTGGCTTGAACCGAAACCAGGAGTAGTGTTTGGGTTTGTTGTCTGAGTTTCAGTTGCAGTCTTCTCCATAACGCTTGTACCCTCTGTAGAAACAGGAGCCACGTGAGCGCATACGATGCTGAGAACAACCATTGTGATTGCGAGACCCCATGTTGCTTTCTCTACGAAGTCGGTAGTCTTGCGTACACCTAAGATAGCGTTAGATGATGAGAAGTTTGATGCCAAACCGCCACCCTTTGACTCCTGAATAAGCACAATGCCAATCATGAGCAAAGATGCTATCACGATGAAAATTACGAATAATGTGTAAATCATTTTTCTATTTGTTATTTTTGTTATTTATTATAAGTTTCTTTAAAAATCTTATTTGGTCTGCAAAGTAAGCATTTTTTTTTGGATAATTCAAATTTAAACGCTGAATTATTTCAAGAGCCTTCGAATATCTACCTTGTTTTATGTATATTTTGGCTAAAGTCTCTGTAAAGTAGCCTTCTTCGCTTTCGTTCTCGCCCTTTTTCTCTTCTTCAAGTTCGGGTTTATAGGTGGGTTGATCTTGCAGTTGTATCTTGCCACCATCTTTGTTGATGAAGTCGTCGATGAGTTCCTGACCTTTCAGCTGGGGGCTCTGTTCGGAGGTGTCGTCTTCTTCGCTTTCTGTTTTTAGCAGGTATGCGACATAGTCTACAGCAGCATCTGCAGGCGTTGGCTTGCGTTTCGGCTCATTCTGAGGTTCCAGTTCCTGTTCTGGGGCAGAGTCGAGAAAGTTGTCGATAATAGATATAGTGCGGTCGTCGTTGGTTGTTTCTATCTTGTTGGTAGCTTCCTCGCTCGGGTTCTTGAACTCATAGTGTGCACTCTCCACAAGTTGGAACAACATACTTCTGTCTGTCACGTACAATGCAGTTCGACGAAGTTCATCGTCGAACGCACTATCGTGCAGCAGATACATGTTCTTCAACATCAATATTCGTGCCGTCTGATAGTATGGATAGAGCGCAACAATGTTTCGGAGCTCGTATAGAGTCTCCTTGCTCATCAGTTCAGGATGGTTTATGAGGCGTACTAAATCCACTTTTTTATGTTTTTACATTATTAATGTTTATATTACCAGTTGGCAACTGTTGCGTTGAATATCTGTTCTGTGATGTCTTTTACCATTTGTGTTACGAGTTCTTCTTGCACCGTGGCAAGACTTTGTGTTGTCTCGTACGATTTTGACGAGGTGAACTGGCGTTCAAAGTCTTCGCTATGGTTTACGTTGTTCGTAAATCGTACGTTGACGGTGATTGAAAGTTCGGTTTGTGCCGACTGTCCGCTTGCTGACACCGACTTGTTGCGCTGCGAGTATTGTGTTATCTCACCCTCTATTTTCAGGTCGCCGTTGCGCTTCACCTGACTCAGTTTGGTGTGGCTTGCGAACATGTCCTTCAACTGGTTGTTGAACATCGGTCCCATCGGTCCCCATACATAACTTGAACGGATAGGGAAGTCGGCTATCTGTATTGTCTTTGTCTTTGTATAGTCGATGCTCGCTCCGTTGAACTTGTAGCTTACCTTGCACGCCGAAATTGTTATAGATGCAATCAGTACAAGTGCTATATATATATAATGTGTACGACTTCGTTTCATGTTTTTGTTATTTGTCGAGCCCATATTGTTTTATTCGTCTGTAGAGTGTGCGGTCGGAGATGCCCAGCTCTTGTGCAGCCTTCTTGCGGTTGCCACCATTGCGTTCGAGCGCTTTCTCTACCACCTGCCGACCGATGTCGCTAAGGTTCAGACTCTCGTTCTGTTCGTTTTGAGAGGTTGTTACGCCATCTCTTATCTCCTCGGCCTCTACATCCTGATACGGACTGAATGTGGCTGGCTGCAGAGCGTGTACCTGCTGGGCAGCTGCGAAATTGTCGAGTGTGCGGTTGTCGTCAATCTGTTTGCGCAGATTTGTCATCTCGCGGCGCAGATCGCTCACGTTGCCTCTCAACTCGTAGAGAATCTTATATAGAATCTCGCGTTCGCTCTCGTACGAGTGCGATCCGGTTGGCGTTGTGGTGGCAAGCTGCGTGCTTTCCTTGTCCTGCGGTATAAACTTGCTCAGCGTTTCGGCGTCTATCACGCGTGTTGTGCTGAGTACGGACATCTGCTCAGTGATATTCTTCAGCTGGCGCACGTTGCCCGGCCACTTGTATCTAAGCATTATTGCCTTCGCTTCGTCGGTTAGCGTGATGCGGCTCATGCCATACTTCTCCGCAATCTGCATTGTGAACAAACTGAAGAGTAGGAGAATGTCGTTGCCACGGTCGCGTAATGGCGGCATTTGGATAGGGATGGTGTTCAGACGATAGTAGAGATCTTCGCGGAAACGTCCCTCGCTTATTGCCTTGTGCATGTTGACGTTAGTGGCAGCAACTATGCGCACGTTGGTTTTCATTATCTTTTGACCGCCAACGCGTATGTATTCGCCCGTTTCGAGCACACGCAACAGGCGTGCCTGCGTTGCCAATGGCAGTTCGCCCACCTCGTCGAGGAAGATTGTGCCTTTGTTTGCAGTGCCGAAGTAACCTTCGCTCTCGCCGATGGCACCGGTGAATGAACCCTTCTCGTGTCCGAATAGTTCGCTGTCGATAGTGCCTTCCGGTATAGAGCCGCAGTTGATGGCGAAATATTTCTCGTGTTTGCGTGGCGAATTGTCGTGTATCAGTCGCGGTATTATCTCTTTTCCCACACCGCTCTCGCCCACAATGAGCACACTGAGGTCTGTCGATGCCACCTGCTTGGCGACGTCGAGAGCACGGTTCAACGCATCGCAGTTGCCCACGATATTGTACCGTTGTTTTAATCTTTGCAGTTCAGATGTATCCATTTGGTAACAAAATTACATATTTCTATTAAAATAGATGCAGCTTTATGCTACTTTTTTAGCAACCGATTGTGTTATCGGTTGCCTTGCTGATTGTTGGTGTCGCGTTTCTTCGGAATAGAAAATCTCACCTTCTCGCTTTCATCGCGCTTCTCATGGTAGAGCTTCGGCAGCGGATTGGCAAGTGGTAGCTCGTATTCTTCGCGGTTACGCACGATGTCGATAGCTGCATAGATAGCGTGGCGCAGTGCGTTCTCATCAGCAACGCCAGCTCCAGCATTGGCGAAGTCGGGAGTCAGTGCGGGTGCTGTGCATACGAGTGGGAGTGCTGATATGTAATAGATGCCGTTGCTCTGCATTGTTGTAGAGAACGGTATGTTAGCCTGATCGTCGTACATAGCGAGCGTGCAGTCGAAAGCATCGCATACATTATTGCCGAAGTAATCTTCTGCGGCATATGGTCCGTATGCAGTGATGCCTTCTTCCTCGGCTTTCTTTATGGCTGGCAGTAGTATCTCCTTCTCCTCTGTGCCGTCAGCGCTTGGGTTAAGTGCGAGCACGCCTATACGTGGATTCGACAGACGGAAGTCGCTCTTGAGGCAGTTGTGCAGTTTGCGAATGTTGTTAAGGATATTCTCTTCTGTGATGTTTGCAGGTACGTCCTTGATAGCCAAACCATTGGTGGCGAGGGCGATGCGTAGTGATTCGTTTACCATTATCTTCATGCCCTTAGCACCATCACCGATGCAAGTCTCTGCATATTCCTTCAGTCCGTTGTATGTGTAACCAACTTCGTTGGCTGTCATGTTGGAGAGGCATACCGGACAAGCCACGAGCACGTCGTAGAGTTGGCTACGGAAATCGGTCATTGCCTTGTCGAGAGCTTTGAGAGCCGATTCGCCCGACTCTTTAGTGGGTTGTCCGAGGTCTACTTTCACCTCTTCGTCGAAGCAAGCGAGCAGATTAACGCGTCCATCGACAGCATCTTCAGCCTTGTTGATGATGCTGAAGTTAGCTTGCATATCAAGGGCCTTACGATGATAAGCTGCAATCTTCGGCGAGCCGTAGATGATAGGTGTGCATAACTCAAGCATTTCAGGCTCTGCAAAGGTTTTAAAAATAAGCTCATATCCGATACCATTGGTATCGCCGTGGGTTATTGCCACGCGGATTTTTCTGTCTTCCATTTGTTATTTTGTTTGGGTTGTATTGTATATAGTGCTGCTTCTGTATTGAGTAGCACGTTGCGTTTCTTCGTTCCTGGGGCGTAGACGAAAGCTTCTGCCACTATTGTGGTGTGCTTGTCTATGTGCTTTATTATGTGTTGCACGAACGGACCGCCCATTGCGTCGCCGTGCATCTCCCATAGTCCGCGACGTATGGTTAGTGTGTCTGTGTCGCTGCTGATATCAGTTGTGACGATACTACCTTGCGTTGTCATCATGTACATATCGTCGGTTTCGCCCTTTATGTTCACCTTCATCACACTGTCGCGGTTTTCCGACGTGTATATACAGATATTTGCCATTGCTGTTGGCGAGTCGTTGGATATCCAAATGAAGTCTTTCCCCTTCTTGCTCGCTCGCATATCTGACGGTATGCGCATATCTATACCGAACATCTGTTGCACTTCTGCTTCCAACTTTGTGTTATGCTTGTGCTCAAGCAGTGTTATGGCGTTCTTTATTTCGTTGCGTTTTAGCAGATTGCGTATGTTGTTGGTTGCATCTTTACTCTGCATTGCATAATGCAGAAGCTTCATCGAAGGTGTACTTACGTGTACAATCATCTGCGGTTCAGCATATATGTTACGCTCGTATTTTACCTTGATTTGTTTCAATTTGTGGTCGATTTCTACCACCACGATGTTGCGAGCGAGTCGTAATGTGGCATTCATCGATGTGCCGATGTTTACGTCGAATGTAGGTTCGGGCTGCGGCAGGGCAGTGACAGGCTCTGTTAGTACCTTATATAATATACTATCGCTATCGCCAATGAGCACTACTTCGTATGGTCTGCCACCACTGTCGGGCAGCATAGTCTGCTTGCCTCGAGTGCAGGCCATGAGTGTAAGCGTAGCGAAGAACAGTATTGTATATCGCATGGGGTTATTGTTGTTCGCGGCGTTTGCGCTCCTCTTCAATCTTTTTCGCAGTGCTGAGCAGTCCACATGCAGCGAAGATGTCCTGACCTCGACTTGCACGAATCGTGGTGAACACGCCGTGGTTAGTCAGATAGTCGCGGAAATTCTCTATATGGTGGTCGTCTGTGCCTTGCAGGTCTACGTTGGGGATAGGGTGGAAGCGAATCAGATTAAATCGACATTCCAGTCCTTCCACGAGCTTCACTATTTCGCGAGCATGTGTTGTGGTATCGTTCACGCCCTTGAACATGATATACTCGAAAGAGAGTCGGCGCTGATGTGTGAAGTCGTAGTTACGCATCAAGTCTACCACCTCTACGATAGACATACCACGCTCTGCAGGCATCAGCTGCGCACGCTGTTCTGGTATTGGCGAGTGCATACTGATAGCAACATGACAATCACTCTCGTCGAGGAAGCGTTGCAATTTCTTGCGTATGCCTACGCTGCTCACTGTGATGCGCTTCGGGCTCCAAGCGTAGCCATAGTCGGCTGTCATCACCTGTGTTACCTTCAGTACGTTGTCGAGGTTGTCCATCGGTTCGCCCTGGCCCATAAACACAATGTTCGTAAGCTTCTCGCGTTCGGGCAGCGAGTATATCTGGTTGAGAATGTCGGTTGTTGTGAGGCTCTCCTCAAAGCCCTGCTTGCCTGTTTGGCAGAACAGGCAATTCATTTTACAACCCACTTGTGACGAAACGCACAGCGTAGCGCGGTCGTGATCGGGGATGTACACAGTTTCCACATGTTTGCCCGTAGCAGTGGGGAAGAGATACTTTATTGTTCCGTCCTTCGATACTTGGCAGTCTATCGGCTCCATACATCCAATGGTGTATTCTTCAGCCAGTCGCTCACGATTGGTCTTCGAGATGTTTGTCATCTCGTCAATCGATTTCACGTGTTGTGTGTATAGCCATTTCGCCATCTGTCCGCCAGTGAAGGCTGGCATACCGAGCGATTTTGCTACTTCTTTGAGCTCGTAGAGCGACATACCCATGAGCGGTTTCTTTATATCTGCCATATCTGTGTGTACTATTTGTTTGCTATAGTTGTAGTCCTAAGCTACAAAGTTACGCATTTTTTTTGAAAATAGTAGAGAGTATAATGAAAAAAGCGTGTAAAAACATATTGTTTCTACACGCTTTGTTTGGTAGTGGATAGGGGAATCGAACCCCTATGCCAAGATTGAGAATCTTGTATCCTAACCATTAGATGAATCCACCATCGGTTTTATGTCTTACTGCTTTGGTAGTGGATAGGGGAATCGAACCCCTATGCCAAGATTGAGAATCTTGTATCCTAACCATTAGATGAATCCACCAACAGTATTGATTGCTCAAGAGAACAGCGGAAGCTGGGGGATTCGAACCCCCGGTACGGTTACCCGTACGGCAGTTTAGCAAACTACTGGTTTCAGCCACTCACCCAAACTTCCATACGGTTGAAGTTAACCGGAGCACTGTTTCTCAATTGCGAGTGCAAAGGTATAGGTTTTTATTGTAACCACCAAATGTTTTCTGTACTTTTTTATGATAAAATGCGCATTTTGCTACATTTTTGTAGTTGAGTGCGTTTGACAAGGTCGTTTTGTGACGTTTTTTTACTCTTGAATGCGCTTGTAGTAGCGCAGCTTGTTGTTTTGTGTGTAGAACATGTGTGTCAGTTCGGTGAGCAAAAAGTCGGGACGGAATGATATTTCTTCAAAATAAGTTGAGGTTTTGCCGTTACATTCATATATGTTTCCGTCTTTGAACGCCTTTATTGTCTTGTATCCGCTGTATTCTGTGCTTAGCTGGTTACGTGTGAGCGGTCTGTCACCATAGTAGATGAACAACCAGATGTCGACATTAATGGCTTTACTGATTACAATTTCGGGTGATAGATTCAGCGATCCGCTGTGTGTGTCGTCGGCAAAGATGTAGTCACCACCTGCATCTTTTATCAGTTTTGCCATCGAGCTATTTCCTCCAGGGCAGTACCATACGCCACTTGTGACGCGTTCGGTGAGCACTTTAGGGTGATTCTTTTGCTTTTTGTTATGTTCGACGATTGTGTTGTAGTTGTGTTCAATAGTAGTAAACAACGAATCAGCGGTATTTTCTTTACCGATTAGCATGGCATAGAAGCGCATCCATTCGGCGCGTCCAAGTGCGGAGGTTTCCATATAGTCGGCACATTCTATAATTGGCGTGCCGATATTTTCGAGTTGTGCATGGCTGCTTCCCTCAAATGGTGATAGAAACATGGCATCTGGTGCTACTGCGATGATGCGCTCGATGGTTGGCGACATACTGTTGCCACAGTTGGTGATGGTTCCTTTTGCTGCACGCTGTAGCACGTCTTGTTGGGTGATGTAAGCCAAGTCGCATACGCCTTTAATTGCTTCGCCAGCACCCAAGTCGAATAGTAGTCGGCAGTGTGGTGATGTTGTCACTATTGCCCTACGTATTGGTGTGTATATGGCAGTGGCATCTGAGGGTGGGATGACTTTGCCCGAGTCGCTGCGGTTGATTAGGGCATAGCGATGTAGAATTGTGCCGCTCTTCCAAGGGTTGCTAAGCTTTACGTCTACGTATCCATCGTGTCTAACTGCGGTTATATGTTCTGCGTATTTGAATGTGATGGTGTCACCATTGTTTTCGTCGTTTATTGTACTCTTTCCGTTACACGACGAGAGCAACAATGAAGTTATATATATATAAGGTATAATACTATATAATATATAATAATGTATAGACCGTTGTGTATTTGTTCGCTTATTCATTCTTGTTGATACTGTAGTATATTTGTTGAGTGATTTTTATGTAAAACAAAAAAGTGAAATGTTCGTTTGAACATTTCACTTTCGTTTGAGGTACCTAGCAGAGTCGAACTGCTCTACACGGTTTTGCAGACCGTTACCTAACCGATCGGCCAAGGTACCAAATGGCTCATTGCTTATTTGCGAGTGCAAAGGTAGGCATTATTATTGTAACCACCAAATGTTTTTGTTTCTTTTTTCTTATTTATCTTATTTTTCCACGTTTTCTTGTGTTTCTTCTTTCGTACGTTTTATGTTTAAGTATCCTTTTTCCTATAATTACTGCATTGTTCGGCGTGGAAAGTAGTGTTTTGCTTTTTGTTAAGTTTGTGGTTTTTTATCATTTGCTCTTTCAGTGCACAGCCCTTGCAGCCATAACATCCGCTTTCTGCTTCGCTAATGGCTTTATATGTTCTGTAGGCGATGTAGCTGATGGAGATAATAATTATGAGTATAACAGCGATGAGTTGTAACATATGTGGGTGTGATAAAGTTAATAGTTAGTCAAATCGTGAAAAACTCGTAAGTTATAGTTTGATAGTGAGAATCGGTACGTACATCTGCGATGAGTATCGCGGATGTACGTATCGATTGTTCGCCTTAGTTTAATAAGCGAAGAGAGGGTAGTCCTTCATTGTCTCGTTCACCTTGGCGCGAACACGAGCGATTACCTCTTCGTTTTCTGGGTCGTTCAGTACTTCTTCTATGAGTTCAGCAATCAGCACCATGAGGTCTTCCTTAGCACCACGTGTTGTGATGGCAGGAGTTCCGAGACGTATGCCCGATGTCTGGAATGCGCTACGTGTGTCGTATGGCACCATGTTCTTGTTGACGGTGATGTCTGCAGCAACGAGAGCGTTTTCTGCCACCTTACCGGTGAGGTCGGGATACTTAGAGCGGAGGTCGACAAGCATAGAGTGGTTGTCTGTGCCACCGCTCACGATAGTGAAGCCACGTTTGATGAGTTCGTCAGCAAGCACGCTTGCGTTCTTCTTCACCTGTTTTGCCCACTCCTTGAACTCTGGCTGCAGAGCCTCGCCGAAAGCCACAGCCTTGGCAGCGATGACATGCTCCAACGGACCGCCCTGCTGTCCTGGGAACACTGCAGAGTTGAGCAGCTGGCTCATCATCTTTGTTACGCCCTTTGGTGTCTTCAAGCCCCATGGGTTCTCGAAGTCCTTGCCCATAAGGATAATGCCGCCACGCGGACCGCGTAGAGTCTTGTGAGTGGTAGAGGTTACGATGTGAGCGTACTTCACAGGGTTGTCGAGCAAGCCGGCTGCGATAAGGCCTGCAGGGTGAGCCATATCAATCATAAGCAGTGCGCCAACCTTGTCGGCAATCTCGCGCATACGCTTGTAGTCCCACTCGCGGCTATATGCCGAACCACCACCGATGATGAGCTTCGGTTTGTGCTCCAGAGCGAGCTGCTCCATCTGGTCGTAGTTCACGCGACCAGTTTCCTGATCAAGGTCGTAGCCGATGGCGTGGTAGAGTATGCCCGATGTGTTTACTGCTGAACCATGTGAGAGGTGTCCGCCGTGTGCGAGGTTTAGACCGAGGAATGTATCGCCAGGCTTCAGTACGGCAAGCAGCACAGCGGCGTTAGCCTGCGCACCAGAGTGCGGCTGTACGTTGGCATACTCAGCATCGAAGAGTTCCTTCACGCGTTCGATAGCCAATGTCTCCACTTCGTCCACTACCTGGCAGCCGCCGTAGTAGCGTTTGCCTGGATAGCCCTCGGCATATTTGTTCGTGAGATAAGAACCCATTGCCTCCATTACCTCGTCGCTGACAAAGTTTTCAGAAGCTATAAGTTCTATACCCTTCAGCTGGCGCTGATGTTCTTTCTCAATGAGGTCGAAAATCACTTGATCTCTTTTCATAGTTAATAGAATTTTAATTATAGTAATGATTATACGAGTTCAACTTTCTCGATGAACTGTTCCTTGTCGCAGTAGTGGCATTTTAGGATGCCCTTTTCTTTGTTCACAACGTGGAATACGGTGTTCATTGGTTCGTTGTTGGTGATGCACTTCGGGTTGTTGCATTTCACGATGCCACGCAACTCATCGGGAGTCTTCACGGTCTTCTTCTCCACTACCTCGTAGTCGTGTATGATATTGAGCACCACGTTTTGTGCTACAACCGAGAGTCGCGAAATTTCCTCGTCGGTGAAGAACTTGTCCGACACTTTGATGATACCCTTGCGTCCAATCTTGTTCGACGGATAGTTATAACCGATAGTTACTGGTGTTTCAAGGGTCTCTAATTGTAGTAAATTTACTACCTGATATGTCTTCTCTGCTGGTATATGGTCGATGACAGTGCCGTTCTTGATAGCAGCCACTTGTCTTTCTGTCTTGTTGCTCATGTCGTATTGTTTATTAATTGCTAAATAATTGTCTTGTCGTTGCGCACCTCGTCGAGTGTGATGCCGAGCACGTAGCAGAATATCGCCTCACGGGCGAACAAACCGTTGCCTGCCTGTTGAATGTAGTAAGCGTGTGAACTCTCGTCTACGTCGTATGCTATCTCGTTGACACGTGGCAGTGGGTGTAGAATTTTCATGTTGTCCTTTGCTTTGCAGAGCATCTGGCGCTTCAGGATGTACACGTTCTTCACACGTTCGTACTCCATGAGGTCGGAGAAGCGTTCTTTCTGCACGCGTGTCATGTAGAGGATGTCGGCATCTGCAATCACGTCTTCGTTGAAGTCGGTGTGCTCTTCGAAGCGGATACCGTGTTCGCGACAATAGATTTTGTACTCCTCAGGCATTGCCAATTCCTTTGGTGCCACAAAATGGAATGTAGGATTGAAGTGGCGCATGGCAGTGATGAGCGAGTGCACGGTGCGTCCGTACTTCAAGTCGCCAACGAGATAGATATTAAGGTTTTCGAGAGTGCCTTGTGTTTTGTAGATGGAATAAAGATCGAGGAGACACTGTGACGGGTGCATGTGTGCACCATCGCCTGCATTGACAATAGGAACCGGAGCAACTTCGCTGGCGTATTGCGCTGCGCCTTCAACGTAGTGGCGCATCACGATGACATCGGCATAGTTGGAAACCATAAGTATAGTGTCCTTAAGTGTTTCGCCTTTGGTTACGCTTGATGCCTTGGCATCCGAGAAACCGATGACGCGCGCGCCGAGGCGGTTTGCTGCGGTTTCAAAACTCAATCGCGTGCGGGTTGAAGGCTCGAAGAATAGCGTTGCCACCACCTTACCTTTCAGCAGTTCGCGGTTAGGGTGATTCTCAAACTCCTTTGCCATTTCGAGCAAATACATTAGCTTTTCCTTCGGCAGGTCGGCTATTGTTACAAAATCGTGTCTCATTATTATTTAGAATTAATGGTTGTCTACAATTTGTCTGCTAAGGTAGTTATAATTTTTCAGATATGGCGTAAATGAAAACTATTATTTATGCTTTTCTCACTTTTTTGCCTTACCTTTGCAAAATATAAGAGATATTACTAATATAATTCAGTCCTATTACTAATATAATAAGGAATACATTACTAAAAATATGAGAAAAGTATTCGTACGCTCACTATGGACGTTGCTTGCCATCGTCATTCTCGGTTCGGCAGTTGCGTTCACGGCTATATGGAACGGTTTTATCGGATATATGCCGCCAGTTGAGGACTTGCAGAACCCGATCAATCGCTTCGCAACACAGATCTATAGTGCTGACGGAAAGGTCATCGGCACGTGGAACTTCAATCGCGAGAACCGTGTCTGCGTTTCATACAACGACATCTCGCCATACCTGGTGCAGGCGCTTGTGGCTACAGAGGATGTTCGTTTCTACGACCACTCGGGCGTAGACTTCATTGCTTTGGGCAGAGCCATCGTCAAGCGCGGTCTGTTCGGTCAGGCTTCTGCCGGTGGCGGTTCTACCATCACGCAGCAGCTTGCCAAGCAGCTCTATTCCGAAACCGCCAAGAGCACCATGCAGCGTGCGCTGCAGAAACCGATAGAGTGGGTTATCGCCGTGAAGCTCGAGCGCAACTACACCAAAGAGGAGATTATAGCTCTGTATCTCAACTATTTCGACTTCCTGCATAACGCTGTAGGTATAAAGACTGCGGCCAATACCTATTTTAATAAGGAGCCTCGCGACCTCAATATTGAGGAGGCAGCTACGCTTATTGGTTTGTGTAAGAACCCCTCGCTGTTCAACCCCGTGCGCTATCCCGACCGTTGTCGTGAGCGTCGCAACGTGGTGCTCGACCAGATGCGCAAGGCGGGCTATATCAGCGATGCCGAGTATGCGCAGCACGTCGAGTCGCCGCTCACACTCGATTTCCACCGCACCGACCACAAAGATGGTGTAGCGCCTTACTTGCGCGAGTTCCTGCGTGTGTACATGTCTGCCGAGCGTCCACAACTGTCTAACTATCCGTCGTGGAACCGCCGTCAGTTTGTCATCGACTCAATTGCATGGGTGAACGATCCGCTCTACGGATGGTGCAACAAAAATCGCAAGAAGGACGGCTCGCCGTACAATCTCAATGCCGACGGCTTGAAGGTGTACACCACTATCGACTCGCGTATGCAACGCTATGCCGAAGAGGCTGTTTATGCTCACGTGGCTCGCTACTTGCAGCCGGAGTTCTTCAAGGAGCAGAAGGGTAAGCCGAACGCTCCGTTTACCTCCGCACTGACACAGAAACAGGTTAACCAGATTATGGAACGTGCTGTGCTTCAGAGCGAACGCTATAGGGCGCTGAAGGCTGCGGGCGCAAGCAATGAAGAAATTCACCGCTCGTTCCATACGCCTACAGAGATGACTCTTTTCACCTATCATGGCGATATCGACACCATGATGGCACCTATAGACAGCATACGCTATGTGAAGTCGTATCTGCGTGCTGGCTTTATGAGTATGGATCCGAAGACGGGAGCGGTGAAGGCATACGTAGGCGGACTCGACTACACACATTTTATGTACGATATGGTTACGGGCGGTCGTCGCCAGGTGGGTTCTACAATAAAGCCGTTCCTCTATGCGCTTGCCATGGAGAATGGTTTCACCCCATGTTCTATGGCTCCTAATGTGCAGCAGACCTACATCGTGGGCAATCAGACGTGGACTCCGCGCAACACCAACCGTAAACGCTACGGCGAGATGGTTACGCTGAAGTGGGGATTGGCGCAATCGAACAACTGGATCTCGGCTTATCTTATGAGTAAGCTCAACCCACAGCAGTTCGTCACCAAGCTGCACGAGTTTGGCATCGACAACCCCGAGATAGTGCCGTCGATGGCACTCTGTCTCGGTCCGTGCGAGGTGTCTGTGGCAGAGATGGTGAGTGCCTACACCACGTTTGTCAATAAAGGCATTCGTTCTGCTCCGATGTTCGTGAGTCGAATAGAAGATAACGAGGGCAATGTCATCACCGACTTCCAACCGCGTATGAACGAGGTGATAAATGCAGAAAGCGCCGACCGTATGCTCGTGCTTCTGAAAGGCGTTGTCGATGGCGGTACGGCTGGCAGATTGCGCTACAGATATAACTTTACAGGCGAGATTGGTGCTAAGACTGGTACCACCAACCGCAATGCCGATGCTTGGTTCATGGGCTTCACACCGCAACTCGTCAGCGGTTGCTGGGTAGGTGGTGAGGATCGAGACATCCACTTCGACACCATGCGCATGGGACAGGGCGCAACAATGGCTCTGCCCATCTGGGCAAACTTTATGAAGAAGGTGTATGCCGACCCATCGTTGCCTTACGACGAAACGGCGAAATTCGATCTGCCACCAGGCTACGACGGCTGTTCGGACGGCGAGACCTCGTCCGATGACCCCGGCGATGGGGCACTTGACATAGAAGAGGTGTTTGAATAATAATAGGGTGCTGTCGCTTGCACATGCAAGAATAGCACCCCTTTTAAATTATAGTATTATGAAATATTTTGTAGCAAATTTCAAGATAGAATGTGAGGCAGAGCTGATGCAGCCCGCTCGTGAGTTGTTGTCGGCAGCTGCCTGTGAGGCTGGTTTCGAGGCGTTTGAGGATACCGACGATGGATTGTTAGGTTATGTGCAGCGCCCGATGTATGACAAGGAGGCACTCGATACAGCCATTGCCGACTATATGCCGGAGGGTGCAGCGGTGAGTTACGCTGTGGAGGAAGTGCCCGACCAGAACTGGAATCAGGGCTGGGAGGACGAGGGCTTCGAGCCTATTGGCGTAAGCGATAACCTCGTAATCTACGATGCCAAGCACACCGACCGCGAGATGTTCGCTGGCGACGACGGCGTGATGCGCATCTTTATTGAGGCACGCAACGCCTTCGGAACGGGTACGCACCAGACAACACGCATGATTCTGCGCCGACTGCTCGCAATGGACGTGCAGGGTAAGAGCGTGCTCGACTGCGGATGTGGCACCGGAATACTCGGCATCACTGCCTCACGTCTTGGTGCCAACCCCGTGCTCGGTTATGATATCGACGAGTGGAGTGCCGACAATGCGCAACACAACGCAGCATTGAACGGGGTGGAGAATATGAGCGTTATGCTCGGCGATGCGTCGGTTCTTAATAACGTAGCAGAGCGCTTCGATGTGGTCATTGCGAATATCAACCGCAATATCCTCATAGCCGATATGCCGGCGTTCTGCGCACACATGAAGCAAGGCGCACAACTCATCCTCAGCGGATTCTACGAGGCTGACGTGCCGATGATAGAAGCGGCTGCTAAGGAGCACGGACTCTCGCTCTGCGACGTTGTTACGGACGAAGAGTGGGCTTGCGCGTTGTTCAAGTAAGATTATTATTGCTGTCCGGTAAAACTTTTGCAAGTGTAACATCTTTAATAATATAATGAAAAGACTACAATCATATATACTATTTATATTGTTGCTGTTGGCAACTGTTCTTCCGGCACACGGGCATATTTCCAGAAATATGTTCATGATTTCCAACCTCAATACAGATAATGGACTGTCCAGTTCTCGTGTCTATTCTATTGTTGAGGCAGAGGATGGTGCTATGTGGATAAGTACTAAACGAGGGGTTGACCGATACAACGGGCAATTGGTTTCTAATTACACATTGGCTACAGAAATGCAGTATAGCGATGCCAGTGGCAGAAATATCAAATTGACCCAAGACCATCATCGGCAGATATATGCTTACGACAACAAGGGAAAAGTATATATATATAATAAGGTGAAAGATACGTTCGTCTTGAGATGTAATCTTCTGAATATTCTTGGCGGAAGCATCGTATTGAACGAATTGTTGGTAGATGAAAAGGGCAACTTCTGGTTGGCTATGGATAAAGGTCTTTATTGCTTGTCAGCTTCTGCTGACGGGAAGGAAATCGTTCGCAAGAAAGCTAAAGGTAGATTTATATTAAAAGATACCTATATTAATCATATCCAGTTTGTTGGTCAGAGACTCTTGATAGGAACTTCCAAAGATGTATATTGCTATTCGGTAGCTACACAGAAAATAGCAAAAAAAATAAGCGGTAGCTCTGTGGTTTCTTCTTATCATGATGTAGAGGGGCATCATATTTGGTTGGGTACTTTTCATGAAGGAGTGAAGGTGCTGACTTCGTCACTCAAAAAATACGTATTTTATAACTGATTGATAAACAATATTTTGTATCTTTGCGTACCCTTGTTTTGGGGTACGCAAAAGGTTTTTTAACTATGTTTATCAAAAAAAAGAAGAATCGCTCCGGAACAACAAGTATTGTAGTTGCGGAAAAGACAAAAGGCAATTATAAAGAGTTGGTTACCATAGGTATTGCCAAAGATGCTAACGATATTGATAGTCTAGTAAATGATGGACGTGAATGGATTTCCAAGGAAGAATCCCGACGCCATCCACAACTCGATTTGTATGGTGAAGAGCGTGAGGCGTGTGACCGTGAGCGAGAAGAAGTACGTCGTGTATTGTCACAGGTGAGTAATATACTTCTCAATGGTTGCGACTTGATATTGGACCGCACGTTTGACCGGATTGGTTTCAATCGTATTGACGATGAAGTGTTCCGCAAGCTTGTAAAGGCCCGTTTGGCATATCCAACGAGCAAGGCTGCTACGGTGGAATATCTGAAAAACCACTTTGACGAAGATGTGGATCTCTCAAAAATCTATCGCTATCTTGACAAGCTTAGCGACCATCAGCACGAAGTCGTACAGGACATCAGCGTGCGCCATACAGCAAAACTGTTCGGTGGAAATATCGGTGTGCTGTTCTATGATGTCACCACACTTTACTTTGAAGCGGATTATGAGGACGACTTGCGCAAGACAGGCTTTTCTAAAGAGGGACGACACAGTAATCCTCAGATCATACTCGGCCTGCTTGTAAGTTTGGGTGGCTATCCGCTTGCCTATTGCATCCATGAGGGCAACAAATATGAAGGCCACACGATGCTGCCGGCGATAAACGAGTTTGTAAGCAAATACGGTTTGAAAACTTCGTTGTGGTGGCTGACTCCGGTCTTATAAACAATGCAAATATAGCGGAACTTGAGGCGCACGGCTACAAGTATATAATAGGTGCGAATATAAAGAATGAAAGTCAGGAAGTCAAGAACTGGATATTGGAACAGCCCAAGCAAGACTGCCATATGGTTGAATATGACAAAGGAAGTGCCCGTCGGCTCTTGGTCGGCTATGCAGACGACCGTGCTAAGAAAGATGCCTATAACCGAGAGAAGGGAATACGCAGGTTGGAAAAGGCTTACAAGCATGGCGCGCTTACGAAAGGCAACATCAACAAGAGAGGTTACATATGCATTTGCTTTGTGGCTTTGAAAATCTACAAGGAACAGGAGCGTATGCTGAAAGTCTCAGAGATTAAGATGAGCGTAGACAAGGTGCTTGCATTGGCAAAGACAATCACAATCATACAAATTAAGCTACCTCTGAACAAGGAGGTTTATACCCAAACAATGTTGATGGCAAGGCATCAGAAAATCGCCAAACTCTTTGATGAAGATTTTGGGGTACGCAATGACGAAGTCAGGTGGTAAGTTCTTGCGTTTAATAATTTTTCTATTCTGCGGTAAACTGTTGTCCTTTATATTCTTCTTTAAACTCCGTAACCGTCTGTCCAGTTTGTTTTTTGAAGAAACGCATTAAATGTCCAGGCTCCGAGAAATTGAATTCGTATGCCAATTCACTGGTAGTTTTGTCAGTGAATAATATTTCATTCTTGATTTCTGCAAGCAGACGTTGTTTCAGCAGATGTACGGCCGTTTGCCCATATTGTGCCTGTACAGAAGCATTCAATGTGATGCGGCTGATGTTCAGCATGGCTACATAGTCGGCCACTTGCTGGTATTGGCGAATATGTTTCTCTAAGAGTTGTTTGAACTCAAAGGCATGGTGGTTCTTGGGGGCATCAAAAGGCAGATGGTATTGAGCAGAATACCTACGATTAAGGGTCATGAGCAGATAATGAAGCAAGGATACGATGATGTGATAGCTGTCGGCAAGAGGATGGTTGAGTTCTTCTTTTATCCGCACAAGCAAACGCTCGTATTCTTGTTGTTCCATAGCAGTAGCCGACAGATAGGGTGGAAAATCTGTTTGATAGCAATAAAGCAAACGATAAGTAAAGAAAGGATCGGCAAGATAGGTTGAAAGAAAATCATCACGGAAAATAAGGAAACGATAATCCGTTTGGCTTTCATCAATATGCCACTCCTGATGGATGTGCGGCGAAAGTATCAGTACCGTATTGTCTTTCAACACGATATGTTGAAAGCCATAACGCAGCCACCCGGATGCTTTCCTGAAGAAAAACAACTCGAAGAAGTTGGTTTTGAAAGACGGATACTCCATCAATACGCCCCGCAAACGCTCGTGCGTATCGGTATTGATGTTGAAATCTACACCACATTCTGTTTTGCTGAAAGGAACTTGTGTAAGTTCTTGGGGATGACTCTCTAATTTCATGCAACAAAAGTACGAATAATTAATGGTTTATCAAAATGGTAGAGCACATATTATTAATGGTAGAATGTTTCTTTGTTTTATGCACTACCTTTGCACTCGTAATCAAAACAAATAACATTATGAAAGAAATTAAAATTGCAGAAAAAGGTGAGAACTTCACCACGGTGAACGTAGGTAAGTTGAATGAAATTAAGGACTATGAGTTGGCTATGGGCAATTTCTCTATCCCGGGAAAGATGTTTGCTGGACATGCACTACAAGCAACAGGCGCAGAATTGTCTTTCCAAAGTCTTGCAGCTGGGCAGGATTATGGCACACGCCATACCCATAAAACTCACGAAGAGCTTTATTTCATTCTTAAAGGTGAAGGCATTTTCGATGTAGACGGCAAACGATTTCCCGTTTCAGAAGGAAGCATCGTGAGAATTGCGCCCAATGGCAAACGTGCCTTCAAAAACACAGGCAGCAGCGAAATGCTCGTGCTTTGCGTACAATATAAGGCAAATTCGTTCTCTGATGATGATGAACCTCTGAAGGATGCTATTATGTTGGAGGCCAATGTTAAACTTTAATAAACAATGAATATCCAGCAAGTAAGAAACGCAACGATAATCGTTGAATATGGGGGAAAGAAAATTCTGATCGACCCCATGTTGGGAAAGAAAGGCTGCATGCCTCCTTTCCCCTTTAGTAGAAATCAACACCTGCGCAACCCACTTCATGAACTACCTTTTCCTGTAGAAGAGATGTTAAAAGGTGTGGATGCTGTATTGCTTACCCATCTACACGATGACCATATCGATGAGGCGGCCTATGAAATGATACCTAAAGATATGCGATTTTTTGTGCAAGACGAAAACAATCGGCAGGTGGTGATGTCGCATGGATTTAATCATGTGGAAGTTGTCGGCGACAATACAAGGGTTGGGGAAGTGAACATACAAAAGGCCGAAAGCCAGCATGGTAATTTCATCATGAAGTATTCTGCCGGACATACATCGGGTTATGTATTCACTCATCCACAAGAAAAGACGCTCTATCACGCCGGAGATACCATCTGGTATGCTGGTGTGAAGCGCAATTTGAAGCGTTTTCGCCCCAAGGTTATCACCCTTAATGCAGGTGGCAATGGCTTTCGCTTGGGTGGACGCGTTATTATGAACGATGAAGATGTGGTAAAAGTTGCTGCAGCTGCACCTGATGCAAAGTTATTTGTGACGCATCTTGAAGGCGTAAACCATAATAGCGTGACGCATGAAATGGTGAGAAAGTGTGCGGAAGTGGCAGGAATTTTAGACCGCGTCTTTATTCCTGAAGACGGTGAAACGGTAGAGGATTTATAAAGAATAAAGGAAGAAATATGGTAAAAACACTCATTGGAACGAAAGAGGTGCGTGGCATCATGACCAAGTCCAACCTCCCTGTTGGTGGCTATTCGGTGAATCCATACGTGGGTTGCACCCATGCTTGCAAGTATTGTTACGCCTCATTCATGAAGCGCTTCACAGGACATAAAGAAGAATGGGGCACTTTCTTAGACGTGAAGCATTGGCCTGCAATCGAGAATCCGAAGAAATATGCCGGACAACGGGTGGTTATTGGATCAGTGACCGATGGGTATAATCCCGAAGAAGCAACGTTCCGCAGGACACGTAAACTGCTTGAAGAGCTCAAAGACAGCGATGCAGAAATACTCATTTGTACCAAGAGCGACCTCGTGTTGCGCGACCTTGACCTGCTCCGGCAAATGAAGAAAGTTACCGTATCGTGGTCTATCAACACGCTTGATGAGACGTTTCGTGCCGACATGGACAAGGCCGTGAGCATAGAGCGGCGCATCGCAGCCATGCGAAAGATCTACGAGGCGGGCATCCGAACCATTTGTTTTGTATCGCCCATCTTCCCTGGCATCACCAATTTCAAAGCTATTTTTCATAAAGTGAAAGATATTTGCGACCTCTTTTGGCTTGAGAACCTTAATCTGCGGGGTGGTTTTAAGGTCAACATTATGGGTTATATCAAATCATACTATCCCCATTTGTTCCCACTTTATGAAGAAATCTATTTGCATAAAGACCGAACATATTGGAAGCAATTGGAACAAGAGGCCGCGAAAATGGCGCAGGAGGCTCAATGTAAGTATGTGGATAATGAATTGCCTTACGAACGAAGTCCCAAAGGACATCCCTCGATAGTGAATTATCTCTATCACGAAGAAATCAGAGGGTCAGGAAATACGGGTAAAAGGAATGTTATGCAATAAAACAGATGCGTATCTCTACTGTTGATAGACTACTTGGAGAATATACTTATAAGGCTTTCGGTATACTTGAAGGCCTCAAAAGCATATCAATTGATACTGCCACTTCCATATAGGAATATCTGCTCCATCACAGATGCAGGACGTTGTAACGTGTAATTTTATATATATGATTAAAGCATTGTTATTGATGGTCTGATACCAAACAGCAATAAATAATTATTATAAACGTAGCGGAGGTCTCCAGCCTCCGCTACGTTTGTTTTAGTCCTGATTTCCAATTGTAAGTTTCTTCAACGCATAGAATGATCCGTTGAAGATGTTAAAGTCGACGTAGCCCTTAATGCCTGGTAGTTGTCCTACATCGGTGTGTTGCCAGAAGTGCCACGTGCCCTTGTATTCCACCTTGTCTACATAATAATGCGCTATCCAGTAGGGATAGTCGTCGAATACGGGCGCATTAAGGTAGCTCTCCTTAAATTTATAATAGGTATATATGATAGGCTTCACGTGATATTTGTCCTCTACGATGTGCAGCCATGTAAGAATGTCGCGCTGAAAATCCTCTACGTTACGGTCTTGCGGTTTGTGCTCCACGTCGAGCACGGGCGGAAGGTCGCCGTCCTCCAGTCGCACTTGCTTTAGGAAGAAATAAGCCTGGTCGCGTGCCGACGATTTATTGCTCCAGAAGTGGTAGGCTCCGCGTATAAGTCCGTGCTCACGAGCCTGGCGGAAGTTCTCCTTAAACCTGTTGTCGGTGCGCGACGAACCTTCTGTCGACTTAATCATCACGAAGCGCAGCGGATAGCCTTCGATATTGCTGTCGCGCAACTTGTCCCAATCAATCTTGCCTTGATAGTGCGAGATGTCTATGCCGTGTATCTCGTAACCGGCAGGATAGTTGGTGTCGCCGAAGAGCGCACGCCAGCGAAATCCGGTAGGACTGACGAAGTAGGTGTAGAAAGCCCAAACATATACGCATATCATCACAGCCGAACTTGTCCACCATACGGCACGCGGATGGCGTGAGAGTAGGGCGGAGAGGCTTGAGCAGCGCTTTTGTTTAGTTGTTGAGCGTCGTTTGCGAGGTTTGTATGTGCGTTTGTTTGCTTCCATATTGTTGTTTCTGTCACCGTTTGCGTCCGCAGTCTGATCGGATTGCGTTCGGTGTCTGATCGGATTGCGTTCGGTGTCCGATCGGATTGCGTTCGGTGTCCGATGATAATCTCTTTAGATAAGGACGCTTAAAGTCCTGCTTTTACATAAAAAAAGAAGAGCAGAATGACGGTTGTCACTCTGCTCTTGCTGTATAAAGTCTTTTGTTTTGAACAAGCAGAGTTTTTACTTAGCCTGCTCAAGCTTCAGAGTCTTAGTTGTCTGGTCGCATACCTCTGTTGGTCCCCAGTACTGGATTGGGCCAGGATATACGTAGCATGTGTTCTTAGCCCACTCCTCGCGATGAGCAGCGAAGAACTTGAACGGAGCACCATCGAGCTCAACAAGAGCCTTGCGGATAACAGGCTTGTTAGCACCGTTGCGACGCTCGATGTTCATCATCATTGTGATAGGCACACCACCTGCGATCCACTGCTCTGCAGGCGCTGTTGTGTTCTGGATGATTGACATGTAGCCAGTCTTGCCGTTGCTGATGAGGCGTGATGCATTGAAACCGAGTGAGTAGCAGTAGTCAGCGTCGTAGTTAGACGGAGCTGCGCAACGTCCCTCGTAGCCGAAGAAGTGGTGCTGTGCAGAGAACTTGCCGCAGAACTTGCCCTCAGCCTTCCATGCGTTGAGCTTGGTAGCTACCATGCGAGAGAGAAGCTTCTCTGTCTCGATGAGCGATACCTGAACGTTGCCGTGCGGGTCGCGGTCGAGGCAGAGCTGGCGTGCAACGTCAGCAGGGAGCGACTCGAGAACAGCGAGGTTCTCCTTAGCGATAGAACTCTTAACGAATGCAATCTGCTCCTCAGCATTAGCGAACTCGCGTGACTCGCCTGTTGCAGGGTCGGTGAGCACCTCGTTGAGCTCAGCGATGAGCTTCTTGATAGCAGGGATGAACTCGATGAGACCCTCCGGAATGAGCACTGTACCGAAGTTGTTGCCGTCAGCAGCGCGGTCAGCAACAGCCTGAGCGATGTATGTTACAACGTCGTCGAGCGACATCTCCTTAGCCTCAACCTCCTCTGATACGAGGCAGATGTTAGGCTGTGTCTGCAATGCGCACTCAAGAGCGATGTGAGAAGCTGAACGGCCCATGAGCTTGATGAAGTGCCAGTACTTACGTGCAGAGTTGCAGTCGCGCTGGATGTTGCCGATAAGCTCAGAGTATGTCTTACAAGCTGTGTCGAAACCGAAAGAAGTCTCAATCTGCTCGTTCTTCAAGTCGCCGTCGATAGTCTTCGGGCAGCCGATAACCTGAACACCGTACTTCTTTGCTGCGTAGTACTCAGCGAGCACACAAGCGTTAGTGTTAGAGTCGTCACCACCGATGATAACGAGAGCCTTGATGCCAAGCTCGCGAAGAATCTCAATACCCTTCTCGAACTGCTCTTCCTTCTCGAGTTTTGTACGACCCGAACCGATGATGTCGAAACCACCAGTGTTGCGATACTGATCCATGAGCTCTGATGTAATCTCGATGTACTTGTGGTCAACCAGACCGCCAGGACCGAGGATGAAGCCATAGAGCTTGTTCTCTGGATTCAATGATTTAACACCGTCAAACAATCCTGAAATTACGTTGTGACCGCCAGGAGCCTGACCGCCAGAAAGAATAACGCCTACGTTGAATGCAGGAAGCTCAGTCTTCTCGCCAGCCTCGAAAGTGATAACCGGCATTCCGTATGTGTTAGGGAACAACGCCTTGATCTCTTCCTGGTTACCTACTGACTGTGTTGCCTCACCCTCTACGGCCTTAACCGGACCCTGGAGAGCCTTAGGCAATTTGGGCTGATAAGCAGCTCTTGCAATCTGCAATGCACTAATTTCCATGTGATTTTAATATTAAAATATGTGTAACGTATAAATAGATACTTTTTGCACTGCAAAAATACTCTTTTTCTGCGATATACTGAAAAAAAAAGAAAAGAAAACATACAATTGGAAGAATTTTAGCAATAATGCTTGTTGCGTATTAATATTTTTCTTATCTTTGGCATGTTAATTTAATCTTTTAATCAATAATCATTTTATTTGTTATGGCAAACAAACGAAACCTGAAACGCAATATCAATTATGTTTGTAGCGAACTTTTTTCGGAGGCAGTGGCTGCTTCCATGTACAGTTCAAAAGCAACAGAAGAGGACGTGAACGCATTGCTCGCTTCTATTCTTGTAATACATAATGACTATGTACGACGTGTGTCGCATCAAGAGCCAGGACTCTCGCCAAAGGTGTTCTATAAGGATCTTGTGAACAACTTCAATAAGCAGGTGTCTGAGATTGTGGACCAGGTTGTAAATCTCGGCTAATCAGAATTTTCAAAACATAAACATACATAATACACAATGAGTTTTTTGCAACGCATTTGCAAGACATTGTTGTATAAACGCATGGGGTGGACCGCTCATATAGAAGTGGACCACCCCGAAAAGTATATACTCTGTCTTGCTCCACACACCAGTAACTGGGACTTTATCATCGGACTTCTCTACTCGCGTGCAGAGGGAATAAAGGCTAACTTCCTTATGAAGAAGGAGTGGTTCTTTTGGCCACTTGGTGTATGGTTCCGCCATCTTGGTGGCATCCCCGTCAATCGTTCGAAACATACAAGCATGACCGACGCTATGGCTGAGGCTGCGCGTCGTGCGCCAAACTTTAAGCTTTGTGTGACACCTGAGGGCACACGCTCACGTAACCCGAACTGGAAGAAGGGCTTCTATTTCATCGCTTTGAAGGCAGAACTGCCAATATTGCTATATGGTCTTGACTTTGAGCGCAAACTGATAGAGTGTAAGCACATGATTGTGCCGACGGGAGATGTGGAAGCGGATATGAAGCGTATCAAGACTTATTTTAAGGACTTCAAGGGTAAGAACCCTGAACTGTTCACCGTCGGTGAACTTTAATTTATATGAAGAACAGGTTATTGTCGATTTTGGTGTTTGCAGCAACCCTTGTGACGCTTCCTGCTTCAGCAGGGGAGCATAAGACATCGTCAAACGAGGGGCTGAATATTCGCCTTAAGAATTATGTGCTCGCCACACGAGCCAAGAATGTCGTCTACGCCGTACAGCCATATATGGAGTCGTACAGCGTAGACGACGCTCGTCGTGTGCTTACGCTCAACGTGAGTACAGGCTTCGCTACGCAAAGCTTTACAGAGAAGAGTGTTGGCTACTATTATAAACGTCTTGCTAAGGCTTTGCCAAAACCTTACAATCGCTATAGGCTATGCATCAACACGGCTGGTATGCCGATAGAGATGCTTGTGCCAGGAGCGAAGTTGCGCGACGGTAGTGCACCAGCAGGGTGGGGGCGTATCGATTACTGTGATGCACCATGGGTGATGAACGAGTCGCAACCACATTTCGTTTCGCACGGACTCTTCGACCGTCATATCGCCCTGTGGCAGTCGCACGGCATCTATTACGACCAGAAGAAGAGTCGGTGGAAGTGGCAGCGTCCGAACCTTTTCTGTACTAACGAAGACCTTTTCACACAGACTATCGTTGTGCCTTATCTCATTCCGATGCTCGAACGTGCAGGTGCTGTGGTGTACACACCGCGTGAGCGCGACTGGCAGCGCAATGAGGTGATAGTAGACAACGATGCTGAGAAAGGATACGTTGAGGATAATGGTCGCGAGAAATGGCGTACAACTGAGGAGCGTGGCTTTGCCTTCCATCGTGGCATGTATCGCGATGGCGAGAATCCGTTTGAGCAAGGCACTGCTCGTATGGTGCGCACTACAAAGAAGAACAACGAGTCGTGGGCATCGTATCAGCCTACCATTCCGCAGTCTGGTCGCTACGCCGTTTATGTGAGCTATCAGACCATAGCTAAGAGCGTGAGCGATGCGCAATATATAGTAGTGCATAAAGGTGAACGCACTTTGTTCCGCGTCAATCAGCAGATGGGTGGCGGTACGTGGGTGTACCTCGGAACGTTCGACTTTGATGCAGGCAATAGTGCTGCCAATCGGGTGATTGTCACCAACTCGTCGGCAGAGAAAGGCGTGGTCACTACCGATGCCGTGCGCTTTGGCGGCGGTATGGGTAACATACAGCGAGGAGGAGCAGTAAGTGGTATGCCTCGTTGTTTGGAAGGTGCGCGTTATAGTGCCCAGTGGTCGGGTGCTCCTTATTCGGTATATGCAGGTAAGGGTGGTGCCGACGACTATATTGATGATATCAATACGCGCTCGAATATTGTAAACTGGCTTGCCGGAGGGTCGGTATATGTGCCTACACACGAAGGCAAGAAAGTGCCTTTCGAGCTTAGTCTTGCTGTGCATAGCGACGCAGGAGCCACGCATGTGAACGACTCAATCATCGGTTCGCTTGCTATCTGCACCACCAATTTCAACGACGGACGTCTTGCTGCTGGTGTGTCGCGACAGATTTCGCACGACTTTGCAGATATGCTTCTTACAGGGGTACAGCGCGACCTTACTGCCACCTATGGCAAGTGGACACGTCGCTATCTGTGGGATCGCAACTATAGTGAGACTCGTAAGCCGGAAGTGCCGTCGGCTATCATTGAGACTCTGTCGCATCAGAACTTCGCTGATATGCGCCGCGCACTCGATCCTAACTTCCGCTTCACCCTTGCACGCTCGCTTTATAAGACCATTCTGCGTTACGTCAATGGTAATCATTCGCTTGCTTGCGTTGTGCAACCACTACCAGTGAGCAACTTCCGCATAGTGCGTACTGCAGACAACCAGCTGCAGCTCTCGTGGCTGCCAGTGACCGATCGTTTAGAGCCGAGCGCAGTGCCTACTACATATAATATATACATAGCCGAGGGCAAGAACGGGTTCGACAACGGACGTAGTGTGTCAAGCACATCGTTCACGTTCACTCCGAAGCCGAATGTAGTGTATCAGTTCCGCGTTACGGCAGTAAATCGTGGTGGCGAGAGCTTCCCGTCAACAACGCTTGCCGCCTGTGTAAGTGCTCAGGCAGGAGCACGCGATGTGCTTGTAGTGGATGGCTTTACACGTTTCGCCGGTCCGGCTGTGGTTGACGACGGCACACGCCAAGGCTTCGATCTTGATGCAGACATGGGCGTGTCGCTTGGCATTAATGCCGGCTTTGTGGGCAGACAGATTGATTTCGACCGCACGCGTGCGGGCAGTGAAGGTCCCGGCGCTTTGGGCTATTGTGAGGACGAACTCGCAGGCAAGTTCGTCATGGGTAAGCAGCAGAACGAGTCGGTGTGTCATGTGACAGACATAGCTTCGTCTGGCGCATACAATGTAGTGTCGTCATCAGTCGAAGCGGTGGAGAACGGCTTTGTGAAACTTGAGAACTATCGTGTGCTCGACATCATGTTCGGACTGCAGAAGGACGATGGCTACTCGCTTGTGCGCTATAAGACCTTCTCAGCGTTGCTTCGCAAGGCTTTGGAGTCCTATGTGCGTGGCAACGGACGAGTGTTTGTGAGTGGCGCATACGTGGCGAGCGATATGCAGCTTGATGCTGAGCGTAGCTTTATGTCCAACTTGTTCAAGGTTGGCTTCGGCGGACAGAACACCGATATAGCTACAAACCTGGTGGACGGACTCGGCATCAGCTTCGACATCATACGCCGTCCAAACGACCGCCATTATGCCGCGCAGTCGGTAGATGTAGTCAGTCCGCTTGCACCAGCGTTCTGCGCTATGCGCTACGCCGACGGCACCGATGCGGCTGTGGCTTACGACGGCATCGACCATAAGGCGTTCGTAATGGGCTTCCCCGTAGAATGTATCAATAATGTGCGCTCACGCCAGCAGGTGATGAAGGCTGTTATGACATTTCTTGCCAAGTAATTTGGCTATTTCATACAAACAATATAACTTTGCATGTATATTTAAGAAAAAACTAAAACATATAATATAATGTATAGATCGAATACATGCGGAGAGCTTCGTCTCTCTGACTGCGGCAAGACCGTAACACTTGCCGGATGGGTACAGCGCGCCCGCAAGATGGGTGGTATGACATTCGTCGACCTTCGCGACCGCTATGGTATCACACAGCTTGTCTTCAACGACTCTGACGACAGCGACCTTTGCACACGTGCAGGCAAGCTCGGACGTGAGTTCTGCGTGCAGGTGACTGGCGTAGTAAACGAGCGTGAGAGCAAGAACGCTAATCTGCCTACTGGCGATATCGAGATTATCGCCAAGGAACTGAATATCCTCTCGGAGAGTGCTACACCTCCGTTCACTATAGAGGACAATACTGATGGTGGCGACGATATCCGTATGAAGTATCGCTACCTCGACTTGCGCCGTCCGACAGTGCGCAAGAATCTTGAATTGCGTCACCGCATGACAATCCTTATCCGCAACTTCCTCGACTCGCAGAACTTCATCGAGGTAGAGACTCCTATCCTCATCGGTTCTACACCTGAGGGCGCACGTGACTTCGTTGTGCCTTCACGCATGAACCCCGGACAGTTCTACGCTCTCCCGCAGAGCCCGCAGACTCTGAAGCAGTTGCTCATGATCAGTGGTTTCGACCGCTACTTCCAGATTGCAAAGTGCTTCCGCGACGAGGACTTGCGTGCTGACCGTCAGCCTGAGTTCACTCAAATCGACTGCGAGATGTCTTTCGTTGACCAGGATGATGTTATCAACCTCTTCGAGGATATGGCTCGCCATCTGTTCAAGGAAGTACGTGGCGTTGAGTTGCCGGCTAAGCTGCAGCAGATGACATGGCACGAGGCTATGCGCCGTTTCGGTAGCGATAAGCCCGACTTGCGTTTCGGCATGGAGTTCGTAGAGCTCATGGATGTATTGAAGGGCACAGGCACATTCTCTGTATTCAATGAGGCTGAGTATATTGGCGGTATCTGCGTACCTGGTTGCGCTGACTACACACGCAAGCAGCTCGATCAGATTACCGATTTCGTAAAGCGTCCGCAGGTAGGCGCAAAGGGCTTGGTTTACATCAAGTTTAACGCTGACGGCACAGTGAAGTCGTCTGTAGACAAGTTCTACACACCAGAGGTGCTCGCAAAGGTTAAGGAAACAATGGGTGCTAAGGATGGCGATCTCGTTCTCATTCTCTCTGGCGACAACGCCAACAAGACACGCGTTCAGCTCTGCACTTTGCGTCTTGAGATGGGCGATCGTCTCGGTCTGCGCGACAAGAACAAGTTCGAGTGCCTGTGGATTGTCGACTTCCCTCTCTTCGAGTGGAGCGACGAGGAGCAGCGCCTTATGGCTACTCACCATCCGTTCACAATGCCTAACCCAGACGATATCCCATTGCTCGACGAGCATCCAGAGAAGGTACGTGCCAAGGCATACGACTTCGTTTGCAACGGTATCGAGGTAGGTGGCGGCAGCCTCCGTATCCATGACAGCAAGCTTCAGGAGAAGATGTTCGGCATCCTCGGTTTCACAGAGGAGCGTGCAATGGCACAGTTCGGCTTCCTCATCAACGCCTTCAAGTACGGAGCACCTCCTCACGCAGGTCTCGCATTCGGTCTCGACCGCTTCGTTTCTATTATGGCAGGTCTTGATTCAATCCGCGATTGCATCGCATTCCCGAAGAACAACAGCGGTCGCGATGTAATGCTTGACGCTCCTTCTACAATCGATCAGAAGCAGCTTGACGAACTTCAGCTGAAGGTAGATTTGACTGAGGAATAAGTATTTAGATATGCAAAACACGTTGATGTAAATCAATAAATGTGAAAAATATTAAGAAAAAGTCCGGGTTCCCGGACTTTTTTTTGTATGAATATGGGAAGTTTGCAAAATATTTAACTAATTTTGCAAACAAAGAAACCCATAGCGTGCTCTACGTGAGGGACTTTATTAATGTTTTTATTAGATTATGGCAGAAAAGAAAGCAACAGAAAAGAAAGCAACAGAAAAGAAGGTAGCTGTAAAGAAGACTGCTACTAAGACAACTGCAACAAAGACTACTGCAAAGCGTTGTGCTACAAAGAAGGCTGAAGTTGTTTTGAATGTGAATGCAGAAAGCGTAGGTTTCCGCGCTGGTGATGTTTATCAGGCACTGGCTGCAGCTGAGAAGGCTTTGAGCATTCAGGAAATCGCAAAGGCTGCTAACATCAGCAGCGAAGAAGTTTACCTCGGTATTGGCTGGCTCTTCAAGGAGGGCAAGGTAAAGAACGAAGAGAACCTCATCACCTTGGCATAATCAAGGCAAAATTGCATACGAAAGGAGCTTTTACATATTATTATGTAACAGCTCCTTTTTCTATTTGTATATACAGATAAATATTGTTCATATTTATTTTAAGAAGTGATAAAAAATATTTATCTTTGCATATCTAAAACTTTTTCGATATGACTCAAGATAGAAATCACCTGGTAATCATGGCTGGTGGAGTAGGAAGTCGTTTCTGGCCTATGAGCACGGAAGACAATCCGAAACAATTTATTGATATCCTCGGAGTTGGCAGAACCCTTCTGCAGCTTACGTATGACAGATTTAAGGAGATCTGTCCGCTTGAGAATGTTTGGGTGGTCACGAACAAGAAGTATGCAGCTTTGGTGCGCGAGCAGCTTCCGGAGGTGCCAGCCGAGAACATCCTCCTTGAGCCATGTCGTCGCAACACAGCTCCTTGTATTGCTTACGTCACTTGGCGAATTAAGGCGATAAATCCTAAGGCAAATGTAGTCATTACACCGAGCGACCACTTCGTGACTGATGTGGAGGAGTTCCGTCGTGTCATCAAGTCGTGCATGAAGTTCACGGCAGAGACAGACGCTATCGTCACCTTAGGCATGTCGCCAACCCGTCCTGAGACTGGGTATGGTTATATACAAGCCGATCTTTCCACCTCTTCGCCACGCAATCGTGAGATTTATCGCATAGACTCATTCCGCGAGAAACCCGATTTGGAGACTGCAAAGGAGTACATATCGCATAAGAATTACTTTTGGAATGCGGGTATCTTTGTATGGAGCGTTTCGACTATCGTTAACGCTTTCCGTGTATATTGTCCTACCATCAGCAAGATATTCGAGAGTATGCTGCCCATCTACGGAACATCTGCAGAGCGTGAGACAATTGATCAGCGCTATCCGGAATGCGAGAATATCTCTGTCGACTATGCCATTATGGAGAAGGCAGAAGAGATTTTTGTCTGTCCAGCAAGCTTTGGATGGACTGATCTTGGCACATGGACATCGCTGATGCTTCTCAAGCATCACGATCTCTACGGCAATACTACTATAGGTGAAAATATCCAATTATACGATTCGCACAATTGTGTGGTACACACTCTGAACGAGAAGAAGGTTGTTGTCCAAGGACTCGACGGATATATCGTTGCTGAGAACGACAATTCGCTTCTTGTGTGCAAACTCTCAGAAGAGCAGCGCATACGCCAGTTCGCTGAAGAGTAGGGCATTGGGTATCAGAACATAAAAAGAGAGTGGAACAAAACAACAATTACGTTGCTTTGTCCCACTCTCTTTTTATCATCTGTTCGGGTATCAAATGCTGTTACAGACGTTATCTATTCGGCATCCAACGCTGTTCAACTGACACTTCCACACTAAAACTCGGATTGAAATTGTAGCGTAGCGTAGCTCCGATGCGGTCGCCAAAGTTGCCGAGGTCGTACATGGAGTAGGGGGATATGCCGAAGGCGTTGCGACTGAAGCGTCCCATACCATAGCCTCCGCAGTAACCATCATACAGCCCATATTGTAGTCGGTTAGCAATGTTGTTTGTTATAGACTTCTGTCCGTAGAGGTAAGCCTCCCAATGCTCATTGAACCGATATCCAAGAACTGCTGACAGACCAGCATCGCGCCAGTTGTTACCGGCATAGTTGATGTTGTTGAAGTATCCGCCGATGGCTACCGACAGTTTGTCGGTGACAGGCATGGCGTACATCAACGCTATGTTCTCCTGAAAACCAGCACCACTATGTGCTCCCTTGCCGAACGCAGCGAACACAGATGCACCTAACTGCACGTTCAGTCCGCGATGCAGCGCCCAACTGTTGAACCCGCAACCCCAACCGAATGGATAGCGGCTGACGGGTGATGCTGTTGTGGCACTGAGCATGGGCAGATGCAGCGAGTCGTTGTGAGTCGGTTGCAAATCGTATGACGGTTCTTCTGCTTTCTGCAGTTTGCGCAAGCGTCCGCCGTAGCGTGTCGGCATGATACGCTGCGGAGCAGATTCATCAAAGCGTGCCTGACAGTTGCTCAGGGTGCTTGTTGTCGTAGCATTGACCTCTTGTGCTGTAGCCGACGTTGTGAAGACTACCGACAAGACCAATGCTACGAGTGCTCTTGTCTTTTTTGTCATAAATGGTTTCTTCTTACTCACCGAGATACTGACCGATGAAGAATATAGCACCTGTCTGTCTCTCTGTGATGATGTAGACGAACGGACGGTTGGCGTGAAACCTCACGTGGCGTGGCTCATCGGGGTTGAGTGCCGTCATCGCAACCATTCCTGCTGTTATAGCTGCTGCCTTTGTTCCCTCTTCGCTGACCTCTATCTTCGCCTTCTGCAGCATCTTTGATATGAAGATGCTTGCGTCAGACATGTTCTTGAAGTTGGCTGCGCCTGTGAAGACAGATGGTGCACCGAGTTTTGATATGGCATCGTTGAGAACCACCTCTGTGCTTGTGGTGAATTTAGGCAGCTTCAGGTCGACAACGCACTTCTCCATATCTCTATACAGTGAGCCTATCTTCTGCGCGTCAAGCTGTTTCATCATCTCCTCAATCGACACGCCTTCCTTAGGCAGCAGTACAGTCATGTTGTATGTGCGATTGCCGTATGGCAGAGTGACCGCCTCAAAGGTGTTGTTGCTGAGGTAGCTGAAGTTGTCCTCCTGGTGCATCATTTGTACGCGTTTGATGTCGCGTGTGTAGCCACGGAAGTTTTCTTCTTTCGTCAGTTCCTTTTCAAATGGTGTCTCCCACGTGCCTTCAAAGTAGATGGCGTTCATCAGTACCGCAACGTCAGAAGCCGAAAGTCGATCAACGATCTTCGGAATCATGCCGTTGGTCTGCTTGCTGCACCACTGGTTGATTTTGTCTACTGCCTTGCTCGATGAGAAATCAAGACTCTCTACGCCAGCATCGTACATCTTGCCGACTGTGTTTCGGAAGTCGCTTTTCAGCGAGAAGTGTTTGTCGGCAGCTATGTAGTTGGCGATGTTGATTGTTGTCTGCTTGTCGGCGGTTGCCGTACTGTTGAGCAATGCACGATACGACTCGTTGAGAGTCTGCAACGTCACATCGCCGACACCGAGCGATGCGAGTATCTCTTTCTGCGTGTCGCCGTCGGCACCATTCGCCAGCATACCCATCAGATAGGATACGCTAAGTGGTGATATAACTTTGCTCTGCATGTCAATCTGAGTCTTGAACAGATTGACGGCGAACTCATTGCCCTTGTTGATAGTGGCACGCTGGTCGTTTGAGAGAATCAAGTATTTCGCATCGGTATCCATATACGAATTGGGTTTTGTGGCGTTGTCCTCCTTTGCAATCTTGTTTGTTGAAGAGCAACTTGCCAGTGCCAGTGCTGACAAACCGGCAAGTGCTGCAGTCTTTATCTTTTTATTCATATCGTGTTTACTGTTATCCTTTTCTCTTATTTACGTTATTCCTCCTCTGGAGTAATCAGCTTGTAGCCCTTGCCATGGATGTTGATAATCTCAATCTGGTCGTCGTCCTTGAGATGCTTGCGCAACTTGGTGATGTACACATCCATTGAGCGTGCGTTGAAGTAGTTGTCGTCAATCCATATTGTCTTCAGGGCGAAGTCGCGCTGCAGAATTTCGTTGGCATGGCTGCAGAGCAGCGCAAGCAGTTCGTTCTCTTTTGTGGTGAGCTTAGTCTGCTTGTCGCCGATGACGAGCAACTGTTTCTGTGTGTCGAACGTGAAGCGACCGATGTGGTACACCGAGCTCTCTTTGTTCTTCTTGCCACGAACACGGCGGAGGATAGCCTCAATACGGAACACCAACTCTTCCATTGAGAACGGCTTGGTGATATAGTCGTCGGCACCAATCTTGAAGCCTTCGAGGATGTCCTCTTTCATTGTCTTCGCTGTGAGGAAGATGATAGGCACTTCGGTGTTTGCCTGGCGAATCTCCTGAGCAAGGGTGAAGCCATCCTTCTTAGGCATCATCACGTCAAGAACACAGATGTCGTATTTTGTTTTCATAAAAGCCTTGTAGCCAGCATCGCCGTCAGGGCATAAGTCGGCTGCGTAGCCCTTTGCCTGCAAGTATTCACGAAGCAGCATACCGAGGTTCTCATCGTCTTCACAAAGTAAGATTTTCAAATTGTCTTCCATAATCGTATTATTTAATTGTTTTTATTCTGTTATTTATATTCTAATTGCGCACCTTGCGTGTTGAGCCGTCAGCGTAGCGCACGATGGTGATGCCCTTTGCAGGAGCGTTGAGGCGCTGTCCGTCGAGCGAGTAGTAGCCGGTAACGACGTTTGCACCTTCGCTGTCTACCTGCTTGATGCCAGTCTCGCCAACATCTACGCGGCATTTTGCTGCATTCTCGATAGTCGCCTTTATCTTGTCGCCATTAGTAACCTTCTTGATAATCAGTGCGCAGACGTTTAACTTCGACTTGTCCTGGATCAGCTTGTGCTGCGAAATGTTCTCGAAAGTTACTTTGTGAGTCTGCATCGTGCCTACGGTATAAGGACGAGTCAGCGAACCCTCTACGCCATACTGCACGCCTTTACTGTCGATCGCAACCTGGTTAAACTCCAGTCCGTATAGGGTAGATTCGTTGCCTTTGAATCTGTCATATTCTGGCAACACCTGATCGTCCCATTCGCCTACACGGTTAGCCTGTCCCCAATTATCGTTCTTCAGTCCGTCGGCTGTGAGCACGTATGCCACATCGTATTCGGTGCCCTCTTCCACATCCAGACAAGGCAGTACATTAGCTGTTACGTTGATGTCCTTTCCGTCGTATGCAGCTTTCACGCTGATGTCGAAAGATGCAGTCTTATCCAACTCGTATTTGAAGTTGCTTTGACCGTCATGGGTGTTTACCTTTTCGTCCCTTGCGCACATGATGAGTGGACGGTTCGTATTACTCCATGTTGAAGACAATATGCTGCTATATGCATTTGTTGCAAGAGCATCGCCATCGTGTATTGAGATGCCGATGAAGTCATCTGGATAAAGTCGTTCCAACGACTCCATAATGGCAATTCCACGTGGGCAATACTGGCACCATAATCCGGTTACGTCCTCGAATACCACACGTTTCTTGGCAGCCTGCAGCACAGTCCAACGCTCGATGTATGTATAGGTTATGCTTGTCTCATTAGGATGTCCGTCCACCTCTGTCACGTTGAAGATGACATCGCTCTTGCCAAGTGATTTGCCTGGCTTAATCGGAATCAACACCTGCTGTGTGTTGTCGAACGGAGTCTCGAAGTCGATGGTCTGTGGCTCGCTTGACTCCTGTGTGTCGAAGTCGTAGAGCGTGTATGTAATCTGCTTCACCGGATTCGTTCCGTAGTTGACGAGGTTTATCGGTGCGTTTACGAACTCGTCGTTCGGGCTTACTGTCACCTTGCCTGCTGTCATTGGCGCTACTTTGTATGAGTCTGCCTTTGCAGTGAGTGTCGTACCCGTCAGCATGACGAGCAGTAGAGATAGAATGTGTAGTAGTTTTTTCTTCATAGCTGCGAATTTTAAGTGTTTATGTTTAAGTGATTAATCCTTTCTTGTTGATATTTTCTTTTATCATATAGCATATTAATCTTTAATTATCGGCAGTTTTATGGTGAACTTCGTTCCTTTGCCGTATTCGCTCTCAATAGAGATGTCGCCGTCGTGGAGCATAACGATCTTCTTAACGTAAGCCAATCCCAATCCGAATCCTTTCACATCGTGCACGTTGCCGGTATGTACACGGTAGAACTTGTCAAACACCTTGCGGAAGTTGTCCTTCTTTATGCCCAAACCGGTGTCGCGTACGGAGAAGTAGAGGTGGTCGTTGTCGTTCCAAGTGCGTAGGTATATGTCTACCGGCTGGTCGGGCTTGCGATACTTCACGGCGTTGTCCAACAGGTTGTTGAGCACGTTCTGGAAGTGTACCTCATCGACATACAATGTCGAGTCAATGGCCTCAATCTCTGTGTAGATTTTTCCGCCGGTGTGCTCCACGCGTAGCGAGAATGAGTTGGATATGTTCTCCACCATCTCGTTCAGGTCGAGCTTCTTCTTCTTGAACACCGCCTTCTTGCGGTCGAACATCGACATCTGCAGCACCTTCTCTACAAGGAAGCGCAGTCGTTTCGACTCGTCGAAGATCACCTGTCCCAAGTGCTTCGTCATAGCCGGACTCTTCGTTACCGACTCGTCGTTCATCATCTGTGCAGCGAGCGAGATGCTGGCTATAGGTGTCTTCAGTTCGTGGGTCATATTGTTGATGAAGTCGTTCTTTATCTCGGTGTAGCGTTTCTGTCTGAAAATCACTACTATAGTGAAGATGAACGTCACGAGCAATACGAGCGTGAAGGCTACTGACGGTATCATAAATCTTACTGACGAGAAGATGTACGAACCCATGTCGGGGAAGTGGATGCGCACTACGCCCATCTTCGACTGTGGGTCGTTGCGGAACAGCACCTGCGAATAGGTGAACTCCTCGCCCTCTTCTGTGTAGTCGGGACAACGATACACCTCGCGTCCGTCTTGTGTGCTGACGGTGAAGTGATATGGTATGTTCACTCCGTTGTTCATCAGCTCGGCTTTGAGGTCTTGATCGAGCAGCTTGAAGTTGATGCGCTCCTTAAGCGGACGTTCCGAGGCGGAGTAGAGTATTGAGTAGACCACCTCGTCGAGCAACGCCTTCTGATAGATATAGCGGTTCTTCACAATCTCTTGCAGCGATTTTGAGGCTTCGCTGAGCGAGTTCTTGTCCGTGCTCAGAATCATTCCCTTCGGCATCTGCGACGGCTTTATCGTGATAGTCTTCAGCTCGAACGATGAATATACCGTGCCGTCCTTTCCTGCAACGCTGTATTGGTGCGACTGCTGTATGCTTCCGTCCAACTGTCCTGAGCGTGTGCCGATGGAGTCTTTGCGGAAAGCGCGTCGCTCTGTCTCGTTCACGTCTTTCTCAAGATAGCGCAGAGTCTCGTTGAGTTCCAGGTTGCGTGATGCCTGATACAAGGCGCGGTTGACCGACTCGTCAAACTGCTCCTTCTTCATGTCCACCATCGCTTGGATGTATTTTAGCTGAAGGAATAGCAAACCAAGGAAAGAAAATCCCATAATGATTGCTATTGTCCATATCGTTTTCTTCTTCATAATTTAAAATCTTACATCTGCAAAGATAGAAATCTTAGTTGATACTAAAGTTGAAATAGTTAATAAAAAACGAAAGATTCGCAATTATTAACCAAATTAAGCGGTTATAATTGCGAATCTTTAATTATACGTATTGTATATGTCTGCTTACTGTCTCGAACTGATAAAGCCTTCGAGGTTTTCGTATTTGCGCTTCATCAGTCGGTTGTAGACATTGCGCAGCCACAGTTGGTGGGTAGCAATGAAGCCTAATCCGATGAGTAGCATTGTAACGTAAGCGACGTTCTCTGAAAACAGCGACTGTAGTATGTCCACAAGAATGTTTGGCACGATGAACACGATAGCCACTAATACTAATTGTATGTAGTTGGTCTTCAGACCTGCCTTGTCAGTCATCTTAGTGTTCAGCGGAACTGTTATCTTGTTATATACAGCCGTCTGAAAGGCTATGAAGTACTGGAAACCCATTGTGAATATCAAGTAGCTCACGAGCATCAGCAGCGACCACTTGCCGCTTATCACTGCAGGCAGCATAAGCAGGAACGGCGCAATCAGTAGCAGCGAGTAGAACACATACTTTGCCTTGAGTAGCGAGAGGATGTTCTCGCGGTGTGTCAGCAGACAGTCGATGTAGTTGCCCTCGTAGCTCATCAGTCCGAGCAGGTTCATTGTGCCGAATATCATAAACACATATAGTCCCCAAAAGTTTGTCATGCCGCTTGAGTCGTACACGTCCGACAGCACTATCACCGTGCAGAGTATAGCCATTGCGAAGATGCCCGACCTTAGAGTATTTCTTGGATTGGCGTTCCTAAGCAGCTGTTTTATCTCAAGTTGCATGAAGAGTCCTATCTCGCCATACTTCTCGAAGAAAGCAAACCGGTTCACCGTCTTCACGCTCTTATTCACCTTTGTGCGCATCAGCTCGCGCTCTATACTTGCGTATTGCAGTCGGCGGTTGACAGCAATAATGCCTGCAAGCACCACGATTGCAATAAGGATTGGTAGCACGTTGTGCTTGTCGAGCATAGTGCCGACGGTGGAGTAGAAGTTGCAGAACTGATTCCAACCAGCATTGCTGCCAACGTACAGCGGCATTGCTTCTATACCATATATAATAATAGGTAGTATCCACCATATTACCGAGCGGTTGATGAGCGTGCGTGCTATCGCGTACCACTGACAGTTGATGAGGATGAGCACCAGGCAGAGCAGCATTGTCAGCGTAGCTGTTGCCATGCCATAGCTGAACACTATCGACATCAATGCGTAGGGCAGGAAGAATGCAAACCAGACAAAGTTGCCTTTGCTGATGAGCGAGCTGTATATGAAGGCGTCGATGCAGGTGTATCGTGGCAATGGTAGTAGTATGTAGGGCTTGATAATGTGTGCAGGTGTCTGCTGCATCGTAAACCTCATGTTGAAGTCGATAAGTAGCAGAAACGGTATGCCTATGCACAGATTTTCGGTTGCCGTTGCAGTGATGTCGCTATTTACAATGAGTGATAAGCCAACCGCCAGTCCCATAAGGTAGATGACGATAATGAGGATAGAGAATAAAATGAAAAACTTGGCAAACTTGTTTTCCTTTGCGCTCAGACTGCGGTCGTCGGCAAGCTTACGATGCCGCAACAGCAGTCTGATAAGTTCAAATTTAGGGATGGTGCATTTCATGTTGTATTTGTCTGAAGCCAAGTCGTCGACCTTAAAATCTTATCTAAGGTCGATAACTTCAGCTGTGGGATAATCCTTTGAGTTGAATGTGAAGATTGCGTTAGAGAGGCTCTTCGGCGAGAAGTTGCTCACAGTGATGGTGCTCCACTTTCCCTTGTGCTTCATCTTTACCTTTGATGGCACACCCGTCTTACGGTTGATGGTGATGTACATCTCCGCGATGCTTTTGTTTTTGTTCTGTGCCACGAGATGCACCTCGTCGTTTGCGCCAGAGGTTGTAGCCGACATCTTGTAACCCGTCTTATATATATTGATGAACGAGTAGGGGTTCATCATCTGCTGTTGAGCCTGTGTAGGCGTACTTACGTTCACCTCGTTATTCTTCTTCATGTACGTCCACTGCGTCTTGCCGTTGTACCATACTGTCATTTGCGATGTGCGAGCGTTGAACTTGTTGCCCTTAATGGCTATGGTGCCCGACACGGTTCCGGTTGAAGCATTGCTCATTGTGAACGAAGCACTTGCTCCGCCCGCTCTGCCTATTACTTTTGCCGTGCGGTCCAGTATCTTTCGTGCTGCGGCATCGTTCTTCTGTGCTGCGCTTGTGCTTACACCAAACCAAGCCATGCACATTGTAATGATAATTCCTAAAAACAAACGTCTCATAATTCTACTATGTGTTTTGTTATTTATATCCAGTTTCTTATTAACCTCTCAGTTGGTTCATGATAGCTGTCAGCTGGCCCTCGTCAGCGATGAGCACATCGCGCGGCTTACTGCCGTGTGCTGCGCCCACGATGCCTGCCTTCTCGAGCTGGTCCATGAGTCGTCCGGCACGGTTGTAGCCGATAGAGAAGCGACGCTGTATCATACTCGTACTGCCTTGCTGACTGACGATAACGGAGCGTGCTGCCTCCTCGAAGAACGGGTCGAGACTGCCCATGTCTGCACCGCCCGTGTTGCCACCGCCTTCCGAGTCGTCGCCCTTCGGTTCTGGCAGCTCCATAGGATGTGTCGGACCCGACTGATGTTCGATGAATTCGTTAATCTCGCCGATCTCTTTCGTGCTGATGAATGCACACTGCACACGTGTCGGCTCGTTGCCGTTGAGGTAGAGCATATCGCCCATACCGATGAGCTGGTTAGCACCCGGACGGTCGAGGATGATGCGCGAGTCCATCATCGAGCTCACCTTGAAGGCGATACGTCCAGGGAAGTTCGCCTTGATGTTACCAGTGATGATTGATGTGGTAGGACGCTGTGTGGCAATAATCATATGAATGCCGACAGCACGTGCCAACTGAGCGATACGTGCGATTGGCATTTCCACCTCTTTGCCGGCTGTCATGATAAGGTCGCCGAACTCGTCGATGATAACCACTATGTACGGCATGAACTCGTGACCGTGTTCCGGGTTTAGACGGCGATGCAGGAACTTGTCGTTGTATTCCTTCAAGTTGCGTGCGCCTGCTAATTTCAGCAAGTCGTAGCGGTGGTCCATAAGCGTACACAGACTCTTCAGCGTGCGTACTACCTTTGTCACATCGGTGATGATTGGCTCGTCGTCGTCGTCCACCTGTGCCATGAAGTGGTCAGCGATAGGCGAGTAGACACTGAACTCCACCTTCTTCGGGTCGATGAGCACGAGCTTCAGTTCGTTCGGGTGCTTCTTGTAGAGCAGCGAAGTGATGATGACGTTCAGACCTACCGACTTACCTTGACCCGTAGCACCGGCTACGAGCAGATGTGGAATCTTCGTAAGGTCTGCCATGAACACCTCATTGGTGATGGTCTTTCCGAGCACGATGGGCAAGTCGTACTTCGTCTCCTGAAACTTTTTCGAGTTCAGAATACTCTCCATCGATACATTATGGCGCTTCTTGTTCGGCACCTCAATACCGATAGTGCCCTTGCCTGGGATTGGTGCAATGATACGCACGCCGAGAGCCGAAAGGCGTAGCGCGATGTCGTCTTCGAGGTTGCGTATCTTTGTGATGCGAATGCCCTCTGCCGGAGTGATCTCGTAGAGCGTGATAGTCGGACCCACCGTAGCTTTTATCTCGCGTATCTCGATGCCGAAACTCTTGAGCACCTTGATAATCTCTTCGTTATACGCCTTTATTTCATCCATATCGATGTATGGCTTGCCGTCGTTCTCGTCTTTGGTGAGCAGACTAAGTGTCGGGTACTTGTATCGTGTGAATGGTTCAAGCGGATTAATCGGCGTATTGATAGCCTCGTCGGTGAGTTGTTCGCCCTTCGCTTTTTCGTCTTTACCCACCTCTACGGTCAGTTTTTCGTCGTCCATTTTGATGGGGGTAGGGGTGGGAGTAGCGGTTATTATCGGTTCGGCTATAGCCTTGTTCGGTTTCTTTGCTCCGAGGTTAGAGAATTCGGTGAGGTCTATAACCGGTGTTGGTTCGCTCTCTTTTCCCGTTTCTTTAGCAGAGTTTGTTGTCTTGTCATCTTCCGTGCTTAACTTGGTGTGGCTATCCTCAATGCCCGTTGTGTCGCTATCGGTGTTCGACAGTTTGTCCGTAACAATCTCCGAAGCCTTACCCGTGAAGCTCTTTATGGGGTTGAACATACGGCGCACCCATGTAATGGTCTGCTTGCTGACGAATGTGAGCAACGCTATCGCCGTGAAGAATAAGACAGCAGTTAGTCCCGGAGGTCCAATCACATTTTCAGTGAAGTCGACGCAGACAGATCCGTGGTAGCCGCCAGGGTTGAAGATAGCCTCTGGCATGAGTGGTGCGAGTACTTTAGCAAGGAACACCGACAGCCATATCATGGCTATGCCCATTCCGAAGAACCACTTCCAAATGTTCAGCACATATATCTGCATCATCTTGATGCCCGAAACAAGCAAGAAGCAAGGCACGAAGAATGCTGCGTAACCAAAGTTTTTAGTAACGAGGGTGTAGGATAATATAGCTCCCATCGAACCACAATAGTTCTTAAACACCTTGCCTTGATTGAGCCATTCGCCAGGGCGTGTGTGTTCGAGCAAGCTTTGGTCTTCAGCTCCCGTATTTATGTAAGAGAACAATGCCACGAAGGTATAGACAGCGAACAGTGCTATCACCATGCCCAACAGGAAGTCGGTACGCTCGCTTTTGAGAATACTTTGCAGTCCTATTGCTTCTTTAAAATTAGAGGCTTTGCGCTCCGTCTTTTTCTTTGCCATATATTTTGTTTGAAATTGTGTTCATATATTAGGAGGTATGGGCATCCTGCCCATACCACGCACCCACGCAGTAGGAGGTATTGGCATCCTGCCCATACCACGCACCCACGCAGTAGGAGTTATAGGCATCCTGCCCATACCACGCACCCCACACCGTAGGAGTTATGGGCATCCTTGCCTAAATTGTTTACAAAATTAGTGGAAAAAAGTTGGAAACGACCATAAATTCGCAACTTTTTTCTAATTTTGCAAAATCTTTCCACATCAAGATGAAAACAATATACAATAAATTTGATAAAAGCATTATAAATTCTCTGCCATTGGTCGATTTTCAGGGTCGGATAACAGTGGTACTCAACGAGTCAGAAGCTGACCGCGCTGTCGACTATCTTCTCACGTGCGACGTGTTGGGGGTCGACACCGAGACGCGCCCTGCATTCCGCCGTGGACAGAACCATAAGGTTGCGCTATTGCAAGTTGCCACCCACGACCAGTGCTTTCTGTTCCGTCTCAACCACATCGGTTTGCCCGATTCGCTCGTGCGCTTGCTCAGCAACAAACTCGTGCCAATGATTGGTCTCTCGTGGCACGACGACCTGCTCTCGCTCCATCGCCGTCGCGAGTTCGAACCAGGTTGGTTCATCGACATCCAGGACATCATCGGCAATATCGGTGTCGAGGATAAAAGCCTGCAAAAACTCTACGCCAACCTCTTCGGCGAGAAAATCAGCAAGCGACAGCGCCTCACCAACTGGGAGGCGGACGTGCTTACCGACAAGCAGAAGGAGTATGCCGCTATCGACGCATGGGCGTGCATAAAGCTCTACAACGAGATAATGCAACTGATGGCTACCCACGACTACGAATTGAAGATAGTCCAAGAAGAAGAATAAAACCACGCACCCCATCAGGGGGTGCAGTGGTCTCCACAGCACCAACCAAATAGATATTAATAGATGGTATGGGCAGGATGCCCATACCTCCTAAGTATTAGAATATGTACAAAACACTATATTTAAAGAAAGGTAAGGAGGAAAGTCTCAAACGCTTTCATCCTTGGATATTCTCCGGTGCCGTAGCCGAGATTGAAGACGGCGTAGAAGAAGGCGAAATCGTGCGCGTATTCACCTCGCAAGGCGACTTCATCGCTGTCGGCATGTATCAGATCGGTTCTATCGCAGTGCGCGTGTTGTCTTTCCGCGATGTCGAGATAGACAGCGAGTTCTGGTTCTCGCGCCTGCAGTCGGCTTGGCAGATGCGCCAGGCTATCGGACTCATCGGCAGAGAGAACAACAACACGTTCCGCCTTGTGCACGGCGAGGGCGACAACCTCCCCGGTCTCGTCATCGACTGCTATGGCGACACCGCAGTCATGCAGGCACACAGCGTTGGTATGCACCTCGTTCGCCATGAGATATGCGAGGCTCTTGTGAGAGCTTCCGAAGGCGAGATAAAGAACGTCTACTACAAGAGCGAGACAACGCTCCCGTTTAAGGCAGACGTAGAGCACGAGAACGGCTTCATCTACGGCTCAATGGGCAGCGACGTGGCTATGGAGAACGGCTTGAACTTCCACATCGACTGGCTGAAGGGTCAGAAGACGGGCTTCTTCGTCGACCAGCGCGAGAACCGCCACCTGCTCGAGACTTACTCGAAGGGACGCTCCGTCCTCAACATGTTCTGCTACACGGGCGGCTTCTCCGTTTACGCCATGCGTGGCGGAGCAAAACTCGTCCACTCTGTCGACAGCAGTGCAAAGGCCATCGAGCTCACCAACAGAAACATCGCCCTCAACTTCCCCGGCGACGAGCGTCACGCAGCCTTCTGCGAGGACGCCTTCAAGTTCCTCGATGCCAACGACAAGACCTATGATCTTATCGTGCTCGACCCCCCTGCGTTCGCCAAGCACCGCGCAGCCCTGCGCAACGCCCTCAAAGGCTACACACGCCTCAACGTCAAAGGATTGCAGCGCATCAAGCCCGGTGGCATTCTCTTCACCTTCAGCTGCTCGCAGATAGTCACAAAGGAGAACTTCCGCAACGCTGTCTTCACAGCTGCAGTGCAGGCCAACCGCAAAGTGCGCATCTTGCATCAAATCCACCAGCCTGCCGATCACCCGATTAACATCTACCACCCAGAGGGCGAATACCTCAAGGGATTAGTCCTTTACGTCGAATAACAGTAGGAGGGTATGGCATCCTTGCCATACCCACGCACCCCACAGGGGGCACTTGTAGGGGGTGCACTTGTCTCAAGTGCACCAACCAACCAGTCGAGAAGTGCACCAACCAAAGAATAATGCCAACAGTTCGGTTGGGGGTGTGTCAAAACTCAATTAATGCGGGCTGAAAGCCCAACAACCACATAGCCCAGGGCAACGCCCTGGGTATTGAGTGTATAGATTGAGTAGTGCGCCCTGTAAGGGCAACAGCTTAATAATTAGGCTTTTGCCCTTACAGGGCGTATGGTTGATGCATATCTTTTAACCCAGGGCGCTGCCCTGGGCTATGTGCTTCTGCCCCTTCGGGGCGTACGGCTTGCGAGTTTTGCCCCCCTCCCCCCTGGGAGAAGTACACCCCCTACGGTGCACCAACCAATCAGGAATCATACCAACAAACCAGAGCAAGAAGTGGAAAAAAAATCTCCAATTATCAATTCATTCGTCGACCAAGCACTACACTTCGCCCACCACCACCAACTATTCACCCCCGGTGGCAAGTACATCGTCGCCCTCTCCGGCGGTGCCGACAGCGTGTCGTTGCTCCTCGTGCTGAAACACTTAGAGTCCGAGTTAGGCATAATCCTCGAAGCCGCCCACTGCAACTTCCATCTGCGTGGCGACGAGTCCCTGCGCGACGAGGAGTTCTGTAAGCAGCTATGCCGTCGCCTCCACGTACCCCTCCACCTCGTCCACTTCGACACGCACGCCTATGCCGACCTGCATCATGTCAGCATCGAGATGGCAGCACGCGACCTGCGCTACGCCTATTTCGAGCAACTCCGCCGCGACATCTCCGCCGCCGATATCTGCGTCGCCCACCATCGCGACGACAGCGTCGAGACCCTCCTCCTCAACCTCATACGCGGCACAGGCCTGCGCGGACTGCGAGGCATACAACCGCGCAACGCCCACATCATCCGCCCCCTCCTTTCCCACAGCCGCCAGCAGATAGAGCAGTACCTCGACGCCCTCGGCGAGAGCTACGTCACCGATTCAACCAACCTCCATAACGACGTGAAGCGCAATAAGATACGCCTGAACATTATACCATTACTGCGTGAGCTTAATCCGAGCGCAAGCCAGTCCATCTTCGAGACATCACTGCGCGTCACCGAAGCCCTTAAAATCTTCGACGACGCCATACAGCACGCCATCGCCGACGTCACCACCCCTCAAACTCAAAACCCCCAACTCACCATCTCCGTCCCCCGACTGAAGCAGCAGCCCTCTCCCGAGTACACCCTCCACGAAATACTCACTCCCCGAGGCTTCACCTCTGCACAAATCGAGCAGATATACACCTCGCTCGACACCAACCCCACAGGCAAAATCATCACCTCCTGCACACACGAACTCGCCTTCGACCGCAGCACCCTCATCCTCCAACCCAAAACACCAACACCCCTTGTCCGCCCCATGCACATACCCGAAACCGGTACATACGTGCTTAGCGACAACCTGAAGTTGAAGGTGGAGACCGAAGAATGTGGCGACCGCTACGAACCCTGCCGCACAGCCGACTGCGCCTCCCTCGACGCATCCGACATCAAGTTCCCCCTAACCCTGCGCCACATACAGCCCGGCGACCGCTTCGTTCCCTTCGGCATGACCGGCACAAAGCTCGTCAGCGACTACCTCACCGACCGCAAGAAGAACATCTTTGAGAAACGAGCACAACTCGTCCTCACCGATGCCCAACAACGCATACTCTGGCTCGTCGGCGAACGCACAGACAACCGCTTCCGCATCACCCCCAACACCCAACAAGCCCTCCGCCTCACTCTTCAATAGGAGGTATGGGCATCCCTGCCCATACCACGCACCCCACATAAAAAGAAGTGCACAAACCAAGCCAACCATGTTGCCGTAGCGTGGCAATCAAGTTGCCGTAGCGTGGCAATCAAGTTGCCGTAGCGTGGCAATCAAGTTGTTGTAGCGTGGCAATCAAGTTCTCCCAGGGGGGCACTTGTCTCAAGTGCACCAACCAAGTAATCGTGCACCAACCTGTAGACAAGTGTACCTCCTAAGCAACTGCACCAACTAACCTCTGTTGGTGCACTTGAGACAAGTGCACCCCCTAAGCAACTGCACCAACCCACCCAAAATCTCACAGCATAGCTGGGAGATAACCTGGTAGATATCCCCATTTAAGAAATATCTACCAGCCTTTATTGTCTTGATAATAAGTGCAGTACGCCGTTTCTGGGAGATATGGCAGATTTTTATCCCAACTGACTTATAATTCGAAAATTTTATCTAAATTTGCATCAAAATCAAATAAGCATAACATGGAACCATCTATATATAGTTTTTCACTTTGTATCGCGCTGCCGTTGATGTTATTCTTCGGCTTTTATTTTTTGTTTGCCAAGACACCAGAAAAGAAAATTTTCGCGAATTATCTTCGCTCCCGACGTATAATGGGTGTCGCACTGCTGTTGCTTGCCGCCAATTATTCGGTACATTTCTTTTTGGGAATAAGGTTCCAAAATGTCAATTCTGCCATATTGATGAATCTGTCCACCTACTTTTTGTGCTATTATCTGTTCAGCTCAGCAATGATAACACTGCTCGACCGTTTCTACATAACGCGCAAAAGGTCATGGACACACATCATCCTATGGGTTATCTTCTCAATCCTTTCCGGAGTCGTATTATTGCTGCTGCCGGGTGGCACCATGCAAAAGATTGGATTGCTGGTTTTGGCTGCATGGCTGGTGATTTACGGGCTTATGCTTGCCCGAAGAGTCATTGTTGCATACCGCAGAGCCGTCAGAATTTTTGATGACACGCATGCAGATGACATAGGGGCATATATAAAATGGCTGTCCATCTTTACCTATTGGGCAGTTATCTTCGGTGTCGGATGCGGATTGCTGACATTTCTGCCAGACAAATATGTTTTTATCTGGATTTTGTCGTCAATCCCGTTCTACAGCTATCTTTTCTACAGCTATCAGAACTACCTGCTATTCTATGAACAGGTAGAAAATGCTTTTGAGCAAGATATACAGTCTGAAGAAAAACTTCTGACAGATACGGAAACAGAACCTGAAATAGTTTCTGGGGAAGAAGTTCCTGTGTCCTATACAGAAATTATAGAGAAAGTGGACAACTGGATAAAGGCAGACGGCTATGTTCAGCAGGGACTTACCATAAAAGAACTGTCCAAAATACTTTATACGAACCGTACTTATCTTTCCGCTTATATCAAGACTACGTATAAAATGACATTCCGCGAATGGATAACCAGTCTCCGGTTGGAGTATGCGAAAAACATACTGAAAGAGCATCCGAAAATTAATATACAGAAGCTGGCTGAGTCTTCCGGTTTTCTTTCCCGCAGTAACTTTATCAAATCATTTACCGAGAAGGAAGGATGTACGCCTGCCAAATGGAAAAAAGCAAATCTGGAATAATTTGTGTGGTAAAAAGCCGATGAAAAAGGTCTCAGAAACCCATTTTCAAAAAGTGTTCACACGATAAAAAAGTGCTCATTCGACAATTTGAAGAGTGCTCATTCGACAAAAAGGTGCTCAAACGACAAATTCCATGAAAAACACTGTATTTTAACAGAAAAATTTTGTGTGTTTTTTCTTGCGCTTAATGACATTTTATTAACTTTGGGGAAGACAAAGATAATAAATTCAAGTTTATATGAGCAGAAAAATCACTTTTCTTACCTTGTTTCTGTGGCTGATGACGGTCACTTTTCCTGTCATTGCGCAGCAGAAAGCAGACACGACCTGCATCTTCCGATTCGTTCCGCAGAAGGACATGTTCTACGTGCCTTGGAAAGGCAACGACACGGAACTTGCCCGCCTGTTGGAATGTATCGAAAACAACAAAGCAACAATTCTTGACGGCAAGCTGCCGCTATTGGTTGACGGCTACTGCAAATCGCAGGGCAGTAAAGCCGAGAACCTTGCAACAGCGAAGATTCGTGCCAACCGTGTGAAATCAGAACTGATTACACGCGCGAAAATCAAGGAAGAAAACTTCATTACCCACAACCATGCGACTGAGGGTGATTTTGTCACCGTGCGCCTGACGGTACCACTAAAAGAAACAGCCGTGACGGATGCGGAAGCAGAAGCCCGACTTGCTGCTGAACCAACGGTCGCCGACCGAAGGGAAAGGCAAAAGGCAGAAGTCGAGAAAGCCGCTCAACAAAATACACTTGCCAACACGCCGTCGGAAACTAAAATCACAACTGATTATCATCTCTCCCTGCGTGCCAACCTATTGCGCTGGGCTATCTTGACACCAGATCTTGGCGTGGAATGGCGCATCTGCCCATCGTGGGGCATTGCCGTAAACGGCTCGTGGACTTCTTGGAGTTGGAATGACAAAGACCGTCGCTATGCACTCTGGGAAGTGGCTCCGGAAATACGTTATTACATGGGTGAGAAGAAAGCCTGGTATCTGGGTGCGATGTTCAAGGCTGGACAGTTCAACTACAAGCTCTCCGAAACAGGCAAGCAAGGCGACCTGATGGGTGGCGGCATCACCGCCGGCTATCAGCTGCGGCTGAACAAGGCATTAGATCTTGATTTCAACCTCGGTTTGGGCTACCTGAATGTCGATTTTGAAAAATATGAAGTCATCGACGATGTGCGCGTGCGCCACGGCAACGAGACAAAAGATTGGTATGGTCCCATCAATGCCGGTGTGACATTGGTATGGAAACTTTTCTAAATAGGGGGAGGAATAGAATATGAAAGCAAGACAATATATAAATATGATGGGAATGGCAGCCACCGTGCTGCTCTCTTCCTGCGTGAAGGACACGCTTTATGACACGCCGCATCCCGACTATGGGAAGATTGCGGTGACAGCCGACTGGTCGGCACGCGGTGAGGGTATCGACATACCTGCCACATGGACGGTCACCATGGGCGACTATACGGGTACGGAGACTTCCACCACTCATACCCCCGACCATCTGTTTGCTCCGGGCAGCTACACCCTTGCGGTGTGGAACCCGGCTGAAGGAATCACGGTGAACGGCACCACAGCCACCATTGCCGCAGCCACAGGAACCCGGGCAGGTACGGATGCCTTTGTGAACAATGCCCCGGGATGGTTCTTCACCTATACGGAACAGGTGAGCATCGAGAAAGACAAGGACTATCCGCTGACAGCCGCAATGAAGCAGCAGGTACGCGAACTGACGCTTGTCGTCAAACCGACGGGTGATGCCGCCGGACGCATCACGGAGATTGTTGCCCATCTGACGGGTGCAGCCGGAACACTCGACTTCGCTACCGATACCTACGGAGCCGCTTCAAACGTCGTGCTACCCTTCACCAAGATAACCGAAGGTTACGATGCCGGCAAGTGGAAAGCCACGGTGCGGCTGCTGGGTGTGACCGGCACGGAACAACTGCTGATGGGTGAAATCCGCTATGCTGACGGCAACCCGACCCCCACCACGCTGAAAAGCGACCTCACGGAAGCTCTCAAGGAGTTCAACACAAGAAAGGGCAAATCGCTGACCCTCGGCGGAACGCTGGTTGAGACACCCGAAGGCATGGAAGTGGACGAAGCCGAAATCAACGGCTGGGAAGAAGTGAAAGGGGATGATGTAAATGCCGATTTGTAAACAATAAAATTATAGATATAATGAAGACAAGATTTTTTACACTTGCGACGCTCGCCCTCGCACTGGTAGCCTGCAACAACGACAACGAGAACCTGAATGGTGACCCCGTGGCCGCCCAGTTTACCGCCAACATCGCCCCCGCCACCCGCGCCAGCGGAACCACCTGGACTGGCGGCGACCGTATCGGCATCACCGACATCGGCAACGATTCCCAGTACGACAACGTGCCTTTCATCCTGAAAAACGGGAAATTTGAGGCAGAAGGAAAGGTTATCTATATCGAAGATACAAAGACCCATACTTTTCGCGCCTACTATCCGTACAACGCGGCGGGAGGCATCCTCACAGCCACAACCGATGCCACGGCGCAGCAGAACCAGCCTGCCATCGACTTCCTCTTTGCTTCAGGAGCCACGGGAGACAAAAACAACCCGGTAGTAAGCTTCACCGACAAAACCGCCAAAGGCGGTGAAGACAACTCCTTCCACCACCGCATGAGCCAGATAACCCTTACCTTCGAGGCGGGCGACGGCGTGAATTTCAGCGTGGTCAAGCCTGAACGTTACACGCTGGACGGATTGTTACTCACCGGTACGTTCAACACGGCCGACGGTATTGCCACCGCAGACAACGGGGCACAGACCGGAGAACTGACCATGAATTTGGCAGACGGCAATCTCACGTCATCGATCATCCTCTTCCCGCAGACAGTTGCATCCCTGCCGTTGGTTGTGAATTACAAAGGTCAGGAATATCATGCCACACTCACCATGCCCGAAGGCGCACTGCAGGCGGGCAACAACTATACCTATACCGTCAAGGTACGCAACAAAGTCCTTGAAGTCAGCGAAGCCACCATTGCAAAGTGGAACGATATAGACGGCGGAGAAATGAATGCTGGCCTGTAAGATATTAATAATTAATTGATTAGGGTGAAGAATTATGAGACATAGAATTTTTATTCCCGCAGCCACCGCACTGCTGTTCGCCCTCGCCGCCTGTACGCAGGACGAACTTGCTGGCGATAACCGTCTGCCCGAAGGTGAATACCCCGTAGTCATCCGTGCCACAGGACTGTCCGTAGAGGCAACGCCGCAGGCAGCCCCTTCCACCCGTGCCTCCGTGGACGGCGACTGGCAGGGCGTCACTTCCGTGGCACTCAAGATGGGCGATGCGGTAAAGGAATACACCGTAACGGCTTCTACCGATTTCAAGAGTGCCACGCTTTCACGCGAGAACGACCCGTACTACTGGACCAGCCGCGACCCGATTACCATATCGGCATGGTGGCCCTTCGACAATGCCGACATCACACAGATGCCTGCCGTGAAGGTGGCAGAAGACCAAAGCAAACTGGCTGACTTCCAAAACAGCGACTTCATCTCTGCTGAGAACCGGAAGGTGGAATTTAACAACCCGACTCTTGAATTTACCCACCGCACGGCACGCGTGACAATCGAACTGAAGCCCGGCACGGGATTCACGAGCGTCGCCGGTGCCACGGTGAGCCTCGTGAGCCTGTCCGCCGATAACGGCAACCCGACCGCCATCAAGAGCTACAACGCAAGCGGCAACACCTACGAGGCACTGACCGCCCCGCAGACCGTTGCGGCAGGCAAGCCGTTCGTCAAGGTGGAACTCGGCGGCGGCACCTTCTACTTCCGTCCACAGAACAACGTTGTATTAGAAGCGGGCAACCGCTATACCTACACCGTCAAGGTGAACGCCACCGGCTTGGCATTAGAGGGTTGCACCATCGGTGATTGGGCTGATGGCGGCGGCGAGAGTGGCGAGGCTGAGGATTTGGGCTATTCTATACAGAACGACGGCAGTTACATGGTCTATAACGCCAACGGCCTGATGAATATAGCCGAATTAGTGAACGGAGGTAAGACCGACATTAACATTACCCTCGACACAAACATTGACCTGACGGGCAAAGACTGGACACCGATAGGCACAAGCTTCCGCAACTCATACACCGGCACCTTCGACGGCGGTGGCCATACCATCAAGGGGCTGACCGTTACGACAAATGACCAATTTGTGGGTCTGTTCGGCAGTCTCGGTAAAGCTGGTACGGTGAAGAACGTGGTGATGGAGGGCGTACAGATAACAAACAATCACGGGTCGGGCTATGTCGGCGGCGTGGTAGGAAATAGCGATGGCACCATTGAAAACTGCTCGGTGTCGGGCAGCGTCAGTGGCACGGCGTACGTTGGCGGTGTGGTGGGTGTTCAATGGTTCGGTTCCATCACCGGATGCAGTTCCTCTGCCACAGTAAAGGGGATGGGCGATGTCGGCGGCGTGGCAGGTCAGACGAATGCGGGTGCCACCCTGACCGCTTGCTATGCCACGGGCAACGTGACCATAGAATTAGGCCACAGAGATAGAGTCTATGTCGGCGGTCTGGTGGGATGGAACGCAGGAAGCAGCGTCCTTGCCTGCTATGCCACGGGCAACGTAACCAGTACGGGTAGTGGCACTGGCAATGTATCTATCGGCGGCTTTTTGGGAGGAAACTACACCACCGTGACCGCCTGCTATTGGAAGAACAATCATGAACAAGGTATCGGCTACAATAAGGAAGGCATCGCCCCCGAAGCCACGAAGGTGGACGGCTCTGTCGTTACCTGGCAGAAAGCCGTTGATGCCATGAACACCGCCTTGCAGAACAAAGGCTCAGAGTGGCGTTACGAACTTAACGGAGCATTGCCCACTTTGAGGAAGCAGTAAACCGTCGGGCGGAAAAAGTTCTGCCCGCAACGGAAAGAACCAGAGTAATAAAACAACAGATATTATGAGGATAAGATTTTTTGCACTTGCAGCGCTCGCCCTCTTATTGGGCGCCTGCACGCAGGACGAAGCGGGCTTCCTACCAGAAGGGGCGGAAGGCACACCCATCGTCTTCACCGCCACGGGGCTGAATCCCGCCGCGACAGCCACCGCCGGCACCCGTGCCCCAGCGGATGGCAATTGGACGGGTGTGCAGAGCGTGGCAGTTCTGATGGACGGCACGGTGAAGACGTACAACGTGACGCCCTCCACCGCCGACCCCACTAGCGCCACGCTGACCTCCACCGACCCGTACTACTGGACCAACCACAACGACATCACCGTCACAGCGTGGTGGCCCTACACCGCTGGCGAGACAACCCCACCTGCGGTAAAGGTAAAAGCCAACCAAAGTGCCCAGAAGGACTTTGAGGGCAGCGACCTCATCGTAGCCGACGGACAGACGGTGACCTACGGTAGCCCCACGCTCCGCTTCACCCACCGCACGGCGCGGGTAACCATCGTTCTGACGGACTACACCGAGGGGCTGGCATCCGTGCGACTGACGGGCCTCTCCACCGAAGGCGACAACCCTGCCGAAATCACCCCGTATGACAAGGGCAGCAACACCTACACCGCCATCGTAGCCCCGCAAAGTGTGGCAGCTGGCACGACCTTTATTACCTGCACCTTCACTAACGGCAAGACCTTCGTTTATAAGATGAAGAATGCTACCGACTGGCAGGCGGGCGGTGGATATACCTACACCGTCTCCCTCGCTGCGGCAAAAGACCTGGGCTATACAATAGAGAGCAACGGCAGCTACACCGTGACCTCCGCCGATGGCCTGATGAATATAGCCGAATTAGTGAACGGAGGTAAGAGCGACATTAACATTACCCTCGACACAGACATTGACCTCACAGGCAAAGACTGGACACCGATAGGCACAGACTACGACAACTCATACAAAGGCACCTTCGACGGTGGCGGCCATACCATCACGGGGCTGACCTTTACGACAAATGACGAATATGCGGGTCTGTTCGGCTGGCTCAATAGAGCTGGTACGGTGAAGAACGTGGTGATGGAGGGCGTACAGATAACAAGCAATCAAATATATGGCGGCAGTATTGGCGGCGTGGTAGGATATAGCTGGGGCACCATTGAAAACTGCTCGGTGTCGGGCAGCGTCAGCGGCACGGTGTATGTCGGCGGTGTGGTGGGTGCTCAAATAGGCGGTTCCATCACCGGATGCAGTTCCTCTGCCACAGTGAAGGGAACGGTCGATGTCGGCGGCGTGGCAGGTCAGACGAATTCGAGTGCCACCCTGACCGCTTGCTATGCCACGGGCAACGTGACCTTAGAAATAGCCCCCAAAAAGAATATTGCTGGCGGCGGTCTGGTGGGAATGAACGGAGGAAGCCGCGGCCTCCTTGCCTGCTATGCCACGGGCAACGTAACCAGTACGGGTAGTAGCACTGGCTATGTACATATCGGCGGTTTTTTGGGAGATAACTATACCACCGTGACCGCCTGCTATTGGAAGAACAATCATGAACCAGGTATCGGCTACAAAAAGGCAGGCACCGTCACCGAAGTCACGAAGGTGGACGGCTCTGTCGTTACCTGGCAGAAAGCCGTCGATGCCATGAACACCGCCTTGCAGAACGCAGGTTCAAAGTGGCGTTACGAACTTAAAGGAGCATTGCCCACCTTGAGGAAGCAGTAAGCTGTTGCGGGCGGGTGTGCATTCTTCGCAATTCTATAGTTTTGCCCCCCTAAAGACTTCTGTGAAAATCTGTGCAATCTGTGGGAGGATTTTACCTGAAGGGGCATACTTGCTTTGTTGAGGGTGTGTCAAAACTAAAATATTTGGCAAATTGAATAGCAAACGGTTCTAATCGTAGGAGGCTACGGCATTCCTGCCGTAGCCATTAGTAACTGAAATACAACTGTTTGCAATGACTACGGCAAGAATGCCGTAGTCTCCTACAGTTAGCCATTCATCACAATTCTATAGTTTTGACACATCCTCCCCTAAAAAACAAAGAGCAATAAAGTGATTACAACATAGAAACAACAAAAAAGGGTGCACGAAGCACCCTTTTTGTTTGTTAGTATCTGAAGTGTTGAAAACCTCTTTACTTTACAGTTTCTTGAACACGCCCTGCATCTGCTCGCCGAGTCCGATGGTGTAGCCCTGCGATACAAACACTACGCGGTTGAATGTGTCGGCGATGATGAACATCGGCATCTGCTTCTCGTTCATCAGCTTCATCTCACGTGCTATCTGCTTGCGTATCGATCCGTCCTTGTCGAGGGCGAACTGCACGGTAGACGGCAGACCCGGGAACTCGTCGTGGTTGAACTTGGCTGCGTCGGCTTCGCTCTCGAAGAGCAGCACTACCGGACGGCCCCATGCCTCGAACGCTTCCTTCATCTTCTCAATGTCGTGCAGAGCGTGGTTGGTAGGTTCCTGACCTACGCCGAGGATGCCTACAACGTAATAGCCGCGACCGGTCTGTGAGAGCAGACTTACTTCCTTACCGTCCTTTGTAACGAGGCTCTCTGAGTTGAACGAACCGATTACTGTCACTTCGTTGGTGTTTTGGCGAATCTCAAGAGGCAGGGTTGTTGTCTGACCCTTTACAATCTCGAAGATACGGTTTGATGCGAGTACGCTGCCGTTTGCAAGACGTGTACCCATGGTGAGCATGTATGTGCCGGCGTCGAGCTTGTAGCCGTTCTTGAACGTGTTGCTCCATGTAGTGCCGTTGCCCATGTCAGCCTGACCCTCATCGAAGTTGAGCAACTGAGCCGTGCCGTTTTCTATGCGGCTGATTGTGAAGTGGCTGTAATACTTCGGGTTGTCGAGCAGCTTTGTAGGCTCGTATGTCAGCTTGATTGTACCGAGAGCTGCTGCGGTAGATGTCTTGTCGGCTGTGTTGTCGAACTTCACATCCTGCCATTCGCCGTTGGTTTTTTGGTGCACTTGAGACAAGTGCACCCCCTGGGATTTGTACTGTATCTTGCCAGTCACAGCGTCCTTCTGTGCTTCGATGCCGAGGCTGCGAGCCACGTCTACGAAGAAGATGTCGCGCGAACGCTCATCGGTAATCTTCGACTTCATCACGCCAACCGGAGTCTGTGCGATGCGCAGAGCCTTCTTGTCGGGGTTGAGACGGATGTTCTTCTTTATCCACTCAACAAGCTTCATCGGGTCGGCGCGGAAAGCGTCGGCAGTCTTCTTGCTGAACGCCTTCTCGAAGTACTGCTTGAACGGTATTGTAATCAGCTCGTCCTCAACACGCGGCGAGAGCTGGTCGGTTGTTGCGTTGTAGCTGTCCTCGAGAATCTCGGTTGTGATATCGCGCAAGTCCTTGTCGCTGAGTGTGGCGAGTATGCCCATCACGCGGTCTTCGTTGTCGCAGTGTCGTTTGATGAAGTCGACGATAGTCTGCTTGTTGCCGCGCGACTTGAAGATGTACTCGGCGCCGCGCTCATTGATGCGCTTTGCCTCCTCCATAGTGGGGAACGTTGCTGTATATGCCTTGCGGATGCTGTCCTCAAGAGCAAAGCGGCGCTGGTTCTCCTTGTGCATCTCGTCGCTGACGTATGGTAGCTGCGGGTCTTCCTTCGGCGGAACGATGTCCAGGTAGGTGCATTTAGGGGATGCACTTGTCTCAAGTGCACCAACAGAACCGGCTGGTGCACCAACAGAACC